>OFDN01001674.1_pt1 | contig 13925 bp, 10 predicted proteins | sample 1520971 | NCBI WGS metagenome assembly OFDN01 (sample SAMEA94257418, study PRJEB24077) | hot springs metagenome | biome: Aquatic biome; feature: Geographical feature; material: Water | place: India | collected 2012-06-12 | depth 5 m
CCAACGTCATTGTTGAGAACGTTGCCCGAGACGGAGGTGCCATCCTCAGAAATGGACGTTGCATCATTATTTGCCGTGGGCTTGTCGTCCACGATCTCGATCGTGATGGTCGCCGCCCGGCTGGAGGTCGAAGGCGATCGCATCGCCCGGGCCCTTTTTTCGTGGCCCTACACTGCCGGCGTCCGACGTGCATGGAGTTGTGATCGATGACGGCCTACCTCGTTCGCCGCCTGTGGCAGATGGTCCCCACCCTGGCGGGCGTCGTGTTGCTGGTGTTCCTGCTCTTCAAGTTCTTCGGGGGTGATCCGGCGGAGATCCTCGGCGGGCTGAATGCGACGCCCGAGCAGGTGCAGGCCATCCGCGACCAGCTCGGCCTGAACGAGCCGTGGTGGGTGCAGCTGGGCATCTTCCTCAAGAGCATCGCCACCTTCGACTGGGGCAAGAGCTGGGCGACGAATGAATCCGTGGCCAACCTGTTCGCCACCCGGCTGCCCGCCACGCTCACGGTGATGGTGCCCATCCTGGTGCTGGACGTGCTGCTGGCGCTGCCCATCGCGATGTGGGTGGCCTACCGCCGCGGCTCGCTGACCGACCGCGTGATCATGGTGGCCACCACGGTGGCGCTGTCCATCTCGTTCCTGGTCTACATCATCGTCGGCCAGTACGTGTTCGGCTTCCAGCTGGGCTGGTTCCCGGTGCAGGGCTGGAGCGACAGCACGCTGACCAACCTGCTCACCTACGCGCCGCTGCCGGTGCTGCTGGCGGTGGCGGTGGGCCTGTCGCCGCAGACGCGGCTGTACCGCAGCTTCTTCCTCGACGAGCTGGGCCACGACTACGTGCGCACCGCGCGCGCCAAGGGCCTGCCCGAGCGCACGGTGCTGTTCAAGCATGTGCTGCGCAACGCGATGATTCCCATCCTCACCAACATCGGGCTGCAGCTGCCGGGCATCTTCGTCGGCTCCTTCCTGATCGAGGTGTTCTTCTCCATCCCCGGCCTGGGCCGCGAGGTGCTGCTGGCGGTCAACCGCAGCGACTACCCGGTGATCCAGGCGGTGACGGTGTACCTGGCCGCACTCACCATGGTCATCAACCTGGTGGTGGACCTGCTGTACAAGCTGGTCGATCCGCGGGTGGTGCTCAAGTGAGCGCGGTGCTGCACACCAGCGCCGCAGCCGTGGCGCCCGAGCGCTCCGAAGGCGTATGGCATGCCGCCTGGCGGCGCTTCAGGCGCGACCGCATCGGCATGGCCTCGGCCGTGGTGGTGATCGCCTTCCTGCTCGTCATCGCGCTGGCGGCGCTGGGCCTGGTGGCCGCCGACTGGCAGCGCGAGGTGGGCGTGCCCAATGCGCCACCCACGCTGCTGGGCCCGGCGCCGGCCGAGCAGCAGGCCGCGCTGGAAGTGCCCAAGGGCCCCAACGTCGACCTCTCGGCCATCGACCCGCTGGCGCCCCGCTACCAGGAGTGGGAAGAGCGCGCCCGCCAGTTCAAGACGGAGGAGACGCCCAAGGCCGAGACGCTGCCGCTGGGTGGCGACCGGCTGGGCCGCGACGTGCTGGCCAAGGTGGTCAAGGGCACCGAGATCTCGGTGTTCGTCGGCGTGCTGGCGGCGGTGGTGGCGGCCCTGGTGGGCACGCTGCTGGGCGCGCTGGCCGGCTTCTTCGGCCGCAAGCTGGGCGACTTCATCGAGTGGGTCTACAACGTCTTCACGTCCATCCCCGACATCCTGCTGATCTTCGCCTTCGCGGCGGTGTTCGGCCGCGGCATCGGCACCGTGGTGCTGATCCTGGGGCTGACCGGCTGGACGGGCATCTACCGCCAGGTGCGGGCGGAGTTCATCAAGCACGGCAGCCGCGAATACGTGCGTGCGGCGGAGGCCATCGGCGCCTCCACCACCTCGCGCATGTTCCGCCACATCCTGCCCAACGTGAGCCACGTCATCCTGGTGCGCATGTCGCTGCTGGTGGTGGGCTTCATCAAGGCCGAGGTGATCCTCAGCTACCTGGGCCTGGGCGTGCCGGTGGACCAGGTGAGCTGGGGCACCATGCTGGCCGAGGCGCAGAGCGAGCTCATCCTCGGCCACTGGTGGCAGCTGGCCGCGGCCACGGTGTTCATGGCGGTGTTCGTCACCGCGTTCTCGTTGATGGCCGATGCGCTGCGCGATGCGCTCGACCCCAAGCTGCGCGGGCTGGAGTAAGCGATGACCCTGCTGAGCATCCAGGACCTGAAGGTGGCCTTCCGCATAGGCAAGGCCGGCGGCGTGCAGCAGCATGCGCAGGCGGTGGGCCGCGAAGGCGCCGGCATCAGCTTCGACGTGCCCGAGAACACCACCGTGGCGCTGGTGGGCGAATCGGGCTCGGGCAAAAGCGTGACGGCCATGTCCATCCTCAACCTGCTGCCCGACAACGCCGAGCGCCAGGGCCGCATCCTGTTCGATGGGCGCGACCTGCTGCAGGCCACGCGGGCCGAGCTGCTGGCGCTGCGCGGGCGCGAGATCGCCTGCGTGTTCCAGGACCCGATGAGCTCGCTGAACCCGGTGTTCACCGTCGGCGACCAGCTCTGCGAGCCGCTGCAGCAGCACCTGAAGCTGGGCCGCCGTGCCGCGACGGCGCGGGCCGAGGCCTTGCTGGCCGAGGTGGGCATGCCCGAGCCGAAGCGCCGGCTGGGCGCCTATCCACACGAGCTGTCGGGCGGCCAGCAGCAGCGGGTGATGATCGCGATGGCCCTGGCCTGCGAGCCGCGGCTGCTCATCGCCGACGAGCCCACCACCGCGCTCGACGTCACCATCCAGCGGCAGATCCTGGAGCTGCTGGCCCGGCTGAAGGACAAGCACCGCATGAGCCTGCTGTTCATCAGCCACGACCTGGGCGTGGTGGGCGAGATCGCCGACCAGGTGGTGGTGATGCGCCATGGCACGGTGCGCGAGCAGGGCCCGGTGGCCCGCATCTTCAGCGCCCCGCAGGACGCCTACACGCAAGCCCTGCTGGCCTGCCGCCCCAGCCTGACCGGCAATCCCGCGCGGTTGACGGTGATCGACGACCACATCGCCGGCCAGGCCACGCAGGCCCGGGCCCCCGCACGGCCCAAGGACGCCGCCGCGCCGGTGGTGCTGGAAGTGCGCTCGCTGGCCAAGAGCTTCTTCCTGCCGCAGGGCCTGTTCCGCAAGCGCGAGTTCAAGGCGGTGCAGGGCGTGAACTTCCAGCTGCGCCGCGGCCACACGCTGGGCGTGGTGGGCGAGTCCGGCTCCGGCAAGACGACGATGGGCCTGACGCTGCTGCGGCTGCACGAGCCCACCGCCGGCGAGGTGATCTTCGACGGCAGGAACCTGCTCACGCTGACCGACCGCGAGCGCCAGGCCATGCGCCGGCGCATCCAGATCGTGTTCCAGAACCCGTATGCCTCGCTGAACCCGCGCTTCACCATCGGCCAGACGCTGGTGGAGCCCATGACCATCCACGGCATCGGCGCCGACCTGGCCGAGCGCGAGCAGCGCGCCCGCGCCCTGCTGGGCAAGGTGGGCCTGGACGGCAGCGCCTTCGGCAAGTACCCGCACGAATTCAGCGGCGGCCAGCGCCAGCGCATCGCCATCGCGCGCTGCCTGACGCTGCAGCCCGAGGTGCTGGTGCTGGACGAGGCGGTGAGCGCGCTGGACGTCAGCGTGCAGGCCCAGGTGCTCAACCTGCTGAAGGACCTGCAGGACGAATTCGGCCTGGCCTATGTGTTCATCAGCCACGACCTGGCGGTGGTGCGCTTCATCAGCGACGAGGTGCTGGTGATGAAGGACGGCCTGGTGGTGGAGCAGGCCAGCGCCGCGCAGATCCTGGCCGCACCGCAGCAGGCCTACACCCAGCGCCTGCTGGCGGCGGTGCCGCGCGGCTGGCAGCCGGCCTGACACTTCGTGGCCCGCCGGGCCGCGGCTGACAGGAAACGTCGCAGGGCGGCAGGCACTGCTGACACATTCCGTCACCTGCGGCGGCGTTCCGTGATGCTTTGCACGCCCGTGCGGCATGGCACGGATGCTGCCCTGGCTGGGGCACAGGAGTCCATCGCCATGTCCGTGCCGTCGTCCTTCCGCCCCACCTCTTCCGGCGTGCCCGTGGTGCCCAGCGGCGCCCCGGCGGCCGCGGCGCGCGGACCGGTGCAGCCCATGCAGCCGCGCGTGCTGCAGTCGGCGCGGGCACCGGGGCAGCTGTCCTTCGTGTTCCGGCGCTGAGTCGCGCGGCCGGCCTGTGCCCGGCCCACCGTGATATCCCCCGGCAGGCGCGTTATGGCGCTGCTGCACACTCAGGTCCTTCTCGCAGTACCTGAGGTAGACAAGGGATCATGAGCATCACCCGCCGCACCTGGCTGGCCGCATGGGCCGCCGCACCGCTGGCCGCCGCGCCATTCGCCTCGCTGGCCCAGGCCGCCTGGCCGAGCAAGCCCGTCCGCATCGTCGTGCCGTTCGCGGCCGGCGGCACCACCGACATCCTCGCCCGTGCGCTGGCGCCCGAACTGCAGAAGGTCTTCGGCCAGCCCTTCGTGGTCGACAACAAGCCCGGCGCCGGCGGCAACATCGGCGCGGCCGAGGTGGCCAAGTCCGCGCCCGACGGCCACACGCTGCTGATGGGCACCGTGGGCACCCACGGCATCAACCAGTCGCTGTACCCCAAGCTGCCGTACGACCCGATCAAGGACTTCGCGCCGGTGACGCTGGTGGCCGCGGTGCCCAACGTGCTGGTGATCAACCCGGCCAAGGCCGAGCAGTACGGCATCCGCAACGTGGCGGACCTGATCAAGTACGCCAAGGCCAACCCGGGCAAGCTGAACATGGCCAGTTCGGGCAACGGCACCTCCATCCACCTGGCGGGCGAGCTGTTCAAGGCCAACACCGGCAGCTACATGGTGCACTTCCCGTACCGCGGCTCCGGCCCGGCGCTGATCGACCTGATCGGCGGCAACATGGACCTGATGTTCGACAACCTGCCGTCGTCGATGCAGCAGATCAAGGCCGGCAAGCTGAAGGCGCTGGCGGTGACCAGCGCGGTGCGCTCGCAGGCGCTGCCCGAGGTGCCCACCATCGCCGAGGCGGGCCCGGTCAAGGGCTACGAGGCCAGCAGCTGGTTCGGCCTGCTCGCGCCGGCCGGCACGCCGGCCGACGTGGTCAACCGCATCCAGCAGGAAACCGCCAAGGCCATGGCCGGCGCGGCGCTGAAGGAGCGGCTGCTGTCGCAGGGCGCGATTCCCAGCGGCAACACGCCGGCCGAGTTCGCCAAGCTCATCGAGGCCGAGACGGCCAAGTGGGCGCAGGTGGTGAAGGTGTCCGGCGCCAAGGTGGACTGAGGCGGAGGCCGGACCCGGCTGCGGGGAGGAACCGCAGCCGGGAGGCCGACGGACCGATCGCCGTCAGAACTTGTGGCGCAGGCCCACCGTGTAGGTGTGGCCGGTGTCGAAGCCGGTGAGCTTGTCCGTCATCACCAGCAGGTAGGCATCGGTGCGCTTGGAGAAGCTGTGGTCGTAGGCCACGGTGAGCGTCTTGCTCGTGTAGTCGGCCAGGCCGGCTTCGCGCTTCGATTCACCGTAGGACGCCAGCACCGCACCCACCGCGCCCACCGGCACCGAGGCACCCACCTGCGCATTGCGGGTCTTCACCTCGGTGGTGGCGTCGGTGGTGATCTCGCCATACTGCAGGAACAGCTTGGCCATCGCCAGGCTGTAGGAAGCGCCCAGCTGCCAGGCGGTCTGCTTGTCGAAGCCGGGGAAGTTGAGCAGGCTGTTGCCGCCCGGGCCGTTGGCCTCCACATGCTGGTAGGCCACGGTGGCCGCGAGGGGCCCGCCGGTATAGAGCAGGTTGCCGCCGTAGTTCGGGCCGCGGTTGACACCGCCTTCGCCGGCCGACACGGCCACGTTGGCGCTGAAGCCGCCGAACTTCGGCGTGCCGTAGAACACCGCATTGCTCCAGCCGGAATCGCCGATCAGCGGCGTCTGGAAGATGCGGTTGCCCGCGCCCTTGTTATTGCTGTACCACTGGCGGATGGCCGGCGAATAGCCGAAGGAATCGCCGAACGGATTGAACAGCAGCGTGGACACGAACAGCGGCGTGCCGGCACGGCCCGCACGCAGGGAGCCGAAGGCACCGGCCACGCCCACGTTGGCGGCGCGAGCCCAGAACACGTCGGGGCCGAAGCGGCCCGACGTGCCGCTGTCGGCAAGGAAGAAGCTCTCCAGCGCGAAGGTGGCCTTGAGGCCGCCGCCCAGGTCCTCGGTGCCGGCGAAGCCGATGTAGCTGGTGGCCATGCGGCCGCTTTCCACGCGCTTGAGCTTGGCTTCACCGGCGTTCTGGAACTGGCCTGCGGACATGTCCACCAGGCCATAGATGGACACCGAGGACTGTGCATGGACGGCACTGCCGGCCAGGCCCGCGAACAAGGCGCACAGCAGCGCGTGGGGCAAGCGGGCGTGAGGGAACAACTGCATGATCGAACCGACTCCAGGCGGCAAAAGGGGGTGATCGAGACCGCGGGTCATGCGCAATTCGCATGCCCGGCGGGCTGCACCACTTTGGGCGCCGGATGCACCGGCCCTACAGGCCGCCCACGTTCATCACCTCGGCCAGCGCCGCATGCAGCCGCGCGGGATCGATGGGCTTGGTGAGGAAGTCGTTCATGCCGGCGGCCAGCGCCTGTTCGCGCTCGGACACCAGGGCCGCCGCGGTCAGCGCCAGGATGGGCAGCGCCCGTGCGTCGAACTGCTGGCGCAGCAGCCGCGTGGCCTCATGGCCGCTCATCACCGGCATCTGCACATCCATCAGCACCGCGTCGAACAGGCGGCCCGAGGCGGCCGCGCGGCGCACGGCTTCCACCGCCGCACGACCGTCCACGGCCTGCTCCACCTCCACGCCCCAGCGCTCCAGCAGCGCCACGCCGATCATCATGTTGACCGGGTTGTCCTCCACCATCAGCACGCGGCGGCCGGCCAGCGGGCTGCTGGCATCCAGCGGTCCGAAGGCCGAGGGCGTGCCGTCGTCCTCGCTGGAAGGCAGCGGCAACTCCACCCAGAAGCAGCTGCCGCGGCCCGGCTCGCTGTTGACGCCCACCTCGCCGTCCATCAGCGAGGCCAGCTGCCGGCAGATGGACAGGCCCAGCCCGGTGCCGCCGTAGCGCCGGGTGGTGGATTCGTCGCCCTGGGTGAAGGGCTGGAACAGCCGGGCCTGCGTGGCGGCGTCGATGCCGGGGCCGGTGTCGATGACCTCGATGCGCAGCCGGGTCTCGCTGCCCAGCGGATCGGGCGAGCCGCTGCGCGGCCGGCGCGCCGGCCGCGCGCGCAGGGTCACGCCGCCGCTGGCGGTGAACTTCAGCGCATTGCTCATGAAGTTGCCGACGATCTGCCGCACCCGCACCGGGTCGCCCAGCACGCGGCGCGGCAGCTGCTCGTCCACGTGCATCTGCAGGTGCAGGCCGCGCGCCTCGGCCGGGCCGATGCTGCCGCGGTGCAGGTTGGCCAGCAGCGCATGCAGGTCGAAGGGCACCGTCTCCAGCCGCAGCTTGCCGGCCTCCACCTTCGACAGGTCGAGGATGTCGGAGATGATGGCCGACAGCTGCTTGGCGCTGTCGACGATCTGCTCCAGGTACTGGCCGCGGCGGCCTTCGTCCAGGTCGGGCTGGCGCGCCAGCCGGGCCAGGCCCACCAGCGCATTGAGCGGCGTGCGGATCTCGTGGCTGGTGTTGGCCAGGAAAGCGCTCTTGGCCTGGCTGGCGGCCTCCGCCTCGTCGCGGGCCTTGGCCAGCGCCTGTTCCACGCCGCGGCGCTCGGTCACGTCGTCCGCGATCCAGATGGTGCTGCCGCCGCTGGGATGGTCGGGGTCCACCGCGCGGGCCAGCAGGCGGCACAGGAAGGTGCTGCCGTCGTAGCGGCGCATCGGCGCCTCGTACTCCACCTGCTCGCCGCGCGCCAGCCGGGGGCCGATGGCGCGGCTCATCGTGGCATAGGCCTCGTCGTCGGGCCACACCGCGCGGCCGGCATGGCCGGGCAGGGTGCCGCGCGGCCAGCCGAACATCTGCTCGAAGCGCGGGTTGGCCAACTGGAAGATGCGGGCGCGGGTGAGCGCGATGCCGATGGAGGCGTTCTCCAGGATGGCCTCGCGCTCCAGCCGGGAGCGCTCGGCCACCGTCACGTCGCGCGCATTCAGCACCAGGTATTGGCGGCCGTCCATCTCGAAGCGGGCGGCGGACACCACCATGTCCAGCCGCTGGCCGTCCTTGGTGCGGAAGTGCGTGGCCAGGTCGCGCACCACCGGCGCATGCTCCAGCGCCTGCACGATGTGGGCGCGGTCCTGGGGCGAGGCCCAAATGCCCAGCTCCGCCGCGCTGCGGCCGATGACCTCGTCCATCGCATAGCCGCTCAGCCGCACGAAGGTGTCGTTCACCATCACGTAGCGCTGGCTGGCCATCTCGGTCAGCGTGATGACGTCGGGGCTGGTGGCCACCAGGTGCGACAGCAGCGCCTCGGAGCGGCGCACCGCTTCCTCGGCACTGCGGCGCTCGGTGTCGTCCATGAAGCTGGTGAGCATGGCCGGCTGGCCATCGGCTTCCACCGCCACGCCGGACACCCGCACCGTGCGCTGGCGGCCGTCCAGCGTGGTGAGGCTGAATTCGGCCGGCACCAGGTCCGGGCCGCCGGCGGCGGCCTGGTCCGAGGCCGGCTTGAGCGCGGCGAACACGTCCTGCCCCAGCATCGAGGCCAGGTCGCGGTAGCCGAACAGCGCGGCCGCCGCGGGGTTGGCGTCGAGCACCCGGCCCTGGCGGTGCAGCAGCAGCGGCGAGGGCAGGCGGCTGAACAGCTCCTGGTAGCGCACCTCGGTGGCCACCAGCGCCGCGCGGGCCCGCATGTCCAGGGTGACGTCGCGCGACACGCCCCAGTAGCCGACGAACACGCCGCGGCGGTCGAAGCGGGGCTCGCCGCTCAGCACCTCATGGCGGATGCTGCCGTCGGGCTGCAGCTCGCGCACATGCACCTCGCGGAACGGGCGCCGCGCCTGCAGGTCGGCGCGCAGCGCGTCCAGCACCTCGTCGTCGAACAGGCGGCCGGGCAGCTCCCAGGGCGCGACCTGCGGCGGCGGCACCTCGGGCTCGAAGCGGTGGTCGCCGGCGCGGATGGACAGGTGCACGATGCGGAAGGCCGTGTCCAGCTCCCAGTAGGCATCGGCGGCGATGCCCAGCAGCCCGACGAAGCGCTGCTCCCGCTCGGCGCTGGCGCCCACGTGGTGGCGCAGCACCCGCGCCAGCAGCGCGCCGCAGGCCAGGCCGGCGGCCAGCAGCAGCCACTGGTTGAGCAGCCGGCGCAGCAGCGGGATGTCGGCGACGGCGGTGGCGCCCAGGATCCACTGCCGGTGCTCGGCCAGCGCCAGCACCGCCAGCGACAGCGCGCCTCCGGCGGCCACCAGCGTGCCGCGCCGCACCGTGGAGATGGCGCAGGCGGTGCAGGTGAGCAGGCTGTAGAAGCCGATGGCCGCGCTGTTCAGGCCCCATTCGAAGCTGAGGCTGGTGAGCGTGATGAGCGCGATCGTGCCCAGGGCCACCGGCATCACCGCGAGGTCGATCACCGGGCCGCGATGGCGCTGCAGCAGCGCACCGGCCAGGGCCAGCAGCAGGAAGCCGCCGCCCAGCAGGCCGCGCTGCGTCAGCGGGCCGGGCTGGGCCAGCAGCAGCAGGGCGGCTGCCGCCAGCGATGCCACGCCCACCGTGCCGTAGAAGTAGCGCGCCACGAGCGCGCGCACCGACGGCAGCGGGTCGGCCAGTGGTGACGGTTTCACCGGGCCGCCGCCCGCGTCAGGCCGGCGTGCCAGGCCGTGCCGCGTTCAAGGTGTCCCGCGTGGCCAGCGCCGCGGCGCGCGCGGCGGCCGCGAAGTCGTCGCCGCGGGAGGCATACAGCACGGCGCGGGAGGAGGACACGATGATCGGGCCCTCCGGCCGCCAGCCGGCGCGCACCGTGGCCTCGGCGTCGCCGCCCTGCGCCCCCACGCCGGGGATCAGCAGCGGTAGCGTGGGCGCCAGTTCGCGCACACGGGCCACCTCGGCGGGAAAGGTGGCGCCCACCACCAGGCCGATCTGGCCGTTGGCATTCCAGGGGCCGGCGGCCAGGCGGGCGATGTGCTCGAACAGCGGTTCGCCGCTGGCCAGGCGCTGGGCCTGCAGGTCGCTGCCGCCGGCATTCGAGGTGCGGCACAGCAGGATGGCGCCGCGGCCTTCATGGCGCAGGTACGGCTCGATGGAATCGAAGCCCATGAACGGCGACAGCGTGACCGCATGCGCCTGGTAGCGCTCGAAGGCCTCGCGCGCGTACTGCTCGGCGGTGGCGCCGATGTCGCCGCGCTTGGCGTCGAGGATCACCGGCACCGCGGGTGCCACGCGGCGGATGTGGGCGATCAGCCGCTCCAGCTGGTCTTCCGCCCGGTGGGCATGGAAGTAGGCGATCTGCGGCTTGAAGGCGCACACGAGGTCGTGCGTGGCATCGACGATGGCGGCGCAGAAATCGAAGATGCGGCCGGCGTCACCGGCCCATGCGCCCGGAAACCGCGCCGGATCGGGGTCCAGCCCCACGCAAAGCATCGAATCCTGGGTGCGGGCGGCCTGCCGGAGCGCTGAGACAAAGTTCATGCGGCGATTCTAGGCAGCGGGCGCTTGCCCACCCCCCGCGCGCCGTGGTTCAGATTCGCCGCGCCAGTTCGGCAGCCTTGCCGGTGTAGGCCCCCGGGGTCAGCGCCAGCAGCCGGGCCTTGTCGGCCTCGGGGATTTCCAGCGTGGCGACGAACTGCTGCATCGCCTCGCGGGTGATGCCCTTGCCGCGCGTCAGCTCCTTCAGGCGCTCGTACGGGTTGGGCAGCGCGTAGCGTCGCATCACGGTCTGGATGGGCTCGGCCAGCACTTCCCAGGCGGCGTCCAGGTCGTCGGCCAGCGCGGCTTCGTTCAGCTCCAGCTTGTCCAGGCCGCGCAGCAGGCTGTCGTAGCCCAGCAGCGCATAACCCAGCGCCACGCCCATGTTGCGCAGCACGGTGGAATCGGTGAGGTCGCGCTGCCAGCGGCTGATCGGCAGCTTCTGGCTCAGGTGGGTGAGCAGCGCGCTGGCCAGCCCGAAGTTGCCTTCCGCGTTCTCGAAGTCGATTGGGTTGACCTTGTGGGGCATGGTCGAGCTGCCGATCTCGCCCGCCTTGGTCTTCTGCTTGAAGTAGCCCAGCGAGATGTAGCCCCACACGTCGCGCGACCAGTCCACCAGGATGGTGTTGGCGCGGGTGACGGCATCGAACAGCTCGGCCATCCAGTCGTGCGGCTCGATCTGGATGGTGTACGCGTTGAAGGCCAGGCCGAGCTGCTGCTCCACCACCTGGCGGGCATGCGCTTCCCAGTCGTGCTCGGGCCAGGCCGACAGGTGCGCGTTGTAGTTGCCCACCGCGCCGTTCATCTTGGCCAGCGGATGCACCGCCGCGATGCGGGCGCGCGCGGTGCGCAGCCGCGCCACCACGTTGGCGATCTCCTTGCCCACCGTGGTGGGGCTGGCCGTCTGGCCATGGGTGCGGCTGAGCATCGGCACCTCGGCGAACTGGCGGGCCATGTCGGCCAGCTTGTCGACGATGCGGTCCAGCGCGGGCAGCATCACCTCGTCGCGCGCGGCCTTGAGCATCAGCGCATGGCTGGTGTTGTTGATGTCCTCGCTGGTGCAGGCGAAGTGGATGAACTCGCCCGCCGCCTCCAGCTCGGCCTGGCCCGCGATGCGCGACTTCAGCCAGTACTCCACCGCCTTCACGTCGTGGTTGGTGGTCTTCTCGATGTCCTTGATGGCCTGTGCGTCTTCTTCCGAGAAGCGCACCACCAGCCCGCGCAGCAGCCCGCGCGAGGCTTCGGTCAGCGGCTTGAACTCGGCGAAGCCGGCGTCCGACAGCGCGATGAACCACTCCACCTCCACCTGCACCCGCCGGTGCATCAGCCCGAACTCGGACAGCAGCGGGCGCAGCGCGGACACCTTGGCGGCATATCGGCCATCGAGCGGGGACAGGGCGGTGAGGGGGGAGGGCGTCATGGTCAACAGCGGGCGTAGGTGAGCCGAAATTGTAGGAGGCGCAAGGAATGGGACTTGCATCCGCCTTCGGACCATACTTGTTCGTTCAATCCCGGAGTCGTGCCCATGCCGTCGAACCGCCGCCATGTCCTTGCTGCCGCCGCAGCCGCCGCCAGCATGCTGCTGGCCACCCCCGCCGCCTTCGCCCAGTCGAAGATGAAGGTCGCCGCCATCTACACCGTGCCGGTGGAGCAGCAGTGGGTCAGCCGCATCGACAAGGCGTTGAAGGCCGCCGCCGGCCGCGGCGAGGTGGAGTACGTGTTCAGCGAGAACGTGGCCAATGCCGACTACGAGCGCGTGATGCGCCAGTACGCCGAGCAGGGCAACGTGCTCATCGTCGGTGAATCCTTCGCGGTGGAGGCCGCGGCCCGCAAGGTGGCCAAGGACTACCCCAAGGTCGCCTTCCTGATGGGCAGCAGCGGCAAGCCGCAGGCGCCGAACTTCTCGGTGTTCGACAACTACATCCAGGAGCCGGCCTACCTCACCGGCATGATCGCCGGCGGCATGAGCAAGAGCGGCAAGATCGGCCTGGTGGGCGGCTACCCCATCCCCGAGGTCAACCGCCTCATGAACGCCTTCATCGAAGGCGCCAAGGAGGTGAACCCCAAGGCCACCTTCACCGTGAGCTTCATCAACAGCTGGTTCGATCCGCCCAAGGCCAAGGAAGCCGCCTTCGCGATGGTGGACAAGGGCGTGGACGTGCTCTATGCCGAGCGCTTCGGCGTGAGCGACGCGGCCAAGGAGCGCAAGGTGCTGGCCATCGGCAACGTGATCAACACGCAGGACAAGTACCCCGAGACGGTGGTGGCCTCGGCCCTGTGGCACATGGAGCCGACAATCGACGCCGCGCTGGCCGCGGTGAAGGCCGGGCAGTTCAAGGCCGAGGACTACGGCAAGTACTCGCTGATGAAGGCCAAGGGCAGCGAGCTGGCGCCGCTGGGCAGCTTCGACGCCAAGCTGCCGGCCGAGTTGAAGAGCAAGGTGATGGCCAAGCAGCAGGCCATCCTCGACGGCAAGTTCAGCGTCAAGGTGAACGACGCGGCGCCCAAGACCAAGTGACGGCGGCGGCAGTACCGGCCGCACCGGCCGCGGCGCCGGTGCTGCAGCTCAGGGGCATCGGCAAGCGCTTCGGCGCGCTGGTGGCCAACGAGGACATCTCGCTCACGCTGCAGCGTGGCGAGGTGCTGGCGCTGCTGGGCGAGAACGGCGCCGGCAAGAGCACGCTGGTGTCCATCCTGTTCGGCCACTACACCGCCGACACCGGCACGGTGGAAGCCTTCGGCCGGCCGCTGCCGCCGGGCGACACCCGCGCCGCGCTGGCCGCCGGCATCGGCATGGTGCACCAGCACTTCACGCTGGCCGACAACCTGAGCGTGCTGGACAACGTGATGCTGGGCACCGAGCCGCTGTGGTGGCCTTTCTCGCGCCGCGCCGCCGCGCGGAAGGCGCTGGTGGATACCGCGCGGCGCTTCGGCCTGGGCGTGGACCCCGAGGCCCGCGTCGGCCAGCTCTCGGTGGGCGAACGCCAGCGGGTGGAGATCCTGAAGGCCCTGGTGCCCTTCGGCCGCCGACGCGGCGCACGGGTGCTGATCCTGGACGAGCCCACCGCGGTGCTCACGCCGCAGGAAAGCGAATCCCTCTTCGCCACGCTGCAGCAGCTGGTGGCCGAGGGCCTCTCGGTGATCTTCATCAGCCACAAGCTGGACGAGGTGCTGCGGGTGTCCGACCGCGTGGCGGTGCTGCGCGCCGGCCGCCTGGTGGCCATGATGCCCACCCGGCCGGTGGCCGGCAGCGGCGAGCCGCCGCTGACCAAGGCGGCCCTGGCCGAGCTGATGGTG
>OFDN01001679.1_pt1 | contig 13890 bp, 14 predicted proteins | sample 1520971 | NCBI WGS metagenome assembly OFDN01 (sample SAMEA94257418, study PRJEB24077) | hot springs metagenome | biome: Aquatic biome; feature: Geographical feature; material: Water | place: India | collected 2012-06-12 | depth 5 m
GGATCGAGCTTTCCGATCTGCTCGGGCCGGTGGGCCTGCTCCTGCTGGGGCCACGCAGCGATGGTGCAGGCTATAGCTCGGACGAGAAGGATGCGCTGAAGCTGATCCGAGGCCCGTTGGGCGAAGTGCTCCGTGCCACCGCCCGCCGCGCCAGCCGCAACGCCTCGATGGCGAGCTTGCTGGCACAATTGGAAGGCAGGATCAGCGCCATGGAGGTCGAGCGGGGCAGCTAGATGGAGAAGGTGCAAACCGATCCATCGTGGAAGACCGTATAGACACGGTCGGGCTCGAAGCGACATGGACCTGGTCGTCCAAGCCTTACGCCCTTTCATCAGCCCTCGGCAAAATCTGTGGAGTATTCCGGCGGGAGCATTCTGTGCTCAGAGTCTTTGCGGCTCCGACCAGCCTTGGCTTGGGTCTGCGGCCGGGTCCGACTGCTTGATCAGGCATCGCCGGAACGACATCGAGCAACCAATGCGCGTTCGCTTGACCCTTCAGGTGCTCCGGTCCGCTCCCCATTCCGGTGAGCGCTTCTGCAGAAAGGCTGCAATGCCCTCCTGCGCATCGGGATGCTTCAGATTTGCAAGGGCTTCATTCTGTGCGACCCGATATGCCTCGGCCATGGGCATGGGCGCCTGAAGGTGGAATGACCGCTTGCCAAGCGCGAGGACTGCGGCCGACTTCGACGCGATCGTCGCCGCAAGGTCCTTGACCGCCCGGTCGAGCTGCTCGGTCGGATGCACTTCGCTAATCAGCCCGATGCTGAGCGCGTGATCGGCACTGAAGAGCTTGCCGGTCGCCAGCATCATCATCGCGGCTTTGCGACCGATGGTGCGCGTCAGCTGGACCTGCGGGGTGTGGCACCAGAAGCCGATATTCACCCCCGGCACCGCAAAGCGCGCCACTGACGATGCGAGCGCCAGATCGCACGCCGCAACCAGTTCGCATCCCGCAGCGGTCGCTACGCCAGCTACCTTGGCGATCACGATCTGCGGTTGCGCCAGAATCGCCTGCATCAAGGCGGCGATTCCGGCAAAATCACGCGCGAGGAAATCGGGATCGGGGTCGCCTGCAAACTCGTTGAGGTCGTGCCCCGCACAAAAGATCCGCCCGCCCGTGCCCGACAGCACGATCACCTTGATGTCCGTATAGCCAGCCAGCCGTTCGAGTTCGGCCAGGAGCGCCGAGACCAGATCCATCGACAGGCTGTTGCCCGCCTCAGGACGGTTGAGCGTCAGATAGGCGATGGCACCGACCTGATCGCTGAGGAGAAGCGGACGGGTTTCCACAATCGGGGTCCTAGGGCTTGACCGTCTTGGGTGCGGTCTTGTTGGCAAACGCCGCAAGACGTTCCTTCGAGGCTTCCTGGGTGTTCGTGATCCCGGCGATGAAAGCCTCTGCAAAAAAGGCATCGGCGGACGGCATGTTGCCGATATGCGCGATGCCCGAAGTGATGGCGAAGTTCGACAGCGGCGGGTTTTCAGCCGCGCGGTGCGCAATTTCAACTGCCCGCGACAGGCAGGCATCGGCATCGACCAGATACTGGCAAAGCCCGACCGCAACCGCTTCCTCTCCGCTATAGACACGGCCCGTCAGCATCATGTCGATCATCCGGCCCTCGCCCACCAGCCGCGCGACGCGCACGGTCGCCCCGCCGCCGGTAAAGATGCCGCGCTGGCCTTCGGGCAAAGCGAAATAGGCCGAAGGGTCGGCCACGCGGATATGGAAGGCGGTCGCCAGTTCGAGCCCACCGCCGACCACTGCGCCCTTGAGCGCGCCGATCACCGGCACACCACAATGCTGTATGCGATCGAACGCCGCATGCCAGCGGCGGCAGATGTGCATGAAATCGGTCGCGCTGCGGTCCTCGCGGTGGTGCTCGACCAGATCGAGCCCGGCGCAGAAATGGTCGCCATCGGCCGTCACGACCACCGCGCGCACCTCCGAGCCTTCGACCGCATGAAAAAGATCATGCAGCTCCTCGACGAACTGCCGGTCGAGCGCGTTGCGCTTGGCGGCACGATTGAGAGTGACCAGCAGCACCGCACCGTCGGCACACACGCGGATGTTGTCGAAGGGCATCGACACCAGATCGGAGATCGATTTGCGATCGAGTGGCATCAATATTCCCTAGCGCGAGGAGGCTGCGAGCTCGGCTTCCATGGCCTTGCGCATCTCGAATTTCTGGGCCTTGCCTGTCACCGTCATGGTGAAGGCATCAACGACACGGACGTGGCGCGGCACCTTGTAGTGCGCAATCTGGCCCCTGCAGTGGTCCACCACCTGCTCGGGCGCGAGCGCCGCGCCGGGTCTCGCGATGACCCAGGCGCACACCTCTTCGCCATATTTTTCGTCGGTCACGCCGAAGACCTGGGCATCGGCAATGGCGGGATGGGTCAGCAGAAATTCCTCTATCTCGCGCGGATAGATGTTCTCGCCGCCGCGGATGATCATGTCCTTGATCCGGCCGGTGATCCGCACATAGCCCTGCGCGTCCATGGTAGCGAGATCGCCCGAGTGCATCCAGCCGTCACTGTCGATCGCCTCGGCCGTCTTTGCAGGGTCGTCCCAATAACCCAGCATCACGGCATAGCCGCGCGAGCAATATTCCCCCTGCTCGCCCAGGGGTAGCGTGGCGCCATCGGGCCCGACTATCTTGGCTTCGGCATGCGGATGCACCCGCCCGACCGTCGAGACGCGTTCTTCCAAGGGGTCATCGGTGGCGGTTTGGGTGGTGAGGGGGCTGGTCTCGGTCATGCCATAGCCGATGGTGACCTCGGCCATGTTCAGCTTGCCGATGACCTCGCGCATCGTCGCGATCGGGCAGGGCGAGCCTGCCATTACTCCGGTTCGCAGCGTCGAGACATCATAGTCGGCAAGGTCGGGCTGGTTGAGGATGGTGATGAACATGGTGGGCACCCCGTAAAGGGCTGTGCAACCTTCCGCCTGCACCGCTTCCAACGCCAGCCGGGGGTCATAGGCTTCCCCGGGATAGATCATCGCAGCCCCGGTGGTAACGGCAGCAAGGTTGCCCAACACCATCCCGAAGCAGTGATAGAGGGGGACAGGGATGCAGATGCGATCGTCCGGCGTAAGCTTGATCATGCTGCCGCATTGCAGCCCGTTGTTCAGGATGTTGCGATGCGTGAGCGTCGCACCCTTGGGAAAGCCGGTGGTGCCGCTGGTGAACTGCACGTTGATCGCATCATTGCAGTCGAGCGCGACGGCTGCCGCACGGAGACGCTCTGCATCGCGGTCCGTGCCCAGCGCCTCCCAGGGCATGAAGCCTTCGTGGTGTCCCGATCCCAGCGATACCATCAGCCTGAGCTGCGGCAACCTTTCCGGACCCAGTTCGCGCAGCATGCCGATGTAATTGCTGGTCTTGAAGGCTGCAGCCGTCACCAGCACCGAGCAGCCGACCTTGTTGATCGCATATTCGACCTCGGACAGGCGATAGGCCGGGTTGATGGTGACAAGAATGGCACCGATCTTGGCGGTGGCAAACTGGGTGACCGTCCATTCGGCGCAATTGGGTGCCCATATGCCCACGCGATCACCCTTGCTCACCCCCTGGGCGAGCAGGCCGCTGGCGATGCGGTCCACCTCGTCATTCAGCGCTGCCCATGTCCAGCGGATCGCCTGATGCCGCGACACCAGCGCCAGATTGTTCGGCCATTGCGCAGCAGCCAGTTCGAGCGCCGCACCAATAGTGTGGTCGAGCAGCGGCGGCTGGGTGCTGCCCTTGGAATAGCTGAGTTCTGTCATGCGCGCGCCACGTTGATCACCTGCAATTGCGTATATTCGGAAAGGCCTTCGACCGACTGCTCCACCCCAAGGCCCGATGCCTTGAAGCCGGCCATCGGAATGTGCGGGCCGATGGCGATATGCTGGTTTACCCACATTTGGCCGCTTTCGATACGTCCGGCAATCTCGGTTGCCCTCGCAATATCGTTCGACCAGACCGATCCGCCGAGACCGGTTTCCGAGTTGTTGGCGCGGGCGATCACATCCTCGACATCGTCAAAACGGATCACCGGCAGGATCGGACCGAATTGCTCCTCGTCCACTATCTGGCAACCGTCGGTGACATCCCGGACGATGGTCGGGCGGATGAAATAGCCTTGGCGTTCCATCACCTCGCCCCCGGCAATGATCGTGCCGTCGCGCCGTGCAGATTCGAGAAAGCCCTTGATCTTCTCATACTGCGCCTTGTTCTGGATCGGCCCGATCTGGGTGCCCTGCTTGCTGCCGTCATCGACAATTGCCGCTTCGGCGAGCGCTGCCAGCTCGCTGCACATGGCGTCGTAGATCGCGTCATGGACATAGGCGCGCTTGACCGCCAGACAGACCTGACCGTTGTTCAGAAAGGCGTTGCCGAAGATAGCCTGGGCGGTCTTCTTCACGTCGACATCCTCCAGCACGATGGCCGGATCATTGCCGCCAAGCTCCAGCGTCACGCGCTTGAGCGTATCGGCTCCGCTCGCCATGATCCGCTTGCCGGTTGCCGTCGAGCCGGTGAAGCCGACCTTGGCGACGTCAGGATGCCCGGTCAGATGCGGGCCGAGATCGTTATTGTCTGCGATGATGTTGACCACCCCTGGCGGGAAGATGTCCTTGCAGATCTCACCCAGCAGCAGCGCGGTAACCGGGGTGGTGGGGGCAGGCTTGAGCACGATGGTGTTGCCGGCGAGGACCGCCGGCCCGATCTTCCAGCAGGCGACCAGCAGCGGGAAATTCCAGGCGATGATGCCGACGACAACGCCAAGCGGCTTGTGCTTCACCGCGATATAAGCGCTCTCGTCGTCCTGAATGATCCGGTCAGGCAGATCGAGCGTACAATAATGGCGCAGATAGCCGTCGGTCCAGCCGAGCTCGCCCTGCGCTTCGGCCAGCGGCTTGCCCTGCTCGGCCGTCAAGACGCGGGCAATTTCGTCAGCGCGCGCAGCGATGGCATCGGCCAGCGCGACCACCGCCGCGCGCCGGTCAGCCAGCGATGTCGCCGCCCAGCCAGGCGCTGCCGCCTTTGCGGCAGCAACCGCCTGGTCTGCCTGCGCCACCGATGCCCGTGACACGGTGGTGAAGCTTACGCCAGTCGCAGGGTTGATCACGTCCATGACATGATCCCCCTCGACCAGTTCGCCGCCAATCAGCAGTTTATAGTCTGACATGGATTGTTTCCCTCAAAATGTCGTGCCGATGGTGATGCCGTAAGTGCGTGGGGTGGCGAGGTGGTTGTAATCGAACCCGAAGCCGGCGAGCAGATCCACACGCGAGGTGAAATAGAACTGGTTGGTCAGGTTCTTGCCCCAGATCGAGGCGTTGAAACGGCCATTGGCCGACTCCCAGCGAAGAAAGCCCGACAGCAGCGCATAGCCGTCCTGCTCCAGCCGGGCGGTGTTGACGACGTCGAAGAACTGGCTCGAGGTGTACGCAAGGTCGGCGGTGCCGCTGAACTTGCCTGCGTCGCCATCATAGAAGGTGACATCAATACCCGCCGAGGCGGTCAGCGACGGCGCGTTGGTGAGCTTGTTGCCGGCTACGTTTGCACCGCTGACGATGCCCCGTTGCACTTTCGCATCCAGGAACCCGAGGCTGCCGCGCAGCGTCACGGCATCAGACGGCCGCGCGGTCAGCTCGGCCTCCCCGCCAAAAATCCGCGATCGCGGGATGTTGAGCAACGTCTGCGCGGCGGTGGCGGGGTCGACGTTGATGAACTGCTGATTGCGGTACTTGTAATAGAAGGCCGCCATGTTGAGCGTGATGACGCGATCGGCGAACTTGTTCTTCGACCCCAGTTCGAACGAATCGACCTCTTCGGCTGCTGCAACGCTGAGCTCGGACGGGTCGAAGAACGCCTGCGCATTGAAGCTCGGAGCGCGAAAGCCCCGGCTGTACGTCGCATAGAGCAGATTGTCGGGCGCGACCTGGAAATCGACGCCGATCTTGCCCGAAAGGTTGCTGATGCCGTAGCTGAGTGGTCTAGCGGGCGTGGGGATGGTCACCCCGAGCACGGCGCCCGAGGGACCGATCTGCTGCGCAACGAAATTGGGCTGCCGGCCGGTATCGCGGGTAAAGCGAAGGCCTCCCTTGAACGTGACGACATCGGAAAGCTCGAAGCTCATATCGGTGTAGACCGCGAAGCTCTTCTTGATCTGGTTGAAGCTGTTGCCGAACTGGCAGGCCTCGCCCGCGGTGGTGGCGGCGCAGTCGGCATCGTTTACCACGCCATTGCCATCGACATCGCCGCCCGATGCCACATCCTGCGCAATCTTGAATGTCGACGCGTTGAACACCTTTTCGCGGTTGTAATAGGCACCCAGGATGAAATTGAACGGCCCGGCGAAATCGCTCGTCAGGCGCAGATCCTGCGCGATCTGGTTGGCGCGGTCGCGATAGGGGATTTCCAGCAAGGCGATGCCCTGGCCATCGGTGTCCTCGATGAAATTGAGGTTGCCCTTGTCCCACGACGAAATGCTGGTCAGCGACAAGGCGTCCGACAGATCGATGTTTGCGGTCAGCGCGAGCGAATAGGTCCGTGCGCGTCGGCGTGAGGTCTCGTTGGCCGCGATTTCACGGTTCTCCAGACCAGCCCGATTGATGGCAGCAGGTTGCGCGAAAATGCCATAGTTGCGCGGGTTCTGATAGCTCGTTGACCCGCGCAGCGTGAAGTTGACACCGTCCGAAGGCTCGAAATAGAGCGCGGCGCGAATGCCATATTCGCTGACCCCGCCCAGATCGGGCCGGCCGGGCAGAACGTTGCGGAACCAGCCGTCAGCCTTGGCGAATGTGCCCGCGACACGCAGCGCCGCGTTGTCGCCCATCGGTACATTGACGGCGCCATTGACGTCGAACCGGTTGAAATTGCCATAGCCCGCGTTCAGATAGCCGGACGTCTCGCCGAGTGTCGGTGCACGGCTGATCAGGTTGACTGCGCCGCCGGTGGTATTCTTGCCGTAGAGCGTGCCCTGCGGTCCGCGCAGCACCTCGACGCGCTCGAGGTCGAACAGGGCGATGCCAAGCAGCGCGAAGTTGCCCTTGTAAACCTCGTCATAATAGGTCGCGACGGGTCCCGACTGGTTGAGGCTGAAGTCGTTGAGCGATACGCCGCGCAGCGCAAAGATCGGTGTGTTATCGCCGACAGTCGATGTCAGCTGCAGATTGGGGACTTTGGACACCAGTTCGTCGATCTGGGTCGTGCGTCCCTTTTCCAGCGCATCCCCCGCGACCGCCGAAACCGAAATGGACACGCTCTGCAGACTTTCCGATCGCTTGTTGGCGGTGACGATGATCTCGTCGCTGTCGGGAGTCTCGGCTTCCTGCGCAAAGGCTGCTCCGCTGGTGCTGGCCAGCAGCAGCACCAGTGCAGCTTTCAGCGCGCGGCTGTGATTGATCGATGTCATGCTTTTTTACCCCCTTATGGTTCTAGAATTTCACTCCAGACATTTGCGCGACGAGACCCTCCCGAACCGCCGCCCGCTCGGCTCGCAACGGCCGTTTGCGCAAGGCGGAGATTTCGGTTGCAGAATAGGGCTTGAAGTCGTCGGGCAGATTCTCCCTGTCGAAACGGTACAGCGTCCAGTTGAGCAGATTGGCGAGGCGCGCGTCGTCGAGGTCGACGGTTGCCACGCCGGGCACCCGGCCCAGGAACTCGCGGCCCCCGGGCACCGAAAGGAAGCGGGCAACATGGCCGTTCATCGGTGGGTTGGAGACCAGGTCTCCGCTGCCATCGGGACGATGACAGCCCTGGCATTTCAGCTTGTAGTCGCTGTGCGCCTGTCGGGCATCGTGCACGCCCGGCATCGCTTCTTCCGTCGAAGCCTGCGCCGCGCCAATCAGGGCAAGGGCACAGGCTGCCACCAGAAGAAGCCGCGTGGTCATTTTCCGCCAACCGTCGTTCTGAGCTTGCCGACGGCCGACGCATTCATCGTCCCAGCGGATTTTCGTGCGGCACCGATTTCGGCAGCGGTGAACGGCTTGGCTTTGCCCTTGGCGATCTTGGCGACGACATGATCGAGCACCGCGGCGATAGACGCATCGTCAAGGTCGCCCTGGGCCGGCATCACACCGCGATAGGTCTTGCCTTCGACAGTCAACGGGCCGGACACACCCTTGATGACGACCATCGCCAAATATCTGCGGCCCTCTGCGCTTTGCGACAGCGACCGGATATTCCCGCCGAGCGGTGGAAACGCGCCGGGCACCCCTGCGCCAGTCGCAACATGGCAGGCCGCGCACCTCTTGTAGGTTACGGCCCCATCGGGCTGTGCGGCTGCCGTGGCCGGAGCCCGCAGCACCAGGCTGGCCGCGACCAGGCCGAGCGAGCCAAGGATCAATGAGACGCTCCGCATCAGCTCGGCTCCACCGCAACGCCGATCAGGACGGCGGTCGAGCAGTTATAGATGCTGCTTTCGGTTCCCAGGCACCAGTTATAGTCGTTATTGGCCTGTGGGCGGACGGGAGGACGATCGCCCTCGTTGCGGTTGCACAGGCAGTGCCCGCACGACGATTTGCCGCAGCAATCGTTATAGCTGATGATATAGGCGCGCCCATCGGCTGGGTTGGTGCAGGTGCCGATCCAGGTGATCGGCGACATTTCGGTGCCCGGCGGACAGGTGCTGACGGTGCCGCCGCAGCAGGTGCACAAGAAGCCGTCGATCGCGCAATAGCGCCAGTAATCGCACTGCGTCCGGTCGCCAGGATCCTGCGGATTGGCGGACACCACCGGCAGTCGCGGCGACGCGGCCCCACCGGCACCACCAGCGGCATAGGCGCGCGACACCGGCAGGGCGGGGATGATCGCCGCCCCCGTCACCGCGCCACCCAGCCAGGCGAGCAGGCTGCGCCGCGAGGTTGCGCGCGCGACGTTGCGCGCCATCTTTTCGGTCAATTTATCCCAGTTCGCCATGATCAAGCTTCCCCCTCACGGCGCGCCAGGAATTCCTGGATCGAAGCGACGCCGCGTTCCTTGGCTTCGAAGAGACTTTCCAGATGCTCGCGCGAGTTGACGAGTCCGAGCGAGGCGACCTTGCCGCTCTCGTCGATCAGCACCGCATATGGCAGCTTGGCGACGCCAAAGGCGCGGCCCAGTGCCTCGGATAGAACGAACGGGATGCCCGCCAGTCCCTGGTCCATGATCATGCGGCGCTGGGCGGGCTCGTTGCCGTCGCTGGCCAGCACCACGTCCAGCCAGTCGCTCTCGGCACGCGCGGCTGATTTGGCTACCGGCAGCAGCGATTTGCACACCGGGCAATCGGGGGCGACGAAGAACAGCAACTGGCTGCGCGCCTTGCGCTTGCCGCCCACCGCCAGGCTCTGCCCGTCGAGCGTCGTCAGCGTCATCGGCGGCGCCAGGTCGCCGACATTGACCTTCTGGTGCAGCGTCAGCGCGCCGGCGGGTGCAATCCGCTCGTGCAGGATACCGACTTGCCGGGCCAGCGCGGCGACCACGGTCGCCAGCACGATCACCGCGATCCATAGCAGGATTTGAGATGTCATCATGCAGCGCCCCTTTGTCCGTAAATTGTGATCGCCATGATCTCGCCCAGCGCCAGGTACAGGGCGAGAAAGCCCAGGGCTGCAAAGGGCGAGAGAAGTGTGAGCGGCATCGCCGGGGTCAGCAGAACGGTCATTGCCAGTGCCGCGAGTGCGAAGGCGCGCAGAACAGCGAACGCATCGACCGGCTTGGCGCGCGCGGCGAAATTGCACCCGCAATCGAGCGTTGAGCCCAGACGCCGCATCAGCGCGATGCCATAGACCGACCACAGTACCGCAGCGAGCATGGCACCTGCCAGCCGGGTGGCGGGGAACAGCAGCGCAAGCGCCACCGCTGCTTCATAGGCCGCCGCGGCCAGGCTGATCGGGACGCCCAGAGCGACCGGTGCTCCGGTGAGCGCCGTCGCCGAGGCTGCCAGCCGCTCACGGTCAAGCAGCTTGTGGCCTGCCGCCATCGCCAGCACCAGCGCCAGAAAGAGGCTGAGCTCGGCCATCAGTTCACCACCGAAAGCGTCAGCGGGTTGAACGCCACCGTATTGCCCAGGCTATGGATCAGCGCGCCGGTTTGCGCGTCATGAACGTCGACGACCGAGTCAGCGCGGGCAACGATCAGCCTTGGGCTGGCCTCGCGCGTAATCTCGATCGAAATCGCGGTGCCGTTCAGTGCGAAGCGCGCAATCCGTTCGCCCTTGGCCGGGTCGAGCACCCAGACCTCGCTGCCGCCGTCCTTGTGACTGCCTTCGCGACCCGCAGGGCTCATGAGGACGTACAGCCTGCCTGCGGCATCCGATGCGATGACCTGCCATCCGCCCGGGCGCCATTGTGGCGCCGCTCCGTCAGCGGTACCTACCGTGAATGTCTTGCCGACCGGCTTGGCGACCGGGCCCGACAGGTCGAAACCGCGGATCTGGCCGTTGTAGGAGACAAACCACGCGGTCGATCCCACCATCGCGGGCATCGCGAACAGCGGCTGGCCGTCAATATCCACGGTCGTATCGACATTAACGCTGCTAGCCAGCGTGCCATCAGGACCCAGTTGCAGCGTGGTCATCGTGCCATCGGCGCACAGGGTCGTGAAGCCGCGCTCGCCGGTCGGATAGATCATCGAACAGCCGGGCAGATCGATGTCGCCCAGGATCTTCCGGCCCTCCAGATCGACGATCGTCACTGACTGGGCGGGCGTGAAATTGGCGATGACCGCCCATTTCTCGTTGTTGATGAACTGGAAGTTGTTCTTGTAGGTGACCTGCTGCTGGCGCTTGCCGCCGGGCAGGATGATCTCGGCGGTCGGAGCGAGCGTCGCCTTGTCCCAGACGGTGATGACATCGGTCCGCTCGCCGCGCGTCAGCCGCGAATAGTAGGTTTCGGCGGTATAGATTTCAGTACCGCTTCGCGAGACGAGCATATTGCCGAACTGGGGGATCTGGACGATGCCCTTGACCGGCGTGGCAGGATCGGCCGTATCGATGAGCACGCCCCTGCCATCGATCATCGCATTGAAATTGAAATCATGCACCATGATCCAGCTGGCTGGATAGCTCTGCGGCAGCGTCAGGACCGCCGGGATGGGCTCTTCGGCCAAGGGGGTCGGGAACCGATCGGCCGTTTGCGCCAGCGCGATCGACAGTGGCGCGGTCGCCGACAGGGCCGCAGCAAGTACACCGATTGAAATTGTCCGGCTCATCGTTTTCTCCCCCGGACAGCCCCTCCCCCATCTGGATCGATTGGCGCTGTCTGATGTTTAAAATCTGCTTTTGCCATTTTTTGTCAAGTGTCCTAAATTGAGGGTTCACCGGGTCGACTCGACACCCGCTTCGGGTTAGGAATTCCGCCATGAAACGACGCTTTTCCAACAAGTTCATCGTCCCCGACCTCGCGATCGTTCAGCGTGAGGGCGGCTATGCGCGTGGTCGTGAAGGGCATGTCCAGATCCTGCGCGCTGCGCTCGGGCTGCTGGTCGATTCCGGCTATCGGGCGATGAGCATGCGGCGAGTCGCGGAAGCGTGCGGCATGAAGCTGGGCAACCTGACCTACTACTTTCCGACCAAGGAAGATCTCGTTCGCGAATTGCTCGACGCGGTGATCAGCAGCTACGAGGTCGAGTTTGATGCCATCGTCCATGAGACCGGGGTCAGTGCCGAGGACCGGCTGGCCGAGGTGTGCATCCTGATCCTGGAAGACATCTGCACCAAGAAGACCACCCGCGTGTTTCCGGAATTATGGGCGCTTGCCAATCATGACCCTTTCGTACTGGAACGGGTGCAGGAAATGTACGCCCGCGCGCGCGTTGCGCTCGACGAGATCATTGCCGAAATCAATCCGGCGCTGCCGGAAGACGAACGCAGAATTCTCGCACTTTTCATCTCAGGGTCGATGGAGGGACTCACCATGTTTGCCGGCCATGAAAAGCCATTCCAACCACAGATGCCCTGGCTTGAAAAAATTGCTGTGAAGTCCTTCGTCCAACTCGTGTCGACGATCCAGCCAGGTGAAATGAAAAGCTGATGCTGCGTGAGGTTTGGCCTGGTCGAGAGAGCGATCTGTGGTCGCTTTGCGATTGTGCAGCGATCGCTCCGCAACCGCAAACCTTTCCATCCGGTCGGGAGGCTCCGGGCGTAGAGGCTGTTGCGGTGCGCGCAAGTGCGGCGACCGCCCGATGACGGCTTGTGCGCCAGGGTCTGCCGTTTCTGATATCTCCTGGGCACGCCCCGACGGTCCCCACCGGCTTGGTTCTGACGCAAAGCCGCTTTTTCTGGGGGCAGCCATGGATTGTGGGGACTGGTCGGATGCGGGATAGAGTTGGCCGGGCCGAGGTCAGGGTGCATGAGCCAGTACCGGCGAACCGCCTCCAATCTCGCTCAAAACGCGGACAATATGTTGGGCTGATTGCGTTTTCCTGCTAGATTGGGCAGTGGCGCTATCGGTATCGGAGGGCACGTTGGCAGGCTTGGCAGTACGTCGGCATCAGGTCATAGTCGAGCGACTGCAAACGGTCGGCACAGCCACGGTGGAGGAGCTGGCTGACCATGTTGGCGTGACCCCGCAGACCATCCGCAAGGATCTCAACTATCTGTCTGACCAGCAGCTCCTCAGCCGCGTCCGCGGAGGCGCGATGCTGAAGAACGGGCTCGATAACCTGGCCTATTCGTCGCGCCAGTCGATCGCCTCCGAAGCCAAGGAAAGGATCGGCGAAGCGGCCGCCGCGCTCATTCCCGACAACGTGTCGGTCTTCATCAATATCGGCACCACCACAGAGGCCGTTGCCCGGCACCTGCGCAACCGCCAGCGGCTGATGGTGGTCACCAACAACCTCAACGTCACCGATATCCTGGCCAATGATGTCGATGTGATTGTCGCCGGCGGCAAGGTGCGGCCCTCTGATCGGGCCGTGGTCGGCGCGATGGCGGTCGATTTCATCCGATCGTTCAAGGTCGATTATGCCATTATCGGCACCAGCGCGCTCGATGAAAGCGGCGATCTGCTCGATTTCGATATCGACGAGATCAAGGTGTCGCAAACCATCATCGACAACGCGCGACAGGTCATTCTCGTCTCCGACGCCTCCAAGGTCGGCCGGCTCGCCCCGGCACGCATAGCCTCGATGGCGGACATCGATATATTCGTGACCGACGAAATGGACAACGAGGCACTGATCGCATCGTGCGAGCGCCACAATGTGCGCGTGATTACAACTGGATAAGGATATCACAATGTACCGGACCACCAAGCTTGCGTTCGTCGCTGGACTGGTCGGCATCGCCAACGCCCTGTCCGTGCCAGCCTTGGCCGAGCAGAAAGCCCCCGCGTTGCGTTTTGCCTTTGAAGAGATCGTGAACCTTGGTCCGGATGAAAATGCGGGGCGCGGCTTGAAGGGCGAGCGCAACCGCATCGCACTGCTTGGCGGCACCGTGACGGGCGTAAGACTGACCGGCGGCGTCGTGGCGGGCGGGGCAGACTGGCAGCTGATCCGCAGCGACGGCTGTTCCGAGATTCTGGCGGATTATTTCATCAAGGCGTCGCCGCAAACAAATTGATCTGTGGATGGCCTTGATCGAACAAATCAACGCGTGCGAACAACCCCTTGAGATGACACGACGAGATAAGGGTGGATCGATGGCGTCGTAATGTGTAAACGGACGCTCCCTTGGGAGCATCCATGTCAATTTGTGGCCTAGATTTCGGAACGTCCAACACAACGCTTGGCATCATCGATGGCCAGGCGCCGGTTCTCGTGGCGCTGGAAGGCGAACAGACTACCATCCCGAGCGCGATGTTCTATGCGAGCGACGGTAACGTCCTGATCGGGCGCCGGGCCATCTCTGCCTATGTCGAGGGCACCATGGGCCGCCTGATGCGAAGCCTCAAATCGGTGCTCGGAACCTCGCTGATCGAGGAGAC
>OFDN01001681.1_pt1 | contig 13880 bp, 20 predicted proteins | sample 1520971 | NCBI WGS metagenome assembly OFDN01 (sample SAMEA94257418, study PRJEB24077) | hot springs metagenome | biome: Aquatic biome; feature: Geographical feature; material: Water | place: India | collected 2012-06-12 | depth 5 m
TGCCCGGCCACATGAACGTGCTGCTGGCCGAAGCCAACGTGCCCTACGACGAGGTGTTCGAGCTGGAGGACATCAACCGCGACTTCCAGGCGGCGGACGTGGCCTTCGTCATCGGCGCCAACGACGTGACCAACCCCGCGGCCAAGACCGACCCGGCCAGCCCCATCTACGGCATGCCGATCCTGGACGTGGAGAAGGCCAAGACCGTGTTCTTCATCAAGCGGTCGATGGCGTCCGGCTACGCCGGCGTCGAGAACGAGCTGTTCTTCCGCCCCAACACCATGATGCTCTTCGGCGACGCCAAGAAGGTCACCGAGGAGGTCGTGAAGTCGATGGAGTGACGGGGCGGCGTTTCCGGACGGAGCCCCCACCCAACCCTCCCCCACTGCGCGGGGGAGGGCTTTTTTCTTCTCCTCCCTCCGCCCAGCGGGGGTAGGTCGGGAGGGGGCCCAGCGCCGCCACTCCCCACCAGGAGCCTCCCATGCCCTGCTATCTCGTCGCCGACATCCAGGTCACCGATCCCGTGACCTACGAGGCCTACAAGGCGCTGTCGCCGGGTGCGGCGGCGGCCTATGGCGGGCGATTCATCGTGCGCGGTGGCAACCCGGAACCGGTCGAGGGCGACTGGCCGGCGACGCGCATCGTGATCGTGGAATTCCCGGACCGGGAGACGGCCCACCGCTTCTGGAACGGGCCGGAATACACCCACGCCCGCAAGGTGCGGGAGGGAGCGGCGATCCTGCGGTCGGTTCTGGTGGACGGCGCCTGACCCGTTACAGCGTCGGCCAGCGCGGCGCTTCGATCCGGTCCACCAGCTCGCTGCCCTGCTGGCGCAGCCAGGCGATGCCTGGGGCCATGCTCTGCGCCACGCCGCAGCCGGCGGCCACGGTGGCCACCAGCACCGGGACCGCGATCGCCGATTCGGCCGTCGTCGCTCCCCCGCCGGTCGCCACGATGGCGACGCCGCCGGCCAGAATCGTCGCGGTGCCGGCGATGGCGGCCCCGACGATGCAGGCGATGCTGCCGAACTCGGAGTCGGTCATGGGCTTGGGCAGGGCCAGCGGGGACACCGCGGCGTCCTGCGCGGCCCCCCCAAGCACGGCCGGGGTCTGCGCTGCGGCGGGCAGGGCACCCAGCACCAGGGCGAGCATGGCGATGATGGCAAGAGAGGTGCGGAGCATGGCGGCTCGGGCGTGACGGACGGCAATCGACCCGTCTTGTCTACCACAGGCGGGTGAGCCAGAGGAACCGGCCGCGCGCGTCGCGCCCGCAAAAACACCGGTCTTCCTGAACAAACGCCTTAACCGCCCGCACGGGTATCCCGTGGGGCGGTCGAATCGGCGCAGGTCGGGGGTGGTCGCGTCGAAACGACCAGCCGGCGACTAGTAGCCCTCGCGCTCCATACGCTTGCGCAGAAGCTTGCGGGTGCGGCGAACCGCTTCCGCCTTCTCGCGCGCGCGCTTCTCCGAGGGCTTCTCGTAGTTCCGGCGCAGCTTCATTTCCCGGAAGATGCCCTCGCGCTGCATCTTCTTCTTCAGCGCGCGGAGGGCCTGATCGACGTTGTTGTCGCGAACCAGAACTTGCACGGTGGACCCATACCCCTTGGTTGACCGATTGCCTATGGCAAAGAGGGTGTGCACCTGCGGCGCACCCCCTCACTTCCCAACTGTGTAGCACGCCCCGCGGCATTTGGGAAGAGATTGCGGCTCGCCATTGCCGACCGGGCGCGGTCGTGAAACATAGTGGGCATGGCTTTGCTGAAGATCGCCCGTATGGGGCATCCGGTGTTGCGCGCCAGGGCCGAGCCGGTGCGCGATCCGACCGATCCGGAGCTGCGGCGGCTCGCCGCGGACATGCTGGACACGATGCTGGACGCGCCCGGTGTCGGCCTTGCGGCCCCGCAGGTGCACCGGTCCGTGCGCATGATCACCGTGCACGTGCCCACCGACCGGTCGGGCGGCGAGTCGGTGTCCCCCACCGTCCTGGTCAACCCGGAGATCGAGGCGGTGGGCGAGGAGATGGAGCTGGGGTTCGAGGGCTGCCTGTCCATCCCCGGCCTGCGCGGCGTGGTGCCGCGCCACAGCCACATCCGCTACCGCGCCATCGATCTGGACGGGCGTCCGCTGGAAGGGGAGGCGAAGGGCTTCCACGCCCGCGTGATCCAGCACGAGTTGGACCATCTCGACGGCATCCTCTACATCGACCGGATGCCCGATCTGCGCTTCCTTGCGTTCAACGAGGAGGCCACGCACGTCGCCGAGGCGCTGCGCGCTCTCAAGGAGGAATGAGCCATGGACATGGACAAGGTCAGGGACGAGATCCTGGAGGCGACGCTTCCCAACGTGGTGTTCGACGGCTGGAGCATGGCCTCGCTGCGCGACGGGGCGCAGCAGGCGGGCTATGACGCCGGCACCCTGCACCGCGCCTTCCCCGGCGGCGTGCCGGAGCTGGTGGAGCATTTCGGCGCCTGGACCGACCGCCGCATGCTGGAGCGGCTGGACGCCATGGGGCTGGCCGAGATGCGGGTGACCGACCGGATCCGCCACGCGGTGCGGGCCCATTTCGCGGTGCTGGAGCTGCACCGGGAGGCCAAGCGCCGGCTGATCGCCCATCTCGCCATGCCGCAGAATGTCGGGATGGGGCTGCGCATGCTCTACCGCACGGTGGACGCCATGTGGTTCGCGGCCGGCGACGACTCGACGGATTTCAACCACTACAGCAAGCGCGCCCTGCTGGCCGCCGTGCTCAGCGCCACGACCCTCTACTGGCTCGATGACCAGTCGGAGGACCACGAGGACAGCTGGAGTTTCCTCGACCGCCGGCTCGCCGACGTGATGGGGGTGGGCAAGGCAATGTCGCGGATGGGTGGGCTGGGGCGGGTGCTCTGGGCCATGCCCAACCCGGTGCGCTTCGCCCGCCAGTTCCGCCAGCGCACCGCCGCGTCCCAAGCCGGCAACGCGACCACCCACATGGCGGAGAACATCTGAGGAGTGATTCAGGCTTCCGCGATGCGCTCGCTCGTCACGTGAAGAGCGAGCGCAGCACGGTGATCAGGTCGGACCCGCTGACCTTGATGATCAGCGCGATGACGACAAGAGTGAAACTGTAAATCAACGATCCCACGACGCTTTGCCCGACCCCGGACCACCAGCCACGCGAACTGTGCGTATGGTGATGATTTTTGAGCGCTTCGCGAGCTTGGCGCTTGTAATTGCGAATGTCAGCAGCGCTGAAACTGTTTTCGATCGCAGCGATTTCCGCGACCGTTAGTGGGGCTGTCTGAGTTTGTTGCTTGTGATATATCTTATCCCACTTGTACAGTGTGATCAGGCCAAGCGTCATTAATTTCTGCGGCGCGCGCGTAGGATCGGAATATTCTCTGGCCACCTCGTCGGCCAACTCCTGTTCAGCGTTCATCCTTTCATGATCCGCTTAAAATGATCCGAGCGGAGATTTTGTTCGATGTGTTCAGAGAGCGGTTGGTGTTCTCTCGGCACGAAATCACCGAACTTGCTGCCGATCATGTTCTCGGTCACCAGCAACGGCAGGAACTTGTGACCATTGTAGACGCCGAATGTGAGGCCGACGAATTGCGGAAGGATGGTGGAACGCCGCGACCAGATCTTGATCATCTCCCCGCGGCCGTTGGCCCGCGACTCGTCGGCTTTTTTCAACAGATAGCGATCGACGAAGGGGCCTCTCCAAACCGATCGTGCCACTACAGCCTCCTGCCGAACCCGAGCCCGGAGCAATCGCTGATTCCCGATCTCATATGCCTCCTGCGTGTCCAGGGAGCAAGCCGAAAACGCGGTTCATCCTCGCGTCTTCGGTGTCCGGAACCCCACCGCCACCGCCGGCCGCGCCCAGGCCAGCAACTCTTCGGAGTCGTCCAGCGCCGAGTCGGGCGGCGGGTGGTAGGGCATGGCGGTGGTCTTGCCGGGGTAGGGGCGGAACGGTTCCAGCCCCAGCGCCTCGTAGGCGTGTCGGGTCTCCGCGTCGGTCTTCAGGTACAGCGTCTCGTCGGCGACGATGGCGAAGATCACGCCGTCGCAATACAGTCCGTACCCCCCGAACATACGCCGCGCCGTCACGTCGCCAAGCGGCGCCATCGTCTCGCACAGCAGGCGGACGAAGTCGCTGACCGGCGCGGCCATGACGGAGCCTTACTTCTTGCGAAAGGCGTCGAGGGTGACCACCTCGCCCCGCTTCGGCGGCGCGTCGTCGGTTGCGGGGGCGGGGGCAGCGGCCGGCTTGGCCTCCTCCCGGCGCTCGGGCTTGCGGTCGGCGATCGCCTCCACCTCGGCCGATTCGCCGGGGGTGACGGGCTGGAACTGCAGCGCGAAGTTCACGGAGGGGTCGGCGAAGGTGGTGATGGCGGCAAAGGGGATGGTCAGCCGCTCATGCACGTTGTTGAAGCTCAACGTCACGGAGAAGAGTTCCTCCGTCACCTCCAGCCCGAAGAACTGGTATTGCAGGACGATGGTCATCTCGCCCGGATACTGGCTCTTCAGATATTCCGGGATGTCGATCCCCGGATGGCCGGTGCGGAAGGTCAGGTAGAAATGGTGGTTGCCGGGCAGCCCACGGTCACCCGCCTGTTTCAACGCATCGCGGACGACGCCGCGAAGGGCGGATTCGACCATCCTGTCATAACGCAACTGCTCTTTCGGCATCTTGGGCGCCACCTCCGCCGGAGTGAAGTGTGGGCCTTCTGTTGCTGGGTGGCCCACGGACCCCACCTTCAAGTGCTACCCCGAAGGGATTTGGTTTCGATCACCAACGCTGCTTACGCAGCGACAGCAACCGGAGCAACGTTGTCGTTGGCAACTATTGCAATGGCCCGATAACGGCGGAACCATGCCGGGCGAAGACCATGCCTTTACCACGCGTGTCGATCCTATTTCGCCCCCATCGACCCGTTGGCCGGCGCGAACGCCAACCGGCGGGAGATTGGTGGAGGCGCCGGGTACCGCCCCCGGGTCCACAACGCTTATTCCACAAGGCGTTTATCGCCATAGTCGGTGCGACCGACAGGCCCAATATAGGGGCTTTCGCGGCGCGATGAAAGGGGAGCGTGCGACAAAGCCGCCTTGTCACACTCCCGGTGACTCCCGGCGTACGGAGCGCTAGAGTGCGCGGCCCATCGCCAAACCCTCAAGGTCCGTCATGCCCATCACGCCCGAACAGCGCGCCGAGATCGACCGCCAGCGGTCGCAGGAGGCCGTGACGCGGCGCGCCACCGTGCCCGCGCTGGAGGCGGTCCTGTACGAGCCGATCCCCGTGCTCGACCACGGCTTCGTGCGCGTCATCGACTATATGGGCGACGACAGCGCGGTGGTCCAGGCGGCGCGCGTGTCCTACGGCCGCGGCACCAAGAAGGTCAGCGAGGATTCCGGGCTCATCAAGTACCTGATGCGCCATCGCCACTCCACGCCCTTCGAGATGTGCGAGATCAAGTTCCATGTGAAGCTGCCCATCTTCGTGGCGCGGCAGTGGATCCGGCACCGCACGGCCAACGTCAACGAGTATTCCGCCCGCTACTCGATCCTCGACCGCGAGTTCTATGTGCCCGCACCCAAGCATCTGGGGGCGCAGGCGGTGGTGAACCGCCAGGGGCGCGGCGACGTGCTGGAGGGGGAGGAGGCGGCGTCCGTGCTGGCGCTGCTGCGCTCCGACGCCGAGGCGGTGTACGCGCATTACGAGGAGATGCTCAACGGGCGGGAGGACGGCACCGTCATCGACCCGTCCCGCCAGGGCCTCGCCCGCGAGCTGGCGCGCATGAACCTGACGCTGAACTACTACACGCAGTGGTACTGGAAGATCGACCTGCACAATCTGCTGCACTTCCTGTCGCTGCGCGCCGACCCGCACGCCCAGTACGAGATCCGGGTGTACGCGGAGGCGATGCTGGACGTGGTGAAGCGCTGGGTGCCGGCGGTGTGCGAGTCCTTCGAGGAGTACAGGCTGGGCGGCACCCACCTGTCCCGCACGGGCCTTTCGGTGGTGAAGCGCCTGCTGGCCGGCGAGCCGGTGACGCAGGAGACCAGCGGCCTCAGCAAGCGCGAGTGGCGGGAGCTGATGGAGTCGCTGGGCCGGGGGGAGTAGGACAGGCGGAGTAGGGCGCCCGCGTCACCCATCGTCCCGCCGGTCGTCGCCGGCGCGCGTGGCCCACAGCACCCCCAGGATCACCCCCTTGCAGCGCGGCAGCAGCAGCAGCGTCAGCAGCAGGGTGACCGCCGGCCACAGGGTCGCCTGCACCCACAGCGGCGGGCTGTAGCGCTGCTCCACCATCAGAAGCAGCGGCATCACGATGTGTCCGACCAGCAGGATGGTCAGCCAGGGCGGCGCGTCGTCGGCGCGCAGGTGCCCGTAGCGCTCCCCGCACACCGAACAGGCCTCCACCGGGGCGAGGTAGCCGCGCAGCAGCCGCCCCCGCCCGCAGGCGGGGCAGCAAAGCCCGGCCCCGCGCAGCGCTGCGGTGAGGACGGAGGGGCGAGCGGCGGCGGCGGGCGCGGACATGGCGGCTCCGGACTTGGGCGTTCCGCGACATCTGGTCACGCCGCGTCGCGGGGATCAAGCCTTCGCGCCATCGCCGCCATCGTCGGTCGGGCCATCGGTCCGGTTGACGGGCGGGTTGCGGGCGTCTAACGCTCGGGTGTGGGCGGGCGCGGTGGTGCGCCTCCGGCATCGGGAGGACTGGCAGCATGAGGATCACCCGCTTCGCCATGGCGGCGGCCATGGGACTGGCGCTTGCGACTCCGGCGGCGGCGCAGACCAGGACCGTCGCCATCACCGCCATCGTCGAACACCCGGCGCTCGACGCCGTGCGCGACGGGGTGGTGGAGGCGCTGAAGGCCGCCGGCTGGGTGCCCGGCCAGACCCTGACCGTGGAGTACCAGAGCGCCCAGGGCAACCCGGCGACCGCCGCGCAGATCGCGCGCCAGTTCGTCGGCAAGCGGCCGGACGTGATCGTGCCCATCTCCACCCCCTCGGCCCAGGCCGTGGTGGCGGCGACGCGCGACGTGCCGGTGGTGTTCTCCGCCGTCACCGACCCGGTCGGCGCCCAGCTCGTCCGCAACCCGGACAAGCCGGGCGGCAACGTCACCGGCCTGTCCGACTTCCCGCCGGTGGAGGAGCATCTGCTGCTGATCCGCAAGGTGCTGCCGGACGCGAAGCGCATCGGCGTGCCCTACAACCCCGGCGACGCCAACTCCGTGTCGCTGGTCGGCACCATCAAGGCGCTGGCCGCCAAGCACGGCATGACCGTGGTCGAGGCGCCGGCCAACCGCTCCAGCGAGGTGCAGGGTGCCGCCCGCGGCCTCGTCGGCAAGGCGGACGCGATCTACACGGCGCTCGACAACACGGTCGTCTCGGCGCTGGAGGCGGTGGTCGCGGTCGGCGCGCAGAACAAGCTGCCGGTCTTCTCCGGCGACACCGACAGCGTGGCGCGCGGCACGATCGCCAGCATCGGCTTCAACTATTTCGAGGTGGGCCGTCAGACGGGCGCGGTCGTCGCCCGCGTGCTGAAGGGCGAGAAGCCGGGCGACATCCCCGTCGCCACCGCCCGCGGCACCGATCTGGTGGTCAACCCGGCGGCGGCGCAGGCGATGGGGGTGACGCTGCCGGCCGAGCTCGTGCAGTCCGCCAAGGTCGTGGGGAAGTGACGGCGTGACCTGGATCGCCTTCTTCGGCGCGGTCGAGATCGGGCTGGTGTACGCGCTGGTGGCGCTGGGGGTGTACCTGTCCTTCCGCGTGCTCGATTTCCCCGATCTGACGGTCGATGGCAGCTTCCCGCTGGGGGCGGCCGTCGCGGCCACTCTGATCGTCGGTGGGGTGAACGCGTGGCTGGCCACGCTGGCCGCCGTGTTCGCCGGGGCGCTGGCCGGGCTGGTGACGGCGACGCTGAACGTACGCTTCCGCATCCTGCATCTGCTGGCCAGCATCCTCACCATGATCGCGCTGTTCTCGATCAACCTGCGGGTCATGGGGCGGCCGAACGTGGCGATCCTGATGCAGGACACGGTGATCACGCCGTTCGCCGCGCTGGGGCTGCCGGACCATCTGGTGCGGCCGCTGGCGATGCTGGTGGTCGTGGCCGTGGTGGCGGCGCTGCTGGCGCGTTTCCTGGCCAGCGACTTCGGGCTGGCGATGCGGGCGACCGGGGCCAACGCGCGCATGGCCCGCGCCCAGGGGGTGGACACCGGCTTCCACATCCACGCCGGCATGGCGCTCTCCAACGGGCTGGTCGGGCTGGCCGGGGCGCTGTTCGCCCAGACCAACGGCTTCGCCGACGCCACCATGGGGCTCGGCACCATCGTCGTCGGTCTGGCCGCGGTGATCGTGGGGGAGACGGTGCTGCCCGGCCGCGGGCTGGCGCTGGCGCTGGCCGGCTGCGTGGTCGGGTCGGTGCTCTACCGGCTGGCAGTGCAGGTGGCGTTGTCCGCCGATTCGGTGGGGTTGCAGGCGTCCGACCTTAACCTCGTCACCGCGCTGCTGGTGGCGGTGGCGCTGATCCTGCCGCGGCTGCGGCAGACGCGGCGGGCGGTCGTCCGATGATCGACATCCGCGACCTGCACGTCACCTTCAACCCCGGCACGCCGCTGGAAAAGGCGGCGCTGCGCGGCGTCACCCTGGCGATTCCGCAGGGGCAGTTCGTCACCGTCATCGGCTCCAACGGGGCCGGCAAATCGACGCTGCTCGGCGCGCTCGCCGGCGACGTGGCGCCCGACGGCGGCAGCGTCGCCATCGAGGGCACGGACGTCACCCGCTGGCCCACCCCGCGCCGCGCCGGCCTCGTCGCCCGCGTCTTCCAGGACCCCATGGCGGGAAGCTGCGCCGACCTGACGATCGAGGAGAACATGGCGCTGGCCGCCCGGCGCGGCGCGCGGCGCGGCTTCGGCCGGGCCGTGACCCACGCCCGTCGCGCGGTCTTCGCCGAGCGCATCGCCACGCTGGGCCTTGGCCTGGAAAAGCGGCTGGAGGACCGGATGGGCCTGCTCTCCGGCGGCCAGCGGCAGGCGGTCAGCCTGCTGATGGCGACGCTGTCGGGCTCGCGCATCCTGCTGCTGGACGAGCATACGGCGGCGCTGGACCCCGGCACCGCGGCTTTCGTGCTCGATCTCACGCGGCGCATCGTCGCCGGCAACCGGCTGACCGCGCTGATGGTCACCCACAGCATGCGCCAGGCGCTCGACGTCGGCGACCGCACGGTGATGCTGCACGAGGGCCGAATCGTGCTCGACGTGGCGGGGGAGGAGCGGGCGCGGCTGGACGTGCCCCACCTGCTCGACCTGTTCGCCCGCCAGCGCGGCGGGACGGAGGAGATCAGCGACGACCGGCTGCTGATCGGGTGACGGGTATCACCCGCCCTTGGGGAAGAGCCGCGTCACATGGCCCATCTTGCGGCCCGGCCGCGCCTCGGCCTTGCCGTACAGGTGCAGGCGGGCGCCGGGTTCGGCGAGGAGCTGGGGCCAGCGGTTGGCGGCGTCGCCGATCAAGTTCTCCATCTCGGCGTCGGCGAAGCGCTCCACGGAACCCAGCGGCAGGCCGCAGACGGCGCGGACGAGCTGCTCGAACTGGTCGGTGGTGCCGGCGTCCATGGTCCAGTGGCCGGAATTGTGCGGGCGCGGCGCCATCTCGTTCATCAGCACGGCGCCATCGGCGGTGACGAACATCTCCACCGCCAGCAGCCCGACCACGTCCAGCGCCTCGGCCAGGGTGCGCGCGACGCGCTCGGCCTCCGCCGCGGTGGATGCGGGCACGCGGGCGGGGGCGATGGTGCGGTCGAGGATGCCGCCCTTGTGGCGGTTCTCCACCGCCGGGAAGGCGGCCATGGAGCCGTCGACCGAGCGGGCGACGATCACCGACACCTCGCAGACGAAGGGCACGAAGCCCTCCACGATCCCGACCAGCCCGGGCACCGCGCCGCCGCCGATGGCGGCCCAGGCGGCGGCCGGGTCGGTGCCGCGGTCGATCACCGTCTGCCCCTTGCCGTCATAGCCGAGCCGGGTGGATTTCAGGATGCAGCGCGGCCCGACCTCGCCTGCCGCGGCGGCCACCTCGTCCGCGTTGGTGACCGCGCGCCAGGGGGCGGTGGCGATGCCCAGCCGGTTGGCGAAACCCTTCTCCGCCACCCGGTCCTGCGCCACCGACAGCACGCCGGCACCGGGGTGCATGGGCTTTAGCCGGGCCAGCGCCTCCACCGTCGGAACGGGCACATTCTCCCACTCCAGCGTGATCACGTCGCAGGAGGCCGCGAAGCGGGCGAGAGCCGTCTCGTCGTCCCAGCCGGCGACGGTGGCGGCGGCCGACACCTGCGCCGCCGGGCTGTCCGCCGCGTCGGGCGCGTAGACGTGGGTGCGGTAGCCGAGCCGGGCGGCGGCCAGCGCCGTCATGCGGCCGAGCTGCCCGGCGCCGAGCATGCCGATGGTGGAGCCGGGTGGGATGGGAGCGAGCGGGGCCATGGCGTCAGGCCGGCTGATCGACGGGGATCTCGGCGACCGCCGCGGTCTGGCGCGCGCGCCAGCCGTCCAGCGCGTCGGCCACCGCCGGGTCCATCAGCGCGATGACGGAGGCGGCGAGCAGGGCGGCGTTGATGGCGCCGGCCTTGCCGATGGCCAGCGTGCCGACCGGGATGCCGCCCGGCATCTGCACGATGGACAGCAGGCTGTCCATGCCCTTCAGCGCGTGGCTTTCGATGGGAACGCCGAACACCGGCAGCGGCGTCATGGAGGCCGCCATGCCCGGAAGGTGGGCGGCACCGCCGGCCCCGGCGACGATCACCTTCAGCCCGCGCCCGCGGGCGGTGGTCGCGTACTCCACCAGCCGCTGCGGCGTGCGGTGGGCCGAAACAATGCGCACCTCGTGCGGCACGTCCAACGCCGCCAGCGTGTCGGCCGCGTGCTTCATGGTGGCCCAGTCCGACTGGCTGCCCATGATGATGCCGACCAGCGGCGCGGAGGTGGAGGCGGTCGATTCGGCGGACACGGCGGCAGGCTTTCCCCAGACGTCGGAAAGCCGCGGATTATAGGGGGGGCGGGGCCGGAGTCCAGCGCCGCAACCGTGGCGTCATGCGATGATGTCCGGCAGCAGGCGGCTTTCGAGCTGGATGATCTGGTCCTTGAGAATCAGTTTGCGCTTCTTCAGCCGCTGGAGCTGGAGCTGGTCGAACGGTGCGCGTTCCGAAAGGCGGGCGATGACATCGTCGAGGTCGCGATGCTCGCTCCTCAGTTCCGTCAGCTTGTCCTTGATCATATCCTGTTCGTTCATGTCGTCCTGGCGCCCGCTGTCCGCGCGAAGGCCGATGATACCAGAATCCCCACAGCGGGATAACGGGAAACCGGTGGTTGGTGGTGGCGATGATCGGCGGTGCGCCATTGCGGTGCAGCGTCTTTCCGGTAACACTACCGGGCGGGAACGGGTTCACGAGACATGGGGATCGGCATTCCATGACGGCTGCGAAGCGCATCGGCATTCTGACGAGCGGCGGCGACTGCGCCGGTCTGAACGCGGTCATCCGTGCGGTGGTGCATCGGGCGGTGCTCACCTACGGCTGGCAGGTGGTCGGGTTGAAGGAGGGGACGCAGGGCTTCCTGCACCGCCCCGTGGCCTACCAGGCGCTCGACCTGCGGATGGTCGACGGCAACATGATGCGGCTGGGCGGCACGATCCTCGGCACCACCAACCGTGGCGATCCCTTCGCCTACCCCATGGCGGACGGCACGCTGAAGGACCGCTCCGACGAGATCATCGGCGGCTATCGCGAATTGGGGCTGGACGCGCTGATCGGCATCGGCGGCGACGGCAGCTTCGCCATCCTGCGCAAATTGGCGCAGAAGGGCGGGCTGAACCTGGTCGGCATCCCCAAGACCATCGACAACGATTTGGGCCTGACCGAGGTTTCGGTCGGCTACGACACCGCGGTCGGGGTGGCCGTGGAGGCGCTGGACCGGCTCCAGCCCACCGCGGCCAGCCACCAGCGCGTGATGGTGCTGGAGGTGATGGGGCGCGACGCCGGGCACATCGCGTTGGCGGCCGGCATCGCCGGCGGGGCCGACGTCATCCTGATCCCCGAAATCCAGTACAACATCGAAAGCATCGCGTCGAAGATCAGGCAGGTGCGCGCCACCGGCCGCAACTTCGCGCTGGTCGTGGTGTCGGAGGCGGTGAAGACGCTGGACGGCGGTGGTGCCATGAAGGAGTACCAGGGCGGCGAGAAGCGTTACGGCGGCATCGGCGCCTACATCGGCGACAAGATCGCCGAGGCCACGGGGGCCGAAACACGGGTCACCGTGTTGGGCCATGTGCAGCGCGGCAGCATGCCCAGCCCGCGCGACCGGTTGATCGCGTCCGCCTTCGGCGTGCACGCGGTGGATCTGATCGCCGAGGGCCAGTTCGACCGGATGGTTGCGTGGTCGAACCGCGAGGTGATCAGCGTGCCGATCGCCGACGCCATCGCCCGTTACGCCTGCGTGGAGGCGGACGGCCCGCTGGTCAAGACCGCCCGCGGCCTGGGCATCAGCCTGGGCGACTGAGAGCGCTCCCGTGACGGGCAACCCCTTCTGGGACTTCTCCCTGACCGTCTACCGGCGGGAGGGAGTGCCGGCGCTGTGTCTCGACCTGCAGGACCGGCGGGGGGCGGATGTGAATGTCCTGCTCTTCGCCGCCTGGGCGGGGGCGGACTGCGGCGTCCGGCTGAGCGGGGCGGAACTGGCGCGTCTCGACGCCGCCGTCGCCCCGTGGCGGGAGGCGGTGGTGCGCCCATTGCGCGCCGTACGCCGCCGGGTCAAAGGGGAGGATGACGGACTCTACGCCCGTTTGAAGGGCACCGAGCTGGAGGCCGAGCGGATCCAGCAGGACCGGTTGCACAGCCTGTCCGGCCTGGCCCCCGGAACGCCGGGCGGCCGGGATCTCGTGCTCGCCAACCTGCGGCTGGCACTGCCGCCGGAAGGGGCTGCCGACGAAGTGGCGCTGGCGGCGCTGGCGGATGCCTGCACGGGCGGCTGACGGCGCGCCGGTGAACGCCTCAGTGGCCCGCAGTCCGGGTGGCGCGGGGAAGCGGGCTCTGCACGCTGGGCGTGGCGATCAGAACGGGCTTGCCGACGTAATAGACGAGGCACTTCTTCCCGCCGCTGAGCCGGGTGAGCGCCGCTTCCCACATGTGCCCGTGGGGGCCGATGACGACCATCTTGAGCTGGTCCAGCGACGGCACGATCTGATAATCGTCCACGTAAGATTCATGGGCCTTCGGGTCGAAGGTGGCCTGCGGCAGCACAAGCTGTCGGCCGTTCAGCTCCATGGTCACGTCCTGCGCCCAGGGGCAGGGATTCGCCGCCGCTCCCTCGCCGCCGCCGCCATTGGCCAGCGCCGGCCCCGCCGACAGCGCCAGGGCCGCCATCGCCATACGGATCGCCATCTTACCCACCCCGCGCACCAACGTCTCCACTCCCTGCCCAACGCCCGCTACACTCGGCCGCGTTCCACGAAAGGCGCAGCCCATGGCCACCATCGCCGAGGCATACACCATCGTCCTGCAGCTTTTGGATGCCGGACGCCGCTCCGATGCTGCTAAAGTGTGTATTAGCATTCTCGAAGCTGACCCGGAATCCGCCTTGGCTGCAAACCTGCTCGGCGTTCTTTACGAAGAGGCCGGGCAGAAGGATCGCGCGTCGGTGCTTTTTCGTCGGGCTGTTTCCTGTCAACCTCAGGTTAGCGCGTTCCAATCAAATGTGGCGAACGTGTTGTATCAATATGAACGATTCGTCACAGCCGATGCCGCCTACCGCCACGCGGCCACGCTGGATCTGGAAGGGCCCGGCCCGCGGGTCGGCCGGGCGTCGGCGTTGCGCGCGCTCGGGCGACCGGCGGACGCCGCGGCGAGC
>OFDN01001685.1_pt1 | contig 13875 bp, 5 predicted proteins | sample 1520971 | NCBI WGS metagenome assembly OFDN01 (sample SAMEA94257418, study PRJEB24077) | hot springs metagenome | biome: Aquatic biome; feature: Geographical feature; material: Water | place: India | collected 2012-06-12 | depth 5 m
GTCGACGCGGTACTCACGCAGGTCGGGCTCGGCGACGCCGGCCGCCGTCGCGTCGGGGGCTACTCGCTCGGCATGCGGCAGCGCCTGGGCCTCGCCGCGGCCCTGCTCGGCGACCCCGACGCGCTCGTGCTCGACGAGCCGATCAACGGCCTCGACCCCGACGGCATCCGCTGGATGCGCGGCCTGCTGCGCCAGCTCGCCGACGAGGGCCGCACCGTGCTGCTCTCGAGCCACGTGCTGAGCGAGGTGCAGCAGTCGGTCGACGATGTCGTGGTCATCCGTCACGGTCGCATCGCCTTCGACGGCCCGCTCGAGGCTCTCGAGGCCGGAACCGCGCGGGTGCGCGTCGACGCCGCCGATCGTGATGCTCTCGCGGATGCCCTCCGCCGCGCCGGCGCGACCGTCGAGCCCGGCCCCGCAGGCCTGTCGGTGCTCGGCCTCGACGTCGCCCGCACGGGCGAGGTCGCCCTGGCCGCGGGCCTCGCGCTCACGCACCTCAGCGACGAGACCGACGGGCTCGAGTCGGTGTTCCTCGCGCTCACCGCGGATGAGGCTGAGGCCACTGCCCCGCCGGTCGCGACCAGCACCGAGGGGAGCGCCGCATGAGCACCGTCACCGCCCTTGGCCGCGCGACGGCTTCCGAGCTCGCCAAGGTCTTCTCGCTGAAGTCGTGGTGGCTGCTCGGCCTCATCATGGTCGCCTACGTCGGGATGACGGCCGCGGGTCTCGCCTTCTTCCTCAGTGACGCGGGCGCGCTGCTCGCCGGCGCGGCCGGTGGGGGAGCCCCCGCCCCCGAGCTCGACCCCGTCGTCATCGCCAACCTCGTGTACAGCAGCGTCACGGCCGTCGGCCTGGTGATTCCGCTGCTGTTCGGTGCGCTCATCGTCACGACCGAGTACCGACACGGCACGCTGACCCCGACCACGCTCGCGCAGCCGCGCCGCGGCATCGTGCTGACCGCGAAGGCGATCGTCGCCGCGCTCATGGGCGCGCTCTACGGCGTGCTCGGCCTGATCGGCTCTGTCGGCCTCGGCGCCCCCGTGCTCGCGGCCCTCGGCGAAGACACCGCCCTGGCTGAGCCCGAGGTCATCGGCGTGCTGCTGCGGACGCTCGTCGCGACCGCCCTGTGGTCGCTGCTCGGCCTCGGCCTCGGCGCTCTGCTCACGAGCCAGATCGCCGCGATCGTCATCGTGCTCGCCTTCACCCAGTTCGTCGAGCCGATCCTGCGGCTCGTCGCCGGCGTGTGGGAGTGGTCGGCACAGCTCGGCCGCTTCCTGCCGGGGTCGGCGACCGACGCGCTGGTCGGGGCGGGCATCCTGAGCTCGCTGAACGCGCTCGATCCCACGGTTCCGGTGGCGGCGGTGGATGCTCTCACCTGGTGGCAGGGAGGCCTCGTGCTCGGCGGCCTCGCCGCGGTGCTGCTCGTGGCCGCAGCCCTCACCACGGGCCGCCGCGACGTGGAGTAGCGACGTGGAGCTGTCCTGATGGCAGTGTCCCCCAAAATGCCCACATGGAGGATCGCTCACTCCGGCGTACCTTGAGCAGTGATGCACCCTCACCTCCTCGAGGTTGCGCGCCACCCCCTTTGCGCTGGAGTTTGTGATGGTTGCATGGTCGTCGACGGTTCGTGCTCTCGGACTGGTCACCGGTTTCTCTCTCGTTGTCACCCTGGCCGTGATGCCGGGTACGGAAGACGTCGCGACGGCCGCGCCGCAACCTGTTCCCGAGTTGGATCTGAACGTTGAATTGCCGGCGTTGGAGTCCACTCCAGCCGAAGAGGTCACCCCGACCATTCCCGAGGGTGACTTCAGTCTCGATCGTGCCCCCGAGGCTCTCGATGTGCCGCAGCGGTCGATGAACCGCCCCACCGTCCTCGACCTCGACAAAATCGACCTTGAGAGTCTTGAGGCCGTCAGTCGCGATCAGTTCACGACGACATACGACGGCCCTCGCGGCACGTCGATCGTGTCGATCGGTGAGGTGCCCCAGAACGTTGAGGTTGACGGCGAATGGGTGCCGATCGACGAGACCCTTGAGAAGACCGGGACGGGGTGGGAGTCGGAGCTGCACCCGCTGACGCCGGAGGTCGCATCATTTTCCAACGGTGACGTGTTGTCAGTCTCGGACGGCGAGTTCGAGGTGTCGTGGCGGCTGATCGGGGCGGCGACCAAGAAGGGCGCCGTCGGCGTATCGGCAGACGGCGAGCAGGGTCCGGTGCGCTTCCAGGATGTGTTGGACGGGGTCGACCTCGTTTACGACATTGAGGCTTCCGCGGTGAAGGAAGTCATGGTGGTTCAGGAGCCTCCGGCGGATGCTCCTGCCTATGAGTGGTTGTTGACTGCTCCGGGGCTCACGGTCGAAGAGGACGGTGCGGGCGGGTTCGTATTGCTGGACGCGGCTGGTGGGGTGCGGTTCTCGATTCCGACGCCGGTGATGTGGGATTCGGCGGGCACTGATGGTGGGCAGGAACCCGCGATGGCAGTGGTGGACGCCACCATTGAGCAACGAGGTGATGACTGGTTGTTTACTCTCGAGCCGGATCATGCGTGGCTGACCGATCCGGATCGGGTGTATCCCGTGAGTGTTGACCCGTCGACGTCGTGGGGGCCGAGCAACCGTCGGTCGTACAAGTCTGATGGAGTCGTCCAGTCTGGTGCGACATGGTTCGGCAACCCGTGGCAAGCGAATCAAGCTCTGTACTGGCGGGGGTGGGCCCAGTACCCGTTGGGAAACATCGCGAATAAGTATGTGATCGATACGGCCCTGGACTTGGGCTACACGACAGGGACCGCCACGTGCCAGGTGGGCTACATCGGATCTGGAACCGCGAACCCGACGAGCGTGCACAGCTATGGCGTGGATGTCTCTTCATTCTCGTTGTGCAACGGTTCTGCGACGGCCAGTGCGAACACGACCGATGGCCTTGACTCAACGATTGCCTCGTGGGTTCGATCCGGCGCGTATGGAAACTGGCTGGGCTTTCGCAGCAGTGCCGAGGCGAACGCGGGCTACAGCTACAAGGGTGTGAACACGACCCTGACGGTTCTGTACGCCAGCTACCCAACTGTCACCGGCGTAACCCCCTCCACGCCGAGCGGCGGAGTGACCGCACCACGCTCCCCTGAGATGAACGCTACGGGCACAACCGACAGCGGAACGCCCTTGCAGTTCAAGTACCAATTTGAGAAGACCGGCAATGTCGGAACTGGTTCAGGCGCAGGAACCTTCGCCACCATTGACTACCAGACCGACTGGGTGAATGCGGGGGCCTACGAGATCCCGTCGAACGCGCTGGAACCCAACACGCAGTACCGGTATCGGGTGCTGGTCAAGGACGGAAACGACGGTTTCCTTGGGAACAACACCCAAAGGTCGAAAACTGACGCGGCCTGGATCTTCACCACCCAGGCCACTCCTGAGATTCCGCGAGCGTCAGCGCTTCCGGCAGACGAAACTGTCGTCACTACTACCACCCCAGAGTTTCAGGTCGCCTACGTTGCAGATCCCGACAGTGCGACTCCTGTTCGGTACCGTTTCGTGGTCGCCACGGGAGCAGACGGCCGCCTGGGGACAGTGGTGAACTCTGGGTTGATCAACGCACAAAGCACGGCGCCAGGCAGCACGGTGAGGTGGACTCCTCCGGCTGGCTCACTGCAAGACGGTGTCAATTACACCTGGCGGGTGTGGACGTACGACGGGGTCGACGAAACAGAACAGCCGTGGGCTGGCCGCTTCACCGTCAATATGCGCTTGGGCACCACGGGCCCATCGCCTTTCGATTCCGCGGGGCCTGCAACTGTCAACCTTGCCAACGGCAACCTCGCTTTGTCATTTTCATCCCCGACGGTGGCATCAGTGGGCGGCCCGATGGGGTTGGCGTTCAGCTATAACTCCCAGGCTGACCCGCTGGCGAACCGTGGGTTGAACGCCTCTTACTACAACGCCTTGGACCAGGGCCAAACATCGACGACCACGTTCGCGATCGGCACCCGCACGCCGATTCTGACGCGCACCGACCCGGTCGTGGATTTCACCACACTGGAAGAGCTCGCGCCGGGCCTGCCCGAGGACTACTGGATGGCACGGTGGGAGGGGTTTGTCACCGTTCCCACCACTGGCCAGTACACCTTTGGTGCCTACCGTGATGACGGTGTTCGAATCTGGGTTAACTCAACGGCTACCACGCCGAACGTTTTGGATCAGTGGAACCCGACGATGGCGACCGAGCAGTTCGGCACGGCCGTCTCTTTGCAGCAAGGCACGGCGACCCGCATCAAGATCGAATACTACGAACGCGCCGGGGCTGCGGTTCTGCAGTTGCGCGTCAAGGGTCCGGGGTTACCTGCAGCGGGTGTTCCAGTGCCGGCGGATTGGTTCACCAAACGTGTGCAGTACCTGCCTGGCGGCTGGTCGAACTCGGGGCCGATTGCTGGCGCCGGGGGTGCCTACGTTTCGGCAGTGAAGACCTCATCTGCAGTGACCGTCACGGATGTGACTGGCGGTGTGCACACCTACACGCGCAAGTCTGATGGTGGCTTCCAGGCGCCTGCGGGTCAGTACGGTGTGCTCGCGCTTGACGCAGCGGGCCTCGTCACGTTGAACGACTCGGGCACGATCTACCAGTTCGACGCCTCAGGGAAGGTCACAGCCGTCACAACCGTCGCCGACGCGCGGAAGCCGGCCACCGCGTCCATCTCTTATCGGCCGAACGGTCTTCCCAGCCTGATCAGCGACCCAGTCGCAGGGGGCACGAATAGAACGGTTCGGTTCGCCTATGGCGGCGACGACTACGAAGACGTCCCAGGCTTCACCAAGGCTGACTACGAGTTGGACAAGCCCGCCTGCACTGTACCTGCCGGATCGGGATTCTCGACACCACCTGCCGGTTTCCTGTGTCGCATCTTCTACCCCAACCATGTCCCGGGCGGCGTGCCTGCTAGCAACGGTCAGACAGTCGACAATTCCACGCAGCTGTTCTACAACCAGTACGGGCAGCTTGTCGAGATTCGTGATCCCGGCGGTGAGCGTGTGCGGTTCGGCTACACCAATGGAATACTGACCAGCATTGTTGACCCGTTGGCCAACGACTGGATTGCTGCTGCGCCGTCGACACGGACTGCCCTGCAGAGTCTGGTGTCGACCCTGATCGAGTATCAAGACGGCAAAGTGACCTCGGTCACGCTTCCTGCTCCCGATGGAGCAACCGCGAGTCTTCGGCCGCAAACCACCTACACGTACACCGAGGGTCAGACCGCAGTGAACGTGGCTGGTCTGGACTTGACGTCTCGGCCGCCCGGTACGAACGCGCGCGAAGTCACGTACGACTCCGGCTGGCGAGCGACATCAGCAGAGTCAGCTTCGGGTTTGACGTCGAGTCAGACGTGGAGTGTTGAAGACCAGTTGCTGTCCAGCACCGACGCCGCTGGGCGCATGTCGACGACGATTTACGATTCCTACACCGACCTGCCCACCGACTCCTATGGTCCGGCGCCGGTTGCGTGCTTCACCGCGCAACGCACGCCGACAGCGGACGGTGCTTGTTCGAAGATGCCCCATACAACGACGTCATACGACCAGGGCATGCAGGGCCTTCACGTGACGTACTTCAACACGATGGGCTTTGGTGGTAGGCCCTTCGACTTTGGTCTCGGGCTCGCGGGCGGCACCGGCAACGCCGGTTCGCGCGATTGGAGTACTGGAACACCCGTCACCGGACTGTCCGCAGACAACTTCTCTTTGCGGATGCATGGCGTCATCACATTCCCTGATGCGGGCGACTGGTTTCTCAGAACCACCATGGATGACGGCGGACGTGTCTATCTTGATGACGAGCTCATCATCAACGACCTGCCTGAAGACTCCACTGTCACAACAAAGGAAAGCTCGATACTGACCGGAATCGCCGCAGGAGAACAGCGCCGCATTCGGGTGGACTTCTACGAACGCGCAGGCGCTGCCGTGCTCACCTTGCAGTGGAGGAGGGTCGGAGGCTCCGGCTGGCAGAATGTGCCCGACTCGGCCCTACGACCCGACTTCGGCCTCGTGACCTCCACCCTCACGCGAGACCAAGTGCTGCCCGGTAGCGCCATTGACCCGACGGCGGTCACCAACCTCACCACTGCAACCTCATACGGCAGCCGACCCTGGCTGGGGGCGCCGACCGCGACCACGGTTGACCCGGGCGGTTTGGCACTCACCACGACGACGGGCTACGAGGCGCCCACAACGGCGGCGAACTCGTGGTTGCGGCGGCTCACGCGTGACCTCCCTTCAGGAACCGCGTCGCGCACCACCTCGGTGTACTACAACGACACCGAACAGGCAGGGGCAAACGACTGCGGTCTGCCCGCCACCACACCGCAGTTCGGCATGTTGAAGCAGATCACCGGACCCACGCCTGCGTCGGGGCCAGCTGTGACGACTCGGTTCATCTACGACAAGGTCGGTCGCGTTGTCGGCAGCAAGACCGGGTCTGATCCGTGGTCGTGCGTCACCTTCGATGTGCGCGGGCGCACCGTCACAAGCACCGTCGGTGTTGCCTCGCCGAACGTGCGCACGGTGACGAACAACTACGCCGTCGCCGGTGACCCTTTGGTGTCGTCCGTGACAGATTCGGCGGGAACGATCACGGTCAGGGTTGACCTGCTGGGCCGCACTGTGGCTTACACCGACGTGTGGGGCGTGGTGACGACTCCGACGTTTGAAGCCCAGACAGGTCGCGTGCTCGCAACGACGATCACGCCCACCTCCGGGGCGGCGATCGTCTACAACTACACACACGACGTCGACGGCAAAGTGCTGACCGTCTCAACCCCTGCCCACTCTGGGCCTCTCGCAACAGCCGCCTACAACCCCACCACCGGTGAGCTGACGGGTGTGACCTACGGCAACGGGTCGTCGTTGACGGGATTGCAACGCTCCCCGTCGGGGGCACCGCTGGCGATGGAGTGGGCATTCCCACAAGCTGGCGGTCAGCCGCAGGCGTCGGTGGTGGAGCAGGTTGAGCGCACCCGTGCGGGTCGCATCATCGCCAACACCCTCACTTCGGGTTCGCAAGGCTACAGCTCGTGGTATCGGTTCGATGGAGCATCCCGGATGACCCAGGCGACCCTGTCGCTGAACGGCGCCGTCGATCACGTGCTCAACTACGGGTTCGGTACGACGGGCACAGCCTGCGCCGGCTTCACAGGTGCGGTGGCGAACGCGGGGGCGAACGGTAACCGCACCACGTTCAGTGATGCTCACACCACGGTGGTGGAGGGAGTCTCTACCGTGTCGACCTCCTCGACGACGTACTGCTACGACGCGGCTGATCGGCTGTTGGGTTCGGTGGTGTCGGGAGATCTGATTGCGGAGGCGAACCCGGTCGCTGATGGTCTGAGCCCTGCTGTGGGTGGCACACCGGCCGAGGTGCAGTATGACGCGCGCGGCAACACGACGAAGTTGGCTGATCAGTCGTTGGTGTTTGACCTCAGCAATCGGCACGTGTCGACCACGGTCACGGCAGGCAGTGACAACACGAAGGTGTCGTACCTGCGTGATGCGACGAACCGGATTGTGTCGCGCACGGTGACTGTCAACAATGTCGAAACGGAGACAACCCGGTACGCGCACACGGCCTCGGCTGATGTGTCGGGTTTGGTGGTGGATGCTGCCACCGGGGCTGTTCGTGAGTACACGGTGTCTCTTCCCGGTGGTGCTGCGGTGCGGTTCGTGCTGGGTTCGAACGCGCGGGAGCAGTGGACGTATCCGAACATGCTCGGCAGTGTCATTCTCGAAGCCGACGGCGATGGTGTGCGAAGCGCGACCGTGGTCAGGTATGACCCGTGGGGGCAGCCGATCGACCCGGACACGGGCCGTATTGGCACGTCGACGTCGGATGACGCGGTGATCGACAACGCCGAAGGCGACGCGGATTACGCGTTCGTCGGCGGTCACCGGAAGCTCTACGAGCACCAGGGCTCGGTGGCGGTCATCGAGATGGGGGCAAGGGTGTACGTGCCGTCGCTGGGCCGGTTCCTGAGTATTGACCCGGTCGAGGGTGGGGTGGATAACGCGTATGTGTATCCGACGGATCCGGTGAATAAGCTCGACTTGACCGGGATGTATCAGTGCGCTGCATTCGCGCGGGCGGGGTATTGTGAAGCGGTCTCTTCAGACAGAAGGTCATCCTCAGCCTTGCGCGGTGCGCGGTTCAGTAAACCTCCTGCTCTTTGCGCCTCGAGGGCGTGTAGCAGGGTCGGAAATAGAGGAGGTGCGAACGCGCCTAGCGCCCAAGAGCGCGAAGCCAACTGGAGTAATCTTCGAAAAACCACTTCGACTATCCTGGCAGGCGTGTCTCTTGTTTCCGGAGGACTTGCCATAGTGCCGTCGCCGGCTGCGCCACTTCTTGGGGCAGTATCGCTGGTCTCAGGGACTGCTTCTTGGCAACTGAACTTCATAGAGACTGGCAGGGAACCCATCTCCGACGGCTTGGCCTTCATGAGCGTTTTGGCAGAGGCGGGTTCCAAACGTTGGACTCAAGGCCTCCTTTGGCTCTTGGACGCCGGATGGACGGTGGAGGGGCCTTGGAAGACCTGGATCTGTGAGACGGACCCGGTGTGTTGACGTGATTACCCGACCTCTCTGGTACTTCTTGTTGGCACCAATCTTCATGCTGCCCTTGGTGCCAATAACGATTCGGAACTTCCCGGAAATCCTTGAGGGCCAGTTCCCACCTGGCGCGACGATCCCGTGGGTTCTGGTCGCAGCCTTCTACTTCTCGTTTGCACTGTGGGTTGGTCTTCGATGGCGAAAGTTCCGTCAGGAATCCAGGATGATTGAGGCCTATCTTCTCCAAATCGGAGGACGCGGTGTCGCCGTCGGTCGCACTAGGTCACGGTTTGGCGGTGTTGCGGGGAGCGAACGAGGCCCAGAATCGACGTGGGTGGTAGTGCCTGTAGGCGGGTTCCAAGTGCTGCTTGTAGATGTCGTCTTGGCATACCAGGAAGTCCATATTCAACCGCTCCCTTCACCGATTCTGTCGATCAAGCTGTCCCCCAGTAGCTTCTCCAAAGGAGCACCTCCCGCCTTGGAGGTCCTCTTCGCTGACCAAGTAAGTTCACACATCGAAATCGAGGGCCCCTATGGTTCGCTCTTTCGACCGAGTGTTCGGGCTGTCGAGGACGCACTGTCTCACGTTGCCATCATGAGCGAGGACTGAACGAGAGCGCAGTGGACGTGACTCGTCCTGCCTTCTGAGGCTTCCTGGGTTTCGCGCCAATCCGGTTTCCTGTCCGGCAGTCGCCGGCAGCCGCGACTCTTGGTCAGGATAGTAGGCCTGCTTTATCTCGATTAGGGTGCGATGGTCGGGCTCGCCGTCCAGGCATGAGTTGTTCTACCACCACGCCAAACTCCAAGGTCGCCAGCTCGACCGGGACTGCTGACAGTTCAGGTGACGCCTCCCGTGTGGTCCTTTCGCCTCTGACCGGCTGTCGGTCTGATCGCAACGCCGCGACCTCGCAGCTCCTTCAAGATGGTGTGGTTGTCGAATCCAAGCCGCTGCCCGATGGCGGCGCTCGACAGTCCTTGTTCGTAGAGCTCGGCTGCTACGGAGGTCTGAGCGTCGGTCATCCTGCGCGATGCGTCAATTCCTTGTTCGGTGAGGATGCGGGCGACAGTCGTTCGGGAGACTTGGAATTCTTTAGCAACGGTTCGGATGTTGCGGACAGCGAGGTAATGAGTAACGAGGAACTCGGTTTCGGTCGCTCGTAGCTGACGGGCTCGCCGGATGGTCGTGTGGGTATTCTGTTGGCGTTTTCGTGACGTCGATCGGAAGATTAGCTCTTGAGGTGCGACGACCCCAGGTGAGGGGTTCGAGTAAACCTGCAGCAGGTGCACCACGTTCAGTGATGCTCACACGACGGTGGTGGAGGGAGTCTCTACCGTGTCGACGTCGTCGACGACGTACTACTACGACGCGGCCGATCGGCTGTTGGGTTCGGTGGTGTCGGGAGATTTGATTCCGGGGGCGAACCCGGTTGCTGATGGTCTGAGCCCCGCTGTGGGTGGCACTCCGGCCGAGGTGCAGTACGACGCTCGTGGCAACACGACGAAGTTGGCTGATCAGTCGCTGGTGTTCGACCTCAGCAATCAGCATGATTCGGCCGGGGATTCGTGCCTGCCTGGTTTCGTGTCCGGCCCTTTCGCCGAGGCAGACCCAAGATTTGGCGTTGAACTGTCATTGGACCCCGTCCGAAGTGGCCGACGTTTCCCGTCGCTAACCGGGGCCGTCACCGTGGCACCGAGGGTTCAGGTCGGTGCACTCAACGATCAGCAGGCTCCCCGCAGACTCCCCTCGTAGACTGAGCCCGTGAGCACGATCACCAATGGCGCCCTCGGCACGACTCTGACGGCCCCCGTCATTCCGCAGCGGCGCGAGCGGCTGCGGCCGGTCGAGGTCGACCGTCCGAAGCGCGTTCTGCTGGCCGCCCCGCGCGGGTACTGCGCGGGCGTCGACCGCGCAGTGATCGCCGTCGAGAAGGCGCTCGAGCAGTACGGGGCTCCGGTGTACGTGCGCAAGCAGATCGTGCACAACGTGCACGTCGTCAGCGAGCTCGAAAAGCAGGGTGCGATCTTCGTCGACGAGGTCGACGAGGTGCCGCCCGGCTCGCACATCGTGTTCTCGGCGCACGGCGTGAGCCCCGCCGTCGTGCAGGGTGCAGCCGACCGCGACCTGCAGGCGATCGATGCCACCTGCCCGCTGGTGACGAAGGTGCACCGCGAAGCGGTGCGGTTCGCGAAGCAGGACTACCGCATCCTGCTCATCGGCCACGCCGGCCACGAAGAGGTCGAGGGCACGATGGGCCACGCGCCCGAGCGCACGATTCTCGTCAACGACCCCGACGAGGCCGACCGCATCGAGGTGCCCGAGACCGACGCGCTCATCTGGCTGTCGCAGACCACGCTGAGCGTCGACGAGACGATGGAGACCGTGCGGCGTCTACGCGCGCGATTCCCCCACCTGCAAGACCCGCCGAGCGACGACATCTGCTACGCCACGCAGAACCGCCAGGTCGCCATCAAGAAGGTCGCGCCCGAGGCCGACCTCGTGATCGTCGTCGGCTCAGCCAACAGCTCGAACAGCGTGCGCCTCGTCGAGGTGGCCCTCGAGTACGGCGCGAAAGCCGCCTACCGCGTCGACTACGCCAGCGAGATCAAGCAGGAGTGGTTCGAGGGCGTCGCCACCGTCGGCGTCACGAGCGGCGCGAGCGTGCCCGAGGTGCTCGTCGAGCAGGTGCTCGCCGACCTGCGCGACGCCGGGTTCGACGCGGTCTCCGAGGTCAAGACGGCGGAGGAAGACCTGCAGTTCTCGCTGCCGAAAGAGCTGCGGCGCGACGCGCAGGGCAACGTCGACGAACGGGCGCTCGGCGGGCGCATCCGCGACTGAGCGATGCCACCCCGAGACCGGCTGAGACCGAGACGCTGAGACCGAGACGAAGCCATGACGGTCGAGACCACCCGCCCATGACCGGCATCGTCCTGCCCCGCGTCACCCTGCCCCGGCCGGTCGCCGCGCGTGTCGTCGTCGATGCCCTTGCCGGCACACAGCGCATCATCGCCGCGGTCGGCTCGCTGCTGGCGGCGGCGATCGTCGTCGATGCGCTCATCACCGTCGATGCGCTCGCGGCCGCTCCGGTGCTCGTCGCCCCCTTCATCGGGGTCGGGATGCTCGCGCTCGTGCTGCTCTGGCGCCCGACCGTGCTCGTGGCCGTCGTGTACCTGCTCGGCGGTGCCGTCTTCTCGGTCGCCGTGCCGGTGCTGGTACTGGATGCCGCCCCCGAGCTCGCCGCCACCGGCCCGTACCTCTTCAACCGCATCGCGACCGCCCTGTGCCTGGTCGGGGCGATCGGCGGCCGTGCTCTCAGCGGCGTGCTGTGGAGCCTGCTCGCGTTCGGCGTCGCCCAGGGCAGCGTTCTGCTCGGCCTCGAGCTCGCCGGCAGCACGGTGCGAACAGGCTCGGGGCCGCTCATCGTCGCCTCGATCTCGATCGCCGCCTATACCACCCTCGCCATCGCGCAGCGGCAGACCGAGCGGCGTCTCGCCGTGCTGACCGCCACGGCGACCGACCAGTCGGAGGGTGACCGGCGCCGCTCGCTCGAGCTGCGCGCGGCGGCGGTGGTGCACGACACGATCTTGGCCGACCTGGCCCTCATCGCGCGCTCGCGGGGGCCGCTCGACGCGCGCACGGTCGAGGTGCTCGACGAGCACCTGCAGACGCTGGCGACCGCGACGGTGGCCGACCCGGAGCCGCCGGCGCCGCATCCCTCGAGCGCGCTCGGCGCGGCGCTGCTGGAGCTGGCCCGCGAATACCAGTGGAGCGGCGTGCGCGTCGACGTCAGCGGCATCGAGCTGCTGCCCGACACGATGGCCTCGGCGGCGCGGCACGCCCTGATCGGGGCCGTGCGCGCCGCGCTCGACAACGTCGTCGAGCATGCGGGCACCGACCGTGCAGAGCTGGTGGCCGGCGCGCGCGGCGACAGCGTCTCGGTGCTCATCGTCGACGACGGGCGCGGGTTCGACGCTTCGGAGGTGGCTGACGACCGTTTGGGTCTGCGCACCTCGGTGACCCAGCGCATCGAGCAGGTCGGCGGCTCGGTGCGGGTCTGGTCGGGGCCCGAGGGCACCACCGTCATGCTGACGGTGCCGCGCGGGGAGGGGGTGCGATGACCGTCGCATCGTGGCGCCGCAGTCCGTGGGAGGTCGACCCCCTCAGCTGGTTCGTCTCGCCCAACCTGCCGCTCGCAAGCGCCGGGCTGGTGCTCGCCCACGGGGTGCTCATCCTCGGCCCCGCCGGGCAGGCCGGCAGCCGTCCCGCCGTGCAGGCCGCGGCTCTGGCGTTGGCCGTCATCGCGCCGCTCTGGGTGCACGTCATGACACGGCCGCGGCGTGGCCCGCTCGGGGTCGCCGAGGCTCTCGTCGCAGTGCTGTTCGCGGTCGCCGCGCTCGTGCTCTCCGCCGTCGGGTACATCGGCGAGCCCTTCGCCATCGTGCTGTGGTGGGCGCCGCTCTCGACCTCGCTGCTGCTGCTGGCGCTCGCCCCCTACCTCTCGGCCGTGCGCTACGCCGCGCTGGGGGCCCTGCCGGTCGCGGTCGGGGTTGCCGTGACACTCGTGCTCGTGGTGCCCGACGACCCCACGTGGCCGCCGTTCTCGACGGTGGTCATCACGAACTTCCCGCTCGTCATCGGGCTGCTCGGGGGTGTGGTGATGATCCGCTCGATCACGCTCGGCATCGCGCGCTGGAGCGAGCGCCCGCTCGACCTCCCGATCGACCACCGCGCCGCCGACGCGGTGCTCGTCGCCGCCGTCGACGCGGCCACGACCGAGCGCATCGCGGCGGCGCGCGCCGTCATTGCCAGCGTGCTCGAGCGCGGCGAGGTGACGGCGGGCGACGCCGCTCGCGCCGCGGCGGTGGCCGACCGGTTGCGTTCGGAGTTGACGGGAGAGGTCGACCGCACCTGGCTGGAGCGCGTCGCCGAGGGCCGCGCCCTGACCATCGACGACCCCGAGCGGCTCGTCGAACAACTCGATCTCGCCCAGCGCACCGCCGTGCGCGCGCTGTTGGATGCCCTCCTGGGCAGCACGGAGGCCCCCGCCGGCTCAGCGCGGGTCGAGCTACGCCGCGCCGACACCGGCGCCATCGCGGTTGCTCTGCGCATTCGCAGCAGCCTGCCGGAGGGGCGGCGTGAGACCTTCCTCGCCCCGTACTACGTGACCCTGCAGTCGACCGTCGACAACCTGCGCTGGCGCGCCGGCGCGGTGACGGCCGTCGAGTTCGAGGTGCGCGGCGGCGCGAGCCGCCCGGCCCGCGTGCAGCGCACGCCCGAGCCGGGCA
>OFDN01001686.1_pt1 | contig 13873 bp, 5 predicted proteins | sample 1520971 | NCBI WGS metagenome assembly OFDN01 (sample SAMEA94257418, study PRJEB24077) | hot springs metagenome | biome: Aquatic biome; feature: Geographical feature; material: Water | place: India | collected 2012-06-12 | depth 5 m
CGGAAATAAATTCACCACAGTCCCAAAGACTACCGGTAGGTTCTGCTGCCAGACCCAGAACAACTGCCGCAATGGCAAAAGTGAGCCATCCCGCAATGTTGTTCAATGTTTTAAATGAAGCCATACTGTTAATTGAAAACCGTTTTTAAACGCTGTTTTTGGAAACGTCTTTCGGCGAAAGACATTAAAAAACCAGCGCCGGTTGCCGGAGCGACCAGCACTGGATAAAAAAAAACTTGCCGCAAAACTAATGTATGGCTGCGATATTCTTTAGCGTTTCTGGTTTCATCGTTTCACCGTTTCAAGGTTTCAGGGTTTCAATACGCTTATTGTCTTGAAACTATGAAACCCTGAAACCTCCAAACTATTTCCCTTTAACCTTAGGCCGGCCGATACTCTGGTAGGAAAACCCATGCGCCTTTACCTGGTCGTTGTCGTAAAGATTGCGGCCGTCGAAGATGATTTTTTCGGAAAGTGCTTTACCGATGCGCTCGAAATCGGGCGTTCTGAATTCGCTCCATTCGGTCAGTATAGCAAGACAATCGGCGCCTTCCAGTGTTTCGTACATACCGGCTGCAAGGTGTATGCGATCACCGTAAATGGCTTTTACATTTTCCATCGCCTCCGGGTCGAATGCGCGAATTTTGGCGCCCATGGCCAGTAGTTCATCAATGATTACCAGAGCCGGTGCTTCCCGGATATCGTCAGTATTGGGTTTGAATGCAAGCCCCCAAACGGCAATGGTTTTGCCCTCCACCTCGTTTTTGAAATATTTACGGATCTTTTTGGTCAGTACTCCCTTTTGGATAGTATTGACTTTCATCACGGCTTTCAGAATTTTAAAATCGTAGGAATGATCGCCGGCAGTACGGGCCAGCGCCTGTACATCCTTTGGGAAACACGAGCCGCCGTAACCGATACCCGGGAAAAGAAACCGTTTGCCGATACGCATATCGCTACCCATACCGATGCGCACCATGTCGACATTGGCGCCGGTTTTTTCGCAGAGATTGGCGATTTCGTTCATAAAGGAAATACGCGTAGCGAGGTAGGAATTGGCTGCGTATTTAGTCATTTCAGCCGACCGTTCATCCATAAAATAAATGGGATTTCCCTGGCGTACAAATGGCTCGTACAGCTGTTTCATCACCTTGCGGGCCTTTTCGCTTTTGGTGCCGATAACCACGCGGTCGGGTTTCAGAAAATCTTCGACAGCTACGCCTTCCCTTAAAAATTCAGGGTTGGAAACCACATCGAACATTTTTTTAGGCAGTTTTTTGGATAAAATCGCAGCAACCTGTTCGGCTGTGCCGACAGGTACGGTGCTTTTATCCACGATAACTTTATATTCGGAAATGAGGTCGCCGAGCTGATCGGCCACCCCCATGATATAAGACAAATCGGCACTGCCATCCTCGCCGGGAGGAGTGGGCAGTGCCAGAAATATAATTTGACTTGCGGCTACCGCCGATTTCAGGTCTGTGGTAAAATTGAGGCGGCCTTCTTTAGTGTTACGATCGAAAATGACGTCGAGGCCCGGCTCATAAATGGGGACTTTACCGGCCAGGAGACTTTTTACTTTTTTTTCGTTGTTATCAACGCAGATGACGTTGTTACCCGTCTCTGCAAAACAAGTACCGGTTACCAAACCTACATATCCGGTACCTACCACTGCAATATTCATCAGAATTATCGTATTTTTTTGGATGAAACACTTTTAAGCCCTTCAGGACGAAAAAGCGCGCAAAGGTAGCACGCGGCTACTCCATTTTGCCAAAAAAACCGACAAATTCAGAATGAAATAACATATCCGCCTGACACCCGGATTACCGGATAACGGCCGGCGGCAATCACCCGCCGTGTGTTTTCAAAGCGGTTGGATATCTCTCCCGGCAGCTCATGTGCCACTGGAACAGGAAACCAGGCATTCCGGAAAATAGCCCGTTCCGTACAAGGCATTATGCCTTCTTCCGGGAAAAACATATCGATACCCCCATCGGCATTCGGGGTAATTTGCGCTGCAGCCTGGCGGCAGCGGCGGTTTTCTTTTGCAAGCGTTGACGGATTGGGTGTCTCATCGATGATGACCCTGCAAATGCCAATTTGAATACAATCGCCCTGTCCTCCCGGAACGCCGAAATGGACGTTGCAGGTAATAGGTGTGTGTTCAAAGTTTATGGGTTGAAAAAAAGGCGAGTTATTCGCCTTGCCGGCAATAAGTGTGGCTGAATGCATAATCGGTTATTAAAAAAAAGTGAGAGAACTCACACGGAAGGCATTGGAATACGCGATTAAAGAAACAAAATTCAGGCCATAATATGAATCGGCCGGGTTCTTCGAAACAAATTCGACATAAATAACGAAAATTACCTGAAGTGCGGTATGTCCTCCGGCGCATAATGGCGAATTATACACCATCTGAGGTAACTTTTTAGTCGGGCATGATACCTTTGCTGCATTATGTATATCAGACTGACGTTTCTTTTCGCCCTCATTACTATGATGAATGTATCAGCCGATGCGCAGCAACAGCTGACGCCCATCAGAATTCCCCTGCCGACTGGCCCCTGGCAATTCAGACAAGCGCATACCGAAGCATGGAAACCTGTTGAAGTTCCTGCCTCCGTTCATTCCGCATTATTGGCTAATAAAATGATCGACGATCCTTATTACCGTGATAATGAAGAAAAATTACAGTGGATTGAAAAGGAAGACTGGGAGTTTCAGACCACTTTCGATCTCGATGAAGCGACGTTTAATAAACGACATGTAGAGCTGGTTTTTAATGGTTTGGATACGTATGCACATATTTACCTCAACGACAGCCTTATCGCTGAAACCGACAATATGTTCCGCGAATGGCGTATCGATATCAAAAAATGGGCAAAACTCACCGGCAACCGCCTGCATATCTATTTTGAAAGCCCGCTCAACAAAACCAAACCCGACTGGGATGCACTCGGCTACCAACTGCCGGGCGGACAAAGGACCATGACGCGCAAGGCGCAGTTTCATTACGGTTGGGACTGGGGACCGCGTTTCGTAGGTGCTGGTATTTTGCAAAAACCACAGATCGTGGCGTGGGAAGAATTCATTTTTGATGATGTATTTTTTACCACCATTACCCTGAATCCCGAAAAGGCCCGGGTGGTGGCTCGTTTTAAATACCGGGCCGACAACAATCTGGAGGCCGATCTGATTTCCCGCAACGGTAAAGCTAAATCCATCGAGCCACGCAAGTTTGCAGCAGGTATGCACGAAGATTCGATATGGTTCGACGTGGATAATCCCAAACTCTGGTGGTGCGCAGGCATGGGCGATCCCTACCTCTATGATTTTGGTGTGGAAGTGAAAAAGAAAACCAAATACCTCGAAAGGGTGGAGTCACGCGTAGGGCTCCGCACCATCGAACTGGTGACGGAAAAAGATAAATCCGGAGAAACATTTTATTTCCGGCTCAATGGTAAACCGGTGTTTGCCCGGGGCGCCAACTATATCCCGCAGGATATGTTTCAGGACCGTGTGACGGGCGGCCATTATCGAAAACTCATTGACGATGTGGTGGCCTCCAATATGAATATGCTGCGTGTCTGGGGTGGAGGCATTTACGAAGACGATACTTTTTACCAACTCTGCGATGCCAAAGGTATCCTCGTCTGGCAGGATTTTATGTATGCCTGCGCAATGTATCCCGGTGGTAAAAATCTTAAAAACCAGGCTGCCGAGGCTATGTACCAAATCGAACGGTTGCGGCAGCACCCCTGCATCGCTCTGTGGTGCGGCAACAACGAAAACGATGAAGCATGGCACAACTGGGGTTGGCAAATGAATTTCACGGAAGCACAGCGCGACCAGCTCTGGAAAGATTACAAACTGCTTTTCCGCGATATACTCGGCACTTACGTCAAAAATTTTGCAGGAAATGTGCCGTATTGGGAAAGTTCACCCCGGTACGGCCGGGCCAATCCGAAATCGAATACCGAAGGCGACAGCCACTACTGGGGCGTGTGGCACGATGAGGAGCCGTTTTCGGTCTTCGATAAAAAGGTGCCGCGTTTTATGAGTGAATACGGTTTCCAGTCATTCCCCGAATGGCGCACCATCGAATCGTTCACCTTGCCGGAAGACCGCGAACTGGAAACCAAAGTAATGCTGCTCCACCAGAAACACCCGCGCGGTAATGCGCTCATTGCCGAATATACCCGGCGCGACTACAACAAACCTTCCAATTTTGAAAACTTTGTTTACGTCTCACAACTCGTTCAGGCAGAAGGTATGCGCCGGGCCATCGAAGCGCACCGCCGTAACAAACCCTACTGCATGGGCACCCTGTACTGGCAGCTCAATGACGTGTGGCCGGTGGCATCATGGTCGGGACGCGACTGTTTCGGCCGCTGGAAAGCCATGCAATATTATGTGCGTGATGCATTTGCGCCGGTGGCAAGCATGCCCATAGTTGAAGATAATATCCTGAAAGTTTATGGTGTAAATGACCTGAAGAAAGACACGGTGGTTACCGTTCGTGTAAAAGCGCTTTCTTTTGGTGGTGATTTGCTGAGTGAGGTTACCAAACCCGATGTTATCATTCCGGTCGATTCCAGCCGGATGATCTGGCAAGGCGATTTGCGTACCGTACTGAATAAAAACAAACAGGAAAGTTCGGTGATCGAGATAGAATTGCTCAATGCCTCCGGAGGCCTGATACACCGTCGTTTGTTCTATTTGGTTCCGCCCAAAGACCTGCGCCTTTCGCGCACCAGCGTCAAAAAACAGGTGGTAGCCATTAATGATGGTTATCAGATTACGCTGGAAGCGGGTTCATTAGCCAAAAATGTAATGATCAGCACCAGCGTGGATGGCTTCTTTTCCGACAATTATTTTGATCTTTTGCCTAACGAAAAAAAGGTGATCCGTTTCAAAACCGACCGGATACTGGATACGCCGCAGGAAGCATTTTCGGTGAAGACTTTACATGATACCTGGAAATAAGGGTAGTTAAATTTAATAACACTACCTATTCAAAAAAATAAGGTTTGGTAAATCCTTCTTGTCAACTTCTCTCGAAGTGAACGATAAAAAGGACTTACCGAACCTTATTTTTTTTGGATAAATATTTTACCCGCTATTTTTCAGTAACCGACATCTTCTTAGACAGCACACCCATCGGGGTTACCAGTTCGTAATAGAATAAACCGGTGCGGCCGCTGAGATCAATCGTCTCCTGATGGTAACCCGCCGGGTAAAATTTACCGGTTTCTGCGATCAGGCGGCCGTTCATATCCACGATTCGTAATTGAGCATCGCACGATTGCGGCAGTGTAAACCCGATCGTGGTGGTGCTCGTAAACGGATTCGGCCGGTTTTGAAGCAGTTGCAGTTGCTCGTTGTCTCCGGGCAGCCCCGTCGTGCCACTGACCTGGGTATCGCGGAATGCAAGTTCGACCGTGGTTTTGCCGAGTGCTGTATTCCATGCGCCACCCTGCAGCACCTGATCGTCCGTGTGGATTAATTCACTGATTTTGAATCCACTCTGAAGTGCTTTGGCGCGAATGGTAAACAATTTGGCGCCCTGTGATAAATAACGGCCCTGTGCAGCGCTCCACACCGCCCGGAATTCACCGTTTGCAGTGTTGAATGTACCGAAATTATCGTCGGTCATTTCAATGGAACCTTCTGAACGAACACTTTCAAAAGCCAAAACTTCGGTGTCGAACCCAAGGGCAAACTGGAAAGCGGCAATATCTTCGAACTCGCCCGCAGTGAAGGTGATATTCACTGGTTTGCCTTGCTCCGTAATTTGATCATTAACCAGTACCACTACCGGACGGCCGGGTTTGAGCAATGGACTTGCCGTACCGTTTACATCGCCGATTTTGATACCAATAAAATTCTGATTGCTGACACTGCTTGAAACGCCTGTCAGGTCAATTTTTTCTGGGAAGCCCCACGGTAAATTCGGATTAGGGAATGTATAAGATTCCGGAACGAATCGCCATGAAGTATTAAATACCAATAAGGCAGCAGCATTACCGGCAAGTGCCTGTGTGATCAGCGTGGCGTCATAGGTGGTAATGGTGTTACTCTTATTAACATCGGCGGCAATTCTTTTATACGGGCCGCTTAACAATGGATTACCGGTGACGTGTTGTTGAATACGCGTTGCATCCGCTGCATTTACACCATTGAGCAGGTTAATGTTTTTGCCGGGTTTAATCCTGTAATCGCCGTTGGAAACAGGTGAAAAGGAGTAATTGCCGTCAGTGCCGGTTAAAAACAAACCTGCTGAACTGAGCCCGGGTAAATTTTGCAGCAGAACTGTAGCATCTTTCACTGGTGCGTTATTGTGTTCCCAGCGGATGTTTCCGCTGATAGTAGTCGGCAAAACACATGCCGTCACCGTAACGATATGGCTACAGGTCGCCGTATTGCCGTTCACATCTGTTGCCGTCCAGGTAACCGCATTGGGGCCTGTGGCGTAAAGCGCTGGGGCATCATTGGTAGTGCTCTGCAAAGTGCAATTTTCCACAACGGAGGGTGAATTGAGCGAAACACCCGAAGCCGTACACAAACCCATATCAGGGTCCACGGTAATATCCTGCGGGCAAGTAATTACCGGCGCCTGGTTGTCGGTTACGGTTACAGTAATCGCACAGGAAGCAGTCTGACCGTTAGCAGCAGTTACGACGAATGTATTGGTCGTAACGCCCACCGGAAATGCTGCGCCGCTCGCCAAACCTGTTGTCTGTGCTGTGGCGGCACCCGAACAATTGTCTGTGCCAGTAGGGGCCGTATAATTCACCACTGCGCTGCACAAGTTGACGTCGTTGTTCACCGCAACAGCGCCTGGGCAAATGATCGACGGCGCCTGGTTGTCGGTTACCGTCACCGTAAATGTGCAGGAAGCCGTTTGACTATTGGATGCTGTGGCGACAAAAGTATTGGTGGTTACGCCTACCGGAAATGCTGCGCCGCTGGCTAAACCTGTAGTCTGCGAAGTGGATACCCCACCGCAAAGGCTTGTGCCTGTAGGGGCCGTATAGTTCACCACAGCGCTGCACATGTTTAGATCGTTGTTCACTGCTATAGCGCCCGGGCAAGTAATCGAAGGCGCCTCATTATCAGTCACGGTCACTGTGAATGTACAGGATGCCGTTTGGCCGTTTGCAGCCGTTACGACGAAAGTGTTGGTCGTAACGCCTACCGGAAATGCTGCACCACTCGCCAAACCTGTGGTTTGCGCTGTGGTTGCTCCCGAACAATTGTCCGTGCCTGATGGGGCATTATAGTTCACCACTGCGCTGCATTGGTTTACGTCGTTATTCACCGCGATAGCGCCGGGGCAAGTGATTGAAGGCGCCTGGTTGTCGGTTACGGTCACTGTAAATGTGCAGGATACCGTTTGGCCGTTGGCAGCAGTTGCGACGAATGTGTTGGTCGTAACGCCTATCGGAAATGCTGCACCACTCGCCAGACCTGTGGTCTGCGCTGTGGTGGCTCCCGAACAGTTGTCGGTTCCTGTCGGCGCTGTATAATTAATCACTGCGCTGCACTGGTTCACATCGTTATTCACTGCTATATTCACTGGGCAGTTGATCACTGGTGGTTGATTATCCGTTACTGTCACTGTGAACGAACACGATGCCGTTTGGCCGTTGGCTGCGGTTACCGTAAAGGTATTCGTAGTGGTGCCCACTGGATAAGTCGCACCACTGTTAAGACCGCCGGTACGGGCTGTTGTTGCGCCACTACAGTTGTCCATTCCTGCAGGAGCGGTATAGTTGGCTACCGCACTACACAGATTTGCAGTATTGTTCAGGTTGATATTTGCGGGGCAAGTGATGGTGGGCGCCTGGTTGTCGGTCACCGTCACTGTAAATGCACAGGTTGCTGTTTGACCGTTTGCGGCCGTTACCCTGAAGGTGTTGGTGGTGACACCCACCGGAAATGCAGCGCCGCTCGCAAGGCCTGTGGTTTGTATGGTGATCACTGATGGGCAGTTGTCAGAACCTGTCGGCGGGGTAAATGAGACTACCGCACTGCACTGATTCAGGTCATTGTTGATCGCTACATTGGCCGGACAAGTGATGGTGGGCGCCTGGTTGTCGTTTACTGTTACTGTAAATGCGCAGGTAGCCGTTTGGCCGTTCGAAGCGGTTACCATGAATGTATTGGTCGTAACACCTACCGGATAAGTTGCGCCGCTGGCTAAACCTGTTGTGCGTGCTGTAGTGGCTCCCGAACAATTGTCCGTGCCTGTCGGTGAAGTATAAACTGCCGTTGCACTACATTGGCCGGGTGTGTTATTGATTATAATATTAAGCGGACAGGTGATAGTCGGTACTTGGTTGTCGGTCACCGTCACTGTAAAGGTACAGGTGGGAGCACCGCAAGTGTTTGTGGCGGTTACAGTAACTGTAGTATTTCCTTTGTTAAATACCGAGCCGCTGCCGGTTCCTGTTCCGCTTCCGGTGGTAGCACCGGAAAACGTATAAGTTAAAGTGGGGGAGGGCGTTCCGGTTGCTGTGACGGTGTAATTCACCGTTGCCGAACACTGACCGGCACTTGTATTGGCATTGATGGTTGACGACGGGCAAGCGGTGAAGGTGGGCGCCACACAGGACACCGGAGCATATTGTGTGCTGTTACAGGAGTTCATGGTATTAGTATTACCTGTCAACCAGCTTGATGCGCCTGTACGTTGAATAGATTGCGTAACAGCACCGTTAGGGTCTTCAGAAGCGCCGATATCAATTGATGTCATCCCTGCAGCAGGCCCATCCGTTGCTGTAAAAGTACCTTCATAGGATAAAAATTCAACGACAGTTGAGCCGTTTACCAGCGCCCATCCATCAGGCGCTCCATTCTGAATAGCAGTAATTGTAATATTCGGGCCGAAAGATAAGGTGCCGAGATTCTGACCGTTTACAGTGCATTGATTAGGCAATGTACCTGATAGCGAAATGGTATGGTATTGCGCCCCTCCGGATCCATTGTACAGAATAATAGACCAACCACTGAGGTTGGTGCCTGCAGGCCCGGCCACTTCGATTTTTTCATCAACATCCAAGCCGATGTTTTCGCTGTGAAATTCGTTAGAAAAAACCTGCGCTGAAACCGTATGTTGAAAACATAAGAAAGTAAAGAGGAAAAGACTGCATTTTGCGTTAAATTTCAGGTTCATGTTTTATGAGCGTATTTAATAATAAAGTTGCAAAAATATATCTTGTAAAAATCCTGCTTTAACGTAGATATACTCAAATTTAATTATAGGTATAAATACGGGGAAGCAACGAAAGTGCTGAAATCGCCTGCAGAGAAATATATCTGGTACTGCCTTAATCAATATAAAAAAATGCCCATCCCAGACCTTACGTCGGGATGGGCTTATTACCTGTGTTTTAAAATGTCAGATGAATTATTCTTTACTCCCGAATCCGGACCATCTTTTTAGACCGGACTCCGAAGGGTGTAGTTAGTTCGTAATAGAATACGCCGTAATAATTTTCAAGATGGAATAACTCCCGGTGATAACCAGCCTGATATGTTTTATTAACCTCGGCAACCACCCTGCCGGCAGCATCCACGATCCGAAGACGAGCATCGCACGATTCGGGGAGTTTAAAGCCTATCGTTGTTTCCTCCCGGAATGGATTGGGCTGGTTCTGGAACAAATCAAAACCTGCAATTTCCTGACTGGTTTCAACAGAAACAGTTGAAGTTTGGCGATAAACCAGTTCAAGACCGGTTTCCACCAGTTCCGTATTCCATGATGCGCCGTGCAGGGTTTCCTCGTCGAGATGAAGGACATCACTGAGTTTCAATCCGCTTTGAAGGGCTTTAAACCGCAACGTAAAGACGTTGGTATTTTCGGCCAGCGAACGACCTGTTGCAGTACTCCACACTATGCGGATTTCGCCCGATTTGACATCATAAGCACCGATACTATGGTCGTCCATATCCACCAGAACTCCATTTGAACGCGCATTTTCAAATGCAAGGACTTCCGGGTCGAACCGGAGGGCAAACTGGAAAGCAGCAACATCCTCAAAATCACCGGCATCGAATCGCACCTCCATCAACTTGGCCTGTTCGGTAACGGCGTCATTCACCACCCAAACCACCGGGTGACCGGGTTTAAGTTGCGGGTTGGCTGTGCCATTCACGTCGCCGAGTTTTACACCGACAAAATCCTGGCCGGTAACTATGCTGTTGACGCCGGAGAGGTCAATTTTTTCGGGGAAACCCCATGGCACATTCGGGTTAGGGAAAACATACGACGTGGGTACGAAACGCCACGAGGTATTGTTGAAATGCGCCAGTGCCGACGGACTTCCGGCAAGCGCCTGGGTAACCAGCTGGGCATCGACTGTGGTAATCGTATTCGACTTGTTAATGTCCGCAGCAATACGTTTGTATGGCCCCGACAGTGCTGGAGAACTGATGATATGTTGCTGAATACGAGTGGCATCCGAGGCGTTGACACCATTCAACGGATTGATCTTTTTAGTTGGAATGATCCTGAAACCACCTCCCGGACCTGCACTCAGGATAAAGTTGCCGTTGGCAGCCGTGGTCATTCCGGTAACGGGCGTCAGACCCGGCAAAGTGACCAGTTGAACCGCAACATCTTTTACAGGAGCATTATTGAACTCCCATTTGATATTTCCTGAAATCTGCGCACACGGTGTAACCGTTACTGTTTGTGTACAGGTAGTAGAGTTATTGTGAACATCCGTCACAGTCCAGGTAACCGTCGTAACACCTTCATTGTAAGTAGAAGGAGCGTTAGAATTGACAGACAATATACCGCAGTTATCAGAGGTAACCGGTATGCCAAGCACTACTCCTGAAGCCGTGCAGCCACCGGCATTAGGGGCTACAGTAACTGCCGACGGACATGTGATTGAAGGTGGTTGGTTGTCAGTTACTGTCACGATAAATGCACAGGACGCCGTCTGACCATTTGCAGCCGTTACCACAAAAGTATTGGTAGTAGTGCCGACGGGGAATGCAGCGCCGCCGGCAAGGCCTGTTGTACGGGCGGTAGAATAACCGGCGCAATTGTCTGTGCCAACCGGTGCGTTATAAGCGACAACAGCACTGCACTGTCCGGCATCGCTGTCCACTGCAATATTTGCAGGGCAGCTGATTGCCGGCGCCTGATTGTCCGTTACCGTTACTGTGAATACACAAGAAGCCGAAGCACCGTTGGCGGCAGTCACAACAAAAGTGTTGGTGGTGGTGCCGACAGGGAATGCAGCGCCGCCGGCAATACCGGTGGTTTGAGCAGTGGAATAGCCCGAACAGTTGTCAGAACCCACCGGTGTGATGTAGGAAACCACTGCACTGCACTGATCCACATCGTTGTTCACTGCAATATTGGCCGGGCAAGTAATCACCGGTGCCTGATTATCTGTTACCGTTACTGTGAACGAACAGGAGGCCGAAGCACCGTTGGCAGCCGTTACCACAAAGGTGTTTGTTGTAGTGCCGATGGGGAAAGCCGCACCACTTGCAAGGCCACTGGTTTGAACTGTTGCATAACCGGAACAGTTATCAACGCCAGCGGGTGTGGTAAAGGAAACTACTGCATTACACTGATCCACGTCGTTATTTATTGCAATATTGGCCGGGCAAGTGATTACCGGCGCCTGATTATCCGTTACCGTTACTGTAAATGAACAGGAAGCGGCGGCTCCGTTAGCGGCCGTTACCACAAAGGTGTTTGTGGTTGTACCTACCGGGAATGCCGCGCCACTCGCCAACCCGCTGGTCTGGGCAGTTGAAAAACCGGAACAGTTGTCAGAACCCACCGGTGTGGTAAAGGAAACCACTGCACTGCACTGATCCACATCATTATCCACCGCTATGTTGACCGGGCAAGTGATTGTTGGCGGTTGATTGTCGGTTACAGTTACTGTAAATGTACAAGACGCAGTTTGGCCGTTGGCGGCTGTTACCACAAAGGTATTTGTTGTGATTCCAACAGGGAAGGTTGCGCCGCCGGCAAGACCCGTAGTTTGTATAGTGCTCACTGAAGGACAGTTATCAGAGCCGGCAGGAGCTGTAAATGTTGCCACCGCACTGCACAGTCCCGCTGCACTATTGAGATTGATATTGGCCGGGCAAGTGATTGTGGGCGCCTGGTTATCCGTCACCGTTACGGTAAATGCGCATGATGCGGTTTGGCCGTTGGTCGCCGTTACCACAAATGTATTTGTTGTGGCGCCTACGGGGTAAGTTGCGCCGCTTGCAAGCCCCGTGGTGCGTGCTGTTGTCGCACCCGAACAGTTGTCGGTGCCCACCGGGGCTGTGTATATGGCCACGGCGCTGCACTGATTTACCGTATTGTTCAGGTTGATATTGGCAGGGCAAGTGATTGTCGGTATCTGATTGTCTGTCACCGTTACCGTGAACGAACAACTCGCTGTTGCCCCGCTCGCATCCGTTACCACATAGGTATTCGTCGTACTGCCAACAGGGAAGTTTGCTCCGCTTGCAAGACCGCTTGTACGATCTGTTGTTGATCCGGCACAGTTGTCCGTACCCACAGGTGTGGTATAAGTCACCACTGCACTGCACTGATTTACATCGTTGTTCACCGCAATATTCGCCGGACAAGTGATCGTTGGTGCAATATTGTCTTCCACTGTCACCTGTGCCGTGCAGGTTGAGGTATTTTCTGCAAGGTCTGCCACAGTTACGGTTACTGTACCCGGCAGGTTGGCCTGTGTCACCGGTGCACCCGGTGTTACCCAGTCTGTCGCAGGGTCCATCGCGGTCAGGGTCGCATTCGCTCCGCCCAGAATGTCCGTTACTGTCGAACTGCCGGGGCCGTCTTCAAAGATGTAGTACAGCACGAAATTCGGCTCGGTACCCACCGATGTGGTATTCATGTTCGCCGTTATTTCCGACTGTGTCAGGGCTTTATGCCATACCCGTACTTCGTCAATCTGGCCTTTGTAAAAACGTGTGGTTCCATAGGACGCCCCATCATTGTTGTGTTTACCGATCCAGAAGGAGGTTGCGCCATCTAAAGCGGACTGAGTGTAGTCATAGTTATCTATCAACACCCCGTTGAGATACGTTTTTACGTTTCCACTCGTATAAACCACTGCAATATGTTGCCAATTGGTCGTGGAAAGTCCGGCGCTGTTGATGACCCGGAAACCATTTTCGTATTCTATCGTAATTTGGTTGACCTGTGCATTCACATTCGCACCAAAACCATGGCCGTGCAAACCTGGGGAGTCGTTACTCAGTACATTATTCGGGAAAATAGTCGTATTCTCTGTCCTGAATGAAGGTTTTACCCACGCTTCCAGCGATAATGGCAGATGACGCAGCACTGCCGTCGTTGCTGTTTGCAAATAATCATTTACACCATCAAAGTCCAGACTATAGGAGTTGGGCTGTGATACATTCACATCGTCACAATCGAATGTGTTGATATAGGATGTAACCGTCAGATTGGCCGCAGGGGTGCAGTTGTCCGAACTGCCCGCAGACAAGACCTGCAAATCGGCACTCGTCAGTGTATAGGTGCCTGATGCGTTGAGCGACACCGTCAGGTCGTTACATACCGCCGTAGGGTTTTGCGCATCCGAAACACTTACGGTGAAAACACAGGAGGAGGTCTGGCCGTTGGCCGCCGTTACTACAAACGTATTGGTCGTAATGCCCGCCGGGAAGGTCGCACCGCTCGCAAGACCGGTGGTTTGCGCCGTGGTGGCGCCCGAACAGTTATCTGTACCAACAGGGGTGGTATAAGTTACCACTGCTGTGCACACACCTGCACCATTGTTGGCCGATATGTTTGACGGACAGTTAATTGCAGGCGCCTGGTTGTCTGTTACCGTTACGGTGAAGGCGC
>OFDN01001689.1_pt1 | contig 13850 bp, 15 predicted proteins | sample 1520971 | NCBI WGS metagenome assembly OFDN01 (sample SAMEA94257418, study PRJEB24077) | hot springs metagenome | biome: Aquatic biome; feature: Geographical feature; material: Water | place: India | collected 2012-06-12 | depth 5 m
CGCCGGGCGAGTGCGGCCGGTGGCGCGCGGTGCGGGTCGATGCTGTCCACCAGGACGCGGCCCGCGGACGGCGCCAGCAGCCCGGCGAGGCAACGCAGCAGCGTCGTCTTGCCGGAGCCGTTGGGGCCGAGCACACCCAGGACCCCGCCCGTGGCGAGGGTGAAGGCGACCTCGTGCAGGACCGGACGTCCGCCGAGCCGGCAGCACAGTCCCTCCGCCTGGACGGCGACCGATGGTGACGAGACGGGAAGCCGATGCGCTGTGGACCGTGTTGCCGCCATTCCGTTACCCCGCTGGATGGACGGGGCGATCGGCGGACGCGATGCGGCACGACCCGCGCAAGCGGCATCGACGGCCGCCCACGATCGTGGCAAGCGCTCCCCCGGGACACCCCGCCCGTGGACGTTTCGTTGCGGTGCTGGCAGGTCTCCTGGCTTGCGGGTCGTCGCCGTTCCGTCCGGCCTTCCCAACGCCCGCGGGCGCCAGTGGCATGGATCGACGGAACGGCTCACCGCTCACAGTTGCGGGGGCAGCCCCGGCATCGCCGCGCGAAGCGGCTCACCGGGTTCCCTCTTAGCTTCCGGCGGGACCCGCCGGAAGAACCAGAACCGGCACCAGTGATGACCGATCGTTTTTATGCGGTCAAGTCCGCGCTCGACGCGTTGCGGACGGGACACCGCGGACCGCCCGGTTGCTGGGGCGTGTCTGGGGGCGTCACGGACATCGCCGGAACCGGCGCGGCGGTTCGGTCACGACCACGCGACTGGTGCGCGATGGAGCGGGCGGTCTGGTCATGCGGTGAACTCTGCCGGCAGGTGAGAGAGCGTACATTGTGCGCATCGAATATGTAATGTTATAACATAACATATTCGATGCGGCGCCGGGCCGACAAGGGCTTTGTGCTGGCCTTCAACGACGCCCGGCGTGTGCCGGCCGCGGCGGCGGCATGGCGTCGCGCAGGCGGCCGCCGGCGGGGTGGTCGAAGTCGAGCGCCGCGGTGACCGCACGCTCCTCCACCAGCCGCCCGCCGTCCAGCACCGCCACCCGGCCGCAGAAGCGGCGTACCAGCCGCAGGTCGTGGGTGATGAACAGGAAGGCGGTACCCAGCCGCTCCCGCAGCTCCGCCAGCAGATCGAGGGTCTGGATCTGCAGCACCAGATCCAGGTTCGACACCGCTTCGTCCAGCAGGATCAGGGCCGGCTCCGGTGCCAGCGCGCGGGCGATGCACACCCGCTGCACCTGACCGCCGCTCATCCGGCCCGGCAGCCGGCCGGCGTCGTCGGGCGACAGGCCGACCATCCGCAGCAGCTCGGCCACCCGCTCCGCCCGACCGGCGGCGTCCAGATCGGTGAGGTGGCGCAGCGGCTCGGCCACGATGCGCCCGACCGTGTGGCGCGGGTTCACCGCCCCCAGCGGATCCTGGAACACGGCTTGGACCGAGCGGCGGAAGGCCAGCCGCCCGGCGCCGTCCAGCCCGTCGATCGGCTGTCCGCGGAAGCGCACCACCCCCTGGTCCGGCCGTTCCAGCCCGAGCAGAAGGCGGGCCAGCGTGCTCTTGCCGGATCCGCTGGCGCCGAGCAGCGCCACCGTCTCCCCCTCCGCCACCGACAGGGTGACACCGTCCAGCACGCGCTTGCCGGCGCGCGCCGCCGGGCCGCCGTAGCTCCGCCCGACCGCGTCGGCCGCCAGGATCGTCGTCACCACACCTCCTCCGGGTAGAGCGCGCGGTGGGCGGCCAGCAGCGCGCGGCCGGCGGCGGAGCCGGGTACCTCGAACAGGGCCGACACCGGGCCCTGCTCGACGATGCGCCCGTCGGCCATCACCGCCACCTCCTGCGCCAGCCGGGCCGCCACACCCAGATCGTGGGTGACGATCAGCACCCCCAGCCCGCGGGTGGCGGCCAGCCTTTCGAGAAGGGACAGGATGCGGGCCTGCGCCGGCGGGTCGAGGTCGGTCGTCGGCTCGTCGGCCACCAGGAAGGGCGCCCCGGTCAGCAGCGCCAGCGCGATCATCATGCGCTGGAGCATGCCGCCGCTCATCGCGAAGGGGTGGAGCCGTGCCACCCGCTCCGGCTCCGGCAGCCCGACCTCATCGAGCGCCGCCCGCAGGCGCCGGTCGATGCCGTCGCGGACGCCGCGGGCGGCCAGGGTTTCGGCGGCGTGCGCGCGCATGGTCAGCACCGGGTTGAAGGCGCTGCGCGGATTCTGCATCACCGTCGCCACCACGCGGCCGGGCAGGGCCGCCGGATCGACGACCGTTCCATCGACCGAGACGGTGCCGCCCAGCCGCTCCACCCCCGGTGGCACGATTCCCTGGAGACCGAGGCAAGTCAGCGACTTGCCGGAGCCGCTGGCGCGACCAGCGCGGTGACGCGGCCGGCGCGCACGCTGAGGTCGATGCCCCGCACCAGCTCCACCGGCCGGCCGCCCCGGCGTGCCCCGAGCCTCAGCCCGCGGACCTCGAGCACGTCAGCCATCAGCGCTCCCCGCCCGTCAGCGTGGGGTCCAGCCGGTCGCGCAGCGCGTCGCCCAGCAGGTTGAAGCCCATCACCGTCAGCATGATCATCAGCCCCGGCCAGACGATCAGCATCGGCTGGGTCCAGATGAACTCGCGCGCGTCGTTGATCATCACGCCCCATTCCGGCGTCGGCGGCGTCACGCCGAGGCCGAGGAAGGACAGGCCGGCGATGTGCAGGATCATGTGGCCGATGTCGAGCGTCGCCAGGACCACCAGCTGCACCGTCACGGACGGCAGGATGTGCTCCACGAAGACGCGCGGCCGGGAGGCACCGGCCACGACCGCCGCCGCCACGAAGTCCCGCTCGCGCAGGGACAGCACCATGCCGCGCACGACGCGCGCGTACCACGCCCAGTGCGACAGAGCGATGGCCAGCACCACATTGACCAGCCCGGTCCCCAGCACGCCCACCATGAACATGGCCAGCACGAAGGTCGGGAAGGTCAGGAACACGTCGCACACGCGCATGATCACCCGATCCGCCCGCCCACCCAGGAAACCCGACAACCCGCCGACCCCGATGCCCAACACCAGGATCAGCGCCAGGATGACCGCCGTCATGCCCAGCGACACCGAGGCGCCGTGCGCCAGCCGGGCCAGCAGATCGCGGCCCAGATGGTCGGTGCCCAGCCAATGGGCGGCGCTTGGCGGCTCCAGCCTCTGCATCAGGTCCACCGCGGTCGGATCGACCGGCGACAGCAGCGGGACGCCCACCGCCGTCACCGTCAGCAGCCCGACCACCAGCAGCCCCAGCAGGGTCGTCGCGCGGGGCCGGCGGCGGATCGCGCCTGTCAGGGGGGCCGGGTGGTCCTCGGGAAGAACCGCGCTCACCGCGCCGTCTCCCCGCCCAGCCGTATGCGCGGGTCGAGCCACGCGTACAGCACATCGACCGTCAGATTGCACAGCACGAAGATCAGCGTCATCAGCAGCGTGAAGCACTGGAGCACCGGGTAATCGCGGTTGTAGATCGCCGACACGGCGAAACGGCCGACCCCCGGCCAGCCGAAGATGTTCTCGATCACCAGCGTGCCTCCCAGCAACTCGCCCACATGCATGCCGACCGCCGTCACGATGGGCAGCAGGGCGTTGCGCAGGATGTGCGTGCGCACCACCCGCCCCTCCGGCAAGCCGCGCAGGCGCGCGTACAGCACATGGCGCTGACCGGCCGTCTCCAGCATGCTGGTGCGCAGCAGGCGGGCGTTGATGCACAGCGACATCAGGGCCACCGCGACCACCGGCATCACCATGTGCTCCACCCCGCCGCGGCCGAGCGGCGGCAGCCAGCCCAGCGTCACCGAGAACAGCAGCACCAGCAGGAAGCCGAGCCAGAAATTGGGCACCGACACGCCGACGAAGGAGACCGCGCGCACCAGATGGTCCGGCAGCCGGTCGCGGTACAACGCCGCCCAGGCCCCGAGCGGCACGCTGGCGGCCAGCGTCAGCAGCAGCGCCGCCGCCGCCAGTTCCAGCGTCGCCGGCAGGTAGTAGAGCAGATCGTCGAGCACCGGCCGCCGGGTCACGTAGGACAGGCCGAAGTCGAGGTGCAGCGCCTTCCACAGCCAGGACAGATACTGCTCGGCCAGCGGCTGGTCGAGGCCGAGCAGCCGGTGCGCCTCGGCCACCGCCGCGTCGGTGGGCGGGATGTTCGACAGGCGCAGATAGTCGAGCGCCGGGTCGCCGCGCCCGAGACGCAGCAGCAGGAACACCACCACCGACACCGCCAGCATCAGCGGCGGCAGGGTCAGCAGGCGACCGATGGCGAAGCGCAGCATGGCGGCGCCTAGCGCGCCGCCGGGCGCATGGCCTCGAACGGGATCTCGTGGGCGCTGGGGCCGAACCCCACCCCCGCCACCGTCGGGCTGGCGACGGAGATCGCCGTCAGATAGGAGATCGGCAGATAGACGGCCTGCTCGTGCAGGGTGGTCAGGATGCGGCGGTAGAGGTCGCGGCGTGCCGCCTCGTCGGTGGTGACCAGCACCCGGCCGATGTCGGCGTCGATGTCCGCCTTCATCGGCAGCCCGCTCTGCGCCTGGAAATCGGCGTGCGAGGGCACCCGCATCGAGCTGGCGAAGGAATGCGGGTCGTAGGGGGCGCCCCAGGTGTCGCCGAAGATCAGGCCGAAGCGCCCGTCCTTCTGCCGGGCCTGGATGGCGTTGACCTCCTCGCCGACCAGCACCGCGTCGATGCCGACCGCCTTCAGGTTCGCCTGGATCGCCTCGGCGATCGCCTTCTCCCGCGCGTCGTTGCCGACAAAGCACAGCTCCAGCCGGAGCGTACCGCCATCCTTCGCGCGCACGCCGCCACCGGCCGGCCGCAGCCAGCCGGCCGCGTCGAGCAGACGGGCGGCGACGGCCGGGTCGTACGCGTAGGGGGGCAGGTCCAGATCCGTGTAGGGGAAGTTACGGGCGAACAGCGCGTCGGCCCGCGGCTCCAGCCCGTAGAGCAGCTTGGCGACGATGGCGTCCTTGTTGACGGCGTGGTTGATGGCGCGGCGCACCGCGACCTCGTCGGTCGGCGCCCGGCCGCTGTTGATCGCCAGAGCGCGGGTGGCGAGCGGTGCCGACACCCCGGTCTGGAATCGGCCGGCGGCCTTGAAGCGGGCGAAGCCGTCGGCGGAGATCTGGCCGCTGCCGTGGATGAGGTCGATCGCCCCGGTCTCCAGCGCCACGGCGCGGGCGTTGGGGTCGGGGATCACCTTGACGAGGATGCTGTCGTAGGCGGGCTTCGGCCCCCAGTAGGACGGGTTGCGCGTGAACCGGTCGTACTCGCCGCGCCGGGTTTCCGCCAGCAGCCAGGGGCCGGTGCCGACCGGGGCCTTGACGCCCTGCGGCGTCAGCACCGAGGGAGCGGCGAAGCGCAGCGGGCGCACCAGCGCCAGTTCGAGCAGCACGGGATAATAGGGGTCCTTGAGGGTCAGCCGGACGGTGCGGGGATCCACCGCCTCGACCGAGCGGATTTGGGCGACCAGCTCCAGCCAGCCGTGGCTGGCGGCGTCGGCCAGAACGGCGTCGATGTTGGCCTTCACCGCCGCGGCGTCGAACGGGCTGCCGTCGGAGAAGGCGACGCCGTCGCGCAGGGTGAAGCTGTAGCTGCGGCCGTCCGGCGTGACCGTCCAGGAGGTCGCGAGCCAGGGCTCGATCACGCCGCCGTCGCGGTAGCGCACCAGCGGTTCGTACAGCATCGCCTGGGCGAACATCTGGTTGGGCGAATAGCGGTGCGGGTCGAGCGGCCCGACGTTGCTGCTCCAGGAATAGGTCAGCGTCCCCTCGGCCAACGCCGGTGCCGCCACGCTTCCCAGAACCGCCCCGGCGATCCCCGCCGCCAGCGCCAGCCGCCGCACCAGTCCCGCCGCCGTCCCGCGCCCCATGCCGCACCCCGTCGTCCGATGCAGGCCGCGCAGGAGCTACGCCCGCCCGCGGCTGCGGATGGACGGGCCCCGATGCGGCGCCTATGGTCGATGGGCGGAAAGGCTAGCGCCGGATCGGTATGATGTCCAACGGAAATCATCATACCTGTGGGGGCCGGAGCACTTCAGGCATTGATTGCAGCAAGGTGGATGGCATGCAACGGGTGACGATCACGCTGGACGACGATCTGCTCGCCGACATCGACCGGCTGGTCGCCGAACGCGGCTACCAGGGCCGCTCCGAAGCCATCCGCGACCTTGCCCGTGCCGGGCTGGCGGAGACGGCGATGGAGTCGGACCAGATGGGACCGTGCGTCGCCGCCCTGGTCTATGTCTACGACCACGGTTCCCGCGAACTGACCAGACGGCTCACCAGCGCCTTCCACAGCCATCACGAGCTGTCCTTGACCACCCTGCACGTCCATCTCGACCAGGGAAGCTGCATGGAGGTGTCCGTGCTCAAGGGACAGGGCGGGCCGGTGCGGACCATGGCCGAGCGGGTGATCGCCGAACGCGGCGTCCGCCACGGCCGGGCGGTGATCATCCCGCTCCGCGACGCCACGGAGGGGGAGCAACACCACGGCCATGGGCACGGCGGCCATGAGCATGATCACGAGCGTCACGGCGGGCACGGACACGGCCACGGCGAGGCCGGGCCGAAGTGAGCCCGCCCGCGCGTGGCGAGGCTGTGGGATCAGGGATGTGCGGAAAAGGTTGCGGCCTCGCCGCCCTTTCCGTTGTTTGAATCCGCGCGACGGCGGATCCCCGGCACGGAGGGGGCTTGGTTTGCTCGGACGGGCCGCAGACGACCGCGGGAGAGATGCCGGGGTTTTCGTTCCGCCCGTCGTCAGGCCGCGGCGACGGCGCGCTGGGCGCGTCGCGCGGCGATGGCGGGCTGGAATTCGGAACGCGGGTGGGCCGGCTCAGCCGGCGGCCGGTGGTGCCCGCGCGCGCAAACCGGACAGCAGCCGGCCGGCGGTGATCGGATCGGCGGTCGGGGCGGGGTGATCCGCGACGGGCAGCCAGACCACGGGCAGCGCCGCCCCGGACACCGGCGGCAGCCCGACCCCGCCCATCACCGGGCAGAGTGGGCAGTGGCCGCAGGACGCGGCGGCCTTGCCGGTGCCGTCCTCCGGCAGCGGCGTGCCGTCGGCGTCGAGGGTGATGCTGCGCAGCCCGTCGGCGCCGCAGATGGTGATCACCTCGGCCTCACCGGCGGATGCCGCCCTGCCGGGCACCATCATGCTCCACGCCGTCACCTGGATCACGAACGCCAGCAGCCCGGCCAGAAGGCCGAGGCGGCGGAGGCGACCGTGATTGGTGGGGATTGCGCGCAAGGCTGTGGTCGCCTTTCGACGGATGGGCCGCGGCGCACCGCCGCGCCATTCCCTCATCGCATGGGGTGACCGGGGCGTAACGGTGACAAACGGTCGCAGATGCGGCGTTCCGTGCTCCCTTGGACGGAATGTCCAATCCCGCCGCCGCGCGTCCTGCGGCTAATTGCCCCGCGACATCACAACGGGGGCATGGGGACAGGGATGGACCGTCTCTTCAAGTGGCTGACGGCGCGGCCGCACCGGCCGACCGTCGCCAATCTGGCGCTGCTGGCCGCACTTCTCGCCTGGGTCGGCAGCCCGATCCTGTACGGCGTGGTCGGCAGCGTCGCGGTGCTGCTCGCCGGGGGGGCCTTCCTGCGGGCCGCCGCGCGGCGCACCGCCGCCCTGTGGCGGGGCATGAACGGGTATCAATTGGCGCTGACCTGGATTCCGGGCGCGCTGGCCATCGCGCTGGCCGCGGTGGCGCTGGGGCTGGTGACCGCCGGGCCGGCGTCGGGCATCGCCCACGCCGTGGGGGCCGTGCTGTTCGGGGTGGAAATCGTGCTTCTGGCGGTCGCCGCCGCCGATCTGGCCGCGCCGCCCGCGGCCGGCGCCGGGGGGGACGACTGATGGACTTCCCCGTCTTCCACCTTGATCTGTTCGGCAACCGCTGGCTGATCGCCACAATCGCGATCCTGCATGTGCTGATCAACCACGGGCTCGCGGTCGGCATGATGCCGCTGGTCGCGGCCATGGAATGGTACGGGCGGCGGCGCCGGGATCCGCGCTGGGACCGCCTCGCCTGCAAGATCCTGTTCGTCTGCTTCCTGATCACCACCACCGTCGGGGCGCTGACCGGGGTCGGCATCTGGCTGTCGGTGTCGCTGGTCAACCCCTCTTCGATCGGCAGCCTGATCCGCGTCTTCTTCTGGGCGTGGTTCACCGAATGGCTGGTCTTCATCACCGAGGTCTGCCTGATCCTCGCCTACACCCTGACCTGGAAGAGCTGGACCGCCCGCGGCGGGGTGTGGAAGACGCGGCACATCCGGCTGGGCTGCGCGCTGGCGCTGTTCTCGTGGATCACCATGGCGATCATCGTCGCCATCCTGGGATTCATGATGGACCCCGGCAACTGGCTGACCGACCACAGCTTCTGGACCGGGGTGCTGAACCCGCTCTACATCCCCCAGCTCGCCTTCCGCACGCCGCTGGCGGGGGCGATGGCCGGCATCATCGCGCTGTTCCTGATCCTGGTCTTCACTGCCCGCGGCGACGCCTTCCGTCACGAGGCGCTGCGCGCGGTGGGGCTGTGGACGCTGGCCTTCGCGCCCTTGGTGCTGCTGGCCGGCTGGTGGTACTACGGCGCGGTGCCGGACGCGATGAAGGGCAATCTGGGTGTCTCGCTGGGCACCATGGCCTTCGCGGAGTGGCAGGACCGATTCCTCCAGATCGCCGCGGTCACGGTGATCGCCATCCTGGTGGTGGTGCAGCTCGCCATTGCCCGGCCGCGGCTGCTGCCCAAGGTGGCTCTGGTCGTGCCCTTCGTCGCCATCCTGTGGATGACCGGGCATTTCGAGCGGGTGCGCGAGTTCATCCGCAAGCCCTACATCATCGGCGAATACATGTACGCCAACGGCATCCGCGTCGATGACTACGCGCTGCTGCAACGCGATGGCGTGCTTGCCCACACCACCTATTCCAACCCGCTGACCGCAGCCGAAAAGGCCGGGTTGCCCGACGGGCTGGCTCCGGCCGAGCGGGCGGAGCGGCTGGCCCGCATCCAGCAGGGCAAGGACGTGTTTATGAACACCTGCACGCGCTGCCACACCGGCAGCGGCATCAACGGCATCACCGGCCATCTCCAGCGCATGTTCGGCGACGAGCCGTGGACGCCCGAACTGACCGCCGGCTACATCGAGGGCATGCACTTCGCCCAGCCCTACATGCCGCCCTTTCCCGGCACGGCGCAGGAGCTGCAACGGCTGGGCGACTATCTCCAGCATCTCCAGACCAACCGGGCGCCGATCCCCGGCGCGCAGTCGGTGGGCGTGGCCGTCGCCCCCTCCGGCGGCCCTCTGGCCGGCGCCGCGACACCCGCCCGTACACCGCGGACGCAGGAGGCCGCCCGATGACCGATATTCCCGTTCCGCGCGACATCCCGCTGCCGATGCCGGCACCCGAGCCGGTGCTGGTGGCGGTGCTGGTCATCTTCTTCCTGATGCACATCGTCTTCGTGAATTTCATGGTCGGCGGCTCGATGCTGTCGGTCTGGTACGAGCTGCGCGGGCGCACCGAAAAGCGCTACGACGCGCTGGCCCACGAGATCGCGTCCACCATCACCGCCAACAAGTCGCTGGCGGTGGTGCTCGGGGTGGGGCCGCTGCTGGCCATCAACACGCTCTACACGGTGTATTTCTACACGGCGAACGCGCTGACCGGCGCCTTCTGGATCGGCATCGTGCCGCTGGTCGTCACCGCTTTCGTGCTCACCTACATCCACAAATACCTCTGGCACCGGATGGAGCGGGTGAAGGGGCTGCACATTGCCGTCGGTGCGGCGGCGCTGTCGCTGTTCCTGTTCATCCCCCTGATCTTCCTGACCAACATCAACCTGATGCTGTTCCCGGCGGAATGGGGGCGGGTGCAGGGCTTCCTGTCGGCGCTGATGCTGCCCAACGTGCTGCCGCGCTACCTGCATTTCCTGCTGGCCTGTCCGGCGATGACCGGGCTGTTCCTGGTCTGGCTGTTCCGCCGCCGTGGCGACGGGGCGGCGGCGGCCATTGGCTTCACCCGGCCGGAGCTGCTGCGCATCGGCTACCGCTGGGCGCTGTGGCCGACCGCGGCGCAGTTCGTCGTGGGTCCGCTGGCGCTGCTGACCCTGCCGGAGACGGAGGCGCCGGTGCAGGCGGTGTGGGTCACCTTCGGCGTGTCGATCCTGGTCGCCCTGTGGATGACCCATCTGATGGCGGTGGAGACGCGCCGCCCGGCGGAGCGGATCGGCCGCGGCTTCGTGCCGATCTGCCTGCTGATGCTGGTGGTGGTGTCGCTGATGGGGGTGGGGCGCCACCTCTACCGCGAGGCCGCCGTCGGCCCCCACCGCGAGCTGGTGCGCGCCAAGACCGCGGACTACGCGCGCCGCGCCGAGGCGGCGCGGCGGGAGGCTGCGACCGCCGTCGGCGGAACCGCCGCGGGTGCCACGCCATGATCCCCGGTTCCTTCGACGCCGGTGAGCCGCTGGACCTCGCCGGCTTGGGGATCGTCGGGCTGGTCCGGCGCTGTGCGGCGTGGTGCCGGCGGCTGCTGCGCGCCGTGGCGGGATGGTGACGGACTTGCCGTCCGCCGGTGTATACCGTGCCGGCCCCGCCGCTCCGATCACCCGCCCCGCCATGCTCACCGCCGCACCGCCGTCCGACGCGACCGACAAGAAGAACCTGCTGCTGCTGGTCCAGCTCCGCTGGATCGCGGCGGCGGGGCAGGTGGCGACCATCCTGGTCGTGCATCACGGCATGGGGGTCGATCTGCCGCTCGGGCCGATGGCGGCGGTGGTTCTGTTCCTGGTCGGGCTGAACGCGGTCAGCCTGCTGCGCCACCACCGGCAGACGCGGGTGACCAACGCCGAGCTGTTCCTGGAGCTGCTGCTGGACGTGGCGGCGCTGACGGTGCAGCTCCACCTCAGCGGCGGGGCGACCAACCCCTTCGTGTCGCTCTACATCCTCCAGGTGATCCTGGGGGCGGTGCTGCTGGACGCGTGGTCGGCCTGGGTGCTGGTGGCGGTGACCGGGGGCGGCTTCGTCCTGCTGACCGTGTCCTACCGCCCCATCGACCTGCCGCACGCCCATGGCGGCGACCTGTTCAACCTGCACATCCAGGGCATGCTGCTGTGCTTCCTGCTGGCCGCCGGGCTGCTGGTCTTCTTCGTCGCCCGCATCCAGGCGAACCTCAGGGCGCGCGACGCACACCTGGCGGATCTCCGCCAGCGGCTGGCGGAGGAGGACCACATCGTGCGCATGGGGCTGCTGGCCTCGGGTGCGGCGCACGAGCTGGGGACGCCGCTGGCGACCCTGTCGGTGATCCTCGGCGACTGGAGCCGCATGCCGGCGATCCGCGGGGACGACGACCTCGCGCTGGACGTGGCCGAGATGCAGGGGCAGGTGGAGCGCTGCAAGGCCATCGTCTCCGGCATCCTGATGTCGTCGGGCGAGGCGCGGGCGGAGGGCACGCTGCGCACCACCGTCAACACCTTCCTGGACGGGCTGGTCGCCGAATGGCGGTCGGCGCGGGCGCCGGCCCGGCTGGACTACGCCAACCGCGTCCAACCCGACCTGCCGATCGTGTCCGACGCGGCCTTGAAGCAGATCATCGTGAACGTCCTCGACAACGCGGTCGAAGCCTCGCCCGAGCGGGTCGCGGTGACGGCGGAGCGGGCCGGCGGCGACCTCGTGCTGCGGATCCGTGACCATGGACCCGGATTCGAGCCGGCGATGCTCGACGGTCTGGGCAAGCCCTACCGCTCCACCAAGGGGCGGCCGGGCGGTGGGCTCGGCCTGTTCCTGGTGGTCAACGTCCTGCGCAAGCTGGGCGGCGGCTTGCGGGCGGAGAATTGGTCCGCCCGGAACGGGGACGGGGGCGGCGCCTGCGTCACCCTGACCCTGCCGCTGGCGGCGCTTTCGGCGGCCGGGATCGACGGGGGGCCCGATGGCGGACGCTGAGGGGACGCTGCTGATCGTGGAGGACGACGCGGCCTTCGCGCGGGCGCTGCGCCGCTCCTTCGAACGGCGCGGCTACCGGGTCGCGGTCTGCGACGGGATGGAGGCGGTGCAGGCGGCGCTGAAAACCGACAGCCCGGCCTGCGCGGTGGTCGATCTCAAGCTGGTCACCGGGTCGGGCCTGGAATGCGTGAAGGCTCTGCACGCCCACGATCCGGCGATGCGCATCGTCGTGCTGACCGGCTTTGCCAGCATCGCCACGGCGGTGGAGGCGATCAAGCTGGGCGCCTGCCACTATCTGCCCAAGCCATCGAACACCGACGACATCATCGCCGCCTTCGGCCGGGCGGCGGGGGACGACACCGTGCCGCTGACCGGCCGCCCGACCTCGCTGAAGACGCTGGAGTGGGAGCGCATCCACGAAACGCTGGTGGAGACGGACTTCAACATCTCCGAGGCCGCCCGGCGGCTCGGCATGCACCGGCGCACCCTGGCGCGCAAGCTGGAGAAGCGGCGGGTCCGCTGACCCGCCGCCCGTCCGTCCGCGTCAGTTCTTGTGGCCGTCGTGCCCGCCGTGGGACGGGGCGGTGTCGCCGGCACCCTGCACATCGACCTGCACCGTCACCGGGCCGCCCTTCTCGAAGACCAGGGTCAGCGGGAAGGCCTTGCCCTTCACCAGCGGCTGCTTCAGCCCGAGCAGCATGACGTGGAGGCCGCCCGGCGCCAGGGTGGTGGGGGAGCCGGGCGTCACCTCGATCGCGTCCACCGGCCGCATGCGCATGACCCCGTTGTCCATCATGTGGGTGTGCAGCTCCACCTTCGCCGCGGCCGGGCTGCTGGCGGAGAGCAGGCGGTCGGCCTCGGCCCCGGTGTTGTTGAGGGTGAAGTAGGTGGCGCCGTTGGGCGCGCCCGGTGCAGTGGCGCGCGACCAGGGGTGGTCGATCTCGACCGTGCCCACCTTGAACCCGTGCGCCAGTGCGGCACCGGCCGACAGAAGGGCCGCGGCGGTGGCGGCGATGATGACGAGACGCTTCATGGTGACTCCCTCGTTTTTTGGATCGTGCGTGAATGGCCGGACCGGTCAGGGTGCGCCGATCGGTACGGTGACGGTGAGCGCCGCGGCGCCGGGTTCATCGGGACGGATGCGGACCGTCCAGCGCCCGTCCGCCGGCAGCAGGACGTCCACCCCGCCGTTCCCGGCCGGAAACCGGACCAGGATCGGCTCGACGCCCGGCATCGACCACTCCGCCTCCGCCGATACGTCCGCACCGGGGTCCACACCACCCGAAAGATGGAGCCGCACCCGGTTCCAGCCAGTGCGGGCGGGGGTGACGTCGAGAAGTGCGGTGATCGGTCCCACCACGGCGACCGCGCTGTAGCCCTCCGGCATGGCGGCGACACCCGGCTGAGAGCGCGGGGGCGGGGTCATCGGGAACGCGGCCGTCGCCAGCAGGATCGCCGCGACCAGCGCGATCTCCGCCAGGATCCCGGCGCGCAGGGGGCGGGGTGACGGTGGTCGCGGCGGCTCCGGGTCGAGGCGGGGCAGGGCCACCGCGCGGTTCCACAGCGCCACCGCGACCAGCGCCGCGACCAGCAGCATCTTGCCCGCCCACACCAGGCCGTAGCCCGCACCGAACGCCGTGTCCGGCCCGATCCCCTGGAGCAGGCTGATCCCGGCCCCGGCGGCGATCAGCAGGGCCACCGCGACCACCGCGACCGCGGAGAAACGCCGCACCGCCGCCGCGGCCGTGGCCGGCGGCCCGGCCCGCAGCACCACCAGCAAAGGCCACAGCGAACCGGCCCAGAAAGCCGCGGCCAGCCCGTGCGCCGCCATCAGGGAGGCGGCGGCCCAGCGCGGCGGTGCGGTGGCGGCGTGGCCGGTGACCAGCAGCGACAGCACCGCCA
>OFDN01001691.1_pt1 | contig 13843 bp, 13 predicted proteins | sample 1520971 | NCBI WGS metagenome assembly OFDN01 (sample SAMEA94257418, study PRJEB24077) | hot springs metagenome | biome: Aquatic biome; feature: Geographical feature; material: Water | place: India | collected 2012-06-12 | depth 5 m
GATCGGCTCATAGGGTCCGCCCGCCCACAGCGTGTCTTCGTTCAACTGCAGCCGTTCGGCCGCCACGCCGCCAAAGACCATCGCGCCAAGCTTGCCTGAGCCGACCGGCAGGGCCTCGACCCACTCGGCGGCTGGCTGCCGGTACCAGAGGCGTTGGTTCAGCTTCTCGGCTGAGCGGGCGCGCACGGGCGCGGCGCCGACCAGCGCCGCATATTCCGAATCGGCCGCCGGCGGCGCCGCCTTCGGCAGCGTCAGGCCGATCCAGCCGCGCTCGCCCAGTGCGCGGCTGAAGGCCGCGTCGAAGCCGCTCCAGGAGCGCGCGCGGCGCTCCGGCGGCATGCCGGCGGTGGCTTCCTGCAGAAAGGCCCGCACCGGCGCGCGCAGCGCTTCGTCCTCGGCGGGCAGGGCTACCAAGCCCAGGTTGTCGAACATCATGGTCGGGCGCCCTTCAGATGACTTTGCGCGCGCGCAGCGCGTCGATGCGGCCGGCGTCCAGGCCCAGCGTGGCCTGCAGCACCTGGTCGGTGTGCTCGCCCAGCGTGGGCGGCGCCAGCCGGTAGTCCACCGGCGTGGCCGAGAGCTTGATCGGGTTGGCCACCAAGGGAATGGGGCCGGCGGTGGCATGCGTCACCTCGACCTTCATGCCCCGCTGCTGCACCTGCGGGTCGGCAAACACCTGGGCCATGTTGTTGATCGGGCCGCAGGGCACCTCGGCGGCTTCGAGCGCAGCCACCCAGTCGGCGGTGCTGCGCTTCAGCGTCAGCTCGCGCAGCAGCCGCACCAGCTCCACCCGGTTCGCGACCCGGGCGAGGTTGGTGGCAAAACGTTCGTCCTTCGCCCACTCGGTCCGGCCCAGCACGCCGGCCAGCCGGGCGAATTGCGCATCGTTGCCCACCGCGATGATCACGTCGCCATCGGCGGTCGGAAAGTCCTGGTACGGCACCACGTTGGGGTGGCCGTTGCCCAGCCGGCGCGGGGGCGTGCCGCCGTACAGGTAGTTCATCGCCTGGTTGGCCATGCAGGCCACCTGCACGTCGAGCAGGGCCACGTCGATGTGCTGGCCTTCGCCGGTGCGGTCGCGGTGCGCCAGCGCGGCCTGGATGGCGTTGGCGGCATACAGGCCGGTGAGGATGTCGGTCACCGCCACGCCCACCTTCAGCGGGCCGGCGCCTGCCTCGGCATCGGCCCGGCCGGTCACGCTCATCAGGCCGCCCATGGCCTGCACCAGGAAGTCGTAACCCGCGCGCGGCGCATAGGGCCCGGTCTGGCCGAAGCCGGTGATCGAGCAGTACACCAGCCTGGGGAACTCGGCTTTCAATGAGGCGTAGTCCAGCCCGTACTGCGCCAGGCCGCCGAGCTTGTAGTTCTCGATCAGCACGTCGGCCTGCGCCACCAGCGCACGCACCAGCTGCTGGCCTTCAGGCTGGGTGATGTCGATGGTCACCGACTGCTTGTTGCGGTTGGTGCACAGGTAGTAGGCCGCGTCGCGGGTGGGCCGGCCCTGGCTGTCCTGCAGGAAGGGCGGGCCCCAGCTGCGGGTGTCGTCGCCGACGCCAGGGCGTTCCACCTTGATGACTTCCGCGCCCAGGTCGGCCAGCAGCTGGGCCGCCCAGGGGCCGGCCAGCACGCGGGACAGGTCCAGCACCTTGAGATGGGAAAGTGCGCCGGCCATGCGTCAGGCCGCCAGCATGTGCAGGCCGCTGCCCAGATGGGCCGCACCGTCGATCTGGATGAGCTGGCCGGTCATCAGCTTGCCCGCCGGGCTGGCCAGGAAGGCCACCAGCTCGGCCACCTCGTCCACCTGCGTGGGCCGGCCCATCGGCGTGGCCTTGACCAGTTGGTCGAGCATGGCCTGCGCGGCTTCGCCGGCCAGCCCTTCGGTGATCACCGCGCCGGGGCCGATGCAGTTCAGCGAGATGCGGTCGGACGCCCATTCCAGCGCCAGCGTGCGCATCAGGCCCAGCACGCCGGCCCGCGCGGCGATGGAGTGGGCGATGCCCATCGAGCCGCGGTCCACGCCCGACAGCGAGATGTTGACCACCGCGCCCTGCCGCGCCTTCAGGTACGGATAGGCCGCCTTGGTGACGACGAAGATGGCCGACAGGTTGACGTCGATCACCGCATCCCACCCCCGGCGGCTGATGCCGGTGGCGGGCGCGAAGAACTGGCCGCCCGCGTTGTTGACCAGCAGGTCGATGCCGTGCGCATCGCCCACCTGGCGCACCAGCGCCTCGATGGCCTCGGTCTCGCGCACGTTGCACGGCGCATGGCGGAAGGTGCCGGGCAGGCCGGCGGCCAGATCGGCCGTCTCGGCCAGCGCCTCGGGCCGGCGGCCGGTGCCGAACACGTCCATGCCCAGGCCCAGCAGCCGCAGCGCGATGCCGCGGCCGATGCCGGAGCCGGCGCCGGTGATGAAGGCGCTGCGCCCGGCATGCAGCCCGGGCCGCAGCACGTGGAAGTCGTTCAGGGTCTCGGTCATGGGGTGGTCCTTGAAGCCGGATCAGGCAGCGGCCGGCGCGGGCCGCCGATGGCAGGCGTGGCGCTGCGCGGCAGGCGCAGGCCGTCGAACAGGGCGGGCGCGGCAGGCACGTGCTCGCCGCTGGGCAGCGCCTGGCTCACTGCGCCCGGGCGCAGCGAACGGACGATCTGCAGCGCTTCTTCCGGCGGGCGCACGTTGCCGGCCGGAATCTGCAGCGCCTGCATGCGGCGCAGCACGTCCTCGCGCTGTTGCGGCAGCGTCCAGGCTTCCACCAGCGCGTCGAATTCGGCGGCGCGCTGGATGCGTTCGGCAATGGGGGCGTCAGCCGCATCGGGCGCCACCAGCGGCTTCAGTCGCGCCCAATAGGCGTCCAGCCCGCCCAGGATGTAGACGAAGCCGTCCGCGCAGCGGTAGATGCTGGAAGGTGCCGAGGCGCGGTCGCGGTTGCCCATCGGCGGCGCCAGCGCATCGCCTTCGCTCATGGCCAGCACCATCGGGCCGACCATCATCGCCACCGCGGCTTCCATCATCGACAGGTCGATCAGGCAGCCGCCGCGGGCCGGGTCCAGCATCGCCATCGCGCAGGCGAAGCCGGCATACAGGCCGCTGAACATGTCCACCGGCCAGCCGGTGGCCAAGCGCGGCGTGCCGTCCTCGTTGCCGTTGAGCAAAGCGAAGCCCGATTCGCATTGCGCGATGGTGTCCATGCACACGCGGCTGTCCTGCTGGCCGTAGCCGGAGATCAGCACCACCACCAGGTGTGGAAACCGCGCCCGCAGCGTGGGCCCGTCCAAGCCCAGGCCCTGCAGCGAACCGGGTGCCAGGTTGCAGACGAAGGCGTCGGCTTCCTGCAGCATCGCATCGAAGGCGGCACGCTCCGCCGGCTCGCGCAGGTTCAGCACCCGGCTTTGCTTGCCGGTGTTGAAGCTGCGGGCGTAGTAGCTGCCGAAGGCATTGCCCGGCAGCGTTCGCGCGCCGTCACCGGCAGCGGATTCCACCTTGGTGACCTCGGCGCCGAAGTCGGCGAGGTACATCGCCGCGGTGGGCCCGGCGATGAACTGCGACAGGTCGACCACCTTGCGGCCGGCCAGGGTGCGGGGCAGCGGCATGCGGCCTACTCGTGGATGACGCGCTTGGCCTTGTGCACCGTGCGCGGCAGCGTGCCGGTCGGCACCACCTCCACATGGAAGCGCACCTGCAGCTTCTCGCGCAGCCGCTGCGACAGGCGTTCGCCCAGGTCGGCGCTGGGCTCGCCGGAAGCGGGCTCCACCCGCAGCTTCACTCCGGTGAGGAAGCCGGTCTTCGGGTCCTTCACGCTGGCGTCGGTCACCAGCAGGTATTCGTTGCTCAGGCCGGGGAAGGCCCGCACGATGTCTTCCACCGCGGTGGGAAACAGGTTCACGCCGCGGATGATCATCATGTCGTCGGCGCGGCCGAGCACGCCGCCCTTCAGCCGCGCATGGGTGCGGCCGTCGGGCGCGGTGGTGCTGTCGCGCACCACCATGTCGCCGGTCCACCAGCGCACCAGCGGGCAGGCCTGCTTGTCCAGGTGGGTCAGCACCAGCACGCCGCGTTCGCCGTCGGCCACCGGCTCCTGGGTGTCGGGGTGCAGGATCTCGACGTAGATGAAGTCCTCGGCCAGCGTGGGGCCGAGCTGCAGTGCGGTGTCCCAGCCGATCGGCTGGCATTCCAGCGCGCCGTAGCAGTCGAACATCTTGGCGCCCCATTGCCGCTCGATGCGCTCGCGCGTGCCGGGGATGCTGGCGCCGGGCTCGCCGCCCACGCACACCATCTTCACCTGCGAGGTGGTGAGGTCGCGGCCCAGCTTCTCGGCCGCCTCGGCCATGTGCGCCATGAAGGAGGGCGTGCCGATCACGCAGCGGCTGCCGTAGTGGAAGATGCTGTCGATCTGCCGTTCGGTGTCGCCGGACGAGGCCGGGATCACCAGCGCGCCCAGGTGCTGCGCGGCCAGCGTGGCGCCCAGGCCGCCCACGAACCAGGCGTAATTGAACATGCACTGGAACACGTCGCCGCGGCGCAGGCCCTGGGCATAGAGGTAGCGGGCGTAGAGGTCGGCCCAGCGGTCGATGTCCGCCTGGGTCCACAGCACCGGCGCGGGTGCCGCGGTGGTGCCGGAGCTGAAGTGCACCCGCACCGCCTGGCCGGGTTGGACGGCGGCCAGGTTGCCGAAGGGCGGCTCGGCGGCCAGGCCGGCCACGTAGTCGGACTTGCGGGTGAAGGGCAGCTTGCGCAGGTCGGCAAAGCTCTTGAAGTCGCCGGGCTGGAAGCCGTGGTCGGCGAACACCTTCCTGTAGTGCGTGCTGGTCTGGCCTACACGCTGCAGCTGGTGGCGCAGGGCATCGAGCTGGAAGCTTTCGATGCGGTCGCGCGACCAGGTCTCTCGTTCATCCCAGATCGTGTCGGAGAAGGGGGCTTTGTCGTGCTGCTTCATGGGGTGGCACTTTCAGGAGCCCGCGCATCGCATAGGCGGCGAGCACATGGGCGATCTCGTCGATGGCTTCGGCGCTTTGCAGCCGGCGCTGGCTGAACCACACGGTGGCCCAGTTCAGCGCCCCGAAGAAGGGCTTGGTGGCCAGCTTGGCCGGCAGGTCGATGAACACGCCTTCGCGGATGCCCGCGTCGATCACCTCGGCGAACAGGGTCTCGTAGTCGTCGCGCATCTTCACCACCGAGCGCAGCCGCTTGGTGGCGGCCGAGGCGCCCAGCAGGTGGCGCTCCAGGCCCTGCACGGCCACCTTCTGCATCGGCAGCTCGTTCAGGATGATCTGCGTGTGGCGCAGCGCCATGGCCGACAGCCGTTCGATGGCGCCGCCCGCGCTGCGCGCGATCGGCTCCACCTCGTCGTTCAGCCGGGTCATCGCGGCCACCTGCACGTCGAAGAACAGGTCGGCCTTGCTGCGGTAGTGGTGGTAGATGCGGCCCTTGGTGGCGCCCAGCTTCTCGGCCACCGCGTCGATGGAGGTGGCGGCGAAGCCGTACTCCATGAAGAGTTCGGCCGCCGCGCGCAGGATCTCCTCGCGCGAATCGTTGCCCGTTGCCTTTTGCAGCGCCTGTTCCGCCATGTTCGCTTCGCCTGTGGTGTCGTGGGTCAGTGGGCCCGTTCTTCGGCCTCCTTGCGCACCGCGCGCGACAGCACGAGCCGCTGGATCTCGGAAGAGCCCTCGTAGATCTCGAGGATGCGCTGGTCGCGGTACAGCCGCTCGGCCACCGTCGGCTTGCAGTACCCCAGCCCACCCCAGATCTGCACCGCATTGTCGGCCGCCCGGTGGGCCACCTCGCTGGTGAAGAGCTTGGCCATCGCGCCCAGGTTGGACACGTCCTCGCCGCGGTCATACGCCCGTGCGGCCTCGTACAGCACCATGCGGGCGGCGGAGATCTCGGTGGCCATGTCGGCCAGCTTGAAGCCGATGCCCTGGTTCTCGCCGATCGGCTGGCCGAAGGTCTTGCGGGCCACGGCGCGGCTCGACGCCTCGCGGTAGGCGGCCAGCGCCAGGCCCAGGCTCTGGGCCGAGACCATGATGCGGCCGACGTTCAGCGTCTGCAGCGCCAGCCGCAGCGCGCGATTGGGCTCGCCGATGCGGGCACTCTCGGGCACCACCAGGTCCACCTTCAGGTTGCTGGTCTGGGTGCCGCGGATGCCCATCTTGTCGTTCAGCTCGTCGATGACGGCGCCGGGCTCTTCCTTGTCGACCATGAAGGCGCTGATGCCCCGGCCGCCCGCGGCCGGGTCGGTCTTGACGAACACCACGTAATAGCGCGATGCACCGCCGTTGCCGATCCAGTACTTCTCGCCCTTCAGGCGCCAGCCGTCGCCTTCCTGCGTGCCGGTGGCCTCGATGGCCGCGGCGTCGGAGCCGGCGATGCGCTCGGACAGCGCGAAGCTGGTGGCGCGGCCCTGGGTCATCTCGCGCAGGTAGAAGTCCTTCTGCGCATCGGTGCCGGCCAGCAGGATGGGGAAGGCGCCCAGCTGATAGGCGCACATGATGGCGGCGGTGGAGGCGCAGTGCATGCCCAGCGTCTCCACCGCGGCCACGGTGGCCACCAGGCTGGCGCCTTCACCGCCCCACTGCCTGGGCAGGAACAGGCCGGTGAACTTGTGCTCCACCAGCGCCTCGATGGTTTCCCAGGGGTAGCGCTGGTCGCGGTCCAGCTCGGGGGCCAGCGGTGCGAAGCGTTCGCGGCCGAGCTGGTCGGCCAGCGCTTGCCAGCGCGCCGAGGTGTCGTCGAGGGCGGGTTTCCAGATGACGCTCACTTGAGTTCTCCAACGGGGGGTGGGGTGGCGGCCGTGCGGGGTGCCGCGGGGCGCGGGCCGAACAGGCGCTTGAGGGGCCGCGCCAGGCCCATCAGGCCCTGCGGGAAGAAGGCGAGCACGGCGATGAGCACGGTGCCCAGGATGATCTTGTCGACGTAGCCGCCCAGCGAGAAGAACTTCTCCTGCACCAGCACCAGCGCGGTGGCCAGCAGCGGCCCCAGCAGCTGGCGGCGGCCCACCAGCACCACGGCGGTGAGCATCAGGATGAGGAAGTAGTTCTCCAGCACGTCGGCGCTGACGTAGGCGCGCTGGTAGGCATACAACCAGCCGGCCGCGGCGCTGATCGGCGCCGACAGCAGGAACACCTGCAGCCGCACCCGCGCCGGGTCGATGCCGCCCATGGTGGCCAGCCGCGGATTCAGGTGGGTCATGATGGCCGCCGCGCCCAGCCTTGAATGGCGGAAGCGGTCCACCAGGTACACCGTGGCCAGCAGCAGCGCGAAGGCATAGGGCCACAGCTCGCGGTCGTTGCGCGCAGTGAGCGTGAGGCCGGCGAAGGAGAGGTCCAGCAGCGGGATGCCGCGCAGACCGTCGGAGCCGCCGAGGAACTGCCAGTTGGCCGCCAGCGACATTGCCACCACCGCCACCGCATAGGTGACCAGCGAGAACACGAACTCGCGCAGCCGCAGCGTCACCAGGCCGATCAGCAGCGCCAGCAGCAGTGCCACCACGATGGTGCCGCCCAGCGTGGCCCAGGCACCGAAGCCGCCGCGCGTGGCCAGCAGTGCGGTGGTGTAGCTGCCCGAGGCGAAGAACACGGTGTGCGCCAGGCTCACCTCGCCCAGGTCGGACACCACGATGTCCAGGCCATAGGCCATCACCGCGAAGATGGCGATCAGCACCGCGGCGCTGTAGACCGAGCCACTGCCGCCGAACAGCATCGGCGCGGCCAGCACGAGGGCAGCGGCCAGCGGCAGGCCGACGGTGCGCGCCATGGAGCGCGGGTGTTGTGCGTGCTGCATCAGTGCGCTCCTGCCGGGCCGGCGCTCAGGCCGCGGGGCCGCAGCACCAGCAGCGCGATCAGCACCAGGAAGGCGGCGGCGGTGGTGTAGGCGGGTGACACCAGCGCACCGAACAGCGCGGTGAACAGGCCCAGCGCCACGCCGGCGAAGTAGCTGCCCTTGACGCTGCCGATGCCGCCGAACACCACCACCACGAAGGTCATGATCACTTCCTCGAAGCCCATGGAAGTGAGGATGGGCGTGCGCGGCGCCACCATGCCGGCGGCGAAGGCCACGGCCGCCCCTTCGAAGGCGAACACGCCGTAGTACACGCGCCGCACGTTCACGCCGGCCAGCTGCGCCAGCTTGGGATCCTCGGCCACCATGTGCACCAGGCGGCCGATGCGGGTGCCGTCCAGCAGCCACTTCAGGCCGATGAACACCACGATGGCGGCGATGACGATGGCCGCGTCCTGCCAGGTGAGCCACAGCTCGCCGAAGTTGATCTCGCGGCGCGACAGCGGCGTGTCCAGGATCTGCCCGGTGGAGCCGAAGATGAGCGCCGCCGCGCCGTGCAGCACATGGCCGAAGCCCAGCGTCATGATCATGATCGACACCAGGTTCTGCTCGAAGGTGGCCTTGAGCATCACCCGCTGCATCAGCAGCCCGAACAGCGCGCCGATGACCATGGCCACGGGCACCGCCAGCAGGTAGGGCACGCCGGCCTTGGCCACCGCCCACCAGGTGACGAAGGCGCCCAGCATGTACATCTGGCCGTGGCCGAAGTTGACCAGCCGCGCCACGCCCAGCAGCAGCGTCCAGCCGATGGCCACCAGCGCATAGGCATGGCCCAGCACCAGGCCGTTGATGACTTGTTGCGAGAGGTTCATGCGTGCGCCCCCAGGTAGGCCTGCGCGATGCGCGGGTCGCTGCCCATCGTGGCGGCGGGGCCTTCCAGCACCACGCGGCCGCGTTCCAGCAGCACCAGGCGGTCCACCACCTCGATGGCGGCGCGCACGTTCTGCTCCACCAGCAGGATGGTCAGGCCGGCGGCGGCCAGGGTGCGCAGGGTCTGCAGCACCTGCGCCACCAGCTGCGGCGCCAGGCCGATGGAGGGCTCGTCCAGCAGCAGCAGCTGCGGGCCCATCATCAGCGCACGGCCGATGCCCAGCATCTGCCGCTCGCCGCCCGACAGCTGCGAGCCGAGGTGGCCACGGCGTTCCTTCAGCCGCGGGAACAGCGTGTAGATCTCGTCGCGGCTGTAGATGCGCCGCCCTTCGGCCGCCACCGGCGCGAAGGCGGTGGACAGGTTGTCCTCCACTGTCATGCGGCTGAACACCAGGCGGCCCTCGGGCACCAGCGCCAGCCCGGCGCGGATGCGCTCGTGCGGCGCCCAGCCGTCGATGCGGCGGCCGGCCAGCGACACCTCGCCGCCCACCGTCGGCTCGCCGCGCGACCAGCCGGCCAGCGCGTTCACCAGCGTCGACTTGCCCGCGCCGTTGGCACCGACCACGCCCACCACCTCGCCGCGCTGCACCCGCAGGCCCGCCACGTCGAGCGCCTGGTTGCCGGCATAGGCCACCTGCAAGCGGTTCACCTCCAGCAGCGGGCCGTTCATGCCGCCACCTCTTCGGCCCGCGGCGTGGCGGCGCCCAGGTAGGCTTCCAGCACGCGAGGGTCGTTGCGCACCTCGGCCGGCGTGCCGTAGGCCAGTTGGCGGCCGAGGTCGAGCACGCAGATGCGGTCGGCCACGGCCATGATCAGCTCCATGTGGTGCTCGATCACCACCAGCGCCACGCCCTCGCGCTTGAGCTCGCCCAGCAGCTTCACCAGCTGCGCCATGTCCTCGCCGCCCAGGCCGGCAGCCGGCTCGTCCAGCAGCAGCACGGCCGCGCCGTCGCCATAGGCGAGCGCGATCGACAGCATGCGCTGCACGCCGTAGGGAATCTCCTTCGGGCTCATCGCGTGATAGGCCTCCGGCACGCCGAAGCGCACCAGCTGCCGGGTGGCGAAGTCGGCCGCGGCGTGCCGGCGACGCGCCGCCCCGACCGGGTTGAACACGCTGCCCGCCAGGCCGGCATGGGCGCGCTGGCCCAGCACGGCCACCAGGTTGTCGCGCACGCTCAGGTCGTCGAAGAAGGCGTTCTGCTGAAAGGCGCGCTTCAGTCCCAGCGCGGCCAGGCCATAGGGCGGCACGGCGGTCACGTCCTGACCGCCCAGCGTCACCCGGCCGACGCGGCGCACCATCGCGGTCACCGCGTCGTAGCAGCTGCTTTTGCCGGCGCCGTTGGGGCCGATGATGCCGAGCAGCTCGCCGGGCTGCACCGACCAGCTCACGCCGTCCAGCGCTACCAGCGCGCCGTAGCGCACGCCCAGGCCTTCCACGGCCAGGGCCGTGGTGGAAGGCATGCTCACTTCTGCACCACCATCTTGCCGCCCTGCACCGTGAACAGGTAGTGCTGGGAGCTGAGCTGACCGTTCGGCTCGAAGGTGACGTCGCCCATCACCGTGCCCTTGAAGCTGCCGCCGCGGATGCGCTTGGCGATGGCCTCGCGCTCCAGCGTCTTCAGCTCGTTGGCGGCCATGGCCCACACCTGCAGCGCGGTGGCGCCCAGCGCCATGAACTTGTCGGGCGTGTACTTGAACATCTCCTGCGTCTTGGCCACGAAGCGCTGGTTGGCCGGGTTGGAGGCAAAGGGCTCCACCGCGGGGAAGTAGATGTCGGCGCCGATCAGGCCGTTGGCCGCATCGCCGGCCACCTCGATCACGCTCGGCGCCACCGTGCCCACGGCGGCCACCAGCGCGCCGGGCAGCCGGCTCTGCCGGGCCTGGCGGATGATGGCCGGCATGCCCAGGCCCTCGTTGGCATTGATGGCCACCGTCAGGTCCGGGTTGGCCGCGCGCACGTTGGTCATCGCCACGCGGAAGTCGGCCTGCGCGAAGGGAAACTTCTCCTCGGCCACCTTCTCGTAGGCGTGGTTCAGCTTCTTCAGCTCGGCCTCGATGGAGGCCTGCGCACCGTTGCCATAGGCATCGTTCTCGGTGAGGAAGGCCACGCGCTTGGCCTTGGCCACGTTGGCGATGTAGTTGGCGATCACCGCGCCGTCCTGGCTGTTGGAGCTGTTCAGCCGCACCGCCAGCGGATTGCCCTCGCCCGACAGGATGGGGTCGGCCTTGCTGATGGCGGTGATGTCGAGGATGCCGGCTCGCGCCAGCACCGGCTGCATCGCCAGCGTGACCGGGCTGTTCCAGCCCTCGATCACCACCGACACGCCGGCGCTGGCCAGCTCGGTGGCGCGCGAGATGCCCACCGCCGGCGTCGATTCGTCGTCGCGCGACACGATCTCGATCTTGCGGCCCATCACGCCGCCGCTCTCGTTGATCACCGCGGCCATGGCCTGGATGGCCTGGGTGACATGCTGGCCCTGCGGCCCGGCGCCGCCCGACAGCGGAAAGATGGTGCCGACCTTGACGGGTGCGCCGCCACCTGGCTGGGCCTGCGTGGGCGCGGTGCCGGCCAGGGCCAGGCCCAGGGCGGCGGTGGTGAGGAGCGTGCGGATCAGCTTCATGCGGTGGTCTCCTGCTTGTCTACTTCTGTACGACGATGCGGCCGTCGCGGACCTGGAACACGTGGGTGCGCGACTGCAGCTGGCCATCGGGGGCGAAGCGGACGTCGCCGAACACCGTGCCCTGGAAGCTGCCGCCGCGGATGCGCCGGGCGACCGGCTCGCGCTCCAGCGTCTTCAGTTCGCTGGCGGCCATCGCCCACACCTGCAGCGCCGCGGCGCCCACGGCCATGAACTTGTCCGGCGTGTTGCCGTGCAGCGCCTGCACCTTGGCCACGAAGCGCTTGTTCACTGGGTTGGAGGCAAAGGGCTCGACATCCGGGAAATAGATGTCCACGCCCATCGCGCCATTGGCTGCGTCGCCCGCCACCGAGATCACGCTGGGCGCCACCGTGCCCAGCGCGGCCAGCAGCTGGCCTGGCACGCGGCCCTGCTTGAACTGCCGCAGGATGGCCGGCATGCCCAGGCCTTCGTTGGCGTTGATGGCCACCGTCACCTCGGGGTTGGCCGCGCGCACGTTGGTCAGCGCCACGCGGAAGTCGGCCTGCGTGAACGGAAACTTCTCCTCGGCCACCTTTTCATAGGCATGGCCCAGGCGCTTCAGCTCGGCCTCGATCGAGGCCTGCGTGCCGTTGCCGTAGGCATCGTTCTCGGTGAGAAAGGCCACACGCCTGGCCTTGAGGCGGCCGGCGATCACCTGGGCCACCGCGGCGCCGCCTTGCGTGTTGCTGGCATTCAGCCGCATGGCCAGCGGATTGCCTTCGCCCGACAGCATCGCGTCGGCACTGGCGAACAGGGTGATGTCGAGCACGCCCGCGCGGTGGATCACCGGCTGCATCGCCAGCGCCACCGGGCTGTTCCAGCCCTCGAGGATGACCGCCACGCCCTGGCCCACCAGTTCGGTGGCGCGTGACACGCCCACCGCCGGCGTCGATTCGTCGTCGCGCGCCACGATCTCCAGCGGCCGGCCCAGCACGCCGCCGTCCTCGTTGATCAAGGCGGCCATCGCCTGGATGGCCTGGGTGACGTGCTGGCCCTGCGGCCCGGCACCACCCGACAGCGGAAGGATCACGCCGACCTTGATCGGGCCGGCGGCCTGTGCCCAGGCGGCGCCCGGCGCATTCACGCCCAACGCGACGGCGCCCAGCGCGGCCAGGCCCAGCTTTCGTCGGTTCGGGTTCATGCGTTCTCCTTCGGCATGGAACGGAACATACCAGTAAGTATGTCAGCGGGTCAACGCGGGTCAGACCCGTAGAACCTCGGTGTTTACCCATGGAATTGCCTCTCCAGCGCTGCAACCGGATGCTATTCCGTTTGCGGAAGTACTTATCGGTATGTACGATCGTCCGCAACCTCAAGTGCAACGGAGATGCCCCGAATGAAGACTCAAGGAATCACGGCCCTGGTGACCGGCGGTGCGTCGGGCCTGGGCCTGGCGGCCGCACGCCGGCTGGTGGGCGAGGGCGCCCGCGTGGTCATCGCCGACCTGCCGCAATCGGCCGGCGAGAGCGTGGCGCGCGAGCTGGGCGAGGGCGTGCGCTTCGCACCGGCCGACGTCACCAGCGAAGCCGACATGGCCGCCGCCTGCGACCTGGCCTCATCGCTGGGCGAGTTCCGCGTGCTGGTGCACTGCGCCGGCCGCGGCGGCCCGGTGCGGCTGCTCGACAAGGAGGGCAACCCCGGCTCGCTGGAGACCTACGTCGACATCGTGCGCATCAACCTGATCGGCACCTTCAACACCGTGCGCATGGCGGCCAGCCGCATGGCCCGCAACGAGCTGACGGATGAAGGCGAACGCGGCGTGTGCGTGCTCACCGCCTCGGTCGCGGCCTATGAAGGGCAGATCGGGCAGATCGGCTATGCCTCGTCCAAGGCCGGCGTGGTGGGCATGACCATCGTGGCCGCACGCGACCTGGCCAGCAAGGGCATCCGCGTGTGCACCATCGCGCCCGGCATCTTCGACACGCCGATGCTGGCGCGGGTATCGGCCGATGCGCGCAAGACGCTCAGCGCCTCGGTGCCGCACCCGGCGCGGCTGGGCACGCCCGACGAATACGCCCACCTGGCGATGCACATCGTCAGCAACCCGATGCTCAACGGCGAAACCATCCGGCTCGATGGTGCGCTGCGCATGGCCCCCCGTTGAAGAAGAAGGACACCGCATGACCACGGCCGAAGTGCTCGTCGATGCCGAGGACGGCATCCTCACCATCACCCTCAACCGCCCCGAGGCGCGCAATGCGATGACGCTGGCCGCGGCCCGCGTCATCGCCGAAGCGCTGGACCGGCTGGACGCTGACGACAGCCTGCGGCTGGGCATCCTCACCGGTGCCGGCGGCAGCTTCTGCGCAGGCATGGACCTGAAGGGCTTCCTGCGCGGCGAGCGGCCCAGCATCCCCGGGCGCGGCTTTGGCGGGCTGACGATGCAGCCGCCGAAGAAGCCGCTGATCGCCGCGGTCGAAGGCTACGCGCTGGCCGGCGGCTTCGAGCTGGTGCTGGCCTGCGACCTGGTGGTGGCCGCCGA
>OFDN01001694.1_pt1 | contig 13827 bp, 11 predicted proteins | sample 1520971 | NCBI WGS metagenome assembly OFDN01 (sample SAMEA94257418, study PRJEB24077) | hot springs metagenome | biome: Aquatic biome; feature: Geographical feature; material: Water | place: India | collected 2012-06-12 | depth 5 m
GGCGCGGATCCCGAGTAGAGGCCCAGACGCTGCCGGATGTCTTGTGTGTAGGCCGGCTCCCGGCGGGCGCGCCAGAACAGTCGGAGCAGCAGCAGCGGCAGCAGCGTGATCCAGATCAGCGTGTAGAGATAGCGAGTCAAGATGGGGCCACAACGCACGGCGGGACTGGGTGTGAAGAGGCGCAAGGATAGCAACAGCCGGCGGCGTATCGTCGCCCATGCGACAATCCGCGCCGGCCGGCCTTCGCGGTCTCCCCACCCGCCATCCCTTGCTCAGAAGAAACATTCTCGCCAATTATGCCGGTTCCGGTGTGCTGGTCCTCGCGCCGCTGCTGGCCCTGCCGGGCTATCTGGCGGCGCTCGGGCCGGCTCAGTTCGGGCTGGTCAGTTTCGTCGTGCTGCTGCAGTCCATCCTCGGACTGATGGATGCGGGTCTGGGGCAGGCCCTGGTGCGCGAGTTTGCACTGCGCGTGCGACCGCAGGGCGGGCCGGCGGTCGAGGCGGCGACGTTGCTGCGTGCCGTTGAGCGTGTCTACTGGGGGTTTGCCCTGCTTGCCGGTGCGCTGACAGCGCTACTGGCGGAACCGATTGCCCGTTTCTGGTTGCAGCTCGGGCCGCAGTCAGCGGCAGACGGTGTGATCGCTGTTGTCGGCGCGGTACTGCTGTTCGTGGTTCAGTTTCCGGGTTCGCTATATCGTTCGCTCCTGATCGCGACCGAAGCGCAGGTGCGACTGAATGTGGTGACGATCGCTTGCGCCGTGTACCGTCACGCTGGCGGTGTGGCTGTCGTTTCCGTCTGGCCCACACTGACGGCCTATCTCGCATGGCACGCGGGAGCCGCCCTGCTGGAGACGATGTTGCGCGCCGTGTTCGCGTGGCGTTGCCTCGGAGTCGCGCGTAACGCGGTCATCTGGGATCCGGCGGCGCTTGCCGCCGTTTGGCGGATGTGCCTTGCACTGTCCGGCGCGACCTTGCTCGGCGCGCTGACCGTCCAGATGGATCGCATCGTGCTCAGCCGGATGACCGATCTCGAGCAGTTCGGATTCTATTCGATTGCCGCCACGGTGGCGGTCGGCGTGATGCAACTGGTCGGCCCGCTGGTGCAGGCCTTCCTGCCGCGTGCCATTCAGGCCCGCGGTGACCCATCCCGGCTTGCTGCGCTCTACCTGTCGCTTTTCCGGCTGGTGGCCATCCTTGTTGCGGTCGGTGCGCTGGCTTACGCGATGATCGGAGAACGTCTGGTTGGACTGTGGCTGCGAGACGCCGCGGCGGCCGAGCGTGTCGCGCCCGTGCTGGCGGTGTTGCTGGTCGGAAGCGCCCTGAACGCCTTCTACAACATCGGCTACATGCACTGGTTGGTCCAGGGCCTGCCGCGCCGCATCCTCGCGGTCAATCTGTCAGCGCTGCTGCTCTCTGTTACCCTTGTGCCCCTCTTCGTCCGGAACTTCGGGGTGATCGGTGCCGCAGTGGGCTGGCTGGTCATCAATTTCCTCGGTTTCGCGTTGAGTCTAGGCTGGGTTCGAATCCTTCATGCCCGCCAGCGCGCTTGAGTACTCCAGATGTTTTTCCCCGAAAGAATCCAATCCATCCGTCCAGGCGACCGGGTGCTCGAAATCGGCCCCGGTTCGACGCCGCATCCGCGCAGCGACGCCTTCCTCGAATTGGCTTACGAGGCAGAGGCTGAGCGCCTCGCACAGCGCGGTGGCACGACGCCGGAGCCGGATCTGCGCGGCAAGCCGATTCATCGTTACGACGGCGGGCGATTTCCGTTCGACGACCGCGCCTTCGACTATGTCATCTGTTCCCACGTGATCGAGCACGTCCCCGATCCGCTGGGCTTCGTTGCGGAACTGAACCGCGTTTCCGGCGGGCGCGGTTACATCGAGTATCCGCTGCTGCCCTACGAGTATCTGTACGACTTCGATGTGCATCTGCATTTCGTCCGCTTCGATCGGGCCTCCGGCAAGCTGCGCTTCATGCCGAAGAGCGAGGCGGGAACGCAGCGGTTTTCGCCGGTGGGCGCGTTCTTTCGTCGCACGCTGGAACAAGGCTGGGATGAGCTGAGTGCGTGTAACAGGGAGGTGTTCTTCGAGGGGTTCGAATTCTTGTCTCCGCTCGTTGCCGCCCCCACGGACCGGCTGGAGGATCTGATGCCGCCGTTATCCATGATCCGCCGTAAGAGCCGCCTTCGCTGGCTGCTCGGAAGCGTGCTCAGACGGGTAGGCCTGTGAGGCGTATCTTCGTCCGTCCCGCCTGCCTGAACAGGACTTCGAGATTCCGATGCAGACATTGAAACGCTGGGCGATGGCCCTGCTGACGCCGGTCCCCTTGCTCGGCCTTGTCGGGCTGCCGCGTTACCTCGCGAACTGGCGCCGGCTCAAGGAGAAAGCACCCAACGATCTGCGCCTTGCGGACAGCTATCCCTGCCTCAGCGACTGGGTGCAGAGTACGCCCTTCGACCCGCACTACTTCTATCAGGCCGGGTGGCTTGCGCGCCGTCTGCGCGCCTCGGGCGTCTCGGCGCATGCCGACGTCGGATCGGACGTGCGCATGATTGGAGTGCTGTCGGCCTTCATCGACGTGACCTTCATCGACTACCGGCCACTGAGCGCAACCCTTGCGGGGCTGCGTTGTGAGGCGGGTAACCTCACCGGGCTCGGATTACCCGACGCGTCGCTGCCATCGCTGTCCTGTCTTCACGTGGTCGAGCACGTGGGGCTCGGTCGCTATGGCGATCCTCTCGACATCGCGGGCAGCGAGCGGGCGCTGGCTGAACTGCAGAGAGTCCTGGCGCCGGAGGGGCGCCTTTATCTGTCGGTGCCGGTTGGACGCGAGCGCATCTGTTACAACGCGCACCGCGTGTTCTCGCCGCGTTCCATCGTCGACGCACTGTCCGGGCTGGCACTGCGAGAGTTTTCGCTCGTCGATGACGATGGACGCTTCATCGAGAATGCGGATCCCACCGCGGCGGCCGCCCTCGACTACGGCTGCGGCCTGTTCGTGTTCGAGCGCCGCGTGCCGCACGCTGCGCCGTTGCCTCTCGATTCGGAGTTTTCAGCGCAATGAAATCGTTGCTCAAACGCAGTCCGCTTTTCGCGTTCAACCTGGTGTTCCGCGACCGATGGGTAGCCGCGCAGGCTGCAACGCTGCCGGCGGGGGCGCGCGTACTCGACATCGGTGCCGGGTCTTGCCCCTACCGTTCCTTGTTCGCGCACCGCGACTACCGGACCCAGGATTTCAGTGGTTTGCAGGATGATCAACTGCGCCACGGCGGTTATGGTCGCATCGATTATGTCTGCGATGCCGCCGACATCCCCGCCCCGGAGGCTAGTTTCGATGCTCTGCTGTGTACCGAAGTCCTGGAGCATCTGGTCGATCCGGTCCGGGTCGTCAAAGAGTTCGCACGCCTGCTCCGTCCGGGGGGGGCGGCTCATGTTGACCGCACCCCTCGGGTCGGGTATCCACCAAGAGCCGCATCACTACTTCGGTGGCTTCACCCCCTGGTGGTACCGCAAGTTTCTGACCGAGGCGGGATTCGACGACATCCGCATCGAGGCGAACGCGGGGTCGTTTCGTTTTTTCTCGCAGGAGGCGATCCGGTTCCAGCGGTCGACGATGCCGTTCAGGTGCCTTCCTGTGCTGCCGAGCCTGTTCTGGGCACCGCTGTGGGCCCTGCTGCTGCCCGTGCTGTGCGGACTGATTCCGCTGGCCGCGGCAGCGCTCGACCGGTATGACCGCGAGCAGCGATTCACCGTGGGCTACCATGTGACGGCACGGCGCCGGGTGGCCTGACGCATGAAGATCCTGTGCGTATTCGGCCGCCACAATTACGGCGTTCGGGCTCGCGGTGAAGGCTACGAGTACAGCAACTTCCTGCCGGCTCTGCAAGCGCTTGGCCACGAGATCACCCATTTCGAGTCGTGGAACCGTGACGCGCACACGGATTTCGCCGCGCTCAACCTTGCCTTGCTCGATCAGGTCGATTCACTGAGGCCCGACCTGGTGTTCTGCGTGCTGATGGCCTATGAGGTGTGGACTGAAACCCTGCATGCGATCCGCGGTGCCGGCATACCGGTGCTGAACTGGGGTACTGACGATTCCTGGAAGTACGCTCAATTCGCCCGCTTCGTCGCGCCCGAGGTCGATCTGTGGGTTACGACCTCTCACGAAGCACGTGACCGCGCCAAGCGAGAGGGCCTGACGAATGTCGTGCTGAGCCAGTGGGCGGCAAGTGGCGCGCGGACGGCCGAGCCCTTGCCTTCCGACCGGTGCGAGTTCGACCTCACCTTCGTCGGATCGGCTTACGGCAACCGGGCTCAGTGGATAGATCGCCTCCGGACCAGGGGGCTCAGAGTGGAGTGCTTCGGCCAAGGGTGGCCGAACGGACCGGTGGACGCATCGAGGATCCCGGAAATCTATCGCGCGTCGCGCATCAGCCTGAATTTCGGTGATTCGGGTTTGCACTGGAAGGGGTTGCGGCCCTATCGCAGCCGGCAGATCAAGGCGCGTGTATTCGAGGTGCCGGCAGCCGGTGGCTGCCTGTTGACGGAGCGGGCCGAGCACATCGAGGACTACTTTGACGTCGGACGCGAAATTGCTGTGTTCGATGGAGAGGACGATCTGGTGGAGCAAGCCCTTGCGCTGCTCGGCGACTCGGCACATCGTGACGCGATGGCCTTTGCCGGTCATCATCGTACGGTCGGAGAGCATCTGTACGAGCAGCGGTTCGGCCCTTTGCTTGAAGCCTGTATTGCTTCGAATGCACCGCTCAGGCGGGGAAGTACCGATCGGTGCGACTTCAAGCGGGCGCAACAGGCTTACCGGAGCGGCAGATCCCTGCGTTTGCTGCGCTCAGCCTTGGTCTGGCCCCTGCAGCGCCTATGGGGAGAACGCCGGGGTACCAGGGCGGCACGGCGTCTGTTGTTCGAGCTGAGTTGGCGACTGAACGGCGCCGCCACCTATCGCTCGTCGGGTTGGCCGGGACGACTTTTTTATCGCGAAAGTTGAATCGGTCGGTGTTTCAATGATTGCATGTTCGTATGGGGTGTCCTGTCGGTCGACCGATGCGAGGCGCGGTAAGGCAGTGGGGGGAAATTTCCTGCAAGAGGAACTGACCGCGGTCGCGTCGTCAGGGGGGCCGGATGCAACCGGACCTTCCGCGCGGCTTGACGCGCTTACGTTCCTTTTGATCTTCCTTTATGCAGTCGTCGCGATGATGTTCATTCGCGAACTGGTCATTCCGCTGTACATGTCGTCGATCGACGGAATCCTGCCCGGCGACCCGAGCTATTACCATCAAATTGCGCGCGCTCAGGCCGAGGCCATCCGGTCACAGGGCTTAGCGGCGTTCGAACTCCGGCCCGAAGGACAGGGGCCGGCCGGCATCGCATCTCTGCTTTATCTGGTGTCACCGGCACCACAAGCGATTGTGGTACTCAATTCGCTTTTGCACGCCGTGGCCGGCGTCGCCCTGATCAAGTTGCTGATGAACTGGTTTGCGCGACGCGTCGCCGTGCTGGCTGCCCTGCCTTTCGTAGTCTCGCCTTACATGATTGTCTGGTTCTCCCAACTCAACAAGGACAGTTTCGCTGCGGCGGGCGCAATGCTGCTCCTCGCTGGCTTCGTCGGGATGATCATGGCGTTGCTGCGTAGGGACAAGCTCGGCGGACAAGTGCTCGTGGCGCTGTGCGGCGTTGCATTGCTCTGGGTCGTTCGTCCCTACCTGAACCAGATCCTGCTGCCCATAATCGGTGGGGTGGTGATGGTATGCACAGTGCTCGCGTTGCGCCGCCCGCGCGAACACCGGTCGGGATCGCTCGCCTCCTTCATCTGTCATGCGATTTTGCTGCTGCTGGCACTTTCGACATTTGACAGCGGTGCGAGGTCTGACGAAACGCTGGCGAAGTTCTCCGGCTTCAGTGCCCGGGAGTACGAAGAAATCGTGCCAAAAGGTACGGTGGCCGATGCATGTATCGATCGCGTAGATCAGGACGTATGGGAGACACTCGACTTTCTGCCGGACTACATGAACGAGCGGTTGCGGGCCTTAGCAGCGCAGCGATGTATGGTGTTCACTATCCTCTATGCGGACTCGAACCAGTTCACGCAACGCTCAGTGGTCGATGCGGAGGTGCTTCTCAGCGGTGCCGCGGAAGCGATCGAATACATCCCGCGTGCCCTCATGCTGGGCGTCCTTTCGCCCTGGCCATCCGCCTGGTTCATGGAGGTGGAGCAGCGCAGGTCGATCTTCTACACGATCGTGGCCCTTGAGGTATTGCTGCTCTACATGGGCTTGTTTGCTCTCGTGTGTTGGCTTTGCATTTCCCGGCAATGGAGCGTGCTCGTGCCGTTCATTATTGTTCTGGCAGTGTTGACCGTTTATGGGATGAGTACTCCCTTCGTAGGCGCGCTCTATCGGTACCGCTATCCGTTCTGGATGTTCCTGGTCTGTCTGGGCGCTGCTGCGGCGCTGGACATCCTGCCGCGCGGACGGCTGCGCCGTTTTTTCTCCCGTCTTTTCCCGGTGCAATGAATCCGGTCACACCGCCTCTCTCCAACCGACCGAAGCTGCCGCGCATCAGCATCGTGATGCCCTTTCGCGATCCTGGCGCCTCCTATCTGGATCGGGCACTTGCATCACTGCAGTGGCAGAGCGAAGCGGATTGGGAACTGATCGCGATTGACGACGGTTCGTCTGATGGATCCGTGGACCTCCCTCGGCTAAATGACGATCCGCGCATCCGGCTGATCCGGCACGAGCGCAGCGCCGGTCTGGCGGCCCGGCTGAATGAAGGCGTGAGTCTCGCGCGCGGCCGCTATATCGCGCGCATGGATGCGGATGACATTGCATTCCCGCATCGCCTCCAGGTTCAAGCCGATTACCTCGATGCGCATCCGGACGTCGATCTGATGGCCGCGTCGGTGCTGATGATTGATGACGCCGGTGCGGCGATCGGCGTGGCGACCAGCCCGACCGACCACGACAGCCTGGTGCGCCGCGCGGCTCTGCATTTTCCGATGCCCCACCCGACCTGGATGGGCCGGACGGCGTGGTTCCGTAAGCATCCGTACGACGAGAGGGCGATCAAGGCACAGGACCAGCACCTGCTCTACCGCGCCTTCCGCAGCAGCCGGTTCGCGGCGATCGGGCAGCCGTTGCTTGCATACCGCTACGCGCAGCTGTCGGTGCGCAAGACGCTGCTTGGGCGTTACCACTTCCTGCGCGCGGTGTGGGCGAACGGTTCGCCGGCGGACGCCTGTCTGTCGACCCTGCTGCACGCCGCGGCGGCCGTGCGCGATCTGCTGGCGATGGCGCTGGGGCGCGACCGGGATGTCATCCGTCGCCGCGTCGACACGATCCCGGATACCGTGCTCGACGAATGGACAAGACTGTCGGCGCAGCTCCGCGCCGCACGGAACTGAAAGAAGACAATGTGTGCAATTGCAGGACTGTGGTCGCCGCGCGCCGACCCGGCTGAAGCGGTGTTGCAGGCCATGGCCGCGACCATGGTGCATCGTGGTCCGGACGACGGCGGCGCATGGATCGACGTCGGCACCGGGCTGGGTCTGGCGCACCGGCGGCTGGCCATCGTCGACCTCTCGCCGGCCGGCCATCAGCCCATGCTGTCGCGCTGCGGTCGCTATGCGATCGCCTTCAACGGCGAAATCTACAACCACGGTGCGCTGCGCGCAGAGCTGGACGCGCTGCCCGGCGGAGCCATCGAATGGCGCGGACATTCCGATACCGAAACGCTGCTTGCCGGTTTCGTGCGTTGGGGCTTCGAGGAGACGCTCCGTCGCTGCGTCGGCATGTTCGCGATCGCGCTGTGGGATCGTAAGGCGAAGGTGCTGCGGCTCGCGCGCGACCGGCTGGGTGAGAAGCCGCTCTACTTTGGTCGCTCTGGCGAAGACCTGGTGTTTGCATCCGAGCTCAAGGCGTTCGCGGCATTGCCCGGATGGGCACCCCGGATCGACAGGCAGGCGGTGTCGCTTTTCATGCGTTACGCCTACGTGCCGGCGCCGTGGTCCATCTATACAGGCGTATGGAAGCTCGAACCCGGTGCCACCGTCCGCTTCGATGCCGCGGCGGCAGAACCGGTGCACGGCCGCTACTGGCACGCGCTGTCGGCGGTGCAGGCTGCCCGTGCGACGCCGTTTGCCGGATCGGCGTCCGATGCAGTCGATGAACTGGAGAGGTTGCTCGGCGAAACCATACGACTGCAGAGCATGGCCGACGTGCCGCTGGGGGCCTTCCTGTCGGGTGGCATCGATTCTTCCACCGTGGTCGCGCTCATGCAGGCGCATGGCAGCGAGCCGGTACGTACCTTCAGCATCGGATTCAACGAACAGGGCTACGACGAAGCGAAGCATGCGGCGGCCGTCGCCCGTCATCTGGGGACGCAGCACACTGAACACTACGTGAGCGCCGACGAGGCGCGTGCTGTCGTGCCGCTGTTGCCTGCGATGTACGACGAGCCGTTCGGCGATTCATCGCAGATTCCGACGTATCTGGTTTCGAAACTGGCGCGCAGCGAGGTGACGGTGAGCCTGTCCGGCGACGGCGGTGACGAACTGTTCGGCGGCTACAACCGCTACTTCATCGCACAGGCGCTATGGCGCAAGCTGGAACGTCTGCCAACACCGCTGCGCGCCCGGGCTGCCAGCATGATTCGCGGGGTGCGGCCTGCCACCTGGTCGCGTCTGATGCGGCCGTTGCTGCCCTTGCTGCCTGCGGCCTACCGCTATTCGAATCCCGGCGACAAGCTGCACAAGCTTGCCGAGGTGCTCGCGCTGGTCGAGCCTCGCGCGCTATACGACCGGCTGGTGCGCTTCTGGGAGTGGGACGTGTGCCCGGGTGTCGAACCCGTGTCCGGGCTTGCTTCGGATGCTGCATGGACCCAGTTCGAGGATTTCACCGACGCGATGATGTATGCCGACACGGTGAGCTACCTGCCGGACGACATTCTGGTCAAGGTCGATCGGGCATCGATGGCCGTCAGCCTCGAATCACGCGTGCCGTTGCTCGATCATCGCATCGTCGAATTTGCGTGGTCGCTGCCGGCGACGGCTCGTGCCGGAGGCGGTGTCGGCAAGCGCGTGTTGCGCGAGGTGCTGGCTCGACATGTACCGACTGCGCTGACCGACCGACCGAAGATGGGTTTCGGCATACCGGTCGGTGACTGGCTGCGTGGCCCGCTGCGCGGTTGGGCTGCGGCGCTGCTCGATCCGCAGCGCCTGGCGGCGGACGGCTACATGGATGCGGCGCTGGTGCAGGCGCGCTGGACGGAACACCTGTCCGGTCGTCGCAACTGGGAATACTCGATCTGGAACGCGCTCATGTTCCAGTCCTGGCTCGAGCACTGGCATGGTCCCCGCTGACCGTCCGGACGTCCTTGCCGGCAGGACGCTGCTGTTCTTCGTCACTGAAGACTTCTACTTCGAATCGCATCGCCTTCCCCTCGCCCTCGCCGCACGCGACGCGGGGCTGCGGGTCGTGCTGGTGACGCGTTGCAGTGAACGCAGTGCCCACCTGCGCCAGCTGGGCATAGAGGTGATTCCGCTGGAAATCGAACGCGGCAACGTCAACCTGGTGCGCGACCTTGCGTTGCTGTGCCGGCTGTGCGGCATCTATCGCCAGGTGCGCCCCGACGTGGTGCATCACGTGGCGATGAAGCCGGTGATCTATGGCAGCCTCGCGGCCCGCGTGACCGGTATCCACCGCGTCGTCAATGCGCTGGCGGGTCTGGGATTCGTCTTCTCGTCGACGGCACCGAAGGCGCGGCTGCTGCGGCCGATCGTCCGGCTGCTGTTGCGTTTCGTGCTGGCGGCGCCGGGAAGCCGGCTCATCCTCCAGAACCGGGACGATCAAGCCATGTTTCCGCACGAGGGTCTGTGCCCGGTGGAACAGATTCGGCTGGTGCCCGGTGTGGGTGTCGACCTGCAACGCTTCATCGTGCAACCGGAGCCCGAAGGCCGTGTGCGCATCGTGCTGCCTGCACGCATGCTTGCCGACAAGGGGGTCGTCGAGTTTGTCGAGGCAGCCAGGATGCTGCGCGAGCGCGGGCTTGAGGCCGAATGCGTACTGGTAGGCGGGACCGATTCCCAGAATCCGGCGGCGATCAGCGAAAAGCAGCTCCGTTCATGGCACGATGCGGGCCTTGTCTCCTGGATCGGACACTGCGCGGACATGCCCTCTTCCCTTGCCGCCTGCCACATCGTGTGCCTGCCGTCCTACCGCGAGGGCTTGCCCAAGGCGCTACTCGAGGCTTGTGCCAGTGGCCGCCCCATCGTGACCACCGATGTGCCGGGGTGCCGGGACGTCGTGCGCGACGAAGTCAACGGCTTGCTGGCACGAGTGCGCGACGCTGCCGACCTCGCCGACAAGCTGGCGCGGCTGGTGACGGATCCGGAGGCGCGCCGGCGGATGGGCGCGGCGGGACGTGTAAGTGCCGAGTTGAATTTCTCGTCGGAACGTTCAGCCGAGCAAACGCTCGACATCTATCGCGAGCTGATCTGAGCATGCGCGTACTGGTCACTGGTGCTTCCGGCTTCGTCGGCCGCGCGCTCTGCCCGGCCTTGGGTGCGGCCGGACACAGCGTGCTTCGCGCGGTGCGCCGCGACGACGGCCAGCCCGGTACGGTCGTCAGCGGCGACCTTGGCCCGTCGTGCGAATGGTTCGAGCGTGTCGAGTGTCCGGACGTGATCGTGCACCTGGCGGCTCGTGTGCACCAGATGAACGAGCGTCACGACGACGCTGAGCGCCTTCATCAGCAGGCCAATGCGCAGGGCACGCTCGCGCTCGCGAGTCTTGCGCGCGAGCGCGGCGTCCGGCGTTTCGTATTCGTGAGCAGCGTGAAAGTCAATGGCGAAGGCAGATCGCAGCCTTACCGAGCCGACGACATACCGAGGCCGGCCGATGCCTACGCGCGCTCCAAAGCCGATGCAGAAGCAGGATTGATGCAGATTGCCGCGCAGGGCGGCATGGAGGTGGTCATCATCCGCCCGCCTCTGGTCTACGGCCCCGGTGTGGGCGGCAACTTCGGAAGTCTCCTGAAATGGGTACGCCGCGGGTATCCGTTGCCGCTGGCATCGGTTACCGGCAACCGTCGGTCGTTGGTGGCAATCGACAACCTGGTAAGTCTCATTGTGCTGTGCATCGATCATCCGTCGGCAGTCGGGGCGATCTGGATGGTCAGCGATGATCAGGACGTGTCGACTGCCGAACTGCTGCAGCGCATGGCCGCTGCGTTAGGGCGTCCGGCGAGGCTGTGGCCCCTGCCACCCGCAGTACTGGAACTGTTCGCGGTGATCTGCGGAAAGCGGGCGGCGATGGTGCGGCTATGTGGCAACTTGTCGGTTGATGTGTCAGTCACCCGGCGCACCTTGGGCTGGTCGCCGGTAGTGTCGCTGGACGAAGGGCTGCGCCGCTGCGGGCGCGACACGGCCTGAGTGGAGCTGACGCCTCGGGTAGCGCCCCGCTTGATAAGATAGAAGGCATACGCGATCCGCGTGGCTCCGTCCCGATCCATGTTTCCCGAATTCCTCGTGCCGGGCTTGACGGCCTTTTTTCTGACGGCTGTCGTGCTTCAATTGCTGCTCGTGCGCGCGCACCGCTTCCTGCCGGTCGACCGGCCGAACGAACGGTCTTTGCACGCGCGGCCGATTCCACGTTTCGGGGGGCTTGCAATACTCGTCGGCTCGGCGCTGGCACTCATGCTGCCCGGAGGCGTCGCGCCGCTCTGGTTGTGGCCGGTTCCGGTGCTGGCTGCGATTTCTCTGCTCGATGACTTCCTCTCGCTGCCTGCGGTGCCGCGCTTCATTGTTCAGATTGCAGTAGCCGCGGCCTTCGCACTGATGCAGTCGATCAATCCGCTCTGGCTGCTGCCGGTGATCGTCGCGATGGTCTGGATGACCAATCTGTACAACTTCATGGATGGTTCGGACGGGTTGGCCGGTGGAATGGCGCTGTCCGGTTTCAGTGCCTACGCGTTGCTGGCCTTGCTTGCCGGCGACGGCGAATTGGCTGTCGTCAGCGCCGTACTGTGCGGTGCGGCACTCGCTTTCCTGTTGCGTAACCTGCATCCCGCCAGCGTGTTCATGGGGGACGCCGGGTCGATACCTCTGGGCTTTATGGCGGCTGCAATCGGCTTGATCGGTGTCCGGCGAGGCATCTGGGACGCTTGGCTCCCGCTGCTCGTGTTCCTCGTGTTCATCGCCGACGCCACCGTGACGCTGCTGCAACGTCTGCGACGTGGCGAGCGTGTCTGGCAGCCGCACCGTACGCACTACTATCAGCGCCTCGTGCGCATGGGCTTCGGGCATGCGGGCACTGCGAAACTATACTTCGCGGTTATGGTCGGGTGTGCTGCCTGCGCCGTATTGGTGCAGCTGAATGCGCCCCGTTTCGGACCGGCCCTGCTGGGCGCGTGGGCGCTGCTCCTCATACTGATGGGGCGTTGTGTCGACCGGCGCTGGCGCGCCTTCGAACAGAGGGCCGCAGGAGGACCGCAATGAGCATCCCGATTTCTCGCGCTACTGTTGTGTCGCTGTGCGACATCGGCCTGGCCGCCGTCGCCTGGTATCTGTCGTATCTGCTGCGCTTCAACTTCTCGATTCCGCCCGAGTTCATGCACTCCTTCGTCTCCACGCTGCCCTGGGTAGTGGCTGCGCAGGCGTTCGTGTTCAGGCTGTTTGGGCTCTATCAGGGCATCTGGCGCTTCGCCAGCCTGCCGGATCTGCAGCAGCTGGTGCGGGCTGTTGCGGCCGCGTCGCTGTGCGCGCCGGTAATCGTGCTGATGGCAATGTGGGTGGTCGTGCCGCGGTCGGTCTATGTATTGGACCCCATTCTGCTGATCATGCTGATGGGCGGCGCCCGGTTCGCCTACCGGGCTTGGCGTGAGAAGCGCGAGTTTGGCGCACTGATGGCCAAGGGAAAACCGGTGCTCATACTTGGCGCAGGAGAGACCGCTGCCAGCCTGTTGCGCGAGATTGGCCGCTCGGGCCAGTGGCGCGTTGTAGGGCTGCTGGACGACAACGTGCGCAAGCACGACCGCACGCTTTACGGCTTGCGTGTGCTCGGACCGGTGCGAGACCTTGAGCGTCATGCCCGCGAGCAGAGAGCGTCGCACGCCATCATCGCCATGCCCAACGCGTCGCACGAGGTGCGGCGCGAAGCGGCGAACGCCTGCGTGCGTGCCGGCGTGAAGCCGATGACGGTGCCGTCCTTTGACGATCTGATCAGCGGCAAGGTGGCGGTGGCGTCGGTGCGTGAGGTCGAGGTCGAGGATCTGCTCGGGCGCGATCCGGTCAAGATCGATGCGCCGCGACTGCGTCAGCTGATCGAGGGACAGGTGGTGATGGTCACCGGCGCTGGCGGTTCGATCGGTTCCGAGCTTTGCCGCCAGATCGCACGGTTCTCGCCGTCGGCCATCGTCGCCTTCGAGCGCAGCGAGTTCTTCCTGTACACGCTCGTTGAGGAATTCGCCGAGCTGTTCCCGCAGGTGCGCATCGAGCCGGTGATCGGCGATGTGCGTGAGGAGGAACGCCTGCTCGCCGCGATGCAGCGCTTCCGGCCGGTGGCCGTGTTCCACGCGGCGGCCTACAAGCACGTGCCGCTGATGGAGGACGTCAATGCGGCCGAGGCGATCCGCAACAACGTCGGCGGCACGCTGGCGGCGGCGCGCGCCGCGCAGGCCAGCGGTGTGCCGCGCTTCGTGCTGGTATCGACCGACAAGGCGGTGAATCCGGTCAACGTGATGGGCGCGACCAAGCGCCTGGCCGAGATGGGCTGCCAGGCGCTGGCTGCGCGCGGCGGCGACACGCTGTTCAG
>OFDN01001695.1_pt1 | contig 13827 bp, 10 predicted proteins | sample 1520971 | NCBI WGS metagenome assembly OFDN01 (sample SAMEA94257418, study PRJEB24077) | hot springs metagenome | biome: Aquatic biome; feature: Geographical feature; material: Water | place: India | collected 2012-06-12 | depth 5 m
CCGATTTGAGGGTGTCCTTCGGGTAAATTAATTCGCCGGCGTGCGGGTGATTGACCCGCGAAATATCCATCGGCGAACGGGTGGGTGCTTCATCGCGGTTGTGGGTGAGAATATATCCGGACGGGCCGGGAAAGGTGGTGACGGTGCACATGTATCAGGGGAATACCGTTTTTCGGGAACAAAACGAAGTATAAAACGAATATCAGACCTTTTGGTTGATCGTATTGCGCTTATTCGGATGCCTAAAAAACAAAAGCCGCCCCCTTATAAGGAGCGGCTTCTGAGTATATGTCATTTCGTCTAACGTAATAATTAGAGCGAAATGTGTTTGAAAGCAGTTACTGTCAGGTCTTTATCGAGGCTCTGGAGGTACTGCAATACAGTTTGGTCGTTGTTTTTCACAAATTTCTGGCTCAAAAGCGTGTTTTCAGCGAAGAATTTGTTCAGACGGCCCAGTGCAATTTTTTCGAGCATATCTTCGGCTTTGCCTTCGTTACGCGCGAGTTCTTTGCCGATTTCGATTTCTTTTTCAACGATTTTAGGATCAACGTCGTCTTTAGAAACAGAAACCGGGTTCATAGCAGCGATCTGCATAGCCACGTCGCGGCCGGCCTGTTCGAAGCTGTCTGCTTTTTTATTGAGTACTACCAATACCGAACGTTTGTTGTTCGAGTGGTTGTAAGTCAGAATTTGTGCACCGGTCAGTGGCTCGTAACGGCTCAGCTCGATTTTTTCACCGATGATACCGTTTTGTTCGCCAACTTTTTCACCGATTGTTACAGCGCCTTCGTAAGGAAGTGCGAGCAGGTCTTCGAGTGTAGCCGGGTAATTTTCGAGTGCGATATCAGCAATTTTCTGCGTCATTGCGATAAAGTTTTCGTTACGTGCCACGAAGTCAGTTTCGCAGTTGAGTGCAACGATAATACCGCGTGTTTGGTCGGCAGTGGTTTGTGCGATGACCACACCTTCAGAAGCTTCGCGGTCTTCGCGTTTTGCTGCTTTTGCAATACCTTTTTTACGAAGATAGTCTTGAGCGCCTTCGAAATCGCCAGCGCTTTCTTCGAGGGCTTTTTTGCAGTCCATCATACCTGCGCCGGTGATTTCGCGCAGTTTTTGAATATCAGCAACGGATATTTTGCTCATTGAATTGAGTATATTTCTGAATTGAATGAAAATTTTGGATGTCAAAGATCAATCATCTGCTTACCCCAACCCTTGTTTTGCGGATTAACTTTTAGTGAAGTTGTGCGCCACAAAGCATGGGGTAAGCGGTTGATTATTCTTTTTCTTCGCCTTTAGCGGCTTTACGCTCGTCGAGACCTTCTCTGATAGCTTCCACGATGTAGTTCGTGATGAAAGCGATCGATTTAGATGCGTCGTCGTTGCTCGGGATCGGGAAATCCACGAGGGTCGGGTCGGAGTTGGTGTCGACCATACCGAGGGTTTTGATACCCAGTTTGCGTGCTTCAGCCAGAGCGAGGTGCTCGTGGTGGATGTCGATAATGAACACAGCGCTTGGGAGGCGGTTCAGTTCGGCGATACCACCGATTTGCTTATCCATTTTCGCGTGTTCGCGGCTCAGGGTAAGGCGTTCTTTTTTGGTGATGCTGGTGAGCGTGGTATCGGCGAGCATGCGCTCGATATTCTGCATTTTTTTCACCGATTTACGGATGGTCATGAAGTTGGTCATCATACCACCGAGCCAGCGGTCGGTTACGAAAGGCATACCAACGCTAACGGCAGCTTGCTGCACGATTTCGCGGGCTTGTTTTTTCGTAGCGACGAAAAGGATTTTTTTACCGCTTTTAGCCATGGTTTTGGCAGCCAGCGCAGCGCGTTCGAGGCATTCTGCGGTGCGGTTGAGGTCGATGAGGTGGATACCTTTGTGCTCCATGAAGATATATGGAGTCATTTTTGGGTTCCACTTACGGCGCATGTGACCAAAGTGGCAACCGGCATCCAACAGTTCTTTATATGTGGGCTTCTGCATTGCGAAGAAACAAATTTTGAAAGTTGAAAAATTCCCGATAAGTCGGGAGGCCGTGAGAAAGCGATTAACGCTTGGAGAACTGGAAGCGTTTGCGCGCTTTTGGTCTGCCGTATTTTTTACGTTCAACCGCACGACTGTCGCGCATAAGGAATTTTTTAGCTTTCAGCGGTGAGCGGAACTCAGGTTCGAGTTTGATCAGCGCGCGGCTGATACCCATACGAACTGCTTCAGCCTGGCCTTTGAAGCCACCACCTTTAACATTTACTTTGAGATCGTAAGCATTTTCAACACCTACCACCACGAATGGGTCAGTAACGTTGTGCTGAACGTGTATCTGCGGGAAATATTCGCGGTAGTCACGGCCGTTCACCATGATTTTACCCTCTCCCTTTGTCAGATATACCCGGGCCACTGCAGTTTTACGGCGACCGATGGCATTAATCATTTCCATATCTTGAAATGTGAGAATTCTTAATGAATGAGTGAATTAGAAGGGGAATTGGTTGAAGTTGCCAGAAATGTTGAAGTCGTTAGTATTTACAAATTCAACTCATTTACAAGTTCAACTAATTAACCTTTTTTAGAGCGCAATCGGTTTTTGAGCAACGTGCGGATGCTCGCTACCTGCATATACAAACATTTTTTTGTACATCTGACGGCCCAGTTTGGTTTTAGGCAACATCCCTTTTACAGCGCGCTCGAGGATGCGCTCAGGGTGTTTTTCCAGCATGTCCTCTGCTAATACGACTTTCAGACCACCGGGGTGCAATGAATAATTGCGGTATTCTTTCTGGGCAAATTTTTTGCCGGTGAAACGCACCTTATTCGCATTGATGATGATTACGTAATCGCCAGTATCATCGTGCGGTGTGTAAGATGGTTTGTTTTTGCCGCGAAGGATCGTGGCGATTTTTGTAGAAAGACGCCCAACTGTCTTATCGGTAGCGTCGATAACGTACCATTTGCGCTCGGCTTGAGCGGCGCTGACAGAGACCGTCTTGTAACTTAACGTATTCATCTTTATCGTTTATTTTTATAACCCTTTTTCCAAAGAGGCCGCAAAGGTAAATCGCCGGAATCTGCCAGACAAGGAATTGTCAAAGTTTTTTTGGAATTATTGAATAACTTATTGATTATCAGCGTTTTTTTGGCTGAATTATTTTTTGATGATTATTAGTGCGTGTAATAATTCTATTGATAATCAATGACTTATACTCAAAGTACTGATTTTTAAAAAATGGCAGAAATCTGCTCTGGAAAAACCCGGAATGCTACATCTAAGGGTTTGCTGTCAGGAAGGAATCGGCATTTATAACATTTTCATTTTCAACTACTTGTCTCAAATATTATGCGCTCTTGAAGCCTCTGAAAAGCGAATGGTTATCTGATCATATATGTTAATACATCTGGTCGTCTCTCCTTTTCCTGCACTTTTTATTAATTTCGTAGGATGAAACAAGTCACTCCTCTCATTATTCAGCCGCTGCTGCTGATTGCTTTATGCCTGACGGCCGCTTGTCAAAAAAAGGATCCCGATCCGGTTATCGAAGGCAGGGTGCTGGAATATGATACCGAAACACCCATTAAAAACGCCACCGTTAAGCTGCGATCTTATGATGGTGAATTTTTAGGGCCCATTTCTTCCTCCGTAGTGGATACTGAAGTTGCCGACGAGAACGGCTATTTTTCCATGCCCAACCCCGACAGAAATGTGCTGCGGATAAACGCTGTTCAAAACGGATATTTTTCCGACGATTTTTCTGAAGTGGCCGTTACCAAGGCTTATGATGAGGATATTCACCTGCACCCTTATGCCTGGATCAGGGTAAAAATCAGGAATGAAAGTGGGGCGTATGGTTTCTACCCGGATATTGCCCATTCATGGAATCCACCTATTCAGCTATCCCAAGGAGAAGAATTATTAATTAGTGATACAAAAGACCTTAGAAAAGGTAATATAAATACTAAATACATTTTTACTGTTAGCATACAAAACCCTGGAGATGCGCCTCCTTTAGAATATTGGACTAAGGTAAAAGCGTTTGTTAATTCTCAACAAATACCAATTACAATCGGATCGGGAGCCAGATTTGAATTCTATCTTCCCGGGCACGATACCACTGATATTTTCATCATTTACTAATTACTACGATAAACCGATTCATTTCTGCCGTTTCTTTGCATTCTGCTAAAAAAATGAAGGTTTTATCACAACGCACCTGACTCTTCTAATAACTATACTTCGACACGTCAGGTTTTGTGCATCCGGATAAGATTCTGGCACAAAATCCGGCGGCACTCAGTATAAACCTTATTTATTACCTGCGCCCGGCAAGCGATATCCTTCATGGATGTATCTTTTCGTTTTTTACTAAACTTTACCTTATGCGCATTTTTATTGTACCGATTATTTTCCTGTTGTCTGTTTTCGGACTTCAGGCCCAAAACCCTTGTGAAATTTTCGATCTTACGGTAGTTACCGGTGATTGTCATCCCAATGCAAACACCTACGTGGCCACCATTAATTTTCAGGTCGAAAACCCCACCAGCGATTCCTTCAAAGTGTGGGGCAATAATGTGCCGATCGGCATTTATCCATTATCGGCCTTGCCGCTCACCATCAACAGTTTCCCTTACAACGGCGGACCCAACGACGTGGTGAAAGTGTGTATGCTGGGCAATGAAAATTGTTGCCGTATCGAGGAATTCGCCGTACCGGCCTGTATTATCACACAACCGTGTGAGATTTTCAATTTAGTCGTTGATCCGGGCGATTGCACCAGTGATTCGACTTACAGTTTGCATGTAGATTTCGATGTCGCTAATTCTTCTGCGACGCATTTCGACGTGTATGCCAATGGTACTTTCTTCGGAAACTATGCTGTGGCCAGTTTGCCGATCGTTATCCAGAATTTCCCGTACAATGGCGGCAACAATGATGTCATCAAAGTTTGCATGAGTCAAAATGTAACTTGCTGCAAAACCCTTGAATTTGCTGTCCCATCCTGTATTCTTCCAAATCAACCTTGTGAAATTTTCAATTTAGTCGTCGATCCGGGCGATTGCACCAGCGATTCGACGTATAATCTGCATGTTAACTTCCAGGTGGCCAATTCTTCGGCTACGCATTTTGATGTTTATGCCAATGGCAATTTCTTTGGAAACTACGCTGTAGCCAATTTGCCGGTGTTACTCGAAAATTTCCCGTACAACGGCGGTGCAAATGACGTGATCAAAGTATGCATGAGCCAAAATGTGACTTGCTGCAAAATACTCGAATTTGCTGTTCCTTCTTGTGTTTCAAGCGGCGGCGACTGCGAAATTGTTGAAATGAGCGTCATTACAGGTGAATGTCACGGCGATTCCACTTATACGGTGAAAATCAATTTCGATGTGGTTAATTCAACCAGCCAACATTTCGATGTGTGGGGCAACGGCGAATACCTCGGCAATTTCCCGTTAAGCGCCTTGCCGCTCATCATCGAACATTTCCCGTACAACGGCGGACCCAACGATGTGATCAAAGTCTGCATCAATGACAATCCAAATTGCTGTAAAATCAAAGAATTCCCTGTACCGGCTTGTATTTCGGGCAGTGGCGACTGCGAAATCAGCGGTTTAACCGTCATTACGGGTGATTGTCATGAAGATTCGACTTACACGGTGAAGATTAACTTCAATGTGGTGAATCCAACGAACGAACATTTTGATGTATGGGGCAACGGCGAGTACCTCGGTAACTTTGCACTCAGTGCGCTGCCGCTCATCATCGAGCATTTCCCGTACAACGGCGGAGCGAATGATGTGATTAAAGTATGCATCAATGACAATCCTAACTGTTGCAAAATCATTGAATTTCCCGTGCCTGATTGTGCGCAGGGCGCTTGCCACATTTACGATCTGAAAGTAAAAAGCACAGCGTGTTTGTGTGGACAGTTTTTTGCTGTTTTGACATTCAAGCACAACAATACCGGCAATGGTGGTTTTGATGTGGTCGGCAACGGCGTGAATTACGGTAACTATCCGTACGAAAACAGTCAGCCGGTCATTATCGGCCCATTGGATGGCGACGGCACTACCAAATATGAGTTTGCTGTGCAGGACCACAACCACCCCGACTGTCACGATGCCGTTGAACTGGGCATCATCGATTGTCCTGAAAGTCCGACGGTAGAAATTCCGTTTGCGGCAGGATCACTTTCAATACTCCCCAACCCTGCAAGTGAATGGATTACAATTAGTGCACAACTCGCCGGCAATTTGCTTTACGGATCAGGCGATATTACCATTCGCAGTGCCGACGGACGTACGGTAAAAACGCTTCAGGTGGCCACCGCAGCGTCATTTAATGTGAATGTAGGTGATTTGGTGCCCGGAACGTATCAATTGATACTGGAAACTTCGGCGGGAAGGTTGCAGAACACTTTTATTAAGTTATGAGTGATAAGTGATGAGTGATGAGTTTTGTGATCTCCACCCCAAGCAATCCATCAGGAAGCTATTCCCTGACAAACTTCTTGGGGTGGAGATCACAAAACTCATCACTCATCACTTATCACTCATAACTCAACTCGTCGGTTTATCCGGCGCCGGCGCACTCGCATGATAATCACGTGCAACGCGGGCAGCGTAATCATCCAAAAGTTCTAAAACACGTTTGCGGTCGGGCGATTGAACAATCAAACCTACGTGGTGCTCCTTATCCGTCATGCGCCAGGCAATTTCAGGATCGTTAAACTGACTGGTATCGGGCCATTCCTGACGGGCGAGCGAAACAATAATGCCTGCGTAATCTTTCCGGGGCTTGGGCAACTGGTATTTAATTCCGCTCGCAACTGCATTTTCAATACGTGCCCACTCGGCCCATAAATTGATACCTGAAGAACATTCCACCATTTCGGCCAGGTGCGCCCCCCCTACCCTGGAGGCTGTTTCCAAAAAGTAAAATTTACCGTCTTCTTTATTTTTGATAAATTCGGTATGGCTGGCGCTGTATTGCATGCCGAATGCTTTCATCACATCAGCAGTCATGGCCTGGAGTGCTTTATCGTCTTCCGAACCAAAAGGCACTACCGCACTTCTGAAAATACCACCGCCGTGTGCCACTTCAAAAGGCGTCGATAAATATTGAGAAATACGGCAAAAAACCACTTTTCCATCGATCGACAACGCATCTGCGTGATAGACATCGCCTGGTTTAAACTGTTCGACCAGGTAAGAATGGCGTTCTCCGCCCAGTTTTTCGAGGTGCTCCCATAATTCGTGTTCGCTGTAAATCTTTTTCATACCGGTGGCAGAGGCCTGACCACGCGGTTTTACGATCCACGGCGCCGGTACTTTAGCCGCAAACTTCCGGATATCTTCATCGTGAAACAAATCAGAAAAAGCGGGCACATTAATTCCCGCATGATCTGCCTCGATGCGCATGGCTAATTTATCGCGAAAATGGCGGCAGGTGGTTTCGCCCATACCCGGAATCCGGAAGTGCTCACGCAGGTGTGCAGCCTTTTCAACGTCAAAATCGTCGAGCGCTACGATCCGGTCGATTTTTTTTGAACGCATGAGCCAGCCCAGGCCGGCGATGACATCCGGCATATTCCACTCATTTTCGGGGCCTTGCTCCACATAAAAAATATCGTCGAGGGCTTCTCTTGCCCATGGGCTGTTTTCGAGTTTTTTGGAGGTAACGAGGTAAACGGTGGCGCCGGTTGATTTCATTCCGCGCAGAAAATCGTTCCCTTTGAAATAACTGGAAACGCATAAAAAGGATACGGGCATAGTCGTTTGTTAATTTTTGATTCGTTTCGAATGAATATGAGCAAATATGCAATAACAGTTTACAAATGAACGATAAATGATTTGCATTTTTTAAAATCAGATGAAGCAAAGAACCGATTTTTGCCTTTTCAATAAAATTCACTGATAATCTGTGTTACACAAAAATTTACTACTTATTCGCCTTCCATTTTTCACGCTCATTTTCCACTTTCTTTCATCCCCGTTATTTTCGCAGCCCAACTGGAAAATTGAAAAACTGCCCGACTCCATTAATACACCTTATGATGAAATTGCGCCCGTACCTTCCAGGGACGGCCGCACATTATACTTCACGAGAGTTGGATATCCGGAGTTTAACCGTACGCTCATCTTCGATACGATTAACTACGCTGCAAAACTCCGGGAAGATAAATATCAGGAAATGCTCGGCCGGCTTTACGCCGAACTGGGGCAAACCTACCAGCAAAACCCCTGGCGTTCTGCTTTCAACCAGGATGTCTGGATTGCAAACATGGATTCCGCCGGGCAGATTAACACGATCAGCCACCCTGCATATCCGCTTAACAACGCCCTGACCAACAGCCTGGTGGCTATCACACCCGATCCGAATGAGTTTTATATCGTCAATCAATTCAAACCTGAAGGCGATATGAAACGTGGATTTTCGGTTATACGCCGGCAAAATGACAGCACATGGGCTTTCCCGCAGCCGGTAAACATCAAGGATTATTACACCATCACCTCCGATGTAAACCTCACCATGAGTTACGACGGCAAGGTTTTAATCCTTTCGGCAGCGCGTTTTGACTCTAAAAGTCTTGATCTCTACATCTGTTTTAAAGAGGGAGAACACCAGTGGAGTGCACCGCAACACCTCGGGAATATGATCAATACTTCACGCCGGGAAATGGCGCCCTATCTCTCTGAAAATAACCGAACACTATACTTTGCCTCAGACCGGGACGGGAGTCTGGGCGGACTCGACCTATACATGACGCGCCGGGAAAGTGACTCATGGTTTGACTGGTCTGCGCCGATTCAACTGATTGCGCCGATCAATTCGAGCACAGACGAGTCACAACCCTATTTTAATATGACGTCCGGAAACCTGTATTTTACTTCCGAAAGAGACGGCAACAGCGATATTTACCGGGTGGCCATTGCACCTCCGCAGCCTACAGAGATCGTGGTAAAAGGCCGTATCATTCACTCTAAAACCCGTTTTCAACTCACTAATTGCAAAGCACAATATTTTTTTGAAGGCGGCAGCCGTGAAATTATTCCCGCTCCTGACGGCACCTTTTCCATCAAAATCCCGAAAGGCGTACCTGTTTGGTTTACAGGTATAAAACCGGGATTCAATGGCATACAGAAGGAAATGTATTTCCGGCAGGACTACTACTATTTCAAAGATTACTACACCTTCGAAATGGAAATGGACCCGCTGGAAAAGGATAGTTTGATTGCATTGCAACCCATATTCTTCCAGCAATCAAAGGCCATTATCCTCGAAAAATCTTTTTCCGAACTGCAATACCTGGCCGATTTACTCCTTGAAAACCCCGGGATTCATATCCTGATTGAGGGCCACACCGACAATATCGGCAAGGCGGACGACCTTATCCAACTCTCTTCTGACCGGGCAAATGCCGTGAAAGCGTTCTTATTGCAGCAAGGAATTGCCCCGGAAAGAATTGAAACTACAGGGCATGGACCCAAATTTCCACTCAATGACAACACCTCCGATGACCTCCGGCAGCGAAACCGCAGGGTCGAAATTCGCATTACCAGAACCTGATACACCTCAGGTTCCACGTGGAACACGCTAATTTAAAGAAGTACAACCCTGGTTCCACGTGGAACACGGCACATAAAACCCTTCACTTAAGAGTAGTATCACGAGGAATACAGCACAGAAAAACACCTTTCCTTGCATTGTTCCACGTGAAACATTGCGAACTTTGCGCTATCAAAACAACACTTAATTTATACTGCGTGCTGCCAGTCTTTTGCGTAAACACTACATCTGGTTAGCCGAAGTACAACAAACACATGGGCGAAGCCGCCCGTTTTCACACACTATGAAACTGTACAGCACCAACAATACTGATCTCAGGGTCAGTCTGAAAGAAGCCGTTTTTAAAGGATTGCCTGATGATAACGGATTATTTATGCCGGAAGAGATACCCGTATTGCCTTCATCTTTCATTGAATCATTGCCTGATTTACCCTTCCCGGAGATATGTTTTACTGTAGCCCGCAACCTGATTGGTGATGAAATTGAAAGCGGCGCCTTAAAAAGCCTGGTCGAACGGGCGATTAATTTCGCGGCTCCGGTCGTGGAAGTAACTGAAAACATCGGCATCCTCGAATTATTTCACGGACCTTCCCTCGCTTTTAAGGACTTCGGAGGAAGGTTTATGGCGGAGATGATGTCGTATTTCAACCGTGGTGAAGATAAAGAACTAACCATTTTGGTGGCCACATCAGGCGATACAGGTGGCGCTGTGGCTGCCGGTTTTTACAAAACACCCGGCATCAAAGTCATCATTTTATACCCTTCGGGAAAAGTAAGCCCGCTTCAGGAAAAGCAATTAACGACGCTGGGTGAAAATATTACAGCCCTGGAAGTGGATGGCACCTTCGATGATTGCCAGGCATTGGTCAAAAAGGCATTTCTGGATCAGGAAATTAATCAGGTGCTCCGCCTGAGTTCTGCCAATAGTATCAATATCGCGCGGCTCATTCCGCAGTCATTTTACTATTTCGAGGCGTACAAACAGGTGGTCAGAAAGCGCAAGGATATTGTTTTCGTGGTGCCTTCAGGCAACTTCGGCAACCTCACCGCAGGCCTTTTGGCTAAAAAAATGGGCCTGCCTGTCCGGCATTTTGTGGCTGCGACCAACCTGAATAAGATCGTTCCGGAGTACCTGGAATCGGGAGAATACCAGCCACGCCCATCCGTAAGGACCCTTTCCAACGCGATGGATGTGGGCAATCCGTCCAACTTTGCCCGTATGCTTGACCTGTATAGTTCCACGTGGAACACGATGAAAAGCGATATTTCAGGTTATGCTTTTGACGATTCCACCACTGAAAATACTATTCAGGAAACCCTTCGGGAGCATCAATACCTGCTTGATCCACATGGAGCAGTGGGTTATCTGGCTGCCCAAACTTACCTGAAAGAACACCCGGAGCAGTATGCGGTAGTGCTCGAAACGGCCCACCCCGCCAAGTTTCTGGAGGACATGGAAAGAATAGTTGAGGATAAAATTGAGGTTCCGGAGCGACTCGCTGCGCTTTCCAATAAAGTAAAAGTGGCAGTGCCGATGACGACTCAGTTCGAAGATTTTAAAAACTGGCTGATCTCGCGGAAATAAAACAAGTACCCAACAAAGGGGGGAAAGGCAAATACCAGTCGGGGTAAACTGCTATTTCAACACAGGTGCAGCAACAAACAAACCGGCCGGCATTAGCCTTTCCTCTTTTGATTACATCCAATAATTGATTGCCCAACAGCATACTTGACTTTGGTTCCGGTAAAGTACCCTCCCCTCCTTCACGCTAAAAAATCTCCGTGCCCTCTTCCTCCGCATACCTCCATGCAAAATTCCCGACACCCGCCCCCTTGACAAACGCCTCTAAATCCTGTAATTTTGCACATCAATTTTCAGTACCAGAAAGTCTTCACCGTAAAATTTTTCTACCATGTATCAGGAAGAAACAACCTCCCTCGTACTCTCCAAAGCATTTGAGGTACACACCATTTTAGGTCCCGGCCTGTTAGAATCGGCTTACCGGGAGTGCCTGTATTATGAATTGCATAAGGCCGGACTCCACGTAAAAAGAGAATTCCCAATCCCGCTCCTCTACAAAGAACTGGAGTTGGAACACGCTTACCGCATCGATATTCTCGTCAATCAAACTATCGTCATCGAACTCAAAACCGTTGAATGCCTGCACCCTGTCCACCACGCACAGGTACTTACCTACATGCGGCTGGGTGGTTATTCTGTAGGACTGCTGCTCAACTTCAATACCATCAGGTTAAAAGACGGCATCAAAAGATTCATCCTAACACCTCCTTAAATCTCCGTGCCCTCCATGCACTCCTCTCCGTGTACCCTCCGTGCACTCAAAAACTTACAATATGAACTACCGCAACACACCCTTCCTCCGTGTCCTCCTCCCTTTCGCAGCCGGCATTATTCTCAGCGATTGCCTGCCCTATTACCCATCAGCAGCAGCCGTACTGCTGGTCATTACCGGCATTTCAATACTGAGCGCAGGTTGGAAATACAGTTTCCCATACCGCTGGGTATTCGGATTAATCATCCAGATCAACCTGCTGCTGTTCGGATTTTGGTACACCGGGAAGCACAACGAACGCAACGCCAAAGACCATTTTTCCAACTACCTGGCTACCGACCAACCCGTCACTATTGAGGGAATAGTCAGTGATATGCCTGTTCAGGAAGGGAATCAAAAAGTACAAATTTCCATCCGCAGCATCAGTATCGGGCAATCCCTGGCACGGCATTGCAGTGGGAATATTATGGTTTTCGTCAGGGCCGATTCGACTGGTATGCCGGTAAAATATGGTGACATTGTCTCACTACAGGCCCGGGTCACACCGGTAAGTCCTCCTGCCAATCCCGATGCATTCGACTACCGGAACTACCTCCACCACCAGAACATCCACTACAATGCCTACGTAAAATCCAGCCAGGTGACCATTCTGGAAAGAGACCGGGGCAACGTCATTTGGGCAAAAGCCTTCTCTTATCGCGACCAATTACTGGATCTGCTGCACCGGTATTTCAAGGGACAGGATGAGTACGCCGTAGCCTCTGCCCTACTGGTCGGATACAAGGAAGACCTGTCCGATGAGATCAAAACGGCTTATGCCGAAACCGGTTCCATGCATGCACTGGCAGTCTCCGGCACCCATGTGGGACTATTGTACATCGGGTTGCTTTTCCTTTTGCAGCGACTCCCACTCCATGGCCGGAAAGGCCGGTTGATAGAAACCTTGCTGGCACTCGCTGCTATCTGGGCATTTACTTTTCTGACCGGAGCGACGGCTTCAGTGCTTAGGGCATCAGTAATGTTCTCGACGCACCTGGTGGGCAAAATGATTTTCAGGCAGGCCAATATCTGGAATGTGCTGAGCGCTTCGGCGTTCGGGCTGTTGTTGTACAATCCGTTTTTTTTGTTCGATGCAGGGTTCCAGTTGTCGTACGCAGCAGTGGTGGGCATGGCGTTTTTTTACCCGATGATGTTCAAGGCTTCACCGGTGATGAAATACAAATGGCTGGATGAAGCCTGGAAAGTTTTACTGGTTGGTATCGCTGCACAGATTGGGACACTGCCTTTATCGCTGTTTTATTTCCATCAGTTTCCGTGTTATTTCTGGCTGGCCGGGTGGGTGGTCGTTTTGGGGGGAGCGATATTTTTATGGGCAGGCGCCTTTTTGATTTTGCTCGATGCTGCTCTACCTCTAGTAGCCGGATGGCTGGGCTTTTTGCTGAATGGAATGTTGTGGTGCATGAACCAGATCATTTCCGGCATTCAGCATTTGCCTGGGAGTGTGGTATCAGGAATCTGGATAACCGGGCTGGGGGCTTTCATTTTGTACTTAGTTATTGCAGCGCTCGGAGCAGCCATTACCCTGAAAAAAACAAAAGCATTACTGACGGCACTTACCGGTTTTACCTGTCTCATCATGACCGGAGCATTCAGGAATATGGACCAAACCCATCAAAAAGAAATTTGCATTTACAGCCTCAGCAAAGCGAGCATGATTGATTTTTTTGACGGACATCAGCGCATTACGTTCTCGGAAAACACCACACCCAAACAGGAAAACTTTGCTGCACAATCGCACCGGTGGGCATCAGGCGTTGAACACTGTGCAGGCGATGGTTTGACTTTTGAGAGAGATACTGTTTTAAATAATATTAAACTTAATAATAATATTATATTTTTCAGAAATAAATCCATTGCCATTGCCGACGGACAAAAAACAGAGGCTCTCCTTGCCTACACCTGCAATG
>OFDN01001696.1_pt1 | contig 13813 bp, 17 predicted proteins | sample 1520971 | NCBI WGS metagenome assembly OFDN01 (sample SAMEA94257418, study PRJEB24077) | hot springs metagenome | biome: Aquatic biome; feature: Geographical feature; material: Water | place: India | collected 2012-06-12 | depth 5 m
AAGCCGCCGAACACCACCGAGTGGATGGCGCCGATGCGGGCGCAGGCCAGCATCGAGTAGGCCGCTTCCGGGATCATCGGCAGGTAGATGGTGACGCGGTCACCCTTCTTGACGCCGTGCTTCTTCAGCACGTTCGCCATGCGGCAGACCTGCTCGTGCAGCTCCTTGTAGGTGATCGCCTTGGAGACCGAGGGGTCGTCGCCTTCGAACAGGATGGCGGTCTGGTCGCCGCGGGTGGCGAGGTGCCGGTCGATGCAGTTGGCGGCGACGTTCAGCGTGCCGTCGTAGAACCACCGGATGTGGACGTCGCCCTCGTAGGACACGTCCTTCACCTTGCTGTAGGGCTTGATCCAGTCGATGCGCTTGCCGTGCTCGGCCCAGAAGCCCTCCGGGTCGGTGATGGACTGCTCATACATGCGGGCGTAGGCGGCCTCGTCCACGTGCGCAGCCTGGGCGATCTCCGGCTTCACAGGAAAGAACGTGTTGTCGGTCATTGGATCGCGATTCCCCCATATACTTCTGGTTGGGCCCATAGGGCAGGATCGAGACGGCGTCCGGGCCAGCCCGAGTCGACGCGCATTATCCACACTCGGTGCGGCGCGAACAAGGCGGCTGGCCGTGGCTATTGCGCGCATGCGACCGTACGGATCCGTCGGATTTTGCGGTGCCGAAGTCCGCGGCCCCCGCGCCGGGGAGCACCCCGCGACGCTATGTCGCGCCCCGGTTGGCCCGACGCGTGCGCCCGGTCGGCGTGCATGGGCTTAACCCGACCTTAACCCCCGGCGGGCTAATTTCCCGCGTCGGTAGTACGTACGTACACGAATCTGAACAGGGCGCTCATGGCAGAGACGAGCAACGCGGGCGGTTCCGAGGACAAGGATCTCGCGGGCCGGCTCAGTCAGATGTGCAACCGCACCAGCCTGATGGTGATCGACGCCACGCTGAGGGCCTGTGCGTCCGACGACGCGCCGGAGGCGGCGATGGAGGTGCGGGCGCTGGCGCGGCGCATCGTGCGCGCCACGCATGATTTCAACGCGACCTTCGAGCTTCAGCCGGAACCCGCCGGCTGACGACGGGTGAAACCGGTACGGGTCAGCGCCGCACGCCGATGATCCGGCGCCAGAAGGGCCCCGCGGCCGTTTCCGCCCGCTTGGCTTCCAGCCACTCGTCCGCGAGTTCCCGCACCTGCCAGTCGCCGAGCCAGCGATCGCAATCGATGGCGGTGTAGAGGCGCACCCGGTCCTTGCCCAGCCGCTCGAAGTAGGCGAGCGTCCGCTCGCGGTCGGTCTCGTCCATGCCGGCTCCCGTGGGGCGGGCCGCGGACGGGCATGGTTGCCCGCCGCGACGTCCTTGCGACATCCACTAGATATAGTGCGCGCCGACTCGCGTCGGCAATAGCCTGAAGGAGGTGGGGCACGACGACGCGGTCGTTCCCCGTTCGGCAAGGCAGCACGTTCACAATCCCCGTTTTCCGGTGCAGAATGCGCCAAACCCGCGCGCCGCGCGGGACGACCAGGATGAACGGGGAACAGGCAGAGATGACGACAGGCTGGATGTCGGGCGCGCTGGTGGCGGCGCTGGTGGGGCTGTCGGCCGCGGGTGCTGCGGCGCAGGAGTTGCCCAAGGTCACCATCGCCATGAGCGGCTGGACCGGCTTCGCGCCGATCACGCTCGCGCGCGACGCGGGCATCTTCAAGAAAAACGGGGTCGAGGTCGAGATCAAGAAGATGCCGGTCGCCAACCGCCACCAGGCGATGGCGGCGGGCGAGGTGCAGGGCATCGCCACCACGGTGGACACCCACACCCTCTACGCCTCCTCCGGCGTGCCGGTGCAGCAGGTGCTGGTGCTCGACAGCTCGCACGGCGGCGACGGCATCGCCGTGCGCGGCAACATCGAAAAGGTCGCCGACCTGAAGGGCAAGAACATCGCGGTGGAGACCGGCGGCGTTCCGCAGTTCTGGCTGGCCTATGTGCTGAAGAAGAACGGCCTGTCGATCGCCGACGTGCAGCAGACCAACCTGTCGCCGAAGGACGCCGCCGCCGCCTTCGTCGCCGGCCAGTTCGAGGTGGCCGTCACCTACGAGCCGTACCTGTCCAACGTGCGCAACAACCAGGGCAAGACGCTGGTCACCTCCGACCAGACGCCGGGCGTGATCATGGACACGCTGGCCTTCCAGCCGGACTACATCGCCAAGAACCCCAAGGTGGTGCAGGCCATCGTCGACAGCTGGTTCGAGGCGCTGGCCATGATCAAGGCCGACCAGCAGAAGTCGTTCGAGATCATGGGCAAGGACGTCAACCAGTCAGCCGAGCAATTCGCCAAGTCCGCGCAGTTCGTGAAGTGGTACGACAAGCCGATGAACGCGGAGTATCTGGGCACCACCATGCCGGTCTTCCTGAAGGAGGTCGCCGATGTGATGCTGGAGGCGAAGCTGATCCGCCGCGCGCCGCCCGACCAGGCATCGATGTCGACCGCGTCCTTCGTGAAGTGACCGGCGTGACGTGACCGCCCGCCCCCGCCGCAGCGCCGGCGGGGGCGTCCCCTTTTTGAGAACCACACTGCAACGGACCCCATGGACGGCTTCTTCGCGCCGCTGAAGCCGGTCGGCCCCGGTTTGCGGCTGGCCCTCGGCATCGCCTGCTTCGCCCTGTTCTTCCTGGGCTGGGGGATCGCCACCTACGGCGGCTTCGTGAAGCCGCTGTTCCTCGCCTCCCCCGGTGACACGCTGGCGTCCGGCTGGGCGCTGTTCGTCGAGTACGGCTTCGCGCGCGACGTGCTGATCACCGTCGGGCGGGTGGTCGGCGGCTTCCTGCTGGCCGCCCTGCTGGCGGTGCCGCTGGGCATCCTGATGGGCGCCTTCAAGCCGGTGGACGCCTTCTTCCAGGGCTTCATGTCCTTCGCCCGCTACCTGCCGGCCTCGGCCTTCATTCCGCTGCTGATCCTGTGGGCGGGGGTGGGCGAGCTGCAGAAGGTGCTGGTGATCTTCATCGGCTCGGTCTTCCAGCTCGTCATCATGGTCGGCGTTATCGTCGGCTCGGTGCGGATGGACCTGCTGGAGGCCGCCTACACGCTGGGCGCCAGCCGGCGCGGCGTGGTGCTGCGCGTGCTGCTGCCCGCCGCCGCCCCGCAGATCTTCGAGGCGCTGCGCCTGGTGCTCGGCTGGGCCTGGACCTACGTCATCGTGGCGGAGCTGGTCGGTGCCTCGCGCGGGATCGGCCACATGATCATCGAGGCGCAGCGCTTCCTGGACACCGGTCAGATGATCTTCGGCATCTTCATCATCGGGCTGATCGGGCTGATCACCGATTTCCTGTTCCAGGCCGGCAACGCCCGCCTGTTCCCCTGGACGCGGGGGCGCTGAGATCATGAGCAAGCTGTCGATCCGCGGCATCTCCAAGCAGTTCCCGGCCCGCCGGGGGGCCGCCCCCACCCGCGCGCTGGAGCCCACCAGCCTGGAGGTGGCCGACAACGACTTCATCACCGTGCTCGGCCCGTCGGGCTGCGGCAAATCCACCATGCTGCGCATCGTGGCGGGGCTGGAGACGCCGACCGAGGGCACGGTGCTGCTGGACGGCCAGCCGGTGACCCGGCCCGGCCCCGACCGCGGCATGGTGTTCCAGTCCTACACCCTGTTCCCGTGGCTGAGCGTGCGCGACAACGTGTGCTTCGGCCTGCGCGAGCGCGGGGTGCCGCGCGCCGAGCAGCTCGCGGTGGCCGACCGCTTCCTGGCCCAGGTCGGGCTGAAAGGCTTCGAGAACCACATGCCGAGCCAGCTTTCGGGCGGCATGCAGCAGCGCACGGCGCTCGCCCGGGCGCTCGCCAACGACCCCAAGATCCTGCTTCTGGACGAGCCGTTCGGCGCGCTCGACCACCAGACGCGCGAGGTGATGCAGGAGCTGCTGCTGGGGGTGTGGGAGCAGCACCGCAAGACCGTGCTGTTCGTCACCCACGACATCGACGAGGCGATCTTCATGGCCAGCCGCGTGGTGGTCATGTCCGCCCGCCCCGGCCGGATCAAGTGCGACATCCCCATCGACCTGCCGCACCCGCGGTCCTACAAGGTCAAGACCACCGCCGCCTTCGCCGCCTACAAGGAACGGCTGACCGAGGAAATCCGGGTGGAGACGCTGAAGACCCTGGGCATGGAGGGGTAGGCGCGGAAACCTTCGCTCCGTTGCCGGGTTTCCCCCTGGTCCATCAACCGAGGAGGAAACGATGGCCCAGCGCAACGAGGGTGAAGGCAACCGCACCGCCGACCGCCAGTATGTCGAAGGCGTCAAGGACCACGTGAAGAATCACGACGTCCAGGGCGACGCCCAACGTGCCAAGGACGCCGTGGACGGCCCGGAAGGGGCCGAGCTGCGCCGCGCCGAAGAGGCCGGCAAGAGCCACAGCAAGGGCGAGGATCCGCTGCTGAACAAGCGCTGATCCGGGTATGAGCCTCCCCCGAACGGGGGAGGACACCCCTTCCTGACGGACGAATTCGGAACAATCCGCCCGACACCGACGTTCATTCCCCTGCACGCGCGGCGAACCGGCAGGCCCGGGGCCGCAACAATGTCAGGGTGGATGATGATCAGGACGCTTTCCGCGGTCGTTCTCGGCGCTTTTCTCCTGTCCGGCTGCTCGCTCACCGCGCGTGAGAACCGGGCGCTGACGGGTGGTGCGGTGGGGGCCGCCGGTGGTGCTGTGGTCGGTGCCGTGGCCGGCGGCAGCGCGCTGGTCGGCGGTCTCGTCGGCGGTGCCGCGGGTGCGGCCATCGGTGCGCTGAGCGACGACGGCGACGACCGTCGCGGCCGCGGGCACCGTCATCACGATTGAACGAGCCGCGACCTACTCCTCCCCGTCCTTCACGTCGTCCCACGACATCAGGGTCAGGGGGTGCGCCTCCGGATCGTCCTCCGCCTCCTCCGGCTCCGGTTCGGGCGGGGGTGGCGGCGGGGGCGGAGCGGCCGGGCGGGGCGGCGCCTTGAGCGGGCGCTTTGACTGCCCTTTGGGGCCGATGCTGGGCTGGTCACCGAAGTCCGGCAGGGGCATGGCGCGGTCCATCACCCCCTGCACCAGACGCACGATGCGGTCGGCCTGGAGTTGGAGCGCCCGGCCGCGCTCCCCCTCGTAGCGGGGATCGTCGAGGAACTTGCGGATCTCCAGCACGCCGCGCAGCTCCACGCCGCAGATCTCGAAGGTGCCGAGCGGCAGGTGCTTGACCCGGCTGTAGAGGTCGAAGAAGGCCGCGCTCCCCTCCACAAACTGGATGACCATGCGGGCGTGCATGCGGTCGAGCGCCGTCGCCATGCTCGATTCCGCCAGCTCGGGGGAGGCGTAGATCTTCTCCTCCGTCACCGAGGCGAGCGCGAAGAAATCGCGAACCTTCTTGGTGAAGCGGCGGTAGCGGTCGAGCCCGCCGGTGGACACCCGCTCGCGCGCCAGCACCGACAGCTCCGACGACTGCTTGACCATCTCATCGAGCCGCAGCAGCAGCTTCGCCGCCTCGCGCTGGCGCTGGGCGGGCGACAGCGGCTGCCGGGCCGCTTGGCGGGCCATTGGGCGGGGTGGTGGGGCGGGCGGCATCCGGACCGGTCAGCGGGCGGTGCGCACGGTCAGGCTGCGGCGACCGCCGCCGCGCAGCACCTCCAGGTTCACCGGCGAGCCGGCGCGGATCAGCCCGACGCGGTTGCGCAGGTCGGTGGCGCTGCGGATCGGGCGGCCGTCCACCGCCACCACGACGTCGCCGCTGCGCACCCCGGCGCGCTCGGCGGGGGAGCCCTGCTCCACCGCGGCGATCAGCGCGCCCTCGTCGCCGGTCATGTTCAGGCTCTCGGCAAGGTCGGGGGTCAGGTCCTGGAGCGCCACGCCCAGCCGCCCGCGCCGCACCTCGCCATACTCGATGATCTGGTCCATGACAGCGCGCACGATGCTGACCGGCACCGCGAAGCCGATGCCGACCGAACCGCCGGCCGGCCCGATGATCGCCGTGTTGATCCCCACCAGCTCGCCGGCGAAGCTGACCAGCCCGCCGCCGGAGTTGCCGGGGTTGATGGAGGCGTCGGTCTGGATGAAGTCCTCGTAGCCTTCCACCCGCAGCCCGCTGCGTCCGAGAGCGGAGACGATGCCCGAGGTTACCGTCTGGCCCAACCCGAAGGGGTTGCCGATGGCGACCACGAAATCGCCGACCTGCAAACGGTCGGAGTCGCCCCAGGGGAGTGCCGTCAGGTTGCGCGCGTCGATCTTCAGAACGGCGATGTCGGTGGCGGAATCCGATCCCACGAGCCGCGCCTTGAGTTGCCGGCGGTCCTTCAGCGTGACCGTGATGTCCTGGCCGTTGGCGACCACATGGTGGTTGGTGATCACGTAGCCGCGCGCCGCGTCGACGATCACCCCGGAACCGGCGCTGTTGCGCGGCCGGCCCTGCGGCTGGTCGGGGATGTTGAAGAAGCGGCGGAAGAAGGGATCGCGCAGCAGCGGGTTGTCCACCTGTGGTGCCCGCTGGGTGACCGCGATGTTGACCACCGCCGGTGTCACCGTTGCCAGCATCGGGGCGATGGTGGTGACACCGCTCACCGCCGGCGGCAGCGCCGTCTGTGCGGGCGCCGCACCACCCACCGTCGCCGCCACCGCGAGGGCGGCCAGCGCCGCCCGAACCGTTCTGACCATCAGCCAAGACCCCGCACGACCATCCACCCGCCGGATTTGGGAAAAATCGATCGCGCGGTCAAGCGCGGCGACGCCCATGCCCGTTCCGGGTTATGGAGTATGCCATCACCGCGCGCGCCGGATAAGGATCACCTCGTCATGCCCACTCCCAACACCGCCATTACTCCCTTCACCGGCCCTGCCGCCGCGCTCCGCCTGATGGCCGACTGGAACCGCACGGTGCTGGAAATCTGGCCGGCGTCCATGCTGGTCGCCACCTCCCCCTTCCTGATGGCCCCGCCGCTGTGGATCCTGGCGCTGATGGCGGCCGGCGGGGGACGTCCCCGTCAATGACCATTCGAAGAACGTCCCTTAAGGATGAAGGGAGACCATCATGGGCATCAGCCGTGCCGATCTCGACGCCGGTCGCGTCGATCTCGGTGACATCACCGATCCCGAAGGCGTGGGGATCGACCCGATCCGTCCCGGCCTGATCCTGCGCGACGAATGGATCCTGCCACTCGGCCTCAGCGTCTATGGCGTGGCCCGCGATCTCGGGATCGAGCGGTCGCGGCTGAACGACACCGTGCTCGGCCGGCATGCGATCACCGCGGACACGGCGCTGCGTCTCGCGCGCTACTTTGGAACCGACGCGCAATCCTGGATGAACCTCCAGAGCCAGTATGAGCTGGAGATGGCACGCGCGAAGCTCGGCACCCGCCTGGAAGCGGAGGTGCATCCGCGCGCGGCGTGACGCGGCGCCCTCGCGGGATGACTGCGGCAGGATGACGCAGGTGGGGACCATTCAGCGGTGACCGCTGTTCAGGAAAGGGCGGGCGACCACGGCCCCCGGACTTTCCCTGTGCCCTGCGGTCGCCCGGCCCGTGGCGGCCGACGCCGATGGATGCGCGCATGGACCTCGACCCGCTGATCCTCTCCCGCATCCAGTTCGCTTTCACCATCTCCTTCCACATCCTGTTCCCGTCCTTCACGGTGGGGCTTGCCTGCTGGATCGTGGTGCTGGAGGCGCGCTGGCTGATGACCGGGCGCGCGGTGATGCGCAGCCTGTCGGAGTTCTGGACCAAGATCTTCGCCATCTCCTTCGGCATGGGGGTGGTGTCGGGGATCGTCATGTCCTACCAGTTCGGCACCAACTGGAGCCGCTGGTCGGACATCGTCGGCAACGTGCTGGGGCCGCTGATCCAATACGAGGTGGTGACCGCCTTCTTCCTGGAGGCGGCCTTTCTCGGCATCATGCTGTTCGGGCGCAGCCGGGTGCCGAAGGGCATCCATTTCATGGCCTGCTGCCTCGTCGCACTCGGCACGCTGATCTCCAGCTTCTGGATCCTGTCGGCCAACAGTTGGATGCACACGCCGGCCGGGGCGGAGCTGCGCGACGACGGGCGCTTTTACGTGCTGGACTGGTGGGACGTGGTGTTCAACCCGTCCTTCCCCTACCGTCTCGCCCACATGCTGACAGCGATGTTCCTGACCACCAGCTTGGTGGTGGCGGGCTTCAGCGCCTGGTACCTGCTGCGCCGCCGGCACGAGCGGGAGGGCTGGATCGGCTATTCCATGGCGCTCGCCATGCTGACGGTGCTGGCCCCGTTGCAAATTTTCCTGGGCGACCTGCACGGGCTGAACACGCTGGAGCACCAGCCGGCCAAGATCGCCGCCATGGAGGGCCATTGGGAGGGCGGGTCCGGGGCGCCGCTGATCCTGTTCGCCGTCCCCGACGAGGCGGCGGAGATGAACCGGTACGAGCTGGCGATCCCCGGCCTGTCCAGCCTGATCCTGACCCACGAGTGGAAAGGCGTCGTGCCCGGCCTGAAGCAGTTCGCGCCGGAGGACCGGCCGCCGGTGCTGATCCCCTTCTACGCCTTCCGCGTCATGGTCGGCATCGGCCTCATCCTGCTGGGGGTGGCGGTGCTTCATGTGGTGCTGCGGCTGACTGGCCGGTTGGAGAGCGCCCGCTGGTTCCAGCGGGTGGTCATCGCCTGCACGCCGCTGGGCTTCGTCGCCATCCTCTGCGGCTGGTTCACGACGGAGGTCGGTCGCCAGCCCTGGACCGTCTACGGCCTGCTGCGCACCGGCGACAGCGTGACACCGGCGCTCACCACCGGGGCGGCGCTGACCTCGTTGGTCACGTTCGTTGTCGTTTACGCCTTCATCTATCTGTTCGGGACCTATTACCTGGTGCGCCTGCTGCGCAAGGGGCCGCAGGAACCGTCCCTGGACCAGGCGCAGCCGGCGGAGAACGACGTGCCGCGGCCGAAACGGCCGCTGTCGGTCACCGACGAACGCGCCGAGCCGGCGGAGTGATGGCCATGGAAGAGTGGAGCCTCCTCACCCTCGCCTGGGTCGGCATCATCGGGCTGGCCGTGGTCATGTATGTGCTGATGGACGGGTTCGACCTGGGCATCGGCATCCTGTTCCCCTTCGTCGCCAGCGACGCCGACCGCGACCTGATGATGAACACCGTGGCCCCGGTGTGGGACTTCAACGAGACCTGGCTGGTGCTGGGCGGGGCCGGGCTGTTCGCGGCCTTCCCCATCGCCTACGCCACCGTGCTGCCGGCCATGTATCTGCCGCTGCTGGCGATGCTGATCGCGCTGATCTTCCGCGGCGTCGCCTTCGAGTTCCGCTTCAAGGCCGGGCGCAGCCGGGGCCTGTGGAACGCCGCCTTCTTCGGCGGTTCGCTGCTCGCCACACTGGCGCAGGGGGTGGTGCTGGGCGCCTATCTCCAGGGCATCACGATCGAGGGGCGGCATTTCGCCGGCGGCATGTGGGACTGGCTGAGCCCTTTCAGCCTGTTCTGCGGGCTGGCGCTGGTGGCGGGCTACGGCCTGCTGGGGGCGACCTGGCTGATCTGGCGCACCACCGGGCCGTTGCAGGGCTGGTGCTACGGTGTGGCGCGCCGGCTGCTGCTGGCGGTGCTCGCCGGCATCCTGGTGGTGAGCGTGTGGACGCCGCTGCTCGACCCGCGGATCGCGGAGCGCTGGTTCTCCACCCCCAACCTGTACTGGCTGGCCCCGGTGCCCGTCCTCACCGCGCTGCTGGCGCTGTGGCTGTGGCGGTCGCTCGACCGCTGGCGGGAGTGGCAGCCCTTCGTCCTGGCCTTGGGGCTGTTCCTGATGTCCTTCGGCGGGCTGGTGGTCAGCCTGTGGCCCTACCTGATCCCCTACAGCCACACGGTGTGGCAGGCCGCCGCCCCGCCGGAGACGCAGGTCTTCCTGCTCGTCGGCATGGCCTTCCTGATCCCGGCCGTGCTGGCCTACACCGCCTACAGCTACTGGGTGTTCCGCGGCAAGGTCACCGGCGGCTACCACTGAACCCCGGTGGCCGCCGTCATGCTGCGTTGCACTGTCCCGAATCCGACATGACACCGACGTTGTCGCCTTTACGACACGACGATCAAACCAGTTTTCCAAAGTTTTTCAATTGGTTGATGCTCTCCTCCACGCTGGCACGGCGCTTGCTGGTATGACCGCGCCGCCCGCGGGCCGGCGCATGGAAGAGGAGAGCGGGATGCACATCGTCGTCTGTATCAAGCAGGTGCCCGACAGCGCGCAGATCCGGATTCATCCGGTGACCAACACCATCATGCGCCAGGGCGTCCCGGCGATCATCAACCCGTACGATCTGTTCTCGCTGGAAGAAGCGCTGCGCATCAAGGACCGCACGGGCGCCCGGGTCACCGTGCTGACCATGGGTCCGCCGATGGCGGAGAATTCCCTGCGCAAGGCGCTGTCCTTCGGTGCCGACGCCGCCGTGCTGCTGACCGACCGCAAGTTCGCAGGCTCCGACACGCTCGCCACCTCCTACGCGCTGACCTCGGCCATCCGCAAGCTGGCGGAGGAGGAGCCGGTGGACATCGTGTTCTGCGGCAAGCAGACGGTGGACGGCGACACCGCCCAGGTCGGCCCCGGCATCGCCACCCGGCTGGGCCTCCAGCAGCTCACCTACATCTCCAGCATCGAGTCGGTCGATGCGCAAGCGCGCGAGATCGTCGTGCACCGCCGCTCCGAAGGCGGGGTTCAGGTGCTGAAGACGGCGCTCCCCTGCATGATCACCATGCTGGAAGGCACCAACAGCATCCGCTTCGGCAGCATGGACGACATGTTCCGCGCCGCCCGCACGCCCTTGAAGGTGTGGAGCAAGGACGACGCCGCCGCCGACGAGGCCAAGGTCGGGCTGAAGGGCTCGCCCACCGTCGTCTCCAAGGTCTTCGTGCCGAAGCCCAAGGCCGAGAAGGCGAAATTCATCGAGGCGGAGGGCGGCACGGCCGACGCGCTGGCCGCCGCGGCGGTCGAGGCGATCTTCGCCGCCCAGCCCAAGCTGTCCACCGACCTGCTGGCCCGCGCCGCCCAGGGCTGAGACGCCCGCGGCCACCCCGACACACCCTTCCCGGAGCACACCCCGATGAGCGAACCGAGCAAGCCGCAGGGCCGCAAATTCCAGTTGCCCGAGCACCTGAAGGTCTACAAGGACGTCTGGGTGATCGTGGAGCAGGAGCGCGGGCAGGTCCATTCCGTCTCCCTGGAGCTGCTGGGCGAGGCGCGCAAGCTGGCCGACAAGCTGGGCGTCGAGGTCGGGGCCGTGGTGCTGGGCGAGGCCGGGCCCGACCTGGAGCGCATCTGCGGCGACGCCTTCGCCTATGGCGCCGACGTGGTCTACCGGGTCGCCGATCCCGTGCTGCGGGATTACCGGACCGATCCCTACTGCCGGGTGATGACCGACGTGGTCAACGCCTACAAGCCGGAGATCGTGCTGCTGGGCGCCACCACGCTGGGCCGCGACCTCGCCGGCGCCATCGCCACCACGCTGGCGACCGGGCTGACCGCCGACTGCACCGAGCTGGACATCTACATGGAGAACCGCTCGCTGGCGGCGACCCGGCCGACCTTCGGCGGCACCCTGCTCTGCACCATCCAGACGCTGGCCTACCGCCCGCAGATGGCGACGGTGCGGCCGCGCGTGATGGCGATGCCGGAGCGCGACGACAGCCGGGTGGGCCGCGTGGTCGAAGTGGTCCCGGCCCTGGCCGAGGACAGCGTGATCACCAAGGTGCTGAGCTTCATCGCCGACCGCGAGCGCAACGAGGCGCAGCTCGCCTTCGCCGACATCATCGTGTCGGGCGGCAAGGGGCTGGGCAAGCCGGAGAACCTGAAGCTGGTCTTCGATCTGGCCGCCGTGCTGGGCGGCGAGGTCGGCGTCACCCGGCCGCTGATCCAGGCGGGCTGGGCCACCGCCGACCGGCAGGTCGGGCAGACCGGCAAGACCGTGCGGCCGAAGCTCTACATCGCCGCCGGCATTTCCGGCGCCATCCAGCACCGGGTGGGCATGGAGAAATCCGACCTGATCCTGGCCATCAACACCGACAAGAACGCTCCGATCTTCGACTTCGCCCATCTGGGCATCGTCGGCGACGCGCTGAAGATCCTGCCGGCGCTCACCGACGCCTTCTCGCGTCGGCTGTCGGTCAATCGGCTCGCGAGCTGACCCACCGCAACGGCCCCATCGCAACGGAACAAGGAGAGGACCAGGGCATGGTCGAAAAATTCGATGCCATCGTCGTCGGCGCCGGCCCCTCCGGCAACGCGGCGGCCTACACGCTGGCCAAGGGCGGGCTGAACGTTCTCCAGCTCGAACGCGGCGAATACCCGGGCGCCAAGAACGTCCAGGGCGGCATCATGTACGCCGCCGAGCTCGAGAAGATCATCCCCGACTTCCGCGACGACTGCCCGACCGAGCGCCACATCATCGAGCAACGCGTCTGGCTCTTGGGCGACGACAGCTACATCGGCACCAACTACCGCTCGGACGCCTTCAACACCGACCGGCCCAACCGCTACACCATCATCCGCGCCAACATCGACAAATGGTTCTCCGAGAAGATCCGCGCGGCCGGCGGCCTGCAGATCTGCGAGACCACGGTCACCGAACTGCTCCGCGACTCGTCGGGCAAGGTGATCGGCGTGCGCACCGACCGCGCCGGTGGCGAGATCCACGCCGACGTGGTGATCATGGCCGACGGCGTGAACGCGCTGCTCGCCAAGCGCGCCGGCTACCAGCAGGAGCTTCAGCCGCAGAATGTGGCGCTGGCGGTCAAGGAGATCCTGTTCATCGACCCCGAACTGATCCAGCAGCGCTTCGGCGTGAAGGAGGAAGAGGGCGTCGTCATCGAGATCATGGGCAAGGTGACCAAGGGGATGGCCGGCACCGCCTTCCTCTACACCAACAAGGAATCGCTGACGATCGGCATCGGCTGCCTGATCTCCGACTTCAAGGCCGGGCAATGCCCGCCCTACAAGATGCTGGAGGATCTGAAGGCGCACCCGGTGATCAAGCCCCTGATCGAGGGGGCGGAGATGAAGGAATACGCCGCCCACATGATCCCCGAGGGCGGCTACAAGGCGATCCCGCAGCTTTACGGCAACGGCTGGATGGTGGCGGGCGACGCCGCCCACTTCAACAACGCCGCCCACCGCGAGGGCTCCAACCTCGCCATGGCCTCCGGCCGCATGGCCGCGGAGACGGTGCTGGAGCTGAAGGCAAAGGGCCAGCCCTTCACCGCCTCCAACCTCGCCACCTACAAGGCGAAGCTGGACCAGTCCTTCATCATGAAGGACCTGAAGAAATACCGGCATCTGCCGGCCGTGCTGCACGAGAACAAGCAGTTCTTTAGCCAGTACCCCGATGTCATCAACGCCGCGGCGCACAACTGGTTCACCGTGGACAGCGTGGACAAGAAGACGAAGGAGAAGCAGATCATGGGCTCCTTCGTGAAGACCCGCTCCGTCCTCGGTCTGGTCGGCGACGCCATCAAGCTGGTGAGGTCCGTGCGATGAGCCACATGGTCAAGATCGAAGAGAAGCTCTACCAGAACCGCTACATCGTGGACGAGAGCCGGCCGCACATCCACATCCGCAGCGCGGACGTGTGCAGCGGCTCGTGCAGCGCCAAGCCCTGCACCGTCTGCTGCCCGGCGGCCTGCTACACGCTGAGCGAGGATGGCGGCGTGACGCTGGCCACCGACGGCTGCCTGGAATGCGGCACCTGCCGCGTCATCTGCCAGGACAACAAGAACATCGCCTGGGACTACCCGCGCGGCGGCTACGGCATCAGCTACAAGTTCGGCTGAACCCCGTCGCCGCGTCCACCCGCCGGCCCCGCCCG
>OFDN01001698.1_pt1 | contig 13792 bp, 12 predicted proteins | sample 1520971 | NCBI WGS metagenome assembly OFDN01 (sample SAMEA94257418, study PRJEB24077) | hot springs metagenome | biome: Aquatic biome; feature: Geographical feature; material: Water | place: India | collected 2012-06-12 | depth 5 m
GGCGCAGTGCCGGTGGCCGCCGCCCCCAGCCCCGCCGCCCCGGCCGCGGCGCAGCCTGCTGCTGCACGCGCGCCGTCGCAGCCCTACCATCCGGCCATGACAGCGCAACGTTTGCTTTTGATCGACGACGATGCCCGGCTGACGACCATGGTGGGCGACTACCTGCGCAACGCCGGCTACGAGATCGACGTGGCCGGCTCGCTGGCCGCCGGGCGCGACCGCCTGCGCCTGGGCCAGTACGACGCGCTGGTGCTCGACCTGATGCTGCCCGACGGCGACGGCCTGGACCTCACCCGCGAGCTGCGCGGCGATGCCCGCACCCGCCGGCTGCCGCTGCTGATGCTCACCGCCCGGGGCGAGCCGATGGACCGCATCGTCGGCCTGGAGATCGGCGCCGACGACTACCTGCCCAAGCCCTTCGAGCCGCGTGAGCTGCTGGCGCGCATCAAGGCGCTGCTGCGCCGTGCATCGCCCGAGCCGGCGGCCGACGAGGTGCTGCGCTTCGGCCGGCTGGAGATCGACCTCGGCGCCCGCCAGGCCTACCTGGGCGGCCAGGCCTGCGACCTCACCAGCCACCAGTTCGACCTGCTGGTGGTGCTGGCGCAAAGCCCGGGGCGCGTGCTGTCGCGCGACCAGATCATGGATGCGCTCAAGGGCCATCCGCTGGAGGCCTTCGACCGCTCGATCGACGTGCACATCTCGCGCATCCGCGCGTTGATCGAGGACGACCCGAAGAACCCCAAGCGCGTGCTCACCGTGCGCGGCGTGGGCTATCTCTTCGCGCGCAAGCAGGACGGCGAATCCTGATGCGCCCGGGCCGCCCGCCGGTGGCCCGCCGGCGGGTCGGTGGAGTCCAGGCATGAAATCGCTCTACCTGCGGGTGTGGCTCACGGTGGTAGCGGTGCTCGCGCTGTTCGCGCTGGGCTCCGGCTGGCTGGTGCAGCGCCACATGGAACGCGAGCGCGGCCGCGCCGATGCGCTGGCCGCCGAACGCGTGGCCGCCTGGGCCGACCTCATCCAGCGCAGCCTGCCGGGTGCCGAGGCGCCGCCGGAGGAGCAGGCCGAGGCCGTGCTCGACTGGTCGCAGCGCCTGCGCATGCCGCTGGCGCTGGATGACGCGCGTGGCCGGCGCATCGTGGCCACCGTCACCTTCGAGCGGCGGCTGAACAACCCCGATTCGCCCCCGCCGCGCATTTTTCCCATCCGCTTCGCCGACGGCCGTACCCTGTGGGTGATGCGGCCGGTGCTGCTGCGCCTGCCGCACGGCGGCGAAGGCCTGCGCGTGGAAGGCCCGCGGCCCGACGGCCTGCATCCGGGCCGGCTGCAGCTGGAGGCGCTGCGCTTCCGCGGCCTGGGGCTGGAGGACGAATTCCCGCTGCCGCCGTGGTTCCCGTTCGCGCCCCCCGGCTGGGGCCGCGGCGTGGGCATGGTGGCGGTGCTGGCGCTGCTGTTCGCGGCCATCGCCATCGGCGCGTTCCCGGTGGTGCGCCGGCTGACGCGCCGGCTGGAAGCGCTCAAGCAGGGCGTGGAGCGCTTTGGCGCCGGCGCGCTGCACCACCGCGTGGACGAGGGCGGCCGCGACGAAGTGGCCGCCGTGGCCGCCAGCTTCAACCGCGCCGCCGAGCGGGTGGAGGGCCTGGTGCGTGCCAACCAGAGCCTGCTGGCCAATGCCAGCCACGAGCTGCGCTCGCCGCTGGCGCGGCTGAAGATGGCCGTGGCCATGATGGACGACGACAGCGGCTGCCAGCCCAGCCGCCGCGATCAGCTGCGCCGCGAGATCCACACCAACATCGGCGAGCTGGACGCGCTGGTGGAAGAAGTGCTGATGGCCAGCCGTCTGGAATCGCAGTCCGCCGCGCCCGAACGCGAGCCGGTGGAGCTGGTGGCCGTAGGTGCCGAGGAAGCCGCCCGCCTGGAGGCGGACCTGCATGCGCCCGATGGCCCGCTCACCGTGCTGGGCGACGAGCGCCTGCTGCGCCGCGCGCTGCGCAACCTGCTGGAAAATGCCCGCCGCTACGGCGGCGACCAGGTGGAGCTGGTGCTGCAGCGTGGCGCCAGCGGCCGCGTGCAGCTGCGCGTGTGCGACCGCGGCCCCGGCGTGCCGCCGGACATGCGCGAGCGCATCTTCGAGCCCTTCTTCCGCCTGCCCGGCCATGCCGAACATGCCGGCGGCGTCGGCCTGGGCTTGAGCCTGGTGCGGCAGATCGCCGAGCGCCACGGCGGCGGCGTGCGCTGCGAAGCCCGCGAGGGCGGCGGCAGCTGCTTCGTCATCGACCTGCCGGCGGCCTGAGGCGGCGCAGGCCCGCTAGTGCAGCCGCTTGCGCTGCACCCAGGCCAGCAGCAGGCACAGGCCGGTGGCCGCGGTGACCAGCCCTACCGTGGCCGCGGCCCAGAAGCCGCGCGCGCCGTACAGCGCCTCCGGCGCCCAGGCTGGCCGGCCGAAGGCCAGCCAGTAGCCGCCGCCCAGGCCCACGCCCCAGATGGCGCTGGCATAGATCACCAGCGGCACCGTGGCGATGCGGTAGGCCCGCAGGATGAAGGACGCCAGGCACTGCGCCGCATCGCCGATGTGGAACACGGCCAGCCAGCTCAGCAGCGGCAGGGCGGCGGCGATGATGGCGGCGTCCCCGGTGTAGATGCGCACCACCGTGCCGCGCGTGGCCAGCACCAGCAGGCCGATGGCCACCGCCAGCCCCAGGCCGATGCCCAGCCCGTGCCAGCCCAGGCGGCGCGCCTGCCGCATCGCACCTGCGCCGATGGACTGGGCCACCAGGGTGCTGGTGGCATTGGCCAGCGCCAGCGGCAGCATGTACATCAGCGCCACCAGGTTGGCCGCGATCTGGTGCCCGGCCACCGCGGTGGGCGACAGCCGCGAGATGAAGAACGCCATGAAGGTGAAGCCCGTCACCTCGATGCCGATGGACAGCCCCATCGGCACGCCGAGCTTGAGCTGCGCCAGCAGCGCCGGCCGGCTGGGCGGCAGCAGGCCGCGGCCCAGGATGCGGAAGGGTGCGTAGAACGGATCGCGCCGCAGCAGCACGAAGGCCGCGATGAGCTGCGCCCACATCGCGATGCAGGTGGCCAGGCCGCAGCCGGCCACGCCCATCGGCGCCAGCGGCCCGGCGCCGAAGACGAAGGCGAACGACAGCGGCACCTTCAGCGCCAGCCCGCCGATCTGCAGCGCGGTGACGGCCTTGGGCCGCGAGACCGCGGTGTTGAAGCCGCGGTAGGCGGTGAACAGCAGCGCCGCCGGCAGCGAGGCGGCCAGCGCCAGCGTGTAGCTGCGCACCTTGTCGGCCACCTCGGGCTCGGCCCGCGACAGCCACAGGAAGGGCTGCGGAAACGCCAGCAGCGTGCTGCCCAGCACCGACAGGCCCAGCGCCAGCCACACCGCCTGGTGCAGCTGCGCGCCCGCCGCTTCCAGCTTGCGGGCGCCGTAGAGCTGGCCGACGATGGGCCCCAGCGCCAGCACCACGCCCATCAGCCCGATGAACACGGTGATGTAGGCCGCGCCGCCCACCGCCAGCGCAGCCAGGTCGGCTGCCGCGTAGCGGGCCACCAGCATGGTGTCCACGGTGCCGAAGGCCAGCACCGCCAGCTGCCCGATCAGCAGCGGCCAGGCGAGCCGGGCGATGTGCCTTGCATTGGCGGCCAGGCCTTGCGGCGCCGGGCCGTTGACGGCGTCAACGATCGGCAAGGGCGTCGGGCGGCGGATGGTCGGCACCGGTGGCATGGCGCGCCCGCTCCGCATACTTGTTGAAGCGCCAGGCCGTGCCTTCGCGCGTGATGCGGCGCCAGACGATGCGCTTCTCGGCCGGCGTCATGCGCGGCCAGTGCTGCACTTCACCCTCGGTGCGGCCGCAGCCCTTGCACACCGGGTCGCCCTGCGCGGTGGAGCAGATGGCGATGCACGGCGCGTCCGGCGTGCTGTCATACCAGCCCAGCCAGGCGTCGCGCGCCTTGGCCGGCATGGTGGCCTCGTCGCATTCGGTCTCGTGGTAGTACACCAGCAGCGCATACACCTCGGCCAGCGCACGCACTTCCGGGCAGGCGGTGATGCCGTCGGGCGAGGGCGACTTCTCGCGCCACCAGTTGATGGCGGCTTCGATGTCGAGGATGTGGATGCCGGCCATGCGCAGCGTGCCTTCAGTCCTGCGCCGCGGCCAGCGCCGCCAGCGCGGCTTCGGCCGCCGCGCGCTCGCCGCTGGCGGCCCAGTCGATCGGCGCGTCGGCCAGCGCGGCCGCCGCCTCGGTCTTCAGGCGCTTGACCCAGCCGCCGGCCTCGCGGCCATCGGCCAGGCCCACGCTCTGCAGCAGCGTGTGGCCGTGCGTGTCCACCAGCTTGAAGAAGAAGCGGCCATCGGCCTCGCGGTACTGCTTGAACAGCGGCAGCGCGGCCTTGTCGGCCTGCGCGGCTGCAGCGGGCGCGGCCCGGGGCACCGCCAGCATGGGGCGCAGGCCCACCGCCGCGCGCAGCTCGGCCAGGAAGGGCGTGGCGACGCGGCGGGCCTTGGCGGCGCCGTGCTGCAGCACCTCCTCGATGCGCTCGGGGTGCGCCATCAGCTCCACGTAGCGCTCGCGCATCGGCGCGATCTGGCCTTCCAGCAGGTTCACCAGCCGCTGCTTGGCCTCGCCCCAGCCCAGGCCGGCCTGCAGGTCGGCATGGAAGGCGGCGCGCTCGGCCGGGCTGGCGAAGGCGTCGTGCACCGTCACCAGCGCGGCGTCGGTGGTGTCCTTCGGCTCGCCGGGCAGGCGCGAATCAGTCACGATGCGAGCCACCGCGTCCTTCAGGCCCTTGGCGCCGCCCTCGAACAGCGGGATCGTGTTGTCGTAACTCTTGGACATCTTGCGGCCGTCCAGGCCGGGCAGCGTCGCCACTTCTTCCTCGATCTCGGCGCGCGGCAGCACGAACAGCTCGCGGCCCTGGCCGAACAGATGGTTGAAGCGCTGGCCCATGTCGCGCGCCATCTCGATGTGCTGCACCTGGTCGCGGCCCACCGGCACCCGGTGCGCGTTGAACAGCAGGATGTCGGCCGCCATCAGGATGGGGTAGCTGAACAGGCCCATCGTCACGCCGGCGTCCACGTCCTCGCCAGCGGCGGTGTTCGCGTCGGTCGCGGCCTTGTAGGCATGGGCGCGGTTCATCAGGCCCTTAGGGCAGACGCAGGTCAGCAGCCAGGTGAGCTCGGGCGTCTCGGGGATATCGCTCTGGCGGTAGAAGGTGACGCGCTCGGTGTCCAGGCCCGCGGCCAGCCAGGTGGCGGCGATCTCCAGCCGGCTGCGCTCGATGCGCGCCGGGTCGTCGCACTTGATCAGCGCGTGGTAGTCGGCCAGGAAGAAGAAGCTTTCCACGCCGGGCTCGCGGCTGGCGGCGATGGCCGGGCGGATGGCGCCCACGTAGTTGCCCAGGTGGGGCGTGCCCGTGGTGGTGATGCCGGTGAGAACGCGTTCGGTCATGGCTGGGGGCTGCGGCGGGGGAGGGGGATTCTAGGGTCGGGCCTGAAGCCCCCGTCGTTACACTGCCGCGCCTCATGAAACGCATCGTGATCCTGATTTCCGGCCGCGGCTCCAACATGGAAGCCATCGTCGAGGCCTGCGCCGCCGAAGCCTGGCCGGCCCAGGTGGCCGCCGTCATCAGCAATCGGCCGGAGGCGGCCGGGCTGGTGTTCGCGCAGTCGCGCGGCATTGCCACCGCCGCGGTGGACCACAAGGCCTTCGCCAGCCGGGATGACTTCGATGCCGCGCTGGCCGAGGCCATCGACCGCTTCGAGCCGCACCTGCTGGTGCTGGCGGGCTTCATGCGCATCCTGGGCGCGGCCTTCGTGCAGCGCTACGAGGGTCGCATGCTCAACATCCATCCTTCGCTGCTGCCGGCCTTTCCCGGGCTGCACACCCACCGCCGCGCCATCGAGGCCGGCTGCACCGAGGCCGGCTGCACGGTGCACTACGTCACCGCCGAGCTGGACCACGGCCCTGTCGTGGCCCAGGCGGCGGTGCCCATCCTGCCCGGTGACGACGAGCACAGCCTGGCCGCCCGCGTGCTGGTGGAAGAGCACCGCCTGTATCCGCAGGCCGTTCGCGCGGTGATCGACAGCCTGGGCTAGAACAGCCCCGCCGCGGTGTTGATGGCCAGCGCCAGCAGCACCGTGTTGAACATGAAGGCCAGCACGCCCTGCGCCAGCACCCAGCGGCGGATCTCCCGGTCCACCACCGTCACGTCCGAGGTCTGCGACGTGGCGGCGATGGTGAACGAGAAATAGAGGAAGTCGCCATAGTGCGGCGGGTCGTCGTCCGCCTCCCCCGGAAAGCCCAGGCCCTGCCCGGGCTGGTGCCGTTCGCGGTAGAACAGGCTGGCGTAGGCGAGCGCGAACAGCGTGCCCAGCAGCAGCCAGGAACCGAACAAGGTGGCCAGCGTCAGCGCCACCCGCGGTGTGGCCGAGCCGCCCGCCGCATGAAAACCGGCCAGTTCCAGCGCGATGGCCGCCAGCGTCACCACCACGGCCACCACCGCGGTGCACATCACCGCCATGGCGCCCTCGGCATGGGCGGCGGCGATGTCGCGCATGCGTTCATGCGAGGCGCGCCGCATCATCTGCCAGGTGCTGAACAGGTAGAGCCAGACGCCGGTGTTCCAGCCGATGAGCAGCGGGGTGGTCCAGGTCCAGCGGGCGGGTGCGGCGGCTTCGGCCAGCAGGCCGGCCGCGGTGCCCACGGCCATGCCCAGCAGCAGGCGGGGGCGGGTGCGGAAGTGGCGCAGCACGTGGGTGGCGGGGTGCGGCAGGGATAATCCGGGGATGCATCCTAATGCCCTCGTGGAAATGACGACCGAGCTGCTCGGTGACGTCCTGAAGTTTGAAATCCCGGCCGACGCGGTGGTGTCGTCCTTTTTCCGCCGCCACCGCACGCTGGGCCCGCGCGAGCGGCACACCCTTGCGGAGACGGTGTATGCCGTGGTGCGCCAGCGCCTGCTGTTCCAGCACCTGGCGCAAAGCGGCAGCGGCCCGCTGGAGCGACGGCTGGTGCTGCTGGCCTGGCAGGGCAACGAGGGCTTCCTGCGCGGCGCGCTCAATCCGCAGGAGCAGGGCTGGCTGGCCGAAGTGCAGAAGATCGACCGCGGCAGCCTGCCGCGCAAGCTGCGCCACAGCACGCCGGACTGGATCTCGCAGCCGCTGGAGCAGTCGCTCGGCGCCGACGAGTTCCTGGCACTGGCCGAAAGCCTGAACCAGCCCGCGCCGCTGGACCTGCGTGTCAACACGCTCAAGGCCAAGCGCCCGGAGGTCAAGCAGATCCTGGCCGACGCCGGCATCGACAGCACCGAGACGCCGTTTTCGCCCTGGGGCCTGCGCATTCCCGGCAAGCCCGCGCTGAACAAGCTGGATGTGTTCACCGGCGGCGGCGTGGAAGTGCAGGACGAAGGCAGCCAGCTGCTGGCGCTCATCACCGACGCCAAGCGCGGCGAAATGGTGGTGGATTTCTGCGCCGGCGCGGGCGGCAAGACGCTGGCCCTGGGCGCGGCGATGCGTAACACCGGCCGCCTCTACGCCTTCGACGTGTCGGGCCACCGGCTGGAATCGCTGAAGCCGCGGCTGGCGCGCAGCGGGCTGTCCAACGTGTACCCGGCGCAAATCGCGCATGAGCGCGACGACCGCATCAAGCGGCTGGCCGGCAAGATCGACCGCGTGCTGGTGGACGCGCCGTGCTCGGGCCTGGGTACGCTGCGCCGCAACCCGGACCTGAAATGGCGCCAGTCGCCCGCCACGCTGGCCGCCTTGCGCACCCAGCAGGCCGCCATCCTGCGCGGCGCCGCCCGACTGGTGAAGTCCGGCGGCCGGCTGGTCTACGCCACCTGCAGCCTGATGGCCTCGGAAAACGAGGACATCGCCGCGGCCTTCAGCCAGGAGTTCGAGCGCGAATGGGCGCCGCTCGACATGCTGGAGCTGCTGACGGCCGCGAAGGTCGAGGGCGCCGAGAGCCTGGTGAACGGCTCCTACCTGCGCCTGTGGCCGCACCGCCATGCCACCGACGGCTTTTTCGCAGCGGCATGGGAACGACGCTGAGGAAAACGGGTCTTACCTGGGTCGTGCGTTGATCTGCAGCAATCCTGCGTCGATCTGACGCGAAGATGGTGTGGCGTGCGCGCCTAATGGGCTGTGGAACCTATGTAGTTTCACGGTGCTCCAGGCAGGTGCACCACCTACAATCTGCAGGTTCTCCGAAAGGCTCTCAATGAATGGTTTGATGACGGTGTGGAGCGCAGTCGTCGACTGGCTCGCACATGGCGCTTTGCACGCCACCTGGTGGCAAGTGCTGGTCTACGCGCTGGTTGTTACGCATATCACGATCGCAGCTGTCACGATCTTCCTGCATCGCAGCCAGGCGCACCGCTCGCTGGACCTGGGCCCGATCCCCCAGCATTTCTTCCGCATGTGGCTGTGGCTGACGACCGGCATGGTCACCAAAGAGTGGGTGGCGATCCACCGCAAGCACCACGCCAAGTGCGAGACCGAGGACGATCCGCACAGCCCGCAGACCCGCGGCATCAAGAAGGTGCTTCTGGAAGGCGCCGAGCTGTACCGCGCTGAGGCGAAGAACGACGAGACCATCGACAAGTACGGCCGCGGCACGCCGGACGACTGGATCGAGCGCAACCTCTACACCCGCTATTCGTGGCAGGGTGTGGGCCTGATGCTGCTGATCAACCTGTTCCTGTTCGGTGCGCTGGGCCTGACGGTCTGGGCCGTGCAGATGCTGTGGATCCCCATCAACGCCGCCGGCATCATCAACGGGATCGGCCACTACTGGGGCTACCGCAACTTCGAGGCGGTGGACGCGTCGACCAACGTGTCGCCCTGGGGCATCATCATCGGCGGCGAAGAGCTGCACAACAACCACCACACCTACCCCACCTCGGCCAAGTTCTCGGTCAAGAAGTACGAGTTCGACATCGGCTGGGGCTACATCCGCGCGATGGAGATGATTGGCTGGGCCAAGGTGCGGAAGACGGCGCCGCAGCTCAAGCTGGGCCAGGTCAAGCCGGTGGCCGACGACAAGACGCTGGAGGCGGTGATCAACAACCGATACGAAGTCATGGCGTCGTATGCCAAGGAGCTGCGCCGCGCCTGTGCCCTGGAGCTGGAGCACCTCAAGCAGCAGGGCGCCAAGAACTCCGCCCGCTGGACGGAAATGCGCCTGGCCAAGCGCTGGCTGCACCGGGACGACGACAAGATCCCGCACGGTGTAAAGGCGCACGTGGCCGGCGCCATGGCGCAAAGCGCCTCGCTCACCAAGCTGGTGACGATGCGCGAAGAGCTGCGCCAGATCTGGACGCGCACCAACGTATCGGCCGAGCAGCTGGTCGCCGACCTGCAGGCGTGGTGCAAGCGTGCGGAAGAGAGCGGCATCACCGCGCTGCACGACTTCTCGACCAAGCTGCGCGCCGCACGGGCCTGACGCCCGAACCAGCCGACCGCGGCACCTGCTCACGCAGCGGCCGCCCGGCAGATCAGACCAAGGGAGCTTCGGCTCCCTTTTTCATGCCCGGTTCATCCCTGTCTGGCCATTGGCCGGTGGTGTGTCGCCCATGCAAAAGGGCCGCTTGCGCGGCCCTTCAAACGATTCAGGCAAAACAAAAGGCCGCTTGCGCGGCCTTTGGCAACTCAGCGGAAGTGGATCACTTCAGCTTGGTTTCCTTGTACAGCACGTGCTTGCGTGCCTTCGGGTCGAACTTCAGGAATTCCAGCTTTTCAGGCGTGGTCTTCTTGTTCTTGTTCGTGGTGTAGAAGTGACCGGTGCCGGCAGTCGACTCCAGCTTGATCTTTTCGCGTCCGCCTTTGGTGGCCATGAGCTGCTCCTAGCGTGCGGGGGTTACAGCGCGCCCTTGGCGCGCAGATCGGCGACGACCTGGTCGATGCCGACCTTGTCGATCAACCGCAGGGCAGCGTTGGAAATGCGCAGGCGCACCCAACGGTTCTCGGTCTCGAGCCAGAAGCGGCGGTACTGCAGGTTCGGCAGCCAGCGGCGCTTGGTTTTGTTGTTGGCGTGGGAAACATTGTTTCCCGTCATCGGGCCCTTGCCCGTTACTTGACAGACGCGTGCCATGACGACGCTTCTCCGTTAAATGTTCGGTTCAGCCGAGGATCCGGCAAAGACCGCGAGTATAGCATGTCACGCGGCCTGCTCCAAGAACCGCTGAGCGTCAAGCGCTGCCATGCAGCCGGTGCCCGCGCTGGTGATCGCCTGGCGGTAGATGTGGTCCTGCACGTCGCCCGCGGCAAACACGCCCGGCACGGTGGTCATTGTGGCAAAACCTTCCAGGCCGGACTTGGTGACGATGTACCCGTCCTTCATCTCGATCTGCCCCTTGAAGATGTCGGTGTTGGGCTGGTGGCCGATGGCGATGAAGCAGCCCTTGACCGTCAGGTCGCGGGTGCTGCCATCCTGCGTGCTGCGCAGCCGCACGCCGGTCACGCCGGTGGCATCGCCCAGCACTTCGTCGAGTTGCTGGAACGTGTGCAGTTCCATCTTGCCGGCCGCCACCTTGTCCATCACCTTGTCGACCAGGATGGCTTCGGCGCGGAACTTGTCCCGGCGGTGGATCAGGTGCACCTTGGTGGCGATGTTGGACAGGTAGAGCGCTTCCTCCACCGCGGTGTTGCCGCCACCCACCACGCACACTTCCTGGCCACGGTAGAAGAAGCCGTCACACGTCGCGCAGCCGCTGACGCCGCGGCCCATGAAGGCCTGCTCGCTGGGCAGGCCCAGGTACTTCGCGCTGGCGCCGGTGGCGATGATGAGCGCGTCGCAGGTGTAGGTGCCGCTGTCGCCCTTGAGGGTGAACGGGCGCCTGGACAGGTCGACCTCGTTGATGTGGTCGAACACCATCTGTGTGTTGAACCGCTCCGCATGCTGCTGGAAGCGCTGCATCAGGTCCGGCCCCATCACGCCAGCGACGTCGGCCGGCCAGTTGTCCACCTCGGTGGTGGTCATCAGCTGGCCGCCCTGGGCCATGCCGGTGACCAGCATCGGCTTGAGGTTGGCGCGTGCGGCGTAGATGGCCGCGGTGTAGCCGGCGGGGCCGGAGCCGAGGATCAGCACCTGGGCGTGTTGGGAGCTTGCAGCAGTCATTGAAGAGTTTCCGTGTGACGCAGAGGCCGCAATGCGGCGCGCCGAGAAGTGTGTCATGGGGGTGCCCGGCCATCGCGCAAGGATGTCAATGGGCACAATAGTGAAATTGTAGGCAGCCCCTCAACCCAATAGCGTTGGACGCCGATATTGAAGGCTACTGATGCAGGAGTGACCCATGTCGATGCTCTCCAATCTCGACCTGATCCGCCGCGTTCCGCTGTTCTCGCTGCTGACCAATGAACAAGCCCAGGCGATCGCGGACAGCGTCGTGAAGCGTCGCTTTCGCCGCGGGGAACTGGTGGTTGAGCAGGGCCGCAAGAGCAACGCGCTGTTCATCCTGCTCAATGGCCGTGCGCGCGTGCTCACCGCCGACCAGCGCGGCCGCGAGGTGATCCTGGCGGTGCTGGAATCCGGCGACTACGTGGGCGAGATGAGCCTGATCGACAACGAGCCGCATTCGGCCACCGTGCGCGCCGAGATCCAGACCGACATGCTGATCCTCGGCCGCACCGAATTCGCGCGCTGCCTGCCCGAGAACTCCAGCCTGGCCTACGCCATCATGCGAGGGCTGGTGCAGCGCCTGCGCAGTGCCGACCGGCAGATCGAATCCCTGGCGCTGCTGGACGTGTACGGCCGGGTAGCCCGCACGCTGCTGGAGATGGCCGAGGACGTGAACGGCGTGCAGCTGATCCGCAACAAGGTTTCGCGCCAGGACATGGCCAAAGTGGTGGGCGCCTCGCGCGAGATGGTCAGCCGGGTCATGAAGGACCTGGAGGAACGCGGCGTGATCGAGACCCAGGACAACGGCTCGGTCATCATCAAGGAAGCCGCCAAGCAGGAGTGACGCCGGCCGGCTGTCCCGCAGGCGCGATGCGCCACAATCCCGGCCCATGACGTTTCCGTTAGGGTCCTTGCGCGCCGAACCCGGTTCGGCCCCCACCCGCCCGGCCCGTGGTGCCGCGGCCGCTTCCTCTCAGGCTGCGCCTGCAGCCGATGCCGCGGGCAACCGCGAGGTGAGCCTTCGCCTGCGGCTGCAACTCATGCTGATCATCGGCGGCGTGCTGTGGCTGCTGGGCGTGCTGGCGCTGCTGACGCACCATCCGGCCGATCCGGGCTTCTCCACCTCCGGCAGCGGCGGGCCGCTGCACAACAAGGCGGGCCTGCTGGGCGCCTGGGGGTCCGATTGCGCGATGTACCTGTTCGGCCATTCGGTGTGGTGGCTGCCGGTGGTGGCGGCGCGTGCCTGGCTGGCGGCGCTGCTGCGCGGCCTGCGGGGCGACGTGGATCCGCCGCAGGGTGTCGGTCGCTTCTGGATCGGCCTGGTGCTGCTGATGGCCGCCAGCACCGCGCTGGAGTGGACGCGCCTGTACCGCTTCGAGGATTCGCTGCCCGGCCCGGCCGGCGGCGTGATCGGCTTCCTGCTGGGGCCGGTGTCGATGAAGTGGCTGGGCTTTGCCGGCTCGGGCGTGCTGTGGATCGCCGCGCTGGTGGGCGGCATGTCGCTGGCGCTGCGCTTTTCGTGGCTGCGCGTGGCCGACCGGCTGGGCGAGGCCATCGACAGCCTGCGCACCCGGCGCCAGGAGCGCCGCGAGCGCGCCGAAGACCAGCGCATCGGCGAGCAGGCCCAGCGCGAGCGCGACGAGACGGTGGAGGTGGAACGCCAGGTGGTGGAAGACCACGCGCCCATCGTCATCGAGCCCACGATGGTGGAAGTGCCCAAGAGCACCCGCGTGGCCAAGGAGCGCCAGAAGCCGCTGTTCCGCGAGCTGAGCGACACCCGGCTGCCCCAGGTCGACCTGCTGGACGCCGCGCCCGGTCGCACCGAGACGGTGACGCCCGAGACGCTGGAGATGACCAGCCGCATGATCGAGAAGAAGTTGAAGGACTTCGGCGTCGAGGTGCGGGTGGTGGCGGCGTCGCCCGGCCCGGTGGTCACGCGCTACGAGATCGAGCCGGCCACGGGCGTCAAGGGCTCGCAGGTGGTGAACCTGGCCAAGGACCTGGCGCGCTCGCTGAGCCTGGTGAGCATCCGCGTGGTGGAAACCATCCCGGGCAAGAACTACATGGCGCTGGAGCTGCCCAACGCCAAGCGGCAGACCATCCGGCTGGCCGAAATCCTCGGCTCGCAGGTGTATGCCGACGCCGCTTCGCAGCTGACGATGGGCCTGGGCAAGGACATCATCGGCGCGCCGGTGGTGGCCGACCTGGCCAAGATGCCGCACTGCCTGGTGGCCGGCACCACCGGCTCGGGCAAGTCGGTGGGCATCAACGCGATGATCCTCAGCCTGCTGTACAAGGCCGAGGCGCGGGACGTGCGGCTGATCCTGATCGACCCGAAGATGCTCGAGATGAGCGTGTACGAGGGCATTCCGCACCTGCTGTGCCCGGTGGTGACGGACATGAAGCAGGCCAGCAATGCGCTGAACTGGTGCGTGGCCGAGATGGAGCGCCGCTACAAGCTGATGAGCAAGCTGGGCGTGCGCAACCTGGCCGGCTACAACAAGAAGATCGACGAGGCCACCGCCGCCGGCGAAAAGATCGGCAACCCCTTCAGCCTGACACCGGAAGAGCCCGAGCCGCTGGAACGCCTGCCGTTCATCGTGGTGGTGATCGACGAGCTGGCCGACCTGATGATGGTGGTGGGCAAGAAGATCGAGGAACTGATCGC
>OFDN01001699.1_pt1 | contig 13790 bp, 10 predicted proteins | sample 1520971 | NCBI WGS metagenome assembly OFDN01 (sample SAMEA94257418, study PRJEB24077) | hot springs metagenome | biome: Aquatic biome; feature: Geographical feature; material: Water | place: India | collected 2012-06-12 | depth 5 m
AGCTCGGCGATGGACTGCGCCTGCGCCTGCTGCAGCGCCTGCCGCGCCGAGGCCTGCCCAGAAGCAATCAGCGCGATCGCCTTGTTCAGCTGCTGGTCCACCTGCGGATACACCGACACCGTGCGGTATTTCATGTGGCCGGTTTTCGCCGACAGCTCCAGCGCATCCAGCGACAGCTGGGCCAGGTCGCTGCCGTTGATGACCTGCCGGTCGCGGAAGTCCTTGGCATTGATGTCCGAGCGCCGTGCCGGCGAGCCGTAGCCGGCCAGCACCGCCTTGCGCGTGGTCTGTTTGGACAGCGCCCACTGAATGAAGGCCCAGGCCGCTTCCTTGTTCTTCGAGCTCGCGGGAATGCCCAGGCCGTGTACGGCGGTGCCGGGAAAACGGCCCGCCGGCCCCTTGGGCACCTGGCCGAAACGCACCGTCTTCAACGTGCGGCTGGTGGGCGCGTCGCCGAGCTGCGCCAGGTGCAGCTGCCCGGCATCGGTGAAGTTGACGCGGCCCAGCTTGAGCGACTGCGTGACCTGGTCGGGCGTGTAGGTGATGGCACCGTCGGGCCCGAATTCCTTGAGCAGGTTGGCGTAGTACTCGGCTGCGGCCACCGCCTCGGGGGTGTCCAGCGTGGGGAACAGGTCGTCGGGCGCCTTGCGGAAGACATCGCCGCCGAAGGCGTGCAGGTAGGGTACGAAGGTCCAGCCGTAGTGGTTGTCCGCCACAAAACCCGCCACCCGGTCCTTGCGGTTGACCGCGCGCAGCACCTTGACCAGGTCGTCGGTGGTCTCGGGAAAGGGCAAGCCCGCCTGCTGCACCAGGTCGAAGCGCGAGGAAGCAGTGAGCAGGGCCTCCGCCGTCCAGGGCACGCCGTACAACTTGCCGTCGCGGCCGGTTTCCGGCGCGCGCGCGGCGGGCAGGAAATCGTTGAGGTCCCAGTCGGCCGGCGTCAGATTGGGGTTGCGGATGAAGTCGTCCAGCGGCGTCAGCCAGCCGGAATTGATCCAGCGGCTGGAGTAGATGAAGGTGACGTTGACCACGTCGTAGGCCGAGCCCTTGGTGGACAGCTCCAGGTCGGCCCGTTGGTTGTAGACCGGAAAGGACGGCGCGTCGAAGTTGACCTTGGCGCCGGTCAGCGCCTCGAACTCCGGCAGCCACTGCTGCAGCAGCTTGGGATAAGCGGCGCTGAAGGTGGAGACGTTCAGCGTGATGCCGGCGTACTTGCGGGCGCCCCCTTGCGCGGCGGCCCGGCCCGGCAGCAGCAGGCCGGCGCCCAGCGCCGCGCCGGTCTTGATGAGCGCACGGCGTCCGGGGGTGATCTTGTGGGTCATGTCGGCTCCCGGGCGTCAGGCGGTGGTGGCGATCAGCGCATCCAGCTGCCCCTCGTGGGCGGCTGGCCGGCGCCGCGTGACGCTGCGACGCCCGTCCACCGACACCGCCGGCTCGCCATGCACGGTGACACGCCGCACCACGCGCGGCTGGTTGCCGTAATCATTGATCGCGAAGTGCTGCGTCGCGCGGTTGTCCCACATCGCCACGTCGTGCGGCTGCCAGGCCCAGCGCACGGTGTTTTCCAGCCGGATGGCGCGGCTCTGCAGCAAATCGAACAGCCGTGCCGACTCCGCCGTCGACACACCGAGGATGCGCTTGACGAAGTGCCCCAGCAGCAGGGCGCGCTCGCCACTGACGGGGTGCACATGCACCAGCGGGTGCTCGGCTTCGTACACCTGCGACACGAACACCTCGCGGTGGTGGCGCAGCCGCTGTTCTTCCACCACCACGCGCTCGGCGCCATAGTCGTAGTCGTTGCTGTGCAGCGCCCACAGCTGCTCGGCCAGCAGCTTGAGCGATTCCGGCAGCCGCTGGTAAGCCGCAGCGGTGTTGGCCCACACGGTGTCGCCGCCGTAAGCCGGGATCACCACGCCGCGCAGGATGGAGATCTTGGGAAAGGCATCGACGAAGGTGACGTCGGTGTGCCAGGAATCGGCGCGGCCGCCGCCCTTCGAAGCATCCAGCTCGAAGAGCTGCGTGCCGCTGGGCGCGGGCACGGTGGGATGTGCCACCGTCTTGCCAAAGCGGGCACCGAAAGCCTGGTGGCTGGCATCGTCCAGGTGCGACTGGCCGCGGAAGAACAGCACCTTGTGGCGCACCAGCGCCTGTTCCAGCTCGGCCACAACCGCGGGCGCCAAGTCCGGCGTGAGCTGGAGCCCGAGCACCTCGCCGCCAATCAGTCCCGCCACGCGACGGATGCGGAGGTGGGCATAACCATCGTCGATGGCGGCGGTGGGAGTGGCAGTCATGGCTTGGTGTCCCGCAAGGAGTCGTACATCAGCAGGCCATGCTAGGAGCCGCACGGGCGCTCCCCATCGAATGAATTGGTCTTTGCATATGCGGCTTCCGCAGCAGCGCAGATGCCGCCCCAGGCGCCAGGGCGGCCTGGCCCTGCAGAAACCCGCCCCCAGGCCATGGGCCCCGATCAGGCGCCGCAATCCAGCAGCGTCGTGGCGTCGGGCACCCGCCCAACGCCCAGGTCGTTATTCCCGCGGCCGGGAGCGCCGTGCGGTCCCATAGCGCGTCTTCATGGGGCCCGTCGCTCAGGTTGACTCCGTGCTGCACGATGCACATCCGCAGCCTGTGCTCAAGCCAAAATCGGCCGGGGGCTCGGCCTCCCTTCTTGCGTATTGGATGCAACCGGCGCCGCCTCCCGCGATCGAGCCGCGCATCGGCCGGCTCAGCGTGACGTCATCGACTCAACGACGCACGCCTGGGCAGGCTGCGCCGCGAGGCTCACCTCCGCATCAGGTTGTCAGGCTGTGTGTCGGCCGCCGGCCGGCCAGGGCCTGGGCCAGGCTGTCCAGCACCAGCTCGCCCATGGCTTTTCGGGTCTCCGCGGTCGCACTCGCCCGGTGGGCCTGGAGCGTCACATGGTCCATCTCGAACAAGGCGGGCGGTACGTTGGGCTCGTCGACGAACACGTCCAGCCCGGCGCCGGCAATGCGCCTGTCGCCCAGCGCACGCACCAGATCGTTTTCCTTCACCAGCCGGCCGCGGGCCACGTTCACCAGAACCCCTTGCGGCCCCAGCGCATCCAGCACCACTGCGTCAACGATGCCATCGGCCTTGTCGGCCGCGGCGCACAGCACCAGCGCATCGCTGTCGCGCGCCAGCTGCAGCAGCGCCGGCTCGAAGGGCCAGTCCACGCCCGGAATGGGCGCCAGGTCGGTGTAGCGCACGGGGCAACCGAAGGCCTGCACCCGCGTGGCCACCGCACGGCCCACACGGCCCAGCCCGACGATGCCCACCCGCAGCCCGCTGAAGCGGCGGGCCAGTGGAATCGCGCTGGGCTGCGGATGCCGCACCCAGGCACCGGAGCGCACGAACCGGTCCACCGCGCACAGGTTGCGGCAGACCGCCAGCAGCAGCGCCACCGCCAGGTCGGCCACGTCCTCGGTCAGCGCGCCGAAGGTGCCGGTGACCGGCAAGCCGCGCTCGCGGCAATAGGCCAAGTCCACCGCGTCGGTGCCCACGCCGTTCACCGCGACCACCTCTAGCGCGGGCAGCCGCTCCATCAGGCCGCGTGAGATGCCGGTGTGCCCGCCGGTGATCACGCCGCGCATCTGCGCGCCATGGGCGGCGATGTAGGCATCGGGCTCGGCCTGCTCGTACAGCCGGTGCACGGTGTAGAGGGACTCCAGCCGTTCGTTGACCGACGGCACGAGGATGGGATTGAGCTGGAGGATGTGTGGCTTCATGGTGGTGAGCAAGGTGAACGGGGTCATTCGGGCTGGATGCCGGCGGCCTGGATCACGCTGCCCCAGCGCTTGAACTCGGCCGCCTGGAAGCTCGCCAGCTCGGCCGGAGTGGAGGTGAACGGCTCCATGCCGTTCTGCTCGATGAAGCGGCGCACCGGCTCCGTGGTGAGTGCCTTTTGCATCAGCTCGTTGATGCGCTGCACCACCGGCGCCGGCGTGCCGGCTGGCGCGTACACCGCGTTCCAGTAGCTGATCTCATAGCCGGGCAGACCGGCCTCGGCAATGGTCGGCAGATCGGGCACCAGCGGCGAACGCCTGGGGCTGCTGACGCCCAGCGCCTTGAGCTTGCCGGCTTTGACCTGCGGCAGGCTGGTCGTCAGGTCCACGATCATCAGATCGATCTGTCCGCCCACCAGGTCGATGATCGCCTGCGGATTAGCCTTATAGGGCACGTAAGTGAGCTGAGTACCGGTCATCTGCTGGAACAGCTCCGCCGCCACCCGGGCCGAGGAACTGCCCACGCCGAAAGACAGTGGCTGCTTCTTCGCCACCGCGGCCAGCTCGCTCACGTCCTTCGCCTTCACGCCGGGGTGGGTCACCAGCAGCAGGTAGCCCTTGACCAGCGCCCCCACCGGCGCAAAGTCCTTCACCGGGTCGTAAGCCAGCTTGCGGAACAGGTGCGGATTGGCGGCCTGCGTGGTGTTCGTGGTGATGAACAGCGTGTGGCCGTCCGGCGCCGCGCGGGCCACCGATTGCGCCGCGATGCCGCCGCTCGCGCCGGCCTTGTTGTCCACGATCACCGGCGTCTTGGTCTCGGCGGAAATTTCTTGCGCAATGGCCCGCGCCAAGCCGTCGGTGGTGCTGCCGGCGCTGGAGCCCACCACGAGGGTGATGGGCTTCGTGGGGTAGCCACTGGCCAGCGCCGTCGGCAACGCGCCGGCCAACGAGGTTGCCAGCGCGACCAGTGCGGTCAAGCGGGTGAAGGTCATCGTGTCGTCTCCATCAATGTGGAGCCCCTGCTAGGCAGCTGGTAGCCGTTGAGTCAATGTTGATCATCAATATCAATATTTGTATGCCAAGTTAACATCAACGATCAACATTACAGTCGGCGCGTGCGGCGCTGCAGATGCATGCCCCAATGGATCACGCTGGAAGCGGCGCGCAGCATCCTCGGCGTCCAGCCCCAGACGATTTATGCCTACGTCAGCCGCGGCCGCATCGGCGCCAGCCCCGATCCGCAGGACCCACGGCGCAGCCTCTATCGGGCCGAGGACGTGGCCAGCCTGGCGCAGCGCAAGGCCGACGGCCGCTCACGGGAATCGCTGGCGGCCACCACCATGTTCGGCTCCGAGCCCAGCGTTCCCACTGCGATCTCCACCTTTGCCCGCGGCAGGCTGTACTACCGCGGCATGGAGGCCGTGGCGCTGGCCGGCAACAGCACGCTTGAAGAGGCCGCGCGCTTGCTTTGGGGCTGTGAGGCAGCGGTTGTGTTGGCTTCCCCGGACGGTGATGCACCAGCAGTCCCTCCGGGCCGCGTGCGGGCGTTCAGCGAGCTGGCGCTGCTCACCGCCACCAGCCCCTCTACCCGCGGCCGGCTGCCCCGAGTGCTGCTGGACGAAGCGATGGCGCTGGTGGGGCGGCTGGGCGCGGCCTTTGGCGCCTCGACCGCCAGGACTCACCACGCGTTGCCGCTGCACGAGCGGTTGGCGCGCGGCTGGAAGCAGCCGGCGGCGGTGGCGGACTTGATCCGCCAGACGCTGGTGCTGCTGGCCGACCACGAGATCACCAGCTCGGCCTTCTCCGCCCGCATCACCGCCTCCACCGGCGCCTCGCTGTCGGCCTGCCTGCTGGCGGGTCTCACCACCTTCTCGGGTCCGTTGCACGGCGATGCTTCCCTGCGGGTGCGCGCGCTGTTCGACGAGGTGGAACGCGGCGGCGCCGATGCCGTGGTGGACCGCTACCTGTCGGCCGCCATCCCCCTACCCGGCTTTGGTCACCGGCTCTACCCGGATGGCGACCCGCGCGCGGCGGCGCTGCTGGCGGGCTTGACGCCGCCGCCGGCCATCAGCCGGCTGATCGAGCGGGTGGCCGCGCTCACCGGCCAGCAGCCCACCATCGACCTGGCGCTGGCCACGCTGGTGGCCCAACACCGGCTGCCGGCGGATGCCGCCTTCGGCCTGTTCGCCACTGCCCGAAGCGTCGGCCTGCTGGCGCATGCGATGGAACAGCTCGCTGTGGATTCGGTCATCCGCCCGCGCGGCCGCTACGTCGGCCCGTCCATCGAGGTCCCGGCCGGACCGCCGCGGCTCGGCCGTCGCCGCGCAACCTAGCGACGAGCCCGCCGCGTCGTCGGCTTGCGCTCGTGCGAGCTTCTGGACTGCGGCCTGAAACTCCAGCCACTGGACGCTCGTTCTCCGCACTCACCGCGCCAGTCTGCGCAACATCGTGGTCCTCGCTCGTCGGACGGTGGCGATCGATGTCCCGTGCTGGCAGCAACGAACGAACGCAGGGCAACGCGAGAAGTGCAGCAACCGGCCCAGGAATACCCTGCTTTTCCGGGGACCGCGGGGCCGCCTGCAACTTCATTCGCACTTCAAACGTCCGATGAAGTGCTGATTCCCATTGAAAGTGCCCTGTGAACCTCCGAAACCTTCGAATCAGCACGCGCCTGGCCCTCGGCTTTGCCGCCATGGCAGCGCTCATCGTCATGGTGGGCGTGTACTCGCTGATGCAAGCGAGCGCCATCAGCGAGCAGTTCGATCAACTCACCGACCGCCGCATCCCCCGCCTGAAGATGCTCAACAGCATCAAGGAAAACAACGCCCAGGTGGGCCGCGCCATGCGCGACCTGTTTGTCGTGCTGGAGGACAGCGACCGCCACCAGTTGTACGACGAGATGGCCGAGGTCGCCAAGAAGACCAACGCGATCATGAAGGAGTACGAGGACGGCCTGATGGACGACGAGGGGCGCCGCCTGTTCCAGTCCCTCATGGAGGCACGCACGGTGTACCAGGGCCCGCGACAAAAGGTGCTCGCCCAGGTCAAGGAAGGCCGCCTGGCCGACGCACGCGCCACTGTGACCAGTGAAATGGCGCCGGCGCAGAAGGCGTACATGGGCAAGGTAGACGACCTCATTGCGTACAGCGAGCGTCGCATGGACGGCGCCGGCCTCGAAGTCGACGCGGAGGTGGCTGAGATGCGCGCCACCGTGATCAGCCTGATGCTCGGCGCGCTGGTCGCTGGCGCGCTGCTGGCGCTGTCGATCATCCGCTCGACCACCCGGCCGATCCAGGAGGCGGTGCACGTCGCGCGCACCGTCGCCGCAGGCGATCTCACCAGCAAGTTCGACGCCGCCGGTACCAACGAGACCGGTCAGCTCTTGACGGCCTTGAAGGACATGCAGACGCGCCTGGGCGGCATCGTGGCCGAGGTCCGCGCCGGCGCCGAAGGCGTGGCCACCGCTTCCGCTCAGATCGCCTCCGGCAACCTGGACCTCTCCGCGCGCACCGAAAGCCAGGCCTCCTCTCTCGAGCAGACGGCTGCCTCGATGGAAGAACTCGGCTCCACCGTGCGCGCCAACTCGGACAACGCCCAGGCGGCGAACCAACTGGCGCTGTCGGCCAGCGAAGTGGCCAGCCGCGGCGGCGCAGCCGTGCAAGATGTGGTCGCGACGATGAAGGGCATCGCCGAAAGCTCCAGCCGCATCGCGGACATCATCGGCACGATCGATGCAATCGCGTTCCAGACGAACATCCTCGCCCTGAATGCGGCCGTGGAAGCCGCCCGGGCCGGCGAGCAGGGCCGCGGCTTTGCAGTCGTGGCGAGCGAGGTGCGCACCCTTGCCCAGCGCTCCTCCGAGGCAGCCAAGCAAATCAAGACGCTGATCACCCAGAGCACCGAGCGGGTGGAGCAAGGCACGCAGCAGGTCGACCGCGCGGGCGTCACCATCCAGGAGGTGGTCACATGCATCCGCCGGGTCACCGACATCGTGGGCGAAATCAGCTCGGCATCGCGCGAGCAGGCCAGCGGCGTCGGTCAGGTGGGCGAGGCGGTGACCGCCATGGACCAGGTCACGCAGCAGAATGCGGCTTTGGTCGAGGAGTCGGCCGCCGCCGCGGAGAGCCTGAAGACACAAGCCCAGGGCTTGGTGGCGGCCGTCTCAATTTTCAAGTTGACGGGTGCTGCAGCCGGTCCAGCCACCCCGGTTTACCGTGTAGATGTCTCACGCAGCAAAGCGATGCCGGCCGTGCGCCTGCCGGTGAGCCGCCCTGCGCACATGGCAGCGAAAGCCCAGGCCCCTGAGCGGCCGTCCCCGGTGGCCGTGACGAAGCCCGCGGCGGCGCCGGTAAAAGCGGCGGTCGTGGCCACCGATGACTGGGCGACCTTCTGACCACTTGCCGGATGTGCACCACCGCACCGGTCAACGCGATCAAAGCGCACCGCCCCGCCGCAAAGGCGTTGGCCTCTGCTGCCCAAGCGCTGGCTGAGGTTCAGTTTTTGACTTGGCGCACCCGTCTGTGCCTCCAGCCCCGTGTCGCCGCGTTGACGGTCGACCGGGCCGCGGGCGCATCGGTCAGTGCCCGGCATCACGACAAGCTGCCCCTCTGAGGTCCGAGCCAAATGTTCAGCGTCCCTGCGACCAATCTCGTTGAAGGCGTCGGCGCCCGGCGCCGCCGCCTGAAGCGCGGGCTCATTGTGGCCAACGTCGTGGTAGCGCTGTTGCTGGGCGCGCTGGTGGTCACCGTGCTGACCGCCGCCAGGCGCGGCTACGAACATCGTGCGCTGACGGCGGCCGAAGCTCGTGCGGCGGTCGCGCAGCTGAACCTTGCCAGCGAGCTGGCGGTCGTCGATGCCGTCATGCAGGCCACCGTTCAGGACGTTGTGCACATGGCGACCCATGACGAGCACGACGTCCCGACGGTCGACGCACTGCTTCGGTCGCGTGTGGCGCTGCTGACGGGCATCGAGTCGTTGCGTCTGGCGGACGAGCAGGGGCGCGTTCGCGGCGGGTTTCCCGCCCAGCCGGACATATCCGTTGTCGACCGCGATTACTTCGCACTCGCTCAGCAGCACCTGGCCGACAAGGCGTTAATCGCGGGTCCCTTCAAGTCGCGCACCACCGGCAACTGGGTCTTGGCCCTGGTCCACCCGTTGCGCATCCATGGGCGTTTCGCCGGGGCGTTGTACGGGACGATCAACGTCGATCATTTTGCCGATGTCTTCGACCGCTATGACCTGCAGGCCGGTGATGCGGTTGCCCTGCGCACGGCCGACCTGCGCTTGATTGCACGACGTGCACCCGGTGGCGGCCTGCAGGGTGCCCCGGGCAGCGCCTCGGTGTCCCCCGAGCTGATGGCCGCGGTGAGCAGTCACCCCGTCAGCGGAAGCTTCGCTTCTGTCGTGGCCATCGACGGCGCCACCCGGATCACAGCGTACCGAGCTGTAGAAGGCTGGCCCTTGCTGGTCTTTGCCGGCGTCAACCACGCGAACTTCCTCGCGCCGTGGAACGAACAGGCCTGGCATGTGACCTCACTGGCCGGCCTGGCGTGGGTACTGATCGCCATCGCCAGCGGCGGTGTCTACAAGTTTGGCGCACGCGAGGCCCAGGCGATGCAGACCATCGCCGCGAACGCGGAGGCCCAGCGCCAGGCACAAGCAAAGATCTCGCAACTGTTGCAGGAGCAGTCCGCCATGCTCAACAACGACGTCGTGGGCATGATGAAGCTCGACGCCCAGCAGCACATCGGCTGGCGCAACCGGGCGTTGGAGTTGTTGCTGGGCTACCCCGCGGGCGAGCTGGCGGGGCAACCGCTGTCCGCGCTGTTCCTTGACCGGTCCCAGGCCACGGAAGTCATGACTTTGGCGAACGCGCTGCTCGCTAGCGGCGAGAACTGCCGGGTGCAGGTGCAGCTGCGCCGGAAGGCCAGTGACGGGGTTTGGGCGGACCTGAACGGTGTTCGGGTATCTGAGCACGAAAGCTTCTGGATCGCCGTCGACGCCACAGCCGCACACGCGGCACACGACCGGCTGCGGCATGCAGCCAGCCACGACGCGCTCACCCTGCTGCCAAACCGCGTGCTCTTGCTCGAACGTTTGAGCGACCGCTTGGCCAACGCTCGTCGTGCCGGCGATCAGGTGGGGGTGTGCTACCTGGATCTCGACGGCTTCAAGGCTGTTAATGACCAGTATGGTCACGACGCCGGCGATGCGCTGTTGGTCGAAGTTGCCCGCCGCATGGTGACGCAACTGCGGACAGACGACACCGTCGCCCGCATGGGCGGGGACGAGTTTGTGGTGCTGCTGGCACCGTCTCCGTGGTTCAACTGGCCCAGGGTGCTGGCACGAATGACGGCAGTGATCAACGCGCCGGTCACCCTGGCCAACGGACACGTCGTCACCGTCGGCGTGAGCATGGGGTTGGCTGCCTCCGACGGTAGCAACGACACCCCAGCTGCATTGCTGACACGGGCGGATCAGGCGATGCTGGAAGCCAAGCGCCAGGGCAAGGGGCGGCTGCAAATCGATGGTGGACTCAGCAGTGTGCTGGCCCAGGCTGGACGTAACGAGTCATCATGAAAGTCGGCGCCTCGCTCACTGGCATCGACTGCGACAGCCGTCACGGTTCACCGCCGGGGGACTTGCTGGCAGCGCATAGGCTCGAAGAGGAGTTCGGTGCGACCTGCGACCCTCTGGTTCGCAGCAGGAGGCCTGCGCAGGTAGCGACCGGAGCCAGCCGGCCATTCAGCGGAAAGGCGAGCGCGTGAGCCGGAGCATCATCACTGTGTCGGCGTGATGATTGAATGCCGCACGAGCGTTGATGCCGCCGGCACGGGCAACGCCGCTGATACCACTGCGGGGCCAAGCCGGCTGAGTGTCAGGACGCGCGGTGTGGTCCCAAATTGTTCCGCCCACCCGGGCAGCGCCTTGTGTGGCGACAGAGCCGGGAACTCTCTTGAGGTCGCCGAGGGGCCCGGCATCAAATGCCGCTCAAAAAGCCTTCCAAGGAGGGCCAGCACACCACCAGCGCCGCGATGACTGCAAGCAGGCCAGCAACAGCGAGCAGCACGATGAGGTTCGCGGACGCCCGGGCCTCTTCAGATTCAAAGGCGGACGCCTGTTGAGCCGGGCTGGGAGCAGAAGGCGGGGACAATAGCCCCCCGACGGCAGCAACACGCGGATCGTACTTCCGCACGTCGTCCAGGGTCGCGATCTGGATGTTCGAGCGATGCAAGGCGTCCTCTCGCTCCAGCCGAGACATCTTCAGCGCGCCCTTGCGGATGTCGATATCGGCCTTTTTTGACTCCTGCCGGATCCGAAGCAGGTCGATGATCGCCCTGACTGCCTCTGCGAGCATTGCTGTCCCTGCGGCTGCTGCGGCTGCACCTGCTACCGGCCAGCGGGCCAACCAAGCCCAGCACGATAGAAGACCTCGTACGGCGAACGCTTCCTCAATATTGGGGAAGGGCCCAGTCGGCACCAGGCGGGAAGGCGGCCGCCAATCCCAGCAGGCCCAAGTGCAGAAGGCATGCGGCCGCTGTGAGGGATTCAAGACGACCTGCGCGCACGCAGAAACGCACGTCTCGGGCCGGCTCAATCGGGCATCAGGGTCCGGATGCTGCGGAAGGCAAGGCTGAATCGCAGCGCTGAGGGCGGCGATGTTGCATCTGCTTAGGGGCCGCGCCGGTCTACTGCCTTGAGTGTTCTCCGCAGCGCGCGTTCGTTCACCACCACGGTCACGCCGTGCCGCCGCCTGGCCTCTTGCTGGATCGCCAGCCGGATGGCTTCGCTGTGAGCGCACGCCGCCTGCAGCCAGCCGACTTCCGAAGGCGAAGCACCGAGCACCTCCTCGAGCACGCTGCTTGGGACGAGGCCGCGAAGCGCAGAGCCGTCCGTGGCCTCCGCGTTGCACTCGATCCCCATGAACAGCTTGCTGACCTTCATGCCCGATCGAAGTGCAGGCCTACCGCTGACTCAGGCGGCGCGCTTGACGGGCGGCTTCCAGGCGAGCACAGCCGGACCTATCGCGGGCATGTGGAACTGAGCGTCGATAGAGAAGGCAATCATGGTGGTTGTGCTTTGGGGGCAAAGGGTGGATTCTGCCGTCTGCGGGTCCAGCCGCAAAGGTTCTGTCCGGGAGCGGGCCCAGGGCCTCAGCGCAGCCCGCGTTCAGGCGGCGACAGGGCGCAGTCAGCGATGCTTCGCGGATCCAGACCAGGGCAACCCGGCGCTCGCGCTGCCTGCCGTCCGCAACCTCCGCTTGCAGTGCTCCAGCCGCTTGCGCATCTCGCGCGAGCGGCGCAAAGCATCGCCGCGGTCGGCCGTCTTCCGCACCTGAGGCCGTAGTTGCCCCGAGCCCGCCGGCAGCGCGCTCGGCACCGGCCGGGGCAGCGCCTTTAGTCCCTGTGGCGGCCCACTGACATGGCCGTGGGGATGTGGGATGGCGAGCTCACACGTCTTGCGAACCCGCTGGGGCCGCTGCGTGCATCTTCTGTCAGTTCGACGGTACCGGAGCAGATGAACGGCAGGCAAAACACACGAGGCGCCCATTGGGCCACCCCTGGTGGCGCCGGCACCGGTTCGAGGAGCGCGTTCCGCGGTGTGCGATCGGACAAGCCCGGTCAGGAGATCACACGCGTGCGCCCCCAACTACCTGATGGGGCCAGCAAGCCGGCGAGCCAGCCGGCCGCATCAAGGTCACGCATCCCGAACGTGTCATTGATTTGACCACCGGCCTCACCAAGGTGGAGCTGGTGCGCTGCTACGAAAGCATTGCGGAGTGACTGCTGCCGCATTTGAAGAACCGGCCGATCTCGCTGATGCGAGTACCCACCGGCATCACCGGGGAGCGGTTCTTCCGGAAGCACCCGGAGACCAAGATGCCGGGCATGACGGAGTTGGATCCGGCCCTGTGGCCAGGTCACTCGGCGTTGCTGGCGCTCAAGAGCGCCGATTGCCTGGTCGCTGCGGCGCAAATGAACTCTGTGGAACTCCACACCTGGAATTCCACGGCGACGCGCATCAACCTGCCGGAACGGGTCATCTCCGACCTGGACCCCGGGGACGGCACCAGCTGGGCTGACATCCAGGAGGCGGCCCTGCTGATGCGGTCGATGCTGCAGGAGCTGGGCCTGAACTGCTGGCTCAAGACTCCGGCGGCAAGGGGCTGCACGTGGCCGTGCCGCTGGCGCCCAAGCGGGACTACACGGTTGTCAAGGGACTCTCGCAGGCGGTTGTGCCGCACGTGGCACGTGTTATCCCGCAGCGCTTTGTGGCCAAGCGCGGCGGCAGCCACCGGGTGGGCAAGATCTTCATCGACTACCCGCGCAATGCGCATGGGCAGACCACCGCCGTGACGTTCTCGGCCCGCTCACGGCCCGGGCTGGGTGTGTCCATGCCCGTGTTGTGACAGCAACTGATGTCACTCGAAAGCGGGTCGCAGTGCACGATCCTCACGGCGCGGGAATACGTGTCGTTCCAGAAGCAAGACCCGTGGCGCGACTACTGGAAGTCGCGACAGACGTTGACTGCCGCAATGAGGACGCTCGGTTACAGGCCCAGCGACAACACGCCGTAAGAGAAGTGCTGTAAATCCCCTACATGGCTGGTCTCGAGCGGGATGCCGGCGCCCGCCAAGCAGGAACACGCTCTACAGCCGGCATCCCATGGCAAAGGGGCTCCGACATGCAAGCGTGGGGGCTGATCCGCTGTAAGAGATTCAACGTCGCCAAAGCACCCGCGTGCATTCCATCGACAATCCGTCGCGCTCGGATGGTCTCGCCAAACCGCTGAAAGTCCTCGCCAGCCATGGCGTCGACGTGCACTGGGTCGTCGGTACCGCCTCGCCGCCGAGCTTGTCCAGATGTCCCGCCGGCGCCGCTGTTTGCAAGTGCGGTTGATTCGACATTCAGCCGATGCACCACCGCTGCGATGTCCCGCCTGGCGCATAGAAGCCAAGACGGGTGGAGGCGTTGAAGTCGTCTGAATGGCCGTGGCTCTGCAAGCGCAGCTTGGACACGTGCGTCAGGCGGAGGCGGGCCAGCGGCTGCA
>OFDN01001703.1_pt1 | contig 13725 bp, 8 predicted proteins | sample 1520971 | NCBI WGS metagenome assembly OFDN01 (sample SAMEA94257418, study PRJEB24077) | hot springs metagenome | biome: Aquatic biome; feature: Geographical feature; material: Water | place: India | collected 2012-06-12 | depth 5 m
AGCGCCAGCAGGTTGGTCTGGAAGGCGATCTCGTCGATCACCCCGATGATGTCGGTGATCCGCCGCGACGACTCCTCGATCCGGTGCATGGCGGTGACGGCGGAGCCGGCGACACCACCGCCGCTTTCCGCCGCCCTGCGGGCCTCGGCCGCCATCCGGTTCGCCTCGTGCGCGCTGCCGGCGTTCTCGCGCACGGTGGCGCCCAGCTCCTCCATGGCGGCGGCGGTCTGCTCCAGGCTGGCGGCCTGCTGCTCGGTGCGGTGGGCGAGATCGTCGGAGCCGGCCGAGATCTCCGCGGCGGCCGACGCGATGGTCTCCGCCGCCGCGGCGATGCCGGACACGATCCCGCTCAGCCGGTCGGCGGTGCGGTTGGCGTCGTCGCGGATGCGGGCGAACATGCCCGCGTGCTCACCGGTCATGCGTTGGCCGAGATCGCCGTCGGCCAGCGCCTCCAGGAACTCCACCACATCCCGCAGGGACCGCGCCGCGGCCTCCGACTGGGCGTTCAGGCGCTGGGCGAGGTCGAGCATGAAGCCGCTCTTGCCGCCCGTGTCGATGCGCCGGGTGAAGTCGCCGGCCGCCGCGGCTTCCGCCATGGCGGCGATCTCGGCCTGGATGGTCAGCTCCTGCGTCACGTCGCGCCATTCCACCACGGTGCCGTGCCGCTCGCCCGCCGCGTCGATCACCGGGGTGGCGACGAGGTCGAAGCGGCGCGAGCCGACCGCGATGCGGGCGCGGTGGGGGGCGGCGAGGTCGCGGATCATAGCGCGCTGCGCCGCCGGGTTCCGGTGGAACCGGTCGAAGTCCGCCCCGATCAGGCGCGACGCGTCGAAGCCCGGAAGCTGCCGGCGGATGTCCGCCTCCGCCGCTTTGAACATCTCCTGCACCGCACGGTTGACGTAGATGAGCGTGCCGTCGCGGTCGGCCATCATCACGTTGGCGGACACGGTGTCGAGCGCGGTCTTCACCCGCATGGCCGCCACGCCGGCGTTGCGGATGGCGTGGATGGCGCGGGCGAGGTGGCCCAGCTCGTCGCCGCGCTCCTCGCCGGGGACCGTCACATGCACGTCGCCCTCCGCGATGCGGGTGGTGGCGGCGGTCAGCCCGCCGATGGCACGGGTGACCGAGCCCACCACCATCATCCCGATGGCGACGGCACCCGCCGACGCCACCAGCGCCACCCCCAGCAGGACGGCGAAATCGGTGGCGGCGCGCGCGGCTTCCGCCGCGGCGGTGGCGCGCAGGGCGTTGGCGGTGGCATCCTCCACCGCCTTGAGCCGGTCGATGCGCGCGGTGGTCGCCTTGAACCACTGCGGGGCCGGCGTGCCCTTCAGGTCGCCGCCGATGCCGGCGTCGGTCGCCAGCCGGCGCAGCTCCTCCACGCCGCGGGCCTCCGCCCCCTCCAGCTCGCGCGCCAGGGCGGCGGCGAGATCCGCCGGGGCGGACGCGCGGTGCACGCCGAAATAGGCGTCCTGCGCCGCGGCCAGCCCGATCAGCCGGGCGTAGAGCGCGCCGTCGAAGCGACCGGCGGCGAAGCCGGCGGAGCCGGTCGCCCGCTCCTGCCCGGCGCGCTCCTTGCCCTGGAGCAGGGCGGCGTAGGCGTGGACGAGCTGGCGCACCTCCGCGTCGGTCGAGGCGCGGGCCAGCTCCCCGGTGGCGTCCAGCAGCCCGCCGATCAGGCGGGTGTACTGGGCGAAGCTGTCCGGACCCTTCACCGTCAGACGGTCGATGCCGGCGCGCAGCGCGTCCTGCCCGGCCAGCAGCCCCTCCGCCTCGGCCAGCCGCCCGAGGAAGGCGGCGTAGGCCGGCTGGTCGCGCAGCGGGGCCAGCGCGCGCGCCAGCCCGGCGGCCGCCTGGACGGTCAGCCGGCGCTGGTCGGACAGCTCGGTACGGAACTGGGTGCCGCCGCTGGCAAGGAACAGGGCCGACGCGCCGCGCTCCTTCTGCAGCTCGTGCGCCAGGGAGCCGATGGCCACCGCCGCCTCGGTCAGCGTCTCCACCCGGCCGAGATCGGCCAGCGTGCGCCAGCGACCGTACACGGTGACCGAGGAGATGGCGACCAGGGCCAGCACCGCGACCAGCAGGCCGGCGAGGACCTGCTGCCGGATCGGCCGGTTGGAAAGGCGCAGGCTCATGACCGAGTTCCTGTGCATTAAGGTTGCGCCGGTGGCGGCCGGCTCACCCTTTGGTGTAAGGTTCTATGACCTTCGGGTCAAGCCGCGCGGTCGCGGAATCGGCCATAGGTATAGTGCGCGGCGCAGGCCCCCTCCGACGACACCATGCAGGAGCCGACCGGGTTCTCCGGCGTGCAGCCGGTGCCGAACAGCGCGCAGTCGGTGGGATCCTTGCGCCCGCGCAGGATCTCGCCGCAGGCGCAGCCCTTGTGGTCGGCCACCGAGCGACCGGGCAGGGTGAAGCGCCGCTCGGCGTCGAAGGCCGCGAACGCCGGCCGGATGCGCAGGGCGCTGTCGGGGATGGCGCCCAGCCCCCGCCACTCGAAGGAGGGGCGCAGCTCGAACACCTCGGCCACCAGCGCCTGCGCCTTGCGGTTGCCGTCGCGGGTGACGGCGCGGGTGAACTGGTTCTCCGCCAGGGCGCGGCCGTCGTTGATCTGGCCGACCAGCATCAGCACCGCCTGCATCACGTCCAACGGCTCGAACCCGGCCACCACCACCGGCTTGCGGTGCTCCTCCGCGAAGATTTCGTAAGGGCGGCTGCCGATGACGACGGAGACATGCGCCGGGCCGATGAAGCCGTCCAGCGGCACGCCGGCCCCGGCCTCCTCCGGGCCGTCCAGGATGCCGCGGATGGCGGCGGGGGTCAGCACATGGTTGCAGAAGACGCTGAAGTTGGTCAGGCCCCGGTCGCGTGCGGCGCGGATGACCACGGCGGTGGGCGGCGTCGTGGTCTCGAAGCCGATGGCGAGGAAGACCACCTCGCGGTCCGGGTTGCGCTCGGCGGTGGCGAGCGCGTCGGCGGCCGACAGCACCATGCGGATGTCGGCCCCGGCGGCCTTGGCCTTCAGCAGGCTGCTGCGCCCCGACGCCGGCACCCGCATCAGGTCGCCGTAAGTGCACAGGATCACCCCCGGCTGGCGGGCGATGGCGATGGCGTCGTCGATGCGCCCGACCGGCAGCACGCAGACCGGGCAGCCCGGCCCGTGGATCAGCCGGATCGCCGGCGGCAGCAGGTCGGGCAGGCCGTAGCGGGCGATGGCGTGGGTGTGTCCGCCGCAGAACTCCATGATGTTGTAGCGGCGGTCGGGCCGCACCGCCGCCGCGATGGCGTGGGCCAGCCCGCGCGCCAGCGCCGCGTCCCGGAACTCGTCGATGTACCGCATGCCGCCCGCACCTCCTCCGCGCACCATCGCCGCGGCATTGGGCCGCAAGGGGCGGTGCGGCCGCATTGATGCGGGTCAAGCCTTGGTTGCGGGCGTGTCCGCGCGCTGTAACCGGTGCGGCGACGATTCGAACAGGGCGATGACCTCGGGCCGCCCGCCGCCTCGAACGGATCGTACCTACCGAAGCCGATCACGGTAGGCGTCCTTAGTATACTTTAGCCGTTGACTGCATAATAACGCAGCGAGGCGGTCGTGGGACATCGTGCCGCCTTGGTCCGCTCCACCGCCGCGTGTAGAGCGAAGACACAAAAGCGGCCGGATCGTCCGGCCCGACAAGGATGACGGGACGGAAACCACCATGCAGCCGAAGACCATGAAGCCCAGCGCCGGCCCGCGCTGGGAGACGATCGCGTGGCAGCCCGGATTCGGCGTCGGCAACGGCGCCATCGATGGCGACCACCGCCGCCTGTTCGAGCTGTTCAACGAGTTCGCCACCGCGGTGAACGAGAATCGCGGCGACGCCGAGATCCAGGGCGTGCTGGGCGAGCTGCTCGAATACACCGATTACCATTTCGATCGCGAGGAGGGGCTGATGCGCGCGTACAGCTACCCCGACTACGCCGGCCACAAGGCGATGCACGACGCCTTCGTCCGCCAGCTCCACGATGTGAACAACGCGCTGGATGCCGGCGGGGAGAAGGGCGCCTATGTGCTGGGCGTGCTCGGCAAGTGGCTGACCGGCCACATCCTCGGAGTCGACAAGAAGCTGGGCGCCTTCCTGGGGGAGCGGCCGGCGGCGTGAAGGTGTGGGAGCTGCCTTGAGGCTCGCCGCCCGCGCGTGCCCGCGACGGTTCTGTTGCTCGCGGCTGTGTCCGCGCTCATATATTCCCGTTGTCGGGCGTTGTGACGCGCGACGATGGGACAGGAGCAGGGACAGCCATGAAGGACATGATTCTGGACGCCTACGCGCAGGCTCTGATCGCGGCGATGGAGAAGGGAATCCTGGGCGAGCGGGCCAAGGTTGCGGCTCGCAACGCGACCGCGAAGGTGGTGACCCGGGAATTGGGGAAGCCGGTCACGCCGGAGATGGTGCAGCAGGTCGTCACCAACGTCTGAGCGCAGCGCACACCGCATCCACCCGCAACGGGGCCGCGCGGCCGGACAGGCCGCCGCGGCCTTTTTTCCAGTTATCCACCGCGAATCACCGCACCCCCCGGAACCATCCCCGTTACCCACCGTTGTGTGGCAATCGACACAATATCTTGTGGATGGTTTCAGGTGTGACACCAAATATGTTGCGTGTCGCCGCCTGTGGGGCTAAGGTCCGGACATCATACAGGATGTTGTGGCTGACGGCCATCGGCCGGCATGGGATGAGCCTGTGCCGCAGCGGGTGGCCTCGCCGCCAAGCCAGGGGAGCCTTACCAGAATGCGGATCCAGCGACGCTTCACGATCGAGGGCCAGGACGCCTACGCCGGCCTCGGCTTCCGCAGCACCGCCAGCGAGATCCGCAATCCCGACGGCTCCGTCGTGTTCCACCAGGCCGGCATCGAGGTGCCGGAGGGCTGGAGCCAGGTCGCCAGCGACATCCTGGCGCAGAAGTATTTCCGCAAGGCGGGCGTGCCGGCGGCCCTGAAGGCCGTCGAGGAGAACACCGTCCCCTCCTGGCTGTGGCGCAAGGAGCCGGACGCCGAGGCGCTGGCCGCACTGCCCAAGGAGAAGCGGCTGGTCGGCGAGGTGTCGGCCAAGCAGGTGTTCGACCGCATGGCCGGCACCTGGACCTATTGGGGCTGGAAGGGCGGCTATTTCGACACGGAGGAGGACGCGCGCGCCTTCTTCGACGAGATGCGCTTCATGCTGGCCGCCCAGATGGCGGCCCCCAACAGCCCGCAATGGTTCAACACCGGCCTGCACTGGGCCTATGGCATCGACGGCCCCGGCCAGGGCCACTACTACGTCGATTTCCAGACCGGCGAGCTGGTGAAGTCGCAGTCCGCCTACGAGCACCCGCAGCCGCACGCCTGCTTCATCCAGTCCGTCGGTGACGACCTCGTCAACGAGGGCGGCATCATGGATCTGTGGGTGCGCGAGGCGCGGCTGTTCAAATACGGCTCGGGCACCGGCTCCAACTTCTCCAAGCTGCGCGGCGAGGGCGAGAAGCTGTCGGGCGGCGGCAAGTCGTCGGGCCTGATGAGCTTCCTGAAGATCGGCGACCGCGCGGCCGGCGCCATCAAGTCGGGCGGCACCACCCGGCGCGCCGCCAAGATGGTGACGGTCGATCTCGACCACCCCGACATCGAGGCCTACATCGACTGGAAGGTGATCGAGGAGCAGAAGGTGGCGGCGCTCGTCGCCGGCTCCAAGATCGCCCGCGAGCACATGACCCGCGTCATGGACGCCTGCAAGGGCGGCCTCGACCCCAAGGAGAACAAGGACCTCAAGAAGGCGATCGTCGCCGCCCGCAAGGCGCAGATCCCGGAGAACTACATCCAGCGCGTCATCCAGTTCGCCGGCCAGGGCTTCACCGCGATCGAGTTCCGCACCTACGACACCGACTGGGACTCCGAAGCCTACCTGACCGTGTCCGGCCAGAACTCCAACAACTCCGTGCGCATCAGCAACGACTTCATCTCCGCGGTGCTGGAGGACGGCGCCTGGGACCTGAAGGGGCGCACCACCGGCAAGGTGACGAAGACGCTGCGCGCCCGCGACCTGTGGGACAAGATCGGCTACGCCGCCTGGGCCTGCGCCGATCCCGGCGTGCAGTTCGACAGCACCATCAACGAGTGGCACACCTGCCCGGAGTCGGGGCGCATCAACGCCTCCAACCCGTGCTCGGAATACATGTTCCTGGACGACACGGCCTGCAACCTGGCGTCCCTGAACCTGATGACCTTCCGGCGCGTCGACGGCTCCTTCGACGTGGAGGCGTTCGAGCACGCCTGCCGCCTGTGGACCATCGTGCTGGAAATCTCCGTGCTGATGGCGCAGTTCCCGTCGAAGGAGATCGCGCAGCTCTCCTACGAGTTCCGCACGCTGGGCCTGGGCTTCGCCAACCTCGGCGGCCTGCTGATGGCGTCCGGCCTGTCCTATGATTCGGACGAGGGCCGGTCGCTGTGCGCCGCCATCTCCGCGGTCATGACCGGCGTCGCCTACGCCACCTCGGCCGAGATGGCGGAGGAGCTGGGCACCTTCCCGGCCTTTGACAAGAACCGCGACGCCATGCTGCGGGTCATCCGCAACCACCGCCGCGCGGCGCATGGCGCCACCGACGGCTACGAGGGGCTGGCCGTGAAGCCGGTGCCCTTCGACGCCGCCGACTGCCCGGACGCCGACCTCGCCGAGGCCGCCACCCGCGCCTGGGACCGCGCGCTGGCGCTGGGCGAGGCGCACGGCTTCCGCAACGCGCAGTCCACGGTGATCGCGCCGACCGGCACCATCGGTCTGGTGATGGATTGCGACACCACCGGCATCGAGCCCGACTTCGCCCTGGTGAAGTTCAAGAAGCTGGCCGGCGGCGGCTACTTCAAGATCGTCAACCGGCTGGTGCCGGTGGCGCTCGACACGCTGGGCTACAGCGCCAAGGAGATCGCGGCGATCGAGCGCTACGCGGTCGGCCACGGCACGCTGAAGGGTTCTCCCGCCATCGGGCACGAGGCGCTGAAGGCCAAGGGCTTCACCGACGAGGCGATCGCCAAGGTCGAGGGCGCCCTGCGCACCGCCTTCGACATCAAGTTCGTCTTCAACAAGTGGACGCTGGGCGCCGACGTCATCACCGGCACGCTGGGCGTTCCGGCGGCGGCGCTGGAGATGCCGGGCTTCGACCTGCTGTCGGCGCTGGGCTTCTCCCGCGGCGAGATCGAGGCGGCCAACACCTATTGCTGCGGCGCCATGACGCTGGAGGGTGCGCCGCACCTGCGGACCGAGCATCTGGCGGTGTTCGACTGCGCCAACCCCTGCGGGCGCATCGGCAAGCGCTGCCTGTCCTGGCAGAGCCACATCACCATGATGGCGGCCTCCCAGCCCTTCATCTCCGGCGCCATCTCCAAGACCATCAACATGCCGAACGACGCGGCGGTGGAGGAGTGCAAGGACGCCTACCTGATGTCCTGGCGCCTGGGTCTGAAGGCCAACGCGCTCTACCGCGACGGCTCCAAGCTCAGCCAGCCGCTGTCGGCCTCGCTGCTGGAGGGCATCGAGGACGAGGACAGCATCGAGAGCCTCATCGACGCCCCCAACGCCGCCCGCGTGCCGCTGGTCACCGAGCGCGTGGTGGAGAAGGTGATCGAGAAGTTCATCGAGCGGAAGTCCGCCGCCCGCGAGCGCCTGCCCCACCGCCGCAAGGGCTACACCCAGAAGGCGATGGTCGGCGGCCACAAGATCTACCTGCGCACCGGCGAGTACGAGGACGGCCGCCTGGGCGAGATCTTCATCGACATGCACAAGGAGGGCGCCGCCTTCCGCTCGCTGATGAACAACTTCGCCATCGCGGTGTCGATCGGCCTGCAGTACGGCGTGCCGCTGGAAGAGTTCGTGGAGGCATTCACCTTCACCCGCTTCGAGCCGTCGGGCGCGGTGCAGGGCAACGACACCATCAAGATGGCGACCTCGGTCATCGACTACATCTTCCGCGAGATCGCCATCTCCTACCTCGGCCGCGAGGATCTGGCGCACGCGACGCCGGAGGATCTGGTGCCCTTCACCGTCGGCACCGGCGACAAGCAGGGCGACCTGCCCGACGTGCCCGCGACCGCCGCCACCGTGCATGGCGACATCGTCCGCAAGCTGGCCTCCAAGGGCTATGTGCGCTCCAACCTGCGCGTGCTCGACGGCGGGCAGGCGCAGCGGGCGGTGGCCGCGATGGCGGTCGCCACCGGCACCGACGGCGTCTCCGCCACGGCGGTCGCCACGGCGGGCGGGGTCCAGGCCCACGCCAGCACCACCATGACCGGCACCGCCTATGGCGGCGCCTACAGCGACACCCGCTACGACCGCGTCCGCGAGGCCCGTGCCCGCGGCTATGAGGGAGACCCCTGCGGCGAATGCGGGAACATGACCCTGGTCCGCAACGGCACGTGTCTGAAGTGCGACACCTGCGGTTCGACCACGGGGTGCAGCTAACCAAAAACCATCCTGAGCAGAAAACTCGGGGGCGCCTCCGCAAGGAGGCGCCCCGTTTTTCTTCCGGCGAGATTTTCCGGTAGCGCGTATTGCGCTGCAATCCTTTCAAAGTAAACGGATGAGAAAGCGCCGCCATGCACCAAGCCCCAACGTTAAAAAGAAGGGGCATGGGTAGATTTAATCGCTTTGTTCGTCGAAATTTACTTCGTACACACGAAGCTGGTCTGTTTTCAATCTATCAGAGAACTCAGAAACCATTGCCTTCGCCCGACTTTCGTCCACCGAATACGCCTCCCGAATCGAGGTTAGGACAGGGTGCAATACATCAGGGCCAACACGCTTACTTAGAGAAACTGCAAGCAATGTAGGGAAAACAGAGCGATAGCTGTCCACCACTTCTTTTTTTGAGGGTGCCAGTGAGATATAGTTAAGAAGGAATTCTGGCCGCATTATGAATAGTGGTCTATTGGATCCAAAAACTCGTGCCGCTGCTCTCTGAACTGCTCTTTCATGGGTAAGCCACCATGTTTTGTATCCAAAAGGACTTGGGACGATAGTTTCGTTTTGTGAGGACCTTTTAGAATAGATCCTTAGGGCGTGTAGAGCGTCATTGTAGGCTCTAATAGCTGCTTGTTTCTTTTGCGACCAACTGCGCTCGGTAATTATCGCGTCAGTAAGTTTCCCGAGTTCATCTCGATTAACGGATTTTCTCATTGTGTCTTTAGGTTCGAATTGCAAGTCAAAGCGCTCGCAAAGATAATTGCGCAGACCGTCGCGGCTGCGGCCGTTACGAATCCCGTCGTAGGTGCAAAACTGGCCAATGTAAGACCGCCAGCCTGTAGGTCTCTTCCCCACGGAGTTGATGCCAAATTTTGAGTAAAAATAGGATCGGATGAGTATTCTATCAATTCCGCTTACAAACTCTGATGTCACGAGGGACTCGATTTCTGCATAATAATTCTCAAATTCGAGAACAGCTGCGCGGACATGCGTGAATACTTCTTCAAAAGCAGCTTCGCTCATGACTAGCGTGGATCCAGATTCTTGTATGATTTTCAATGCATTAGTGGCCATTTTACCTCCTGGAGGTAGATAATACTCAGAAAGAGCTTTTACTATGATGTCAGACCCGATATACATTGTAAGTGTTTGTGCCATGTTGTTAAAGTATTCTACGACTTTAGGGTCATTCTTTAGGACAAACATCAAGAAATAAGTGTTGCACAGTCTTAGGAGGTGTTCGCGCTCATCTTCGGTTGGCGCGTATATTACACGCGCCAGCGCTTTTCTTACGCAGTGTTTCGCTTCGTCACGTGCTGCCGATGAGAGGTCAAGCTTGTTCGATTGTTCTTCAAGATCGTCAACGAGGTTAATGGCATCAAGGCCGTCCTCATTCTTGTCGAGAATGTAAAGACTGATCCCTACGCCTTGTCTCTCAAACAATCGTTCAATGCATTGGTGAACTGCTTCTACAATATCGTCCAGTTTATCTAGTATTTCCTTCTTTGAAGTGTGTGACTGTATGATCTGGCGAAACCCGTCTGATACGCGAGAATACAAGGAAGCCTCTTCAAGATTTTCCTCGATAAGTTTCTGGCGCTCTTCAAAGCGCAAAGCGAATTTGCCTTCCTTTCGGTGCCAGCTAATTTCACGGCCAGTAGTATTGTGCTTGCTAGACAATCGACTCAGGCGATCATCTAGATTACTTCTGACAAAATATCGAGCAGTGGGAAGGGCGTTTTCAATTTTTCCAAGAATCTCGCGTTTGGTCAAAAAGATCCCGTTCTCTGGATCTGTTCCTTCGAGAGCCCACAAAATCAAACTGTCGGTGATGTTGCTCAATAGCGTTGCATTTCCGCGCCGACGGTGAACCTCCTGTCCCAAGAACGCACAAAGTGTTCTTGCCTCGAAAGGATAACTTCTTGCTGTGCCACTCGACCCTATATTCATCAAAAAAAGTACAGAGGGCTTGAGGTAAGAATCAAATGCTTGGGTCGTTTGAACTGAATGATTTATGTGCGTCACAATATATGATTTTCCACGAACGCGCACCGTAACATCAAGTTTATTTGTATAAATTTCCTCAATTGAGTCGACATCAGAAATATGCTGAGAAAAATAAAAAATAACAACCTTCGGCTCGCGCCCAAAATCTTTCAGTCGTCTTATAGTTCCTGAGATTTTCCCTTCTATGTTCCCAGTCTTAGATGCCTGCAGAAAGGTGCCTGCTCTCGCAGTCGACTCATAAATCATTTCTTCAAAGCCGTCCGCGCCACCGTCGTGCATACCTCCCAGTGGAACGAACGATGATCCTACCAATGCGCCGTGAAATGTTTGCGCAAAGTTCTCGAAAGCCGTGGTATCGCAGTGATCCAAAGCAACGTCACAAAGTCGGTGATCAATGGTTGGCATTGCAACTCCCGAATGTAGATTGTCTGACCGCACGTCGTTGATGGTCGGGCCATTGGTGGAATAGTATCGGAAAAGATTTAGCCAGAGAAGAAAATTAAGGTGATGTTGAATCGTTGATGTCAGTGGTGAGACTTGCGGTTGCCCCTCAATCCGCCGCCTTCCCCATCGCGCTCGCCGGCAGCCGATCCCCGAAGGCCAGCCCGGCGAGGGCCATGGCGAGAAGGAGCAACAGCAGCATGGCAAGGGAGGCGGACAACAGGAGGGCTGGCATGCGGCGATCCGTGCGGTTGGAGCGGGGTTTTCGGGAGTGTCTCACCCGCGGCGGCTTGGTAACTCGAAATCGCAAGGCACAATGTGGCAACATACAGTTTCGCCAAGTCCTGCCGTAACGGATATGACCGGTGGCGGTTCGCGCCAATGCACTCCGAGGGTAGTCCGATCGGGATGGCGATCGTTTACCGGGCCCGCGCCATACTGCGCCCGCGGCCGATGCCTGGCCGGGGAGTATCGGGACATGGTCGGCGGTGAAGCCTCGCTCATCATCTACGACGGCGACTGCGTGTTCTGTCAGAACTACGTGCGCTTCATGCGGCTGCGCGAGACGATCGGCCCCGTCGAGCTGCTGGATGCCCGCTCCGGCGACCCGCGTGTCGAGCGCTACTGGCGGGACGGCTACAACCTGAACGAGGGCATGCTGTTCGTGCACAAGGGGGGGGTGCACCACGGCGCCGAGGCGGTGCGCATCCTGGCCGCCCTGTCGAGCCCGGATGCCCTGTGGAGCCGCTTGAACGGGCTGGTCTTCTCCAACGGCACCGCGGCGGCGCTGCTCTACCCTCTGTTGAAGCTGGGCCGCCGGGCCACGCTGCTCGCCCGCGGCAAGCGCCTGATCGACCGGCCGCCCTCGCTGACGGAGTGAGCGGCCGGCGTGGACCGGCCGCCCACGCCGTCAGTGCGTGCACACCTTGGGCCGGCGGACATCCACCGTCTTGAAGATCAGGAAGGCGCGCTCCAGCAGGGACGGCTGCTCGTAGGCGGGGACGGACGCGTGCGTCACCTCCGCCTCCACCAGCCCGTTCAGCCGGTAGGTCACCCAATGCTCGCGGTCGCGGCGCAGCACGTCCTTCAGGGCGTAGAGCACCATGCGCTCGCCGCGATCCCTCAGGTGCAGCAGATAGGGGTGCGAGGAGTCGAGAATCTCCACCACATCCTCCTGGTAGCCGAACAGGTAGGGCGGCTTGGCGAACAGCAAATGGTTGGTCTCGCCGCCCTCCGTGTGCAGGTTGCTGAACATGTTGATCGAGCTCTCGGTCTTCAGCCCGATGTAGGGCGAGGTGCAGGCGACGAACAGCGCCAGCGGGACGAGATGCAGCCACACGGGCCGGCGCGGCTGCCCAGCCCCCCGGTTCGGCCCGCGGTAGGGCAGGTGCTCCAGCGCCGCGCGGGTCATCAGCACCGAAGCGACGGCGCCGAACATCGCCCACACCATGATGAAGGTGGAGTGGTAGAACATCCGCAGCGGCCGCTCCGGATAGTCGGTCGCCACGATCATCGCGCAGATCCAGGCGGCGGCCACCAGAAGCCCGCCGGCCAGCGGCAGCGCGGCGTTGCCGAACCAGCTACGCACCCGCCGCAGCGGCCCGGCGACGCTGTGATAGAAGTCCCGCTGCGCCTCCGGCGGCATGGTCAGCGCGTAGAGCGCGAAGACCAGGCAGGAGAAATCCATGTACCAGGAATAGGCGCTGATCGGGATGATGTAGTGGAACACCAGCGCCAGGATCAGCCCGACGGCGAACCAGCGCCGCCAGTACAGCGCCGCGATGGCGATCGCCTCGATGATGAAGGTGGAGTAGATCGCCAGATAGCGCCCGAACAGATTGCCGTCCAGCCCGAAAGGTCGGGCGAGCGGTGCGTAGAGCATCACCGCGCAACTGACGTCCGGGTCGAGGAAGTCGGTGTTGATCTTGTGGAAGATGCCGTAGACATACATCACCGCGAGCAGCCCGCGGGCGATGACGCGCAGGTTCTGGTAGACCAGCTCGCGCCGCGTCCCCGCCTGCGACCACGCCGCCTGCGCCAGCACCAGCAGGATGCCGGTGTTCATGAACAGCGTGATGGTCTTGTTGTTGGACGCCACCGGCGCCAGCAGGGCGTAGCGCAGCATCAGCGCCGCGGCGAGCAGCCCCAGCAGCCACGTCAGCCGCGGCCGGATCACCAGCGCCACCGCGGCGAGGACGGCGGTCCACCCCACCAGGAACAGGGCCGGTCCGTCGCGGCCGATGAAGGTGGACGGGTTGTCGGCCAGGCTGAACAGCATCGCCACCGCCCACATCGGGGCGAAGACGGTCAGGCCGTCGTGGACGCGGGCGTGGGCGGCTGCTTCCGGCGGCCACAGGCGTGACCGGATGGCGCCCGCCAATCCCCCGCCCTGCCGCAAACCGGAGGTCATGGACATGCCGTCAGCTTCCCTTTCGCGTGGTCGGTGGACTCGTCGGCGGAGACGGCATGCGCGGGGCGACGGGTGTCACTCGCTTCCTGCGCAATCCGCGTAATAACGGCAGCCCGTGGCGACCGGCAGGTTGCTGCTGGCCACGTAGATGCCGACAAGTCCAAGCACCGTCATGAAGACAAGGACAAGCTTCTTCGAAAGATCGGCCATGACCCGCACTGCCCGAATGGTTGGGAGCGTCTGCGTAGACTGTGTTGAACCGAAGCGCACTTGCAAAAGGTAGGTAGTGGAATGGGTGTACTCCGATGGGTTAGGCTGTTCGGGGGTATCCCCGGTGCACCGCCCGCCGCCCGCCCGCCGGCCGGCTCCACGCCAGCGCCGCCCCCGCCGCCAGCGCCGCCAGCC
>OFDN01001706.1_pt1 | contig 13701 bp, 6 predicted proteins | sample 1520971 | NCBI WGS metagenome assembly OFDN01 (sample SAMEA94257418, study PRJEB24077) | hot springs metagenome | biome: Aquatic biome; feature: Geographical feature; material: Water | place: India | collected 2012-06-12 | depth 5 m
ATAAATTTTGTTGGACTTGATGTCATGTCATATTATATTTTAATGCGTTTGAATAGATTGAAAATCGAAATCAAGATTTATTACAATTACTTCGAATCAATCCAATCACTGGTGAAAGACAAGTCCTACTTGAAGAAACTTCTCCTGTTTGGATTAATATTCATGATTTATGGAAGCCATTGTCTTCAACCTATAGATACCCTCATCATCCATTCCATGAAGGAGATTTTTACTTCATTTGGGGATCAGAAAGAACTGGATTTATGCAGTTATATTTATATTTAATTTTATATCTTTGATTCAATAATATCGTTCAATTCAATCATGCCACAATTAAGTGTAAGAAAAAAACAAGACTACCAAGAACGTTATACCATAAGGATACAAGGAGGGAAAGCTGGTCTTGTAGAAGCAACTACAAAAATGGATATCAGTGAGTTCAGACTCTTTGCTACTGTTCTTACCATGATTTTACCAGATGATGAAGACTTCACTGAGTACGAAATAAGGATTCCTGATATAATTAAACTCTTCGATCTAAACAGAAATGGCAAATACTATGAAGCATTCAAAGATGCTGCTTTGCGACTGATGGATAGGAAGTTTGTAGTTTATGAACAAAAGGAAGATGGAAAAGAATATAAAACAACAATCCCCCTAAGTATCCAAACAAGCGAGCCTGTACTTGTGGGTGAACAAAATCGAATTAGGCTACAATTTCATCCCAAACTCAAACCATATTTACTCGATTTACAAAGAGAATATTTAACGGTTGATATTAGGAACATAACAGAAATACAAAGTCATTACTCTGTAAAACTATACTTTGTACTTAAACACCAACAAAGACTCGGCAATAAAAAGGTAAGGTACGATGTAAGTAGACTAAGACAAATATTAGCTATTGAAGAACATGAATATCCATTGTATGGGAGTTTGAAACAAAAGGTTTTTCAGAAGGGGATAGAGGATATAAATAAATATACGGACTTAGAAATCACAAAAATTGAAGAACACAAGCATGTAAGATCGGTGGTGGCTATTACCTTTCATTTAAACCCAAAAGAAAGACAGCTAGAAGTCAAATCTCAAAAACCACAACGTCAGGTATTAAAATCTTCTGGAGGGAAAGTCGTAGTCACTAACAATATCGAACCACGGCGTTTAGCAGAAGATACAACCGTTGAAGTTCTACCTCAAAAAAACGAATTATTCGAAGAAATTTACTTGTTGGTCAAACCATATAAGATTTCTAAAAAGACTGTTTATGCTTGGATTAATGAGTTTCCTAAAGAACAAGTGTTACTGGGTGTAAATTATGTAATAGAGAAATTGAGGGTGGGGGAGAAAATACAAAATATTGGTGGGTATATGAACCAAATGGTAAATACACCATCTCTTTATGAAAACTATAAAGAAAGCCAACAAAAGAAGGAAGAAAGAAGCTTAAAATTGCAAACCGAAACAAATTTAAAAATACAGAGTGCAGCTATTGAAAAAGAAAAAGCTCAATTTAATGAATCGTATTTTAAAGCTCAAAATGAATTTTACAAAAAACTCATCAACGAAAATGTTATAAATAGCATTATAAAATACTTAATGGAAGAAAATGCGAAAGAAAAACCATCATTAGTGGTAGCAATGAGCTATGAACAACTAATGAAGGTATCTGGTGGGAAAATTGATAAGAATACTTTTGAGAAAGCTATGGACGAGGCTGGCTTTACATTTACAACTTTTGTTTCAGAATGGATAGAAACTAATTTCCCTCAGGAGGTATCACAATTCAAAGAACCATTTAAAGTCGAAGCGGCTTTTTTAGGAATAGATATTTAGATTTTTTAATTAGAAATCTTTGGTTCCTGAAAGTATATGTTTTTTACCTATAACTAATCTCTTTGGCTACCTACTTTAACATTGTTGCAACACCATAGACAAACGAATAAATTAAATACGTTTTATTAATTTTTGACACAATTCCAAACAAAGTCAGACCCATTGTTTAGAATTGAAAATTTTAGCCTTTAATTTATTTTTGAATAGTGATTGTATAAGTTTTCCCTTTTTCCGTTTGAAAATCAATCACATTGCCTTTATTTTCAGACATTTCGAGTAGTTTACTGCTATCTTTTATGATTGGTAGGCCCGCATCTACAAACTTATAAAAAGGGTTTGGGTTTGCTCCTTCACTTTTGAAATATGGCACATTGACCATTACTTTTTCAGTGGTTCGGACTCGACAATTTCCTCCCAACGCCGAATGAATCCTTGCTTTGGTAAGTTTTCCGTTTTCCCATTCCAAATCTACCGTAAATCCACCTCTAGCTTTCAAACCATTAATTTTGCCTGATTGCCAAGTTGAGGGGAGTGCTGGCAAAAGATGCAACTCACCTGCATGGCTCTGCACCAACATTTGAGCGATTCCTGCGGCTGCTCCAAAGTTCCCATCAATTTGAAAGGGGGGATGAGCACAAAATAAGTTACTATATGTGCCGCCACCAGTCATGTTGGTTTCTTGTGTTTTCACTAGTGTAAAAAGGTTTGTCAACAATTTTAAAGCGTGGTCGCCATCGAGTAGCCGTGCCCAAACGTTTACTTTCCAACCCATTGACCATCCTGTGGCTAAATCGCCTCGACGTTCCATAACTTTTTTGCTAGCTGCAGCAAGTTCAGGCGTGGTAAAATTATTAATCTGATTACTCGGATGTAAGGCATATAAATGAGAAAAATGTCGATGTTTTGGGTCGGCATCTTCAAAATCTTCTTTCCATTCTTGAAGCTGACCGTATTTACCAATCTGATAAGGTAATAGTTGTGGTAATTGTTGTTTGATATTTTTTACTAATTCATCATTTATTCCTAGGGTTTGACACATTTCAACATAACGAGCAAATGCCTCTCGGACAATACCCATGTCCATCGTTGGCCCCTGACTGATGGTAGCTCTTTTATTATCTTCATAAAGAAAATAGCTTTCGGGCGAATGACCTATTGGTGTGATTAAATAGGCTGTTTTGGCATCTTTTACCAGCCAACCTTGATAAAATTCCACTACACCTTTTAACACTGGATAAACTTCATTTTTTAAGAAAACTTTATCGCCAGTATGAAGGTATCTTTCCCAAAAATGGCTAGTAAGCCAGCCTGCTCCCATGGGCCAAAACGAACATAAACAGCGGTCAATAGGTTCAGCATTTCGCCAAATATCCATGTTATGGTGCGAAGTCCAACCCTCATTTCCGTACATAAATTTAGCTGTGTTTTTACCATTGACAGCTAATTCTTTAATGGCTTTGAAAAGAGGCTCGTGGCACTCTGAAAGATTGGTCGATTCGGCAATCCAATAATTCATTTCGGTATTGATATTAGTTGTATAGCCGCCATTCCAAGGTGGTACAATCTGGTCATTCCAAATACCTTGAAGATTAAGCGGCTGGCCATTGGGGCGTGAACCCGCAATCATGAGGTAACGACTATACTGAAAATAAAGCGATGGAAAGGATGGGTCTTTGCCGTTTGAAAATAAACTCACTCGCTGGTCGGTTGGTAGTTTTGACTGTTCAGTTTCTTCAGCGAGTTCAAAGTCAACTCTATCGAAAAGTTTTTTGTAATCGGTTAGATGTGTGCTATATAGTTGAGTAAATATCTTCTTTTCAATTGATTTTAAATAGCTATTTACCAAAAAACTCGAATTTTTCCCTTGTTTCGATGGGCTTTTGTCGAAACCATTATAACTAGTTGCCGCTGTCAGAACAACAACAATCTCACTAGCATTTTCTACTTTTATACTATCTCCAGTACGAATAAGTTTTCCGCCCAAATTCAAAATTTTAGCTTGGCTTTCAAAAGAAATGCCTCTTCCTCCATTGGTGGAATCGTAAAGAATATTTTTTGCATTAGCCTTACGCGTGCCATCATTTTCGTAAAGCTCTGGGTATTTGTACTGGTCACCAACACTTTCTACTTGCTCAAATTCTCGTCTTTGTACAAAATATGGGGCTTTTCCCATCATTTTCAGCATGTTGCCATTGGCTTCGTATTTGGCTGTTGAAATATGTGGTGTTGTAAAACGAAGCGTACAATTGATTTTATCAGTTCCTTCGGTTGAAAACTTTACTACGATAATATGGTCGGGATAACTCGCAAAATATTGTCGTTTGAATTTTGTATTGCCTACTACATACTCGGTGTAGGCAGTGGCCGATGAAATATCTAACCAACGTTTGTAAGCTGAAACGGCTTGTCCATGTTCGAAATTGGCCCAAAAATCGCCCAAAGGCTGATAAACTTGATGATTTCTACCGAGCAATTCTTTAGCTACGATAGCATCTGCTTCTTGGTATTTTCCAGCTTTGAGAAGTTCTGTAACTTGTTGGTAATATTTACGAACACTAATATTTTTAAAGGTCGCATCAGGCTCTCCTGAATAGAGTGTGCTTTCGTTGAGTTGTATGTGTTCTTGTCTAGAATCCCCAAAAATCATAGCCCCCATATAGCTATTTCCAATTGGGAGGGCTTCTGTCCAGACCGAGGCGGGTTTATCGTACCAAAGCGTATGGTTAGATTTTTGGGCGAAAATTTGAGCTGAAATAAGTAATAAAAAAGAAAAAAGAAAAATTTCCAAGTTTTTTAACATCGTATTGTTTGTTTTTGCAATTAGTTTTCAACTGTAAGTTGGCTAATTTTTTTCATTTGATATCGTCACCGTAAATATAATCAATGACAGTTTATCACCAAGATTTGTCCAAACAACCACCAAAAAAATCGATTAATTTGTGTAGGTGAAACAGTCTTTATTTAGGAGTGCTACGCTATCCATTTATTCTTCTATTTTAAAATGTCTATATTTTCTGGACACTTACAAAGATTCTTTCCCAAATAATCAGGCAAAGTAATACAAAATCCCAACCATACTCGATGTTAATAGACCTGCATAGAAAATATCAGATTCCCAAAGTTTATATTCTTCTTTACTATGTTTAAAATACCAAAGAAATAATAAAAAAGTAAAAATAATAGCCGGAATTGCTAACAATTGAGGGGTGAATATGCCATTATATCCTAATGTAATAAGTGGAATATGTATTAGCGAAAACCGTAAAACTGCTGTTTGAATATCTTTCAGTGAACCCATCAACTCAAGGCTTTCTCCTGAAATATGCGTATTTTTCTTATTAAGTATTTTACTTAAGATTATAATTATGATTGAGCCCAAAAACGTAATTGAAAACACTCTGTAAAGGAAATTGAAGTTCTCTCCAAAAGTTGCTTTCACAAATGAAAAATTCACTAACCACCCCTCATAAAGCAAATCACAGAAAAGGCCAATCAATGGTGAACCTAAAAGAACTATTACAGCTGCGATTGGATTGGTTTTCTTCCATAAAATTCCACAAAAGAAAACAATCACTAAACCAGGCTTGATATAAGATGTTTGTTTAGCAATTTTTAGAAAGAAATTATCAGAAGAATTAGGATCAAAGGTTATCATGGCAAATATGATAGCAACACCAACCATGATACATACAAAAATTTGTCCAAATCGAACAGTTTGCCTATCAGAAGCATGAGCATTGATGTGTTTTTTATATACATCAAAAGCCATCATGGTCGAAACAGAATTCATCATCGAATAGATGGCAGAGAAAATAGCACAAATAAGTCCAGCCAAAACCAAACCTTTTAATCCCAATCCTGACGGGACAACTACTTTAAGCAATGTCATGAAAGTATCATCTGGTTTAACAACATTTTCACCAAATCGAATTCTGAAAATATAATAAGCCGCAGTTCCAACAGCAATTGAAAAAAAAGGAATGATCAATTTCAAAAATCCTGAGGCGATTGCACCTAATTTAGCATCTCGTTCGGTTTTTGCGGCAAGTACTCTTTGTACTTGGTATTGATTAGTCGTCCAGTAGAAAAAGTTTAAGATTGTAAGTCCAGTAAAAATACCAAGCCAAGGTAAATCTTTATGGTTAGTTGGCAAAAATAGGTGCATTTTATTGGCACCCGCATGGTCAATTTTCAGTAAGCCAGAAAATCCGCCAATCTCTGATTGCATATACGTAAGTGTCCCGATAATAAGCACAGCGGCAATCATCACTACTGTTAGAATATTATCTGCAATGACGACCGATTCCATGCCGCCAAAAACCGAAAATATAACCGTTACGACAGCAATTATTAAAATACCTTGAAAATAAGTAATTTCGTAGGAGGAACCCACAAATAAAAGTCCTAAAGTTCGACTTCCTATATAAAAACCACCTACCAATTGAATCATGATAAAGGCAATCATTACAACCATGTAGGCTAATCGAGTATTTGAGTTATATCTTTTTTCTAGAAATTGTGAAAGGGTAAAAAAGTTTCTTTTCCGATATATCGGAATGAAGACATAGACTAAAACCAAAATAGCAACGACTGCCCAAACTTCATAATGGCTTTGTGCAAAACCCACTGAATAACCCACACCCATCATTCCAATTATTTGTTGTGCATGAATGTTCGTTCCGAAGATTGAGCCGGCCACACTCCACCATCTTAGCGAACGCCCTGCCATGAAGTATTCTTCAGAATCTTTCTTCTTAAAACTTGAATACATACTTGCAACAATCAAAAAAATAAGTAGTCCAAGCAGCACTATATAATCGAATGTTTGTAGGGTTGTTATCATTTGATAATGTATCGTGACAATAAGCTTGTTTATAGGTTTTCCATCTTATACAAAATAGAAAAGGCTAATCTATTTAGGATAATTTTGCAAATTAGGCTACATTTACCAAACTCTTAATTCTCCATGCGTTAGTGGAGTTATAGGAGTTTCTATAGGAGTTCTCCCCTGAATAACCGACAATTTACCTGTATTTTTTAGTTTTGGTAAAACTAGCTCACCAAATTTCTGACATTCTTCTAATAATGGATAACCCGATAGAATAAACGCACGAACACCCATATCCATATAGCGATTCATTTTCGAAATGATTTGTTCAGGTGTACCAACCATGGCTGCTCCACAACCTGACCTTGCTCTACCAATACCTGCCCAAAGATATGGTTCAATAAAATCATCATCATCTGCTTGTTTTCTGAACTCATCTTGCCTTAAAACCCCCAATGATTTTGAATCTTGAGTACGGTGTTTTAGCCTTTCTCCGAGTTCAGCATCAAATTTAGACATCAATTCTTTTGTGTAAGCTCTAGCCTCATCCTCTGTTTCGCGTACAATTACATGCAAACGCATTCCAAAATCTATTGTCCTACCATAAGCTGCTGCACGTTGGCTCATCTCTTGCATCGTTGCATAGATACTATCTTCAGGTTCAGGCCACATTAAGAAAACATCACAGTATTTGGCACAAACATCTTTCGAACCATCAGAAATTCCACCAAAATATAATAACGGACCACCATTTTGTTGATATGGCTTCACGGGGTCGGCTGGCATATTAAACTTATAAACTTCTCCTTCAAATTCTATTTTATTTTTTGTCCATGCTTGTTTTAGAATCTCTATCACCTCAGCACATCTTTGATAGCGTAAAGTGTTATCCTCTTTCAAACCAGGCAAATCAGAATTAATAATATTTATTGTTAGCCTACCCTCAAGAATATGATCAAGCGTAGCCAAATGCCTAGCCAACATTGGTGGGTGAATTTCACCGGTTCGAATCGCGGTGAGCATATTGATATTTTTTACTTTGGGTGCCATTGCCGATGCAAAAGGAATCACTTCTTGCCCCACAACATAAGAAGTAGGTAACAAGATATTATCGAAACCGAGTTTGTCTGCTGTTTCGATAATAGTTGAGCAATTGGCAAAATTACTTCTTCGAGTTGGGTCAATTGTGCCAAGATATTGTGTATCTCCGCCACAAAGGTCATCAAACCATGACACTTCTACCACTCTTTCTACTGTACGAATATTGACTTTTTCGATAGGTTCATTAAGCATTTTTGTAATTTGAAGTAAAAATATATAATTAATTCCTTTTAAGTTAGTAAAGTGATTTAGAGCTTTTGATTACAACTGAGCATCTTAGTTAAATATAAATTTAAACACGATTTTATACTATAACTAGCTTAAGGAAAGTAAAGCCAAATTTATTGGGATTTAAATACATAGTTAGTTTTCTGAATTTATTTTTCCTGGGCATCCATCAATAATTGCCTTAAAAATACTCCCCCTTTGTACCTCGAAACCTGGATTCAAAGTAATAGTTTTCCCACTATCAAAATTGATTTTAGATAGATTTTTTATCTTATTGGTTGATATGATTTCATTATTAACTTCAAAATATCGCTGTTGATTATCAAAAATAGTTGGTATTAATTCTGCAGTATTTTTACAATAAACTACTCTTACCTTATTTGGATTTAAATTTATACCTACTCCACAGAGATTTTTAGAAGAAAAAAGTTGTAATGAATCGCTTTTCTCATAATTATCGGGATAATAAAAATAACTAAATGTGTTACTATAAACAGAGGAGTAAGTAAGCACATTATTATGTTTAAAAACTAAATCTACAGGTAATGTACCCGTAATTTTAATGGGAACTAACACATAAGAATTTTTTTGTTTAAAGATTACCGAGTCTTCAAATGAAACTTGACTGGGGAAAAAGACGGTTGCCCCATTAGGACTTGAACTACTTTGTATATTATTATCATCAACCCTTACTCTAAAACGATAATTGCTCCCAACTGCAAGATTCGGGGGAATCACAGCAGATATTGTATCAGTAAGTAGTATCGAAGATATTTTTTGATAGTTTTCGGAATTTTCATCAGACATTTCTGCCCAGTAGGTTAAAGTATTTGGTACATTTCCAATTTTTTGAAATGGTATTTTCAAGTTTTTCCCAGAGCATACTAAAGTGACATTTTTGGTGTTTATATAATTTCCCGTAGCTCTATTTACATTTATTGTTGCTTGTCCTAAACCTATTCCATTCCCACAAATATTAGAAACTGACTTAATTTTGTATAAACTTGTAACAGTTGGAGCAATTGGTTTTGAAACGATTAATGACTCATAAATATAAGAACCATTGTAGTAAGAGAGTTCAAGTTGGCTATTATCCTCAAAGGTAACAGTTATTGGTGATGTACCTTTTAAAACATTAAAGCTGATTTCAGAATTTTGACCAGGGTTTATGTACGTTATACCTGCTAAATTAAGAGTTGGAGGCTCAGAGAGGTAATGATATCCCGAAAAGGTTGTTATAATATTAGGGTTTGAGGCTCTCAAGAAAATTTGGTAGTACCCATGTCGAATAGTATTTGGGGTATTAAAAATAATATCACCATTGCTCAGAGGTGTTGTTGCCACTGTGTATTCATTATTGTAGCTATCTACAAGAATAACCTTTATCACATTATTTTTACCAAACTGTCCAGAAGTTTGAAAGTTAATATTGACAGAAGAACCAATGCAAGGCGAAGAAAAAACTATTTTGTTAATGATTATGTTCGGACGTTCATAGACTTTGACTATCCCAGATACATCACCATATCCGCAAGCACTATTTTGAACACTTTTTAAAGAATAAATATCACCTGGTTTTGCTACAATTGGGAAATACCCTATACTATCACTAAACGATACATAACGATTCGAAGGGTTGAAGACAACACCTTTCCCGTTATCTCCTTTCAGAAGTACTTTTAGATTTATGCTTTCGCCACCTTTATAAACAAAAACTGAGTCGGTTCCATTTTCTGCAACCAATTTTGCTGTTGGTTTTTTATATAAATATGTACCGGGGTATCTTGTACTTTCGAAGTCTAAATAATTTGTGCAAATGACTCTAAATTCGTAAGCACCACCATCTTTAATGTCTTCTGGAATTCGTACAACCATTGGATTACCAGTTTGCAATGTCTCAATGGTTCTGAAATTTTCGTTATTTGATTTAATTTGTACTGCAAAATTTGCATCAATCGGAACGTCACCCTCAAGTCTGTACGTAACAGATAATGCTCCACCAACACAATTTTTATAAGAAAGCAACTCGCTTGTATAGATTTTAAATTTTACAACCTTGGCTTTAAATGGTAAATTTGATGTGGTATTCAATCCACATTCATTGCTAACTTCAGTAATTGAAAATGAAGTGTCTTTTTGGATTCTAATTAAATCTGATATTCCATAAGTTGATAAATCATAAATTTCTGCTCCAATTGTATAAATCTTACTATTGTTGATTCTATAGTTTAGTGTACCACTTCCGTAAAAATTACTTATCAGGCTTATTTGTTGGTTTTTAACCAATGACACAAAATTTGTATTTACACGTTCACCATAAGGAAATAAATCATTGTTAAAAACATAAGCACTTGTTACAGCTCCTACAGGAACAGCGTTTAACTTTATATACGTCCCATACGTGCAACTAACAGGTGAAGTAGAGCAAACTTTCACATAAAATGTTTCATGCATTCTTATATTATTTGTAACTCTTCCACCTATATTAATACTTTTAGACCTGCCAATGAGTGAATCACTTCGATAACTAGTTGCTAAAAACAATTGAAATTCATTATCAGAATTGTATAACCCAATAGTATCAATTTGTACCTCAATTGGGGCGTTCAAACAAAAGATATTCTTATTAAGATTAACAATCCTAAGACTATTCGGACGTCTGTATAAAGTATAATTATTTACTTCTTGACCAATATTTCCTACTCCACATTGATTTTTGATAGATTGGAGTTTAACTGATGTTGGATTTTTGATAAAAGTACTAAAACTTGAATTACCCGATTCTATTATCTGAGTTATTGTATCATTGGTTGATTTGACATAATATGGCCAACCACCACTCAAGTTTAAATAAATGCTTACATATTCAGGATTGTAAATTTGATAAGTACCCGTGTAAGAAATATTGGCAGAAGGAATACTTTTTATTCGTATTTTATTGGATGAGAAATTACTAAGATATTCTCCATTGGTAGTTGCTATTCTAAATTGTGTTCCTTCTGAATAATAATATTCGGAAGGAATTTGAATTTCAAGCGAATCGCCTAAGATTTTATGTGTAAAAACTGCATAATTACTACTTGTATTATAATTATAAGCTCTAACTTCAAGACTTGATAAATTTATAAATGATTTTGCTTTGAATCTTACCTTAAATTTTTCCCCAACACAAAATGATTTATTAGGTAAGTCGAATAGTTCTAAATCGTCCTTAATTCTTACATTGAATTCTCTATTTATTTCCTTATTACCGCAATTTGATAATACATTTGTAAACCTATAAACTCCTTGATACGGTGGTTTGAATTCATAATAAAAATTTAGACCTGTAGCACCACCAAAAGGAACAACATGTAAACTGTCATTAAGTATAAAGCCAGTTGGTTTTGCTCCTATGTAATTATATACAAGTTGTACTTTCTCTTGTGGATATACTTCCACATTTGGAGTAAATATTTGTATATCTGACTGCTCGTGAATATTTAATTTGCCATAAATATTGCTGTAGAGACTAGGTGTAGAAGTTATAATTCTGGCGAAATATCCATTGGGTGTAATATCTGTAGGAATAATTGCTGATAATTGTGCATTTTCATAGGTCAAATCAAGCGTTTTAACATTGCTTCCTTCGTTGTTCAGTATTTCCAGTTTCCAGTTCGTATGATCATCAAATTTATAACTTGAATTATAGGTTAAGTAAATTTTCTGCCCCTTACATATATCCATGCTTGAAAAGTTAGTAATTTCTAAACCATACGGCATTACATTTAAGGTATATTCTGATGGCTCAATAAATCCATAACCACATTCGTTTCTCACAGAATCAATTTTGTAGGTATAACTTTCTTGTTTCGGATTGAAGTATAAATTGCCAGAGGTGGGCTGAATTATTGCTCCAGAATTAAAAATTGCTTTTATGCTGTTTGAACTAAAATTATAGCCATTAGCCTTGATTCTTATAAATATTGGCAGATTAGGAACAGTATAATTTGTTTTAATATACTCAGAATATTGGGTTGGTACATATTGATAAAAACCCTCAAATTTTACTCTTGGTAAACTCTTTATTAAAACATTTATTTCATTGCTGACTTTATATGGGCTGGATGAATAAACACTAATATTTAAATAATTGAGGTTCTCATCCACAGCATATTTGGCTGGTAAATCTACTTTAAATGCCCCATTCTCAAACCTTGCTGGTAGGTCATAGTGAATTGAGTCATTATAAACTTGTCGAAAACTCGCCCTGAAAACATTATTTGAATTAAAGCTACCATTTGAAATATATCCCTGAACAGAAATTGTGGTACCAACACAGTAGTTGGTATACTGAGGCTGGGTCAAAATTATATTTTGTGCAAATAAAATTGGGGCATTATAAATAAAAATAAGAGTTATTATTATTGGCTTAGTCCAATATATTTGCGTTTTAGCATCATTAATACTCTTTTTTAATTTCGTTAATAAGTAATCACACATTAAAATTTTGTATTTGTCTTGTTACAAGTATTTGTGGACTTTATTTAGCACAGCTTTTTTTGTTACTTTAAAACTGATCAATTACAACAATTAGCCTCTAGATTGATACATAAAATTTAATAATATCTAATTGATGTTTAATCTAAAAACTCTTTTAATTCGATTAGTAAATCAGGTCTATTTGAAAGCGTCAAGTAGATAACAATTGGTACGAAAACAACAAATAAAACCATAATATATGGAATATTTCTCGTTGGATTTTTGCCTTCTATGATAAAGTCTTTGGGGTTATACTCCAAATATTTCAAAGTAACTTCTTTTTCTTGCTTTAGATATTGATTGTATTGTATTCCAAAGTAAGCTTTTTGAGTAAATATTTCTCCTGAAAAAGTTTTAAATTTTACTATTGGGTAGTAGGTTTTACCATTTTTTCCTTCTTCAACATGGTAATCTATAATTTCTCCTGAAACGCTGACTCCGTTTTTATTAATAGTATTGTATTTATTATATACTTGGGCAAGTTTCCAAATTAAGAATAAATCACCTAGAATAGATGCACAAATAACAAGAAAAGGTGTCATATTTTTAGATTCCAAAGACCAGCATTTGATGGTTTTTAAGTGATTTTAGAATTAAAATTCGGCTTATTAGTAATAATAATTATCTTGACTTCATTTGATATACTTCGATTTAGAATTGATGAACAAAGTAACCTTTCCTTTTAACTGCCCATTAGACAGTAAGCCCCTCAATTAACTATCTCATCAAACTATTCGCTAAAAGTAAACTTGCACTGAAAAATCTAAAAAAGCAATTATGGACTAAAGTATTTTAAACTTCAGAGTAAAAGTTGCCAAAATATTATTTATGATTTGAATTTGTCAAAAGTCTACAAATAAAGAAAAACAGAGCTTCCCCTACTATTCAAGAAATACACGGTAGTAAAAAGAGACCCTTACAAATTATTTTAGGTCCAAAATGACTCGGAGTATCAAACTTTTAAACTATGTCAGTCATATAAGTAATTTCTTTTAAGCAGTTACAACACTTTATATGAAGATATTTTTAGACTTTTTTTTGTCTAATCAAACACCCGTTTGTTTATACTAATTTAAACTTCTTTTATATTCTTAAATTAGGTACTAGTAAAACCCAATTTAGTATACTTTTTTTGTATATTAATCAAAGTATAATTAAATATATTAATGTTTTGAGAACTATTTACA
>OFDN01001707.1_pt1 | contig 13684 bp, 12 predicted proteins | sample 1520971 | NCBI WGS metagenome assembly OFDN01 (sample SAMEA94257418, study PRJEB24077) | hot springs metagenome | biome: Aquatic biome; feature: Geographical feature; material: Water | place: India | collected 2012-06-12 | depth 5 m
GCCTGGACGAACGCAGCCGCCGCATCGTCGAGGTGGTCGACCGCAGCAATGGCGGCATGCGCAATGCGTCGGCCAGCGGCGCGACCACCTCGCAGCCGGCGTTGGCGGCTGCCTCACGCAGCGGTCTCGCGCGGATGATCCTTAACAAGGCCCGCCCGGGCGACATCAACCCGGTCGACAGCTTGAAGGGCGTGGTGCTGCCGCAGGACATGATCATGCAGCCGCTGCCGACGGAGGTCGCCGAGCGGGAGTCGGACCTCAAGGGGCTGAACTATGCCTTGCTGGGCGACGAAGTGCTGATCGTCGAGCCGAACACCCGCCGGGTTGTTGACGTAATTAAGTGACCAAGGCCTCGGGTCCGTGAATGAACCCATCAACGCCCGGCTCAACTGCCGGGCGTTTCCATTTCAAACCGCATCATTCGGAACTGAAGCGATAACCGCCTGCAACCGAGCGACGCGCCAACTCGCGATATTCGCGGCGGCGCGCTTAGGTGGGTAGCTTCATGTAGCTGCGGCGCCCGCGAAGGCCAAGAGCGCCACTTCCGGACATTGGGCCCGTTCCCGGATCCAGACTTTCAGCAGACGTTGTATGGTTTGCTCAACTAAGGCGCGCGGCTAGAGCCTCGATGGCTGGCGTCGCTGCTTTTGCCGACCTCAACTGACCTGAGGCTGATTTCTTCATAGGTCGCGCTCGTTGATAGAGGAGACAGGTGCATACGGATCTGCCGGTTCACGGACGGGCATCTTTGAGTGCTCTCAGCGTGAGCCTAGTGAGGGCGAAGCACAGACCTACATTTCGGCGGATCGTCAGCGCTGCTTCGTGGCAGGGAGTTGTTCTGCGGCGACGGCACGCTAGCAGAAGCGGTGCCCCAGTCTCGCATAATTGCGGGAACACGAGCCCCCTCCAGAGGCTTTTCATACAGAAAACCTTGCGCGGAATCGCAACCCGCGTGGCGAAGGCGAGCGGCCTGCTCAATAGTTTCGACGCCCTCCGCCGTCGTGTGCATCCCCATGGCATGACCGAGACTGACGATCGCTGTCACGATCGCTGTGTCGCGACCATTGGTTGTGACGTTACGCACGAAACTCTGGTCGATCTTGATGTGGTCGACCGGGAATTGCTTCAGATGAAGAAGGGACGCAAAACCCGTTCCGAAATCGTCAAGCGCGATCGAAACACCGGCTTCGTGCAACTCGCTGAGGACCGATGAGGCTGCCGCTGTCCTGCGCCCGAGGAAAGCCGTTTCCGTAACTTCAACTTCAAAATGAGCGGTCGGGACCTGTGCATCCTTCAGGATGCGAAGGATCCTGCTAGCGAGCTTTGGATCTGCGATCTCAGCAGTCGATAAGTTCACGGCGACGCGGCCGCATTCCAGACCCATATCCAGCCACGATCGGATATCGCCGGCAACTTGGCGGATCATCTGCTCTCCCAGAGCGAGCGAAATGGCCTGCTCCGAAAACACCGAACCAAAATATGTCGGCGTGAGTATGCCTTTGATGTGGTGCTTCCAGCGCGCAAGCGCCTCGAAGCCTACTATTCTGCCGGCCGTTAGCGACACCTTCGGCTGATAGAATGGAACGAACTGCTGAGCCGCGATGCCAACACGCACGTCGTGAGCGATGGTGACGCGCTGCTCCATCGTCTCGCGAGCAGCGCTCGTGTAGACCACCGCCCGGCAGCGCCCCTGTTCCTTTGCCCGGTAAAGCGCGATGTCGGCATCCTTCATCAACTCAACTGGATCACGATGATGCTCAGGGAAGGAAGCCAATCCAATGCTGACCGTCGTGGAGAGCGCCCGCGTCTCGTGCTGGAAGGGAGCGCGCAACGCCTCCACGATCTCTGCCGCCCGAGAAACGGCGTCCCGCCCACTCCCGATGCCGGCCAGAACAATGGCAAACTCATCGCCGCCTAGCCGAGCGACTGTATCGCCTTCCCCGACAAACGTCCTGAGCCTAAGCGCCGTCTCCTGAAGCAACAGATCCCCGACGGCATGGCCAAGCGTATCGTTGACGTCCTTGAAATCATCGAGATCGAGCAGAAGCAGGCCCACGCCTGAACCAGAGGCTTCCGCGTGTTCCAGCGCGCCCTTCAAGCGAGCCTGGAAGAGCGCTCGGTTCGCCAGGCCGGTCAGAGGATCGTGGTTGGCGGTTTGCCAAATTGCACTCTCTGCGGCCTTGCGATCCGCTATATCGAAGGTCAACCCGATGAGCCGCTTCTCGTCTTTTCGCTCGGCACGCAGTTCAAGCCATGTCTCTACGCCCGTAGGCATTAGATATCGCACTTCCGTCGCGCCGATGCCATCCGCCAAGACAGCCTGCCAAAAGGTTATGATCCGTTCGTGATCGACCGCCGGCACCCGCGCCATGAACTCAGATGACGGGCCCGAGGGCAGTCCCAGCAATGTCATCGAGTTTTCTGACCGATCGACCCATTCGGTCTCAAGGTCGAGTTCCCAAGCTGCCATCCGGCTAGCTTTGAGCGCAAGCCGCAAGCGCTCCTCGCTCACACGGATCGCAGTCTCTGCGGCCTTGCGTACGGTAATATCGGTGAATGTGCGCACCATTCCGCCGTTCGGGAGGCGATTGGTGCGAACTTCCAGTAGCGTCCCGTCGGGCCGCTGGCGCTCATACTCCAGGATCTCGACGTTTATCCCTTCGTACTTGATCGCTTGGAGCAGCTTGTCGGTCACTGCTCCGAACTCCCCCTGCTCCATCTGCCAACGCTTGACCACCTCGAACGACGGATTCGAGCGCATAAGATCGCAAGGCAGGCCTAGCAAATCGATCGCGCGCTGATTGCAAACGGCGACGTAGCCGTTGGCGTCGACCATGAGGATCCCTTGTTCCACATGCTCAAGGACAGCGTTCAGTAGAACACCGTCGACGGGAAACGATAGGTTCTCGCACTCGGTCGTCACGCGTCAATCCCCTTGCCATCCCCCTAGCCCGAACAAGATATGTCCGTGTGCTTTCAAAAGGTTGAAGGTATTCGGCCGCATTGGGTTTTTGGCGGCAGACAATGCTGACTGCATTGGTCATCATCCGAGCCGGCTCCAGGAGAAGCGGATGATCGTGTTTCAGTCGACCTTTATGCGAATGTGTCGGATGACCCTGAACAGGTTTCGCCTGGAAAAGGTGAGCGCCTCAAGCTCTCCAAGCCAGCTAAGCGCTTCAACGCCAGCACCGGACAAGCATCGCTCTAGCCATCCACGAGCTCGCGCTCAATGCAATGAAGCATGGTCCTTAGGGGCAGACACCGGAAGACTATCGGTTTTGTCGCATGTTCGAGAACGAAGCCACGGATCAGGAACACTGCCGTGAAAGTCCATTAGCGCCCCTGAGATCCTGCTTCGCGCCAACTGCTGCCATTGGGACGGCACTCGGGAGCCGACACTGCCGAGTGGCGGTCTGACTTCTGTTCCTGGCCATGGCTGACGTCTGGAACGTTCTGCCTCTAGGTCGCCCTTGGGCTATGCGGTCTGATAGCAAAAGATGGCCCTAGAGCTGACCGATAGAACGGGAGCTTCCCGGCCATTCGCACCTGTCATCCAAGCCTTCCCTTTCTCGCTGAGTAGTTTCCGCGGCCACAGCCGCCGGAACTCGCATTCTGATCACGCGATCGCGTCGCCGTTACAATGTCAGGCAGCGCAATCCAAGGATGCGGCTATTGCGTTTTACGGCGTCGAGGTCGTTTGACTCGCGGCTCGAACGCATGGGCGAGCCTGTTGCCCGATACTCTGCTTCGGCTTGTGCGGTCGATAACGGATTTCGCGCACATTGACGGACGGGTCTGAATCAAGCCGCAGCAAAATCGCAGATGGCTCAAGACAGACACGACGAGCTTCCTAAACATAATACGCGAACTGCATTCGGAATCATCCTGGAGATCGTCCGGGAGCCAATGCTGGTATCGGCTACGCTTCGACCCGGCGCGCGGTGGATCGCCCGTAGCTTTGCTGCATGCATCGCGAGTTCAATGGATCAGGCTTGGGAACACTCATGCGGTTTCGATGTTGTGGAGGCGCCGTCAGGAGTCGGCATCCCATGACAGCCATAGCCATAGTAGGCACCGGCCCGAGTGCGATCTACGCACTCCAGCGCCTTCTCGGATGTCGTAAGCATCTGGTCATCACGCTGTTCGAAGCCGGCAAGGTCGCTGGGGTCGGGACCCCCTACGATCCCCGCTTGAACTCGGTGGAGATGCTGGCCAACATCGCCAGCGTCGAGATTCCCCCTGTCGGCGAAACCCTGCTTGAATATCTCTCTGGCTGCGACGATGCAGCCCTCGAGGCCATCGGCGTAAGCCGCGCCTCGCTGAGCGAGCGGGAATTTTATCCAAGGATTGCCCTTGGCGCCTACTACCGCGATCGTCTGGCGGCGCTGGTTTCCGACGCGCCACTGCGGGGGCACACTGTAACAGTGATGACCCAGTCCCGCGTCGTCGACGTCATTCCAACGAGGAACAGCGTCGATGTGCTGCATACCACGCGCGGAGAGAGGCCGCGCAAACTGCACGCGGACAAGGTCATCCTGGCGACCGGACATGTGGTACCGCTTGGCAAATCAGCGCAGGCCCTCTCGAAGATCGTCGATCAAAACGCAAAGTCGCAGCATATCGGCGTTATCGGATCGTCTCTTTCGGCCATTGACGTCGCCATAACGGCTGCGACTGCACGCGGAGGTTTCGATGAGCGCGGCTACGTGACCGATGCCAACACCCTGCCGTTTTCGCTGACGATGATGTCGCGCGGCGGCAGGCTACCCGAGGCAGACTTCTTTTGCCCCCTACCCGCCGAGCCCGTCGAAGGCTTCACCGAGGACGACGTATTGGCACTCGTGGAGTCCGCCGCGGGCGATCCCATTCTCGACCGCATCTTCGCCCGCTTTGCCGCTGTGCTGGCCCGTCAGGATCCGGAATACGCCCTTCGCATTGGGCTTGAGGGGCTTACTGCGGACAGCTTTCCAGACGCCTATTTTGCAGAACGTGATGGGCATCCGCCCTTTGCATGGGCGCGACTCAATCTCGCGGAGGCTAGGCTCAATCACCGAGACAGGCATGTGGTCGCCTGGCGCTATGCGATCCTGCGCTGTCACGAGGCCTTCGCGAGCTGCCTCGATGCGCTCGACGACGATGAGTTGGCGCGGTTCAACCGCGGTCTGAAGCGCGTCTTCGCCGATAATTACGCGGCCGTTCCACCTCGCTCGATTGAGCGGCTGTTGGCACTGCACGACGCCGGTATCCTCAATTTGGTGAAGCTTGAGGACGACTACGACATCGCGTTCGACGAAGAGACCGGCCATTCACATGTTACGAATGGTGCCTCGACCTTGGTCTTCGACGAGGTCATCGATGCGCGCGGCCAAGCAAATGCAGCCGAAGATGAATTCCCATTCCCGACGTTACGCGTGGTGCTCAAGGCCAATAGAGACCTTGATACCGACCGCGATGGCGGGGCCGTATCCGTCGATGCGAGCTATCGGCTAGTCGAGGGCGCAAATGTCCTGCACAACACCTGGTGTCTCAGCCTGCCATTTCTGCTTGATCGCAAGCCGTTTATTCAGGGGCTCACTAGCGCAGCATACATGGGCACCACTGCCGCCCAGGCGATCATCGGCGATCTTGAAGAGCCATACAGTTCTGGCGAGCATGAGATCAAAAACCTCATAAAGTCGATAGCAACAACCCAACCCGTCATGTTGTCCGATCGAGGCGTCATTCTTATGCCTAAAGCTCCGAACGCCGCACTGTGACTGTCAAGGTCGAGCGTGATGGGCGACCTGAAACTGCACGGAATTCAAGCGTCAGACTAACCAGTACAAACGCTTGCAGCATCAGCTGCAGGCCGCATAACCTCAAACCCAGTTGAGCCAGAACCTCCGTTCCTGAGACACAGAACACTCTCAAATCATCTGACGACGGACAATTCGGCTCAGTTCAGCTGTTATCAAGACTGATGCACCGCATTTTGGAGCGCCTGCTAACCGAATTTGTTTTGCGGTGCGAGAACTTTTCTCGCCGGAAAAGCGTCCGCCGGCGTGTAATTTTGAGGTCATCAGTTGGCGTAACCGGACAGCCAGCCCTTAACCCCTATCAGCGACCGGCTAAATTGGCATATTATAGTACTGCCCTGAGGAGGCCTGAGCATGACGGATGCTGATCGCGTTTTCGACTCGGCATCGCATGCCGCGAAATCCTATCGTGAGCAGCAGCTTGCGCGACTTCAGCGGCCGGCACACGCCTATTCCGAAGCCTTGGCCGCCTTTCAGGCTCCGCTTCTGGACGCTGTAACGGATGCTGAGGATGTCATTGCGGAGCTGATCGAGCGCGCGACCCCAGGGCTGCATGCAACCGTCGGGCCGCGCTTCTTCGGCTGGGTCATCGGGGCATCTCACCCGGTCGGAGTCGCCGCCGACTGGCTGACGTCGGCTTGGGGGCAAAACGCAGGAAATCATACGGCTTCGCCTGCTGCGGCTGCGGCAGAAACGGTCGCTGCGGGCTGGTTGCTCGATCTTTTGCAGCTTCCAAACACCGCGTCGGTTGGCTTCGTCACCGGAGCCACCGTTGCGAATTTTGTATGTCTCGCGGCGGCACGAGGCGAGGTTTTGCGTCGCGCAGGGTGGGATTTAGAGGCGAAGGGACTGTTCGGCGCGCCGCTTCCGACAGTACTCATAGGAGAAGAGGCGCACAGCACCGTCTTCGCAGCACTGCAATATCTCGGCTTCGGACGCGACAGCCTGGTCCGCATCGCGACGGACAGTCAGGGTGCCATCGATCGACGAGCGTTTGCCGAGGCTCTTTCGATGACGATCGGACCCACGATTGTCATAACCCAAGCCGGGCAGATCAATACGGGGGCTTTCGATCCTCACGAGTTCATTCTCGAAGCGACATCGAAGCACCCCAACTGCTGGGTGCATGTCGACGGTGCTTTTGGGCTATGGGCGCGGGCATGCATTCCTCGTGCCGGGCTGGCTGCTGGTATTGAGCTAGCCGATTCTTGGGCAACCGACGGGCACAAGTGGCTTCAGACGCCCTACGACTGCGGCTACGCAATCGTCAAAGACGCCGTAACTCACCGGATGGCTATGACGATCGAGGCGAGCTATCTGCCTCCTGTCGCGGCTGGTGAGCGAGACCCGTCGCATTTTGTACCGGAGCTCTCAAGGCGCGCGCGTGGGTTCGCTACATGGGCGATGCTCCGCCATCTTGGTCGGGATGGAATCTCGGCACTCGTTCATCGGCATTGCCAGCTGGCGCAGCTCTTCGCACGAATGCTCGGGACCGAAGAAGGCATTACGATCGCTAACGACGTGGTTCTCAATCAGGTCGTTGTCCGCTTCGGCAACAGCGACGACGAAACATCGGCTGTGATCAAGGCGGTGCAGGCGGCAGGCGTGCTGTTCGCCGGAGGAGCAAGGTGGCAGGGTCAGTGGGTGATGCGGCTTTCCATCATCAGCTTTGCGACGACCGAGGCCGACATTGAACAGTCGGTCGCTTCGATCGTGGAATCCTGGCGAGCAGTTCGTAGCGTAGGCACCGACAGGAAGGTGCCGTAGATCCCGCTGCGCAGAGCGCGGCCTTCTGTCAGAAATGGAGATCCGCCCCATATCTCACAGGTTTCAATCAAGATTGAGGCCCGTGTGATCGAGTTGGAGGTCGTCCTGCCAGAAGTGAATCCGTCCTTCGCAAGCTTCCAGCCGTTTGTCATCGTCAGCGGCCTTGCCTTCGTTGCAGGCCAGCCGCCCGTGCAAGGCGTCAGCATGCCGTCCTCCTGCGGTCTTACAGCTCCATTCATGGATTACGTCTCCGACCCGCCTCTCTTCAACCCCGCCGCCCATTCAGCGTAGGACGTGTTCTTCGCCATGTGCCGGTTCAGATCCGGCGCACCGTCGTTCCACCAAACCGGCCCCCTCTCGCCTAGCGCGACCTTGGCAGCGTCGATCCGAGCGCGAGCTGTGCCTATATCGCCGATTCCGCGCTTGGCTTCCTTGACCGCCCGTCGAGCATCCATCAGACCGGCAACGAGGCGATGACGCCGCTCCTCCAGAATGTCGGGATTCGTCGATCGCCAGAGCCTGCCGGCGACAACGAAGTAGCGGCCGTCAGGCGTCCTTGGGTAATTTCGGCCGCTCAATCCGGATACTCGCGAGCAAGCCGGGCGTAGGCGTCCTCGTCAGCCGCGTCGCCGGCCAGAGCATCCTGGATCTGGCATTCGTCGACGATGACCCCGCCAAAATGGCCGATGAAGGCACGCGCCAGACGCGGGTCCTCGAACGCGATGCGGATCGTCTCCGAACCGGGGATGCGGTCAAGAACCCGGAAGCTGATCTCCCAATCTGCGCACCAGCTTTCGATCCGCAGGAGCCGTCCGGCGGCGTCATCGGCCGCAAGCTTCATCTCGACTTGATGATCGTACCCCATCACGCTCTCCCGACCACGGGCACTTCCTCCAGCCGCGTCGTGTACCGCGGCGACCGCATCTCGAATCTCGTGATCCAGGCCTTCTTCTGGCGAGCAATGCCTGCCGCCGCGGGGAAGACAACGCCACGTCCTAGCTTCCGGTTGCAGGCGTCGAGGGCCTCCATCAGCCGGCCGGACTTCTCCCGATCGAGAGCGCCGATCAGCGCCCGCTGTGAAGCCTCCAGCGGCATGAGGTCGACCGTCATCAGACCGGCCTTGGCGTAGCGGTAGCCGGACTTCCAGATCCGTCGGACGCCCCACTTGGCAGCACGGACGAGGACAAGCGTGTCGTTGCTCGCTTCGGGGAAATCGACGGTGGTGGAGACGGAGCGCGAGGGCCCGCGATCGTAGGGAGACGTGTGGAAGAACACAGTCACGTGGTCCGTTGCCAGACCGTGGTGACGCAGCTTCTCGCCAAGCCTCGTTGCATGGGCGGCGATGGCTTCCTGCATCATCGCCAGGCTCTCGACGCGGCCGGCAAAGCTCCGGGTGACCGCGCACCCCTTCCGGGTCGGCGCAATCGTCTCCAGATCGATACAAGGCGCTCCGCGAAGCTCATAAATGATGCGCTCGCCGACAACCGTCAGGCTCTTCCGGGCGAGCTTTGGATCAAGCGCGGCGACGTCGGCGGCGGTCCGACATCCGAATGCGGCGAGCTTGGTCTGGCTCGCGCGGCCGATGCCCCAGACGTTTTCCAGATCGACCAGTGGCAGCCATTCCCGACGTGCCTCCTCGCTCGTCAGGTCGCAGACGCCGCGCAACTGCGGGGTATTCTTCGCGATCTTGTTGGCGAGCTTGGCTAGGGTCTTGGTCGGGCCGATACCTACGCAGGTCGGAACGCCCGTCCATGTCGATACCGTCGAGCGCAGGTCCCGCCCCATCTCCTCACGCTTCTGAGGCTCCACCGGCGTCATGTCGAGGAAGCTCTCGTCGATCGAGTAGACCTCGATGTCCGAGGCAAACCGCTCATAGACCGTGTTCATCCGGCGGCTCATGTCGCCGTAGAGCGTGTAGTTGCTGCTGAAGACGATTACGCCTTCGCGCCTGCAGAGGTCGCGGATCGTGAACATCGGAGCCCCCATCTTGATCCCGAGCGCCTTGGCCTCGGCCGTGCGCGCGACCGCACAGCCGTCATTGTTCGAGAGCACGATCACCGGGCGCCGCCGTAGCTTCGGATCGAAGACCCGCTCGCATGAGCAGTAGAAGCTGTTCCCGTCGATCAGGGCGAAGGATGCAGTCATCGACGGAAGCGCCGCACCGCATTGGTCACGACGCCGAAGACGTCAATCTCGGCATCTGGGCCGGGGTCGTAGTCGGGATAGCGCCGGTTGCCGAACGCGAGACTTGAGCGGCCTCCGGTAATCCTGAAGATCTTGACGCTCCGCTCCCCGTTTACGTCGACGACAACGGCGTCGCCGTCCTTGGGCACCAGACTGCGGTCCACCGTAATGAGGCTGCCGTCGAAAATGCCGACGTCGATGGCGCTGTCGCCGGCCACCGTCATAATGAAGGTCGCCGGGGCGTTCTGGATGAGCGCCCGGGATAGATCGATCGGCTGGTCCAGGTAGTCGTCCGCGGGGCTCGGGAAGCCCGCCCGCACAGCCTTTAGGTAGACCGGCAGATAGATCGGTGGTCCGAGGATGGCTGGCGACATGTACATCGGCTTGAGTTCCTATTGCGAGAACATAATAGGAACATCATTATCTTTCTCGGAGTCAATGTGGGGATTTCGCCACATGGGCCTTAGCGTGGTACCGAGCCGCAGCGGGTGAGGTCCTCGCGAGAGCAGTCGCGATGGATTCAACGCAAAAGGCCGTCAGCTTCGAACGCGTTCCAGCCCTCCAACGGCGTTTGCAAACTCTCGTCTCTAAGATTCTCGTTGAAATCGCCCGCTTTCCTGCGCCGATCCTTGGCCGTGCGCGTCAACGCCGCCTTGCCCGCCGCGCGCCGTCTGTTCTCGGCCGCCAAACGCGCATCCTCCTCGCGCCAGACGACCGGAAGATCGCTATCAAGGACGTCTTCGATGTGCCGCGGGTCGAAGACATGAAACGTAACGGCCTTGGCCCGGCCGCGTAGTCTCACGGTGCGCGTCCCGTCGCTTTTCAAGCGTCCGTCCTTAAGCCATTTGTGGCGCTCGCGCGCGGAGATGGAGAGGATATCATCTGCCTCGCTCGGGAGGACGGGCAAAGATTGGACCCCGGCTAGCGCTTTGGCGACGGAGACCGAGACTGCGTCAAACGCAGCCTTCTCGGACTTGGCCATCCGAAGCACGATCGCGCCCGTCATGGCGACGACGCTCTTCCGTGCCGTCCAGGGCAGGTGCCGGCGAACCTCCCGCTCAATCCCCTTCAAACGGACTGACGAGCCGAGGGTCACCGTCGCAGGCAGCGGCCATTCGGCTACCAGCGCAAGCGCGATTTCGGGAACCTGTTTGGACGGCATCAAGCCAACTCATCACCGGGTACGTGCTTGATGAACCTGAGCCGATCACACGTGTTCCGCCACGACAACGCCGTGCGCGTTTATCCGGTGTCGATCGACGAGCGCATGCCGGACATGGCATTCGGCTAGCTCTCGGCCCCATTCGCGAATTCAAGCGTGGCTATCTCATCAACGATAGGTTCGGCGTTCGTGTGCACTGCAACTCCTGCACCAATAAGCCTGTCGTCTTGTTCTACACTGGGCGTAAGGTCGGCGGCGGGCTTTAGGATTTGAAAGCGACCTTTCTGCTGCTCACCGCCACGGGATCCGTCCAGGTCGGCCCTTTGCCGACAGCCTCCCTGGGGGTCAAAAAGTTCTCATTTGGGGACGCCGCCACCGCACAGGGGCACACCCACAAAAAATTTCCGTCTGAATGCAGTTTTTTAGCGGCTCGGTACAAGTTTTCAAAGCGGATGATTTTTTCGCAGCCTGCCCTCACTGCCTCATTGCAGATAGATGCTTACAGCCCGCCGACTTTCCGTTGGCGTCCCGCAAGAGCAGCACTTCCCGCATTTTGCTGGAACGCGCTCCGCTATTCGAATGCTGGTCAGTTCCCCGAGTTGATTCGCCCTCCCCTTCTGAAAAAAATTCAAAGATCATTCAAAGGGGCGCTATGCAACGAGGTTACTGCGCTCTGGCGCCCTCACCCGCCGGCCGGCAGTTGCGTCTGCAATTGGCCCATAGCGGACTATGCTAAGGTCTGCTCTTGGCCACCCTCCCGGAATGGTGATCTCATTCTGAGCAGTGCTCACCGGCTAGGAGAGGCATGACGTCCTGTCCCCTCCGCAGTGCCGATGTCCGTGCCGATATAGCTCCAAAAAATGGGATCAGCTTCGCGGCTTAGACGTGTGATATAACAGCGTCACTTCAGCGAGCCGACGATTAAGTGCAACAGATCGAGTGGTTTGCTGAACGTACAAGCACGACGCCCGTGCGACCGGAGACTTAGCTAACGTAGGAAGAAACAGATGGTGAAAGCAGACATAAAAATTACCGGGCGTATCATCGCAGCGGCACGCAGTCTGGCCGGCGTTAGCCTGGAAGTTTTTGCCCGGGCGGCGGATATATCGGTTCCCGCCTTAAGTACAATTGAAGCCAACGGTAGTGCGCGGGTGAGTTCTTCAGACGATGCTCTTAGGTTGTATCAAGCCTGTGAGCATTTTGGCGTTCTCGTGCTCGACGAGGAGGACGGCTTAGGCGCTGGGGTGCGGCTCAAATTCACACGACAGGACGTACAGCAGATTCTGCGCCTGGAGGGTGAAGGTGGCATTGTTGCCAGCGATGGGAACCCGTAATCGAGACTGAAGGCGGCACCATATAGAGCGATCATTCGAAAAGCACTGTCCGTTGGTAGGCCTCTGATGGTTAAAGCAGCGACTTTTCTAATCGAAAGTGTATAATCACGCTCCAGAACGCAGCCTCGGGATCAAATTAAAACTTCCGGAGAAGCAAAATGAAGAAAGAAATACATAAAAAAATTATTGGATACGCGATAATTATATTTATTCTTTTATCATTTTCATATCTTTTTTCTGTGTACTATTGATCAATACAATGAATACTAATATTATTTTGGTCGAATTGATTTGTCCGCTCTCCTCGATGATTTCGGCCAGCCGCTTCTATGGGAAGCTCTGCGCAATATTGCTCTTTCCGGCGCATCGACATTGCCTTCAACTCGATCGCGGTAAAGAGTTGCGCGAGCGAGCAGCATGAGCGTGACCGGCGTCGTGATGGTTATGAAGACGCCGATCATGATCTCATGCACGATCGGCCGCGATCCCAGTGCCGAGAAGCAGACGACCGACGCAAGCAGGATCGCCCCGGTCCCCCAGCTCGTGCCGAGCGTCGGCGCATGAACCCGCTCGAAGAAGCTGCCGAAGCGCAAGGTTCCGATCGCGCCCACAAGGGTCAGTGCGGCGCCCAGGAGGACCAGGACGGCCGTTAACAGGGCCGCCCAGGCGGGCAGGTTCTCGGCCGGGGTCATTCGATCACCTCACCGCGCATCAGAAACTTGGCGAGCGCGATGCTCGAGACGAAACCGAGCACGCAGATGATCAGGGCCGCCTCGAAATAGATTGCGCTGCCGCTGCGGATGCCGATCGTCAGGACCAGAAGCATGGCGCTGACATACATGGCGTCGAGGCAAAGCACCCGATCCTGCGCGCGCGGCCCCCGGATTACCCTGTAGGCGTAGCACGCCATGGCGGCGACGAGCATCGCCTGGGCGGCCATGAGCGACCACAGGAAGATTGCGACCGTCATTCGAATATCTCCATGAGCAGCGCCTCATAGCGATTCTTGATCAGGGAGGCCCAATCAGCCTCGTCGACGAGGTCGAGCACATGGATCAGAAGCACACCGGAATCGGGGGCGTACTCGACCCAGGCCGTCCCGGGCGTGCTGGTGACGATGCACGACAGCAGGGCCAGGCCGGTCTTGTCGCACAGGTCGAGCGGTATGGCGACGAAGCCCGCGACCCGACCGCGACGGTCTCCACCGATGATGATCCTGGCAACGTCGATGTTAGACTGGAGGATGTCCAGCACGACGATGCCCAGAAGCTTGGGAAGGAGCTGCCAGCGCCTCAGCCGGGGCTTGGATGGCTGCAGCGCCGCCATCGCGTGGGAGGCTCCGATCGCGACCGCGGCACCGACGAGGAACTGCCCGGTCGAGAAGGAGGTGAGCAGCAGCCACATCAGCAGCAGCGCTGCGGTCAGGAGCGGATAGGGCAACG
>OFDN01001708.1_pt1 | contig 13671 bp, 13 predicted proteins | sample 1520971 | NCBI WGS metagenome assembly OFDN01 (sample SAMEA94257418, study PRJEB24077) | hot springs metagenome | biome: Aquatic biome; feature: Geographical feature; material: Water | place: India | collected 2012-06-12 | depth 5 m
AGAGTTTCGCGCGGTGGTGAAGGCGGGGCAGTAGCGAAAGTCGACGTCACCCCAGCGCAGGCTGGGGTCTCCCCGTTGGAGCGCGCAGCGCCCGCTCCTCGGAGACCCCAGCCTGCGCTGGGATGACGTGTTCGGGGAGGCTGAGTTGCGGATGCGCTACCTGCGCACCTCACGCCCCATCCCGAATTTGGTTCCGTCCACCGGTTGACAGGGTGGGAATCGGTCCGTATCAGCGATCCACCCCGACAAACCGGTTTACGGCGGCGCTTCCGCGCGTTCGCCGCGATCGCGCGTGACGGGTTGCAACGCTACGAGATGAGGGGCCGCTGCCATGCGGCGCCTCGTGGAGCTGGGAGAATTTAGTTCATGGCACGTATCGCGGGTGTTAATATCCCGACCAACAAGCGCGTCGTCATCGCGCTGCAGTACATTCACGGCATCGGTCCGGCCAAGGCCAAGGAACTCACCGAGCAGCTGGGCATCGCCGCCGAGCGCCGCGTGCAGGACCTGAGCGACCAGGAAGTCCTCCAGATCCGTGAAGCGATCGACGCGAACCACACCGTGGAAGGTGACCTGCGTCGCCAGACCGCGATGAACATCAAGCGTCTGATGGACCTCGCCTGCTATCGTGGCCTGCGCCACCGCAAGGGCCTGCCGGTCCGCGGCCAGCGCACGCACACCAATGCGCGCACCCGCAAGGGCAAGGCGAAGCCGATCGCGGGTAAGAAGAAGTAAGAAACAGTCCGGGGGACTGTTTCTAACTTCTTCTCCGTCGGAGAGAGGTAAGAGGCCGACCGCCTCCCGATCTCCGCACCACGCAAGATACTCAGGTCAGGATTTCCAATAATGGCACGTGAACCGCAGCGCCTTCGCCGTCGCGAGCGCAAGAACATCACCGCCGGCGTCGCGCATGTGAACGCCAGCTTCAACAACACCATGATCACCATCACCGATGCGCAGGGCAATGCGATCAGCTGGTCGTCGGCCGGCATGATGGGTTTCAAGGGCTCGCGCAAGTCGACCCCGTACGCCGCTCAGGTCGCTGCTGAAGACGCCGGCCGCAAGGCTGCCGACCACGGCGTGCGCACGCTCGAAGTCGAAGTGAAGGGCCCGGGTTCGGGTCGTGAATCGGCGCTTCGTGCGCTCCAGGCCGTCGGTTTCCAGATCACGTCGATCCGTGACGTGACCTCGATCCCGCACAACGGCGTGCGCCCGTCGAAGCGTCGTCGCGTCTGATCCGTGCCTGCCGCCCCGCCGGGTTCGTCCGGCGGGGCCGTTCTTTCATGGCGCGGACCCGTCCTTTCCGCGCCGCCAAGCTAGGGGAAGCCCGTGTCCGTCAACGCTAAGAACTGGCAGGAACTCAAGAAGCCGAGCGGCCTCGAGAAGAAGCCGGGCGGCGATCCCAAGCGCCGTTCGACCTTCGTGGCCGAGCCGCTGGAGCGTGGGTTCGGCCTGACGCTCGGCAACGCGCTGCGTCGCGTGCTGCTGTCGTCGCTGCAGGGCGCCGCCGTCACCTCGATCAAGATCGAGAACGTCCTTCACGAATTTTCCAGCCTTGCCGGCGTCCGCGAGGACGTGACGGACATGGTGCTGAACGTGAAGCAGATCGCACTGAAGATGCAGGGCGAAGGCCCGAAGCGTCTCCAGTTGTCCGTCACCGGTCCGGCCGAAGTGAAGGCCGGCGACATCGCCGTCACCGGCGATATCGAGGTGATGAACCCCGATCTGGTATTGTGCCATCTCGACGATGGTGCGACGCTCAACATGGAACTGACCGCCGATGTCGGTAAGGGCTATGTGCCGGCTGCCGGCAACCGTCCGGCCGATGCGCCGATCGGCCTGATCCCGGTCGACGCGCTGTATTCGCCGGTCCGCCAGGTCAGCTATAAGGTCGAGAACACCCGCGTCGGGCAGGAACTCGATTACGACAAGCTGACGCTGACGATCGAAACCGACGGCACCGTCACTCCTGAGGACGCACTGGCCTATGCCGGTCGCATCCTTCAGGACCAGCTCGCGCTGTTCGTCCACTTCGACGATTCGACGCTGCCCCGCGCCGCCGCAACCGGCACGCAGGTCGCAGCGCCGCAGAGCGAAGGCCAGGGCGACACCGCGCAGATCAACCGTTACCTGCTCAAGAAGGTCGACGAGCTGGAACTGTCGGTTCGTTCGGCCAATTGCCTCAAGAATGACAACATCATCTACATCGGCGACCTGGTCCAGAAGACCGAAGCCGAGATGCTGCGCACGCCGAACTTCGGCCGCAAGTCGCTCAATGAGATCAAGGAAGTGCTCTCGAGCATGGGCCTGCGCCTCGGCATGGACATCCCGGGCTGGCCGCCCGAGAACATCGAGGAAATGGCCAAGAAGCTCGAGCAGGAGCTGCTTGGTTAATCACCACCGTCATCCCCGCGAAAGCGGGGACCCAGTGCGTAATCGCTCTAGGTTCCCGCTTTCGCGGGAATGACAATCAAGGGAAGGTCGAACCCTTTTCGACCAGCACTGGGCTACCTGACACGGGCCCTTTTCGAACGGAGTGAAGAATATGCGTCATGGTATTTCGGGCCGCAAGCTGGGCCGCCGCACGGGTCACCGCAACGCCCTGTTCCGCAACATGGCCGCCGCGCTGATCAAGCACGAGCAGATCAAGACCACGCTGCCCAAGGCGAAGGAACTGCGCCCCTACATCGAAAAGCTGATCACGCTGGCCAAGCGTGGCGGGCTTTCAAACCGTCGTCTCGCGATGAGCCGTCTGGGTGACGAGGCGCAGCTCAAGAAGCTCTTCGAAGTGCTCGCCGAGCGTTACGCTGACCGTGAAGGCGGCTACACCCGCGTCCTGCGCGCCGGCGTGCGTCCGGGCGATGCGGTGCAGATGGCGATCATCGAGCTCGTCGACCGTGACGAGAGCGCCCGCGGCCAGGATTCGGGCCCGGTCGTATCGGAAGACGAATACGAAGACGCGTAAGCCGCGGCTTCCACGAGACAAGGCAAGGGCCGGGGCGAAAGCGCTTCCGGCCCTTTCCTTTTGCGCCGCTGCCGATAGGCTGCGCGCCATGATCCGCACCGCCCTTGCAGCCACAGCGCTGTTTCTCGCCGCCGTTCCTACCACTGCCCAGAACCAGCAGGAAGCGCTCGACGCGCGCTACGACCGCGCGCTTGCGGCGGGTTACAAGGCTTTGATGCTGTGCAGCGCGATTGCCAATGCCGAGGCGAACGGCACGACGCGCTCGCCGGAGAGCGTGGCGCGCTGGGAGCTCACCGGCATCCAGTCGCCGCTCGATGCCATCGTGCGCGAGCTCGATCACCGGATTGTCCGCGGCGAGGATGGCGGCCTCCTGAGCGTCGCAGTCGAGTGGTCAGGGGCACTGCCGCCGCGGGTCGCCAGCCATTCCGGCGGGGAGGGGTGCCGCCTCGCCCCGATCGGAACCGTCCTCGAGCTACCCGAAGGTGCGGCGGTCGAGCCCGCAGCCGCTGCGGGCGAGCCGGGCAGCGTGCTTTCGATCCAAAGCCGCTCGGAGGCGTCACCTGCGCTGATTGCGGCGATGTTCGGCGCTTTCGAGAGCCGCTATGGCGAGGGTTCGCGCACCACGGCGGTCGTTGTTTCGAGCCCCGGCAACGGCCTCTCACTCTACCATTCTGAATTCGACACGGACGTGCCGCAGCGGACCTGGTCGGTCGCCAAGAGCATCGCGGCAACGCTGGTGGGCGCGGCGGTCTATCGCGGGGAGGCGGACGTCCAGGCCTCGACCGGGCTGGGTGTGGACAAGAGCGACCCGCGCCGCTCCATCACCATCGATCACCTGCTGCGCATGGCCTCAGGGCGCTATTCCGACACCCCCGGCAACCGCACCGATCCGCTTTACTGGGGTGGGGGAACGGTGGACGAGGTCGCGCTCGACTGGCCGCTGATCGATCGGCCTGGTGCCACTTATCGCTACGCCAACAACGACACGCTCGCCGCCATCGCTGCAATCAAGGGGACATTCGAGGACCACCCGCCGTCCGAGTTCTTCGCGCGGGCGGGGATGGAGCACACCGTGGCCGAAACCGACGCGCAGGGCGGCTACATCCTCTCCTCGCAGGTCTGGACCACAGCGCGTGACCTCGCGAAGTTCGGACAGCTCTACCTCAACGACGGCAAGCTGCCCGATGGCACCCGCATCCTGCCCGAGGGCTGGGTGAAGTATGTCACCACCCCCTCAGGCCCGCAGCCGCCGACGGGCACCTTCGGCTACGGGGCGGGGTTCTGGCTCCTTAACAAGGAGGAGGGCGTGCCGTCCGACACCTTCGCCGCCATCGGCAACCGCGGGCAATATGTGGTGATCGTCCCCTCGCGCAAGGTCGTGATCGTGCGGCGCGGGGAGGATCCGGTGGGGAGCGGGTTCGATATCGCCGCCTTCACCCGCGATGTGCTGGCGGCGCTTCCGGCGGAGTAAGTTCACCTGATACATGCGGTCGCCGCCTGTGTGCGCGTGTCACATTGCGACCAATCGTTCATCTAAAACGCTTTTTAAATTAACAACACCTGTCACGCCAATTCAGGCAAGCCTCACGCCGAATCGCGCAAAACGCTCCTCGACACCCCGCAATCACGCGCGCGGTGCCAGACGAGGAATGCTCCGATGACCACCAAGACCAACCGGCTGGCCTCCGGCACCATGGCCCGGCTCGCTCTCGGCGCGGTGGCTGCCACCGCCCTGACCGCAGCCTCCGTCACCCCCGCCATGGCGCGCGACCACCGCGACCGCGATGGCATCAGCGCGGGCGAGATCATCGCCGGCGCGGTGGTGATCGGCGGGATTGCCGCGCTTGCGGGTGCCTTCGACGGCGACCGCGGCCGTGACCGCTACGACTACCGCGACGGATATCGCGGCGACCGCTACGACTATCGCGGCGGCTACGGCTTCGCGGGCGGCCCGCGTGCGGCGGTCGACCGCTGCGTGCGCGCCGCCGAGAACCAGGCGCGGCGCTTCGGCGGCTACCGCTATGCCGACGTGATCGACGTGCGCGACATCGACCGCACCCGCGACGGCTTCCGTGTCCGCGGCCGGATCGATGTCGGCGGCGGCTGGGGCCGGAATGACCGTGGCAGCTTCACCTGCCGGGTCGACGGCCGGGGCGCGCCCTTCATCGACTTCGACGGGATCCGGCGCCTGCGCTGACCGTCAACCTGATCCCCTCGCGCGCGGTGTTCCTGCCTTTTCGCCGCGCGCATCCTCCCCGCCCCGCCGCCGTCCACCGGCGCGCGGGGCGGCTCTTGTGCGCCTTCGCGCGGTTCAGCCCAGCGCAAGCTCGCCGCGGCTAGTCCTGCGGATCATCCGGGCGTTGGTGGGCGCCGGGCCCATGAACAGGAGGAGAGCGCATCATGGCTCTGACATTGCGCGCGGGGCTGCTCGCCGCAGCACTGGCTGGCACCACCCTTCTTACCGCCCCCGCCGCGGCCGCGCCGCTCGCACCCGGTAGCGCGGTATCGACCTATTTCGCCCCCTCGGCCTTCGACCCCGCTGCCGAGACGGCGCAGTGGGGCTGCCGCCGCTATTGCGGCTGGGGCCGCAGGGGCTGGCGCGGTGGCTGGCGCCGCAACCGGATCGATGCGGGCGACGTGCTGATCGGCGCCGCGATCATCGGCGGGGCGCTCGCCATCGCCGATTCCCAGCGCCGCCGCGAACGCGAGCGCGAGGTCGTGGTGATCGAGCGCGACCCGCGCTACCGTGACAGCGATCCCGACCGGGACCGCCGCGATGTGCGCCGGTCGGGCTCCTCGGGCCTCGACAGCGCGGTCGACATGTGTCTCGACCGGATCGAGCGCGACGTCCGGGTCGACAGCGTCGACAATGTCCAGCGCACTGCGAGCGGCTGGGAGGTGACGGGCGCCATCTTCAACGGTGCGCCGTTCCGCTGCCGGATCGGCAATGACGGGCGGATCGACCGGATCGACTATGACGGCGCTTTCGGCGCGGGCGGCTGGGGCGAGCCGCAGACCGCGGCCGAACAGCCCGCCGCGGGGCAGTGGGACGCCCGGGCCTACGCCGCCGCGCGCGCTGGCCTTGGGGGGACGGTGCGCCCCGACATGGCGGTGCAGGAGACCGAGGTGCGCGGCGGCCTAGCGGTGGCTCCAAGCGGCGCGCCTGCCGCTTCCGCCGCCGCTCTGCCAGCCTATCCCGGCGGCCCGATCCCCGGCGAGGTCATCCCCGAGACGCTGGAAGAGGCGACCGGCGGCTAGTCCCCGCCGCCGCGCTCGCCGCCATAGCTCGGAAGGCCCCATTCCCAGCGGATTGCCGCGCTCCTTAGCGCGAATCCGCAGGCAAAGGCGAAGCCCCAGGCGAACTCGCCCGGAAGGCCGAGCGGGGCCATCGCCAGCATCCCCGCAACGCTCAGCGCCGAGGTCAATGCGGCGGGGGTGACGTAGAGTTCGGGGCTCATGATGATCGAGGGACGGCCTGCGACCACGTCGCGGATGATCCCCCCGACGCAGCCGGTGATCACGCCCATCAGCGCGGCGGGAACCGGCGGGATGCCGTAGGCGAGCGCCTTGGCGCTGCCGAGCACGGCATAGGCAGCGAGCCCCGCACCGTCGGCATAGGCGAAGCCCTTGCCCTCCCACCAGCGCACCGGCGTGAACCACGCGATCAGCGCCGTGCCGAGGCAGACGGCGGCGACCCAGGGGTCGTCGATCCAGAACACCGGCGCGCGGATCAGCAGATCGCGCACCGTGCCGCCGCCCACGCCCGTCACCAGCGCGAAGAAGGCCATGGTGACGAAGGTCTGCCTGAGCCGCGCCGCCAGCACCGCGCCCGACAGCGCGAAGAGCGCGATGCCGGCAAGGTCGAGCAGGTCGAGGATCGGGGTGAGGGTGGGCGGGGTCATGCCGGGGGCAGAGGAGCAGCGGGCCGCGCCTTGCGGCGGCGGAACATCAGCACGCAGCCGATCAGCGCTCCCGTCAGCGACAGCGCGGCGAAGGCGATCAGCACTGGATGGCTGGTATCCTCGCGCTCCGAGAGGTCCATGATGTGGAGACCCCAGGCAAGGTCGAAGGCGCGCCACCAGCGGGTGCGCACCGCCTCGATCTCGCCGGTGCCCTGCCCGACATAGACATTGGTGCCGTCGGCGAGCTGGACTTGCCACACGGCGAGCGGGCGGCGGAAATCGAAGGGGGTGCGGTCGGCGGGGAAGAGCGTGACGCGTTCCGCCTTGTCGCCGCCGACGATCTGTGCGGCCACCAGCGCCCGCGCCGCCGCGGCATCGAGCGGGGGGATCGCCGCGCCGGTCGCGACATCGACGCGGGTGACGATCCCGTCCATGTCGGTCAGCACCGCCACGGCGCGCCCGCCCTGCATGACGATCCGCATCTCCCTGAGGTTTGCCTCCTCGGTTGCGAGCGAGCTTCCCGGCATCTTGAGCGGGATCGCCTCGCTCTCGATCCGCAGGTGGTTGCCGCGCACCTCGTCGATCGGGCGCGAGACCATGAACAGGCCTGTCGCCAGCCACATGACGATCGGAACGCCAACCAGCCAGCCGAGCCAGATGTGCCACTTTGCAAGGGTGCGCATGGGGAGAAGCTTCATTCCCGCGCCATGACGAACCTGCACTAGCTGTGCAACACCTGCCCGATCGCCTCTGCCGCCGCGATGCAATCGAGGTCGCCCCAGCGCGGGCCGATCACCTGCATACCGCAGGGGAGTTCGGCACCGAGATAGGTGCCCGAGCCGATTGGGAGCACGGTTGAGGGCAGGCCGGGGAAGGTCGCCATGCCCGACCAGATCAGCCCGCTGCCTGCCGGCTCCTCTTGCCCGTCGATGTTCAGCGTTCCGCGGAACACTGCTGCATCCACGTGCGGCATGGCGAGCACCGGCGCGGGCGGCGCGAGGACGAAGTCGTATTCGGCGAAAAGTGCCTCCCACTGCGCCATGCAGGTGGCCTGCGCATTGAGCAGCGCGAACCAGTCGCGCGCGCTTGCCTGCGTGCCGTCGGGTGCAGGAGCGCCGCCCGACAGCGTGATGTTCATCATCTTGAGATAGCTGCGATAATGCACCGCCTGATCGGGCAGCAGGTCGCTCGCCCGGTCGATCCGCACCCCTGCGCGGGCGAGGGTCTCGAGCGCGGCCTCGGTCGGGGCCATGACGCTGGCATCGACCGGCGCGCCGGGCAGCGCGGTAATCGCCAGCAGGCGGCACTCCTTGAGCGGCCTCGCCCGACGACGCAGCGGGACTTCCGCTCCGACCTCGACCAGCACGGCCAGATCGGGTGCATTGCGCGCCAAGGGCCCGGCGATGCTGAGCGGGCTGTCGTTCGCGGCGACAAAGCCCTCGCGGCGTGACATGGCGGGGTGATCGTGGCCGTGCTTGGGGACGAGGCCCCAGGTGGTCTTGTGGCCCCATACCCCACAGAAATGCGCCGGCACGCGCACCGATCCGCCGATGTCGGTGCCGTAGTCGCAGGCGACCATCCCGCTCGCCACCGCAGCCGCGCTGCCGCCCGAGGAGCCGCCGGGGGAGCGCTCGGGGTTGTGCGGGTTGGAGGTGCGGCCATAGACCGGGTTGAAGCTCTGCCAGTCGGTCAGGTCGACCGGAACGTTGGTCTTGCCGATGATGATCGCGCCCGCCGCCTTCAGCCGACTGACGAGCAGCGCGTCCTTGAGGGCGGGCTTGTCCTTGAACTGCGGGTGGCCGAAGGTGGTGGGCAGCCCGGCAACGTCGAAGCTTTCCTTGATCGTCATCGGCACGCCGAACAGCGGCTGATCGGCGCGCGGGCCCGCGGCATCGCGCGCACGGGCCTCGGCGCAGGCGGCCTCGAAGTTCGGAACCGCGAGGGCGTCGATCTCGCAGTCGAGCCGGTCGGTGCGCAGGATCGCCGCATCCACCGCCTCGACCGCACTGAGCCTGCCTGCGCGGATCGCGGCCGCCGTGGCCAGCGCTCCGGGTTCCTCGGTCAATTGCGGATAGGCCATGGGTCAATTCTCCCCCCCTCTTGGGGGCAGGGGTGTAACGCCTCACCGACTTTCGAGAAAGCGGTCCTCGGCGGCGTAGTCGAACATATCCCAAGGATAGGCGGCAAGCTGAGGGAAGACTGTGCGCCATTCGGCAGGGTTGCAGTCGCATAGCCAGTCAAGGGTGCCGGTGACCTGCCTTGCATAGGTCATGGACTCGCGGTGATACGGGAAGCGGGTGGTCAGCTTCTCGCTGCTGACGATCAGCGGGCGGCCCACGGACCACGGGGTGCGGCCAACCGTTCCGACACCTTCATCAATAGGGACAAACTCAACCTCGCGCCCAAGGTGGCTCGCAATGATGCGCCCGCGTTCCGCGACGGTCGGACAGTCGCAGTCCCCGATATTGTACGTCCCGCCCACCCGCTTCTTGGCTGACCAGACTCCGAAGAAGGCGATGTCGAAGGCAGAGGTCGCCTGAAACTGCGAGGCCCCCCCATAGATCAGCGGAATGCGCGGCCGATTGTCGAGCAGCCGTTTGACGAACCACCATTCGCGCGGGTGCTTGCTGTGGGTGCCATAGATCGCACCGGGCCGCAGGATGGTGACCCGGTCGCCGAACATCGCTCGCGCATGCTCCTCCATCCTGACCTTGCGGGTCGAATAGGTCTGGGGTCCTGGGGCGACGGTCGGGTTGTCCTCGGTGATGGGGCCGCCGAATTCGGGCCAACCTTTGTCGCGCGCCTCGTCGAGCGTCCGGTCTTGCGCGTCACAATAAACGCTTGCCGAAGAAATCAGGACGAGGTGCCCCACCCGGTCGGGATCGTATCGCGCGATGTCGACGGCATCGAAAGCGATGGTGTCGAAGACGACGTCGGCCTCGAGCGGCGGGCCATCGCCCAGTTCGCGGCAGTCGAACCGGTCAGAAACCGCTTCGTCCTCGATCCACCGCGCCTTCGAGCGCGCGAGGACACGCACATCGCCGTATCCTTCGTAGAGAAGGTGATGCCAGGCCTGCCGGCCAATCTGGCCTGCGCCAACGACGATGGCATCCAGCATCAGTCGATCATCACATGTGGATCGGCTTGCCGGTCACCGCCATCGCCGCTTCCTTGAAGGCCTCGGCGTGGGTGGGGTGGGCGTGGCAGGTGTAGGCGATGTCTTCCGAGGTCGCGCCGAACTCCATTGCCTGCGCGGCCTGCGCGATCATCGTGCCCGCGAGCGAGTTGATCATCCACACGCCGACCACGCGATCGGTCTCCGCGTCGGCGATCACCTTGACGAAGCCATCGGTGTCGCGGTTGGCCTTGGCGCGACTGTTGGCCATCATCGGGAACTTGCCGACCTTGACCGCGAGGCCGCGCTCCTTGGCCTGCTCCTCGCTGATGCCTACCCCTGCGATTTCCGGCGCGGTGTAGACGACGCTGGGGATCACATCGTGGTTCACGATGCCGGTGAGGCCCGCGATGTTCTCGGCGACCGCGATGCCCTCGTCCTCGGCCTTGTGGGCGAGCATCGGGCCGGGGACGACGTCGCCGATCGCCCAGATGCCTTCGACGGCAGTGCGGAAGTCGTGGTCGATCTCGATCTGGCCGCGGTTGTTGACGGCAAGGCCCGCCTTCTCGAGCGCCAGCCCATCGGTATTGGCGCGGCGCCCGATCGCGACGAGCACGTGGCTGGCGGTGACGCTCGTGGCCTCGCCCCCAGCAGCGGGCTCGACGGTGAGGGTGACGGTGCTGCCCTCGACGCTGGCGCCGGTGACCTTCTGGCCGAGCATCATCGCCATGCCCTGCTTCTTGAAGATCTTCTGCGCTTCCTTGCGCACCTCGCCGTCCATGCCGGGGAGGAGCTGGTCGAGATATTCGATCACGGTGACCTTGGCGCCCAGACGCCGCCACACCGAGCCCAGCTCGAGGCCGATCACGCCGCCGCCGATCACCACCAGGTGTTCGGGCACTTCATCGAGATCGAGCGCCCCGGTGCTGTCGACGATGCGCTTGCCCGCATTGTCCACGGGGACGCCGGGGAGCGGGGTGACGCTGGAGCCGGTGGCGATCACGATGTCCTTGGCGGTGACTGTCTCGCCCGCGACGCTGACGGTGTGCGCGTCCTCGAAAGCGGCGTGGCCCTTGAGCCAGGTGACCTTGTTCTTCTTGAACAGGAACTCGATTCCCCCCGTAAGCTCGCCCACGGCCTTGGTCTTCTCGGCCATCATCTTGCCGAGGTCGAGCGTCGGCGTGGCGGTGATGCCCCAGGTGGCGAAGTGGCCGCCCGCGGCTTCCTCGAACAGCTCGGAGCCGTGCAGCAGCGCCTTGGAGGGAATGCACCCGACATTGAGGCAGGTCCCGCCGAGGGTGGCGCGGCTTTCGACGCAGGCGGTCTTCAGCCCGAGCTGCGCCGCGCGGATCGCCGCGACATAGCCGCCGGGGCCGGCACCGATGACAAGGACGTCGTAATCGTAGTTAGCCATTTGCTGCTCCGTTAGCACTCCACCCCGAGATGGGCGCTCGTACCGCTTTGTCTACACGCCCGCGCAATATGATCCCGCAGACTCCCATCGACCACCCGCATCTGCGCAGGCATCGACCAAATTTCCCCATTGCAAGAACCAGCCGCCGATGAGCCCAATGGCGAAGGCAAGAATAATGCCGAGCCAAGAGAGGTTTCGCATCGGTTCAGTCCCCACGCATTACAAGTCAATCAGCATCCGCGTCGGATCCTCGATCGCCTCCTTGATGATCTTGAGCGCGGTCACCGCCTCGCGTCCATCGATCAGGCGGTGGTCATAGCTGAGCGCGAGATACATCATCGGGCGGATCACGATCTGGCCATTGCGGACGACCGGTCGGTCCTCGATGCGGTGGAGGCCCAGCACCGCGCTCTGCGGCGGGTTGATGATCGGGGTCGACATGAGGCTGCCGAAGACGCCGCCGTTGGAGATGGTGAAGGTGCCGCCGGTCATGTCCTCCATCGTCAGCGTGCCCGCCTTGGCGCGGGCGCCGAAATCGGCGATGTCCTGCTCGATCCGGGCAAAGCCCTTCTTGTCGGCATCGCGGATGACGGGGACGACGAGCCCGTTGGGGGCCGAGACCGCGACCGAGATGTCGACATAGTCGTGGTAGATGATCTCGTCGCCGTCGATATAGGCGTTCACGGCAGGCACGTCCTTCAGCGCAAGGCAGGCGGCCTTGGCGAAGAAGCCCATGAAGCCCAGACGGATGTCGTGCTTCTTGGCGAACAGGTCCTTGTACTTGTCGCGCGCTTCGATGACCGCGCTCATGTCGACATCGTTGAAGGTGGTGAGGAGGGCGGCATTGTCCTGCGCGCTCTTCAACCGCTTGGCGATGGTCTGGCGCATGCGGGTCATCTTGACCCGCTCCTCGCCGCGCGCGCCGCCGGTCGCCACAGGGGCGGCGGCATTGGGGGCAGGCGTCGGGGCGGGGGCAGGGGCCGGGCCCTTGGCCTTGGCTTCGGCGGCCGCGAGCACGTCTTCCTTGGTCAACCGGCCATCCTTGCCGGTGCCCTTGATGGTCGAGGGATCGACCCCGTGTTCCAGCACCGCGCGGCGCACCGCGGGGGACATGGTCTGGGCGGGGGTGAGCAGTTCTTTCGAGGCAGCCGCGGGGGCCGGGGCGGGGTCGGCCTTGGCGGCAGCAGGAGCCGGGGCGGGTGCGCTTGCGCCGTCCTCGATGATCGCGATCACCGCGCCGACCTCCACGGTGTCGCCCACCGCGACGACATGCTGCGACATCACGCCCGCGACCGGCGAGGGCACGTCGACCGCGACCTTGTCGGTCTCGAGGCTGGCGATCGGCTCGTCGACCGCGACCGCGTCACCGGGCTGCTTGAGCCATTCGGCAATCGTGCCTTCGGTGACGGATTCGCCGAGCACGGGGACTTTGATTTCGGTGGCCATGGGAATGGGTTCCTGAAACTTGCTTACATTTTATCCGACGAAGAGCGGGCCGCTTACAACCCCAGCGCGGCGGCGACGAGCGCCTCCTGCTGGGCCTTGTGGCGGCTGGCGAGGCCCGTGGCGGGCGAGGCTGCGGCGTCGCGTCCGGCATAGCTCGGGCGCATCCCCGAATGACCCGCCTTGGTGAGCGAATCCTCGATCCGCTCGTTGACGAAGAACCACGCGCCGTTGTTGCGCGGCTCCTCCTGGCACCAGACGACTTCCTTGAGGTTCGCCATGCGACCGAGGCGCAGTGCCAGCGGATCGCCGGGGAAGGGGAAGAGCTGCTCGATGCGGACGATCGAGACGTCCTCCAGCCCGGCGGCATCGCGCGCCTCGATCAAGTCATAGGCGACCTTGCCCGAGCACAGCACCAGACGCCGCACCTTCTCGTCGGCGATCTCGGTGGGATCGGAGAGGATCCGGCGGAACTGCCGGTCGCCGAGGAACGATTCGCGCGATGATTTCGCCATCGGGTGACGCAGCAGCGACTTGGGGCTCATGATGACAAGCGGCTTGCGGAAGCTCCGCAGCATCTGGCGGCGCAGCACGTGGAAATAGTTTGCGGGGGTGGTGATGTTGCACACGCACATGTTGTCGTCGGCGCACAGCTGGAGGAAACGCTCGAGCCGCGCCGAGGAGTGCTCGGGGCCTTGCCCTTCATAACCGTGCGGCAGCAGCATCACGAGGCCGTTGGCGCGCAGCCACTTGCTCTCGCCGCTCGCGATGTACTGATCGATCATGATCTGCGCGCCATTGGCGAAATCGCCGAACTGCGCTTCCCACAGCA
>OFDN01001713.1_pt1 | contig 13636 bp, 9 predicted proteins | sample 1520971 | NCBI WGS metagenome assembly OFDN01 (sample SAMEA94257418, study PRJEB24077) | hot springs metagenome | biome: Aquatic biome; feature: Geographical feature; material: Water | place: India | collected 2012-06-12 | depth 5 m
AGTAGGCAAAACAAAAAATAACAATCCATGAAAAAGATCCATTTGGGCATGGCTGCTATCATACTGATTGCTGTCATGAGCGCTTTCACCACAGCAAAGCCGACCACAGTTTATTACCGTGATTTATCCGGTGAATTCATTGAAAAAACAATGGCAGGTAATTGTCAGCCCTATCCACCACTCGCTTGCGAGTATATTTGGACAGGTGCAGTAGACAATGATCCACAGAACGAAAACAATTACGAGGTGGTAGAGGGGTTTGAAGAACAAAGGTTCGTTCCTTCACAGCCTTAAGTAAACATGATGAAAAATAAGGCTGCACCCTCGTGCAGCCTTATTACTTATCGCAGTGCTTGTTGGATAGTTGAAACAATCGCTTCCTCACGTATATCCATCGCAATGATTTTACCCGTTGGATCAATCAAAAAAGTCCGAGGCAAACTTTTAATGCCATAATCCTTTACCAATTGCGAAGCAAACGCCTGAGCTTCTATTAATTGCATCCAGCTAAGTAGGTCTTTTTCTATCCCTTTTTTCCAAAGATCCTTTTGATGATCCAAAGAGATCCCTACAAACTGAACCGGTAAGCCTGCCAACTCCTGCTTGGCTTTTACAAGATGCCGATTCTCGACTCGACAAGCACTACACCAAGTAGCCCAAAAATGAAGTAATACATAACTGCCTCGTAAACTTTCACTGTTCTGTAATACCCCCTTGGTATCGGGTAGTACAAATAAAGGCGCTTGATCCCCTGGTTGAAGAATTGAAAGCCATGAGAGTTGCTCTCGAATACGATGACCGATTTTGCTATTCTGAACATGAAGCGGAAGCGTTGCAAAAAGCTCGGTAATACTGTCATGCCGCAATGCATTTCCAGTATACTCTTTCAACAAAAGAAGACTAAAGGCAGCGTTTGGGTTTTCCTTGACGTAAGTATACATCAGCCGTTTTTGAACCTTCAATTTTTCAGCAGACGGTACACCAGATGAACGTTCCAAATACATGGCGTGAAAACGCCGCTCATCATCATGGGTGGCAGATCCCGTTAACCTGTAATGACCACTCTTTTCAAACCTCATTTGCATTTTAGAAGGATCAATCACAACGGGTTGCGATATAACTTTCTTCACTTTGATCAAAGCAGCGCTTGTATCAGGCATAAAATAAAAAGTCACACGTTGAGGTCCGGATAACTGTCCCGAAAAATAGAACAATCCATCGCTTATCTTACAAGTATCCCTGACAATTTTCCCTGCTTCATTTTCATATTGAAGACAGACCCATAACAATGGATAAATCTCAGGTGAGGAGGAACCCTCAATACTAAAATTGGATTGTGCATGTGCTTTTGAGAATATTAAGGAGCAAAAACACAAAGCCCCGTATAAAAATATTTTTTTCATTATCGTTCGTTTTGTGGGATACCCGTGAGTTGAATTTCTAAATCAGGAATAGGAAGTGTATATCGTTTGTCATTGGGCGTAAGTGTATAAGTCACACCTGCAATCACTCGTGTCAGTGTGCGTGCAAAACGACTGTCCTTATTGAGCCGTCTTAAATCCTCCCATACCAAATTGGCATGAAAGGGAACTTCCTTTCTTCTTTCCACTAGGATTTTTTTCAGCGCATCTTCTGCATCAACAGCCACCAATGGAATATAAGTACCCGTTCTCCATCTTTTTACCAACAAAGCATTCAATACTTGCATCGCCGCATCTTTTTGACCAAGCCTTGCCAAAGATTCAGCACGAATGAGATACACTTCATTGGTAGCAATACCGGCAAAAGGAACCATATTCACACCGGTATAAAAACCTCTGAAAATGGGTCGCTGGTTAAAGAGCCGAAAGAAAAGGGTACGTCGAAGATCATTACCCGCATAAGAACGATAAAGTACTGAATCAAAAAGCGGAATATTCCCTACATAAAAATTAGAAAGGGTCCCTTCTGCATATTGGATCACTTCGGGATGTCCGATTTGGAAAGTGGGAAATGGAATGGCTGCATTGGCATTTAAGCTATTAAAATCAATCAACGTGGGATTCTGTGCCAGTACCAGACCGGAAAACTCCGCTGCCTTCGTCCAATTCTCTAATGTCAAATACACTTTGGCAAGCATCGCATACGTAGAGATTTCCGAAGGTCTGGATTTAAATGCAGCTACTTTTGGTAACAAATCAAGCGCATTGGTAAGATCAGACAATACGCGGTCATAACAATCCTTGACAGTGGATCGACCGGGACGTATATTCACATCTGCAGTCAATCGAATGGGAACACCCAGATCAGTAGCTGCTCTAGAAGCATCATAAGGTGGAGCAAAAAATTGCAATAATTGATAATACGCCAATCCACGGAAAAAAAGCGCGGTACCTTTGACCCTTTTCCATTCAACTTCATTTGCACTGGTCATCTCAATACGTTCCAAACCTTCCAGACAAACATTGGCGACTTCGATCATTCGGTACATACTGGACCATTCATCGGTATTAGATCCTTCCAACACATCTTTGGCCCAGATATAAGCATTGCGCTCTCTGGGTACAATGATCGAAAAATAGTCTGCATCATTTACATAAATATGATCGGTACCGATCAGTCCGAATGTACCATAAGATTGAAAAAAAATATCGGCGTTCAACAACGCACCAAAATCTGATAGGCGCGTAGGCACCAAACTGTTGATGTTGATTTTTTCATCCAACCAATTTTCTTGCTTGGTACAACTGCTGCCAATGCAGCCCAACAAAAGAATAGAAAAGAAATACTTTTTCATATGAATATGTTTAATAGTGAAGTCTAAGACCAAGGGAGATGGTTCGCATAGCGGGAATATTTTCACCACTGGCATTGATATCATTGGTATCAGGATCAATTCCCTTTTTATTGGCCCGCCATAGAATACCCAGATTGTTCAGGTATCCATATAGTTCCAAGGAGGTATTTTTTTGTGAACCAAAACCTTTGAACTGATACGACATTCGTAGATCCTGCAGACGGATATGATCCGCCCTTTCTACCAAAACAGAAGAATACGTATAAAACTCATTGCGATTATTATTGCCGGGATATACAATAGAAGGCACAGAAGAAACCAACTCATCTCCTTTCTGTTGCCATCTTTTACTGTAATCACTGTGCTGTCGGAAAAGCACCACATCCTGATAATTAAGACTGACAGAATTCGACCGGAAATAATACCCACCTTTAAACAGCACATTGACAGAAAGCGAGAAGCGCCCATAAGTCCATTCATTTCTCCAGGAACCCCAAAAAGTAGGTCTGGCTGATCCATGGAAATACAAACTGTCTGCAACACCTGCAGCAAGCATCGCAGTATAGTTTTTGGAAACCGCCCCATTCAGATAACCCATCGGATCTCCATTGGTAGGATCAATACCTGCCCAACGATAACTGTAGATACTAAATAAAGGATTACCCGGTTTGGCAATCAGGTTACCTCCATTTGCGCGCAAGAGATCCACAGACGAATTCTTACGTTCAAAATCAACAACCTGATCTTTGAGGGTGTTGAGCAACAAATACATTTTCCATCCGGTTTTTTGTGCTCGCAGTACCGTATAATCCAAAGCAATTTCTAAACCCATCGTGCGGGTGGAAGCACCATTACCATTAAAGGAATTAAATCCGGTGGAAGGAGGCAGTACAGCACTTTGCAACAAATCCAATCCTCGTTTATGATACCATTCAATAGAACCTTGGAGTCTTCTTGAAAAAGCAGCAAAATCAAGTCCGATATTAATCGTTTTCACGCGCTCCCATTTCAATTGGGGGTTGGGGGCAGAAGTCAACAAAGCAGTTTGCAAACCAGTATAAAAACTACTGCCAAAACGAGCGGTCAACAGTGAGTTCGCATTAACAGCATTACCATTAAAACCATAGGTTGTTCTGAATTGCAATTGATCCAACCATTTCAAGTGATAAAAAGGTTCTTTGGATATCTCCCACTTACCACCCACAGACCAAAGCGGTGTGATCCTTTCATTGGTCCGCACACCAAAAAGATTCGCTCCATCTGCCCTAGCACTTGCGTTCAAAGTATAACGACCCAAATAGGTATAAGAACCATTGGCATAATAGGATACAAAACGGTTAAGGGTTCCACTAATTGAGTTGGACATAGCAGGAATCGTGGCATTCCCAAATGGATGTACAGGGAGTGTTGACTGATAATTCAAATTCGTGACCCCAATACCAAATTCATCATCATAGCCATACAAAGAGCGCGTATATCCCTCGATTCTTTTTTGACGGATTTCAAAACCAGCAATCGCATGAATTTGATGCTTCCCTTTCAGGTATTGTTGAAATTGAAGCGTTCCACGAAGGTTTTGGCTATTCATCGTGGATTGGGTTTGATCCAGTAATCCGCCCAAAGGAAAAGGATAGGTAAATGCTCCTGTTGTAGCATTGCGCACAGAAAAACGATTCACCAGATTTCGTGCTGCATAACTCGCTGCTTTGCGCAAAAGTTCTGTTTGAACAACCTCATACTCTTGCTGATATTGCAATTCAGCTGAAAGTGCTGAGTTGAATTTGTATTGAATACCTGCTCGAGCCAAAAGATTGCGACTCAGCTGTTCTTGTTCAATGTTATTGATTTCATCCAAAATACTAAATCGCCAGGGTTGAAAATTCAAAGCTTCTACACTGTCAATATAAGAGGCGCGATAGTCTTTGAGCACTGGAAGAGCATTGCCGTATTCATCTGCAATCCGGGCATAGGGAAATAATTGAGAATTATTGGTATAAAAACTGGAAGGTCCTCGATGCGTAAAGTTATTGGGAGACTGTTGTTTACCGGAGAGATAATAGAGCGTCGCTGAAAACTGCAGTTTGGGATGCACACGAAATACCTGCTGCATCTGTAATGTATAGCGCTCTCTTTGATTAGTACGTAAGCGTTCTCGATTGCGATCATAACCAAAAGAAAACAGATAGCTATGACGCTCACTACCGCCATTCATTTGAATCGCATATTGTTGTTGCTGCTCTTTTTGATAAATAAAGCGTGAAAATTGATCACGTAGATCATACTGTCGCAGCTGATCCAATTCCGCATTCAAAGCAGCTTCTGTCATCACACCCTGACGAACTTTTTGCAAGAGTTCTACCACAGGTGTTAGAGGTGGCCGAGTCGTCGTATTGGAAAGCTGTGCATTGTAATAATTGCGATCAAATAAAAAACGTTCCGCTTCAATGTAGTCGGCGGCAGATAAATAATTACGGGTATAACGAAGATTGGGAGCAGCACTACTCGTAAAGTTTTGTGTAAACCCTATTTGCAAAGGCTGACCTATTTTTCCTTTTTTTGTGGTGATGACGATTACACCATTAGCGGAACGAGATCCCCAAATGGAAGCAGCGGCCGCATCTTTTAACAATGTCACGGATTCAACATCATTAGGGTTGATTTGACTAACATCTCCTTCAAAAGGAAAATTATCCAATACAATCAGCGGACGAGTAGAACCATTGTCCAATGTGCTGCGACCGCGGATATTAAATGCTTCTTCGCCCTGATTCTTATTGAACAATATGCCGGGTGTAACCCCATCCAATCGATCCAGTAGGTTGGTAGAAATCCTTCGATTAACCAAGGTTTGATCAATCACAGTAAAAGAACCGGTAGCCCTTTCTTTGGGGATTCGTTGATAACCGGTTTCCACCACAACACTGGAAGTCCCTGAGATTGGTGAGAGATAGTAAACTGTGGTAAGAGGCGAAAAAGGAACTTTAAGAGGTGTGTAACCCTCTGCCTGAAAAAGCAGTGTATCAGATGAAATGGGACTTTTAATTTGAAAGCTTCCATTAGCATCAGTGCTAAAGGATTGTTTCGCTTTGTTGAGATAAATTGATACACGTTCGATTGGGAGTTGAGTTTCGCGATCTAGTATCTTTCCTTGATAAGAATATGTCTGCCCAAAGGAAATGATTCCGATTAAGCACAGGCAAAAGAGTGCCTGCACACGTATATAGCAACGCATAGCATGTGATTTTGGGTGAGAAAATAAAAGCAGAAAAGGGCGGTATGGGGACCGCCCGAGATCCCATGGGCCTTATATGGGATTCTTAGGTTTTTTTGCAAACTGCGTGAGTAGCAGATGCAGGGCCCATCTGGGAGAGGGACTGTAAAAAATCGCGTTATGTTGGTTTTTCATACTCCGTGGTTAAGTGATGTAAACGGAGTCTGAATAAGTGAGTTCCAAAAAAATAGCGTGGAACTCAACTTACCGATTCAAGGTACCTAGGAGGACCCGTGCACGAATAAGAGAGCCCACGCCGTAACGTGGGCATTCTACTTATCATCTCGCGCACATCGAAATTTCCTAGGTTTCTGAATCGAGACTCAAAGCGAATGCTTCAAATGATTTTATATGAAGTTTCGCAAATTTATATGTTGGAGAGTTACCCTCTCAGAATAAAGATAAGACAATTTTTTAAATGTGTAATATATCACACTTTATTTTTTACAACTTTCACTGACATTGTTCATGTGAACAAAGAAGAAAAGATATATAATGAAGAATTAAAGAAATTCGGAGTACGTCTGCGAAAAATTCGTAAACGAAACAATCTAACTCAGTTAGATCTTGATATAAGGACAGGTATACAAAGGTCCGAAATTAGTAGGATTGAAAATGGTTTAAGAAATATTGAGTTTTATACCATCGTTAAACTTTCTCTTGCTTTGGATATTCCTATTTCTGACTTTTTTGCCGATAATCAAATTTAAGTCAGTTTTTTACTTTCTTTTTCACTAGTTTTTTAGCATTTATCCCTAATGTAAACTTCAACAATCTATTATACAATATTTATGGGAAGGATTTTGATATAGCATCTGAAATGACTCAAGATTACTTTTTTAGAAATTTCATTTATCATTCCTTTAATTAGAATCAAAGTTTATCGCTTTTTTATTAGAATGATCAACTCTATTTACTGATGTAAAGTATAATATTCAGAAACTAGGGAACGACATGGTATGCTTAGGATAAAGATTTTCGAATATCACCGGGGGTCTTTCCATAAAAAGACTTGAACTGCTTGATAAAATGATGCGATTGTTTATAACCACAAGTGATGGAAATTGCCTGAATATTCAAATCCTCACTCTTTTGTATGAGTTCATATGCAATCTTCATCCGATACTGAATAATATATTGATGGGGAGTAAGTCCAAACACTTTTAAAAACCCGGATTTGAGTCCTTGAAGATTCCAACCCGATCCTTTGACCAAATCGCCTAGACTAAGTGAATCGCCCAACCTAGATTCAATAATTCTTTTAACCTGATAGGCTTTTTGTACAATAAGCGGGTCAATATCCGGGTGATTTTGCCACAAATCATCTTCTCTTCTTTGATTAAAATACATTTCACACACCAACCCAAGTAAAATGCGTATCTGACCGGAATAAAATCCCAAGCGTATTGCTGGCTGTTTCTTATTTTGTACCAACAACTCCCATTCATATTGAAAATGAAAGCCAATAGTCTGAATCAAAATCGGATATTGAATTTGGGTGTCTAATATTGGAGAGAAAAACGTTTGAATGATATTATCAAAACCAACTTTAAAGCAACAACAGACTATCGTGTGATAACCTGCTTGGATATCAATACGAATCTCTTTACCTGCGCGTGTTGGAAAAAAGAGAACAGAATGCTGCGCTAAATCAAGTAAGTGATTCTGATAATACAATTGTTTCGTCGTTCCCTTTGGTAAATAGCCCAAAACCCATCTTGAATTTTCAGCCTTGGAAAACAATTGAGTCGAGGTTTCACTATATATATGATAGTGATAAAGATCAACCTCAGGATGATCATAATGTTGACACAATTGATAATAATGATTTCCCTCGGAATATACAGCATCGAAACCTTCAAGCAGAAGACGTTGTAACCGGTCTGGAATGGGCAACTGGGTTCTCATACCAGAAGCGTGTTGCGAACCGGGTAGAATATACATACAGACTTACATCTCAGTTGAAATCATCGCACAACTACCACAGTTACAATCCACAGTGACATTGCCCTGATTATCGATTATAGCAGTCACTTTACACTGACATTCTGTTCCCTCACAAACTGTAACCCGATTACCTAATGACTCTTCATCAGTATAGGATCTTTCAACCAACATATTGTGAGTCCCTGTATTAGTCTGGTAAAAAACAATAGCCATAGTTTTAGAACGGTTATGGATATAGGATATATTCTCAATGGAATAAAGCGTCTCATTAGGATAGTTTTCATGTAAATAGTGACGAACTTGATCAAAAGCCTCTTTTTTCGATGAAAACACCAGTTTTCGATTTTCGACATCCTGATCGCTTAATATCTCGGATTTGTTACAGGATAGAAACAACACAAATAGAGCGTAAACAAAGAGTTTTGGTTTCATGGTATTTTTTTCCAAAACTGTCAAGAGTGATGACCCCTAAAAAACGGTATTGTGAATTCATGAGTAGCCAGTGTGAATTCGGGATGGTTTTAATGGATTTTGTATATTAGAAAATATGAAATCAGCCCTATATCTACTGCTCTTCATAGTTACATTGGAATCTGTCACGGCACAAGCTCAAAAGCGTAGGCAATACATTTGTTTAATCGCCCACATTCCCGTTTTGATTGAATCAGATCCAGTCATCTACAATTTTGACCAAAAGGGAAATTTTAACATGGGATCCGGAAGAATAAGAATAAGTCAAATAAAAAGAAGCTTCCCACTCGAGTTTGATCACCTGATTCAATGGAATAAACCACTACCTATAGATCAGCAAAATAAAGTCAAGCCATTTCTTCAACTTGGGACAACTACGTTGCGATTAATTGAACAAACCAATAAAACTTCCAATGATGCATTGATTGACACCATACTTACTCCAAACCAGAAACTCACCTTAAAATGGCAAGATCAAAATAATACAACCATTCAAAGCATAACGCTCAGCAGTGCTGCGATTGTTCCGGAAATAATAGGGACAAAACAATTCAAATCCTTTGATAGCATTGATCAGGCTCATAAGGCTAGGCAAATTAAGAGAATACAATCTCTGCCCGAAGGATATCTAAGACTTCAAAATAAAAAACTCGAAATCGATCCCGGAAGCCACATTGAAATAAAGATAAAGCCGTATGGCTTACTTCCAGATTCCTCTATACAATATCGACTTTCGAATTATAATAAAAATATGATAGGAACCTGGTTATTAACAGGTCATGTCTTAACACTCTCGGATCTAACCCCTAATGAAGAATATACCCTAGAAATCAAATACATAGGACAAGATATCATTAAGTCATATCAAGTAATAGCCAAGCCTTATTGGCATCAAAAACTTTGGATAAGAATAACCCTTGTATTGGTAATGATGTTAATTACAATATTAACGACTCGTTGGTATTATAGAAGAAGATTAAAACTCATAAATAGTCAACGACAAAGACTAGAAGAACAATTGACAACAATACAATCGCAGTTAAACCCTCACTTTATTTTTAATGCCCTTAATTCAATTGAGGGGTTGGTAACGAGTGGCGAAAACAAACAGGCAAATGGCTACTTAAATACCTTTTCTGCCATTATGAGAGAAACGTTGAAAAATTCAGACAAACTGCTTATCAGTTTAAAAGAAGATTTAGAATTATTGGAAAAATACTTGAGCATTGAAAAATTGAGATTTGGTTTTTCTTATAAGCTTCATATTGTTGAGGAAATCAATATTCATGAATTAGAAATTCCTCCTATGCTCATTCAACCAATTGTGGAAAATGCTATTAAGCACGGCGTTGGAAGTCTAGGCAGAGGGGGCTTAATAGAGGTCATACTGGAAAGAAATGCTGAAAACATGATCATTACGGTCAAAAACAATAGACATACCGAAAAGATAGCTTTGAAGACTGCAGGTGGGTATGGTTTGTCCTTTACAAAACAAAGACTTGTGCACTTTAATCAGTTAAATCCAAAAACAAATATTCTGTATGCTTTTCAAGAAGATGACCAACAAGTAGAAGTGCAACTAATTTTTGAACATTGGTTTACCTAAGCTATTTTTTTAGCAGTATTTTTCGTACGTCTCCTAATTTTAGTTTTGCAATGGGAACCACTGATTTATCATATAGTTCGATTTCGTGTTCTCTTTTGATGCTTCTGATATATTTAATATTGACAAGGTAAGAATAGTGAGGCCTGATAAATCCTGTGGGTACCAAGAGTTCATCAAAGTAGTAGATACCTTTTGAAGCTAAAATTTTTTCCTTATTACGAAGAATTACAGTAGTATAGTTATTGGAGGATTTACAATAGACAATATCTGAAATAGGGATGAAACGAATTTCTCGACTTTGTGGAATGGCAATATTTTTCTCTTGTCCAATCTTGGTGTTGAGTTCCTCTAATAATTGTTTTACCTGATCAGATCTGCAATGTAAGTTTTTAAAATGCTCAGCCTTCTGGACCGCTTTGATGAGCTCGCTGGGTTCAATAGGTTTTAATAAATAATCTAGTGCAGAGAATTTGACAGCCCGAATACCATATTGTTCATGAGCAGTTGTGAATATAACAGAATATGGCTGATCACCTATCAGTGTGAGTAAGTCGAAACCCAATGATTCTCCAAGTTCGATATCCAAAAAAATAAGCTCAGGTTTAAGAGTACTATACAAAATAAAACCCTCCATTACACTGGAGGCAACCCCAACAATGTGGATGAATGGGCAATGGTTAAGTAAGAGCGATTCTAAATGATTCTTACTTTGAAGCTCGTCTTCTATAATAATAGCGGTCACCGGTTGGAGAGTTTAGTGTTCATCAATACTCTCAGACCGTATACAATTCTGGTACAGTAAATATACAAAAGGGCGGTTAGAAAACCGCCCCCTCCCAGAATCAGTACACGAGTACTGAAAAACGCTATTACACCTAAAAACTTAGATAGTAATTGAAAATCGATTGAGGTATTTACTTTTTTAGTTGATATATAAAACTTAAAAGAAAATATCTTCTAAGTACATTAGACTGAATATCTTCTATAATATTTCTCTCAATTCTTCGCTGAATATTAATATTTTGATTGAAAAGATCAAAAACCGATAATTTGAGTTCACCTTGATTCTTCTTGAATAGTTTTCTGGATATAGAGCCGTTTAAAATATTTGCTTGGCTTTGAAAATCATTCCCCAATTGCGTATTTCTTTGATATACATAGTCAAGCAGCAATGTATACTTTGGAGTAAGCGCTATAGAAGATTTCAAAATTGCATTTTGCTGAAGCCATTTTATATTGGATACGGATCCTGTAGTGAACTGTGATTGAGTATTAGACCAACTGAATAATCCGGTAATATCTATAGTTCTTTTGAATCGCCAGTTCAAAGATTGTTCAAAAGAAATCTGGTTACGGGACTGATCACCTAATATTTTATTGACTAAGATTTTACTTTTACTGAAAGAAATATCAGATTTTACTTTAAAAATAAAGGAATGGTTTTTGGAAGCCTTCATCCGCTTAGCAAGTTCAATGGATCCGGCCATATTTCTCGCCTGATTACCATTTTGAATGCTTAATTGCTCCGCACCCTCCTGATTTATATCTACTTGTTGAAGCAGACCATTTTTTTCCCAGTCGAACTTCCCATAAAAATTGATTTCTGTCTTATACTTCTCAATGTTTACACCATAATTGGAATAAATATGATGCCTTTTATAAGGAATCAAAAACGAATTTCCAATGAACTGACTAACTGGACTATAAACCAAATTGATGGGTAATAATTGTTGTAATGAAGGCTGATTAATATTTTGATAATATTCTACAGAAAAGTTATTTCCAAATAAACTTATGCCTGGTAATAAATAATAATTATCCCATCGATTATTTGTAGAAGAACTAAAGAGTCGGTTAGCGTTTCTCAGATAAACGGGTGTAATTGAAATCTCAAAGGATGTATTTTCAGAAAGTTCAAAAGAACTTTCATAGGTAAATCTTGTAGTTAATTCAGTACGATTTGATAAAATACTTTGCTGATCAATAAGGGTATCTAAGGTATTTTTATGAATATTCGAAAATGTTAAAACATCATTTTTATAATGATGGTACGAAGTAAATAATTTTAGTCCATTAGAGATTTTTTCAGCTATAGGAAATCGGTAGATCATAGAGATATCTGCCATAGTGCTGGAGTAGTCAGAATTTCTTCTGAGCAAAGTCGAATCAAAGTATAATGTATTGGTAAAAAACTGAGTTCGATTGTCAATAGTGTTGTCGACCTGATTGGGTAAATATTTAAAGTTTTGAATAAGTGAAAAATTAGCTTTTGGATTCTTAAAACGATGAGTAATGGTGAGTAATTGAGAAAAAGAATTCACTCTCGAGTGATCTGAAAGCTTAATCACTCCACTATTGATTACTGAATTTTTAAACTGTGTTTCTGTTTCACTATTGGTATTATCCTTTAAATCAGTAAATGAACCCAATAAAGACATTTTGATCTTTGTTTGTTTGGATGGATTCCATTTTAAACTGGTTCCCAAATGGTTACTAACAGACTTTTCACGTCGTAAAAAAGCTGAATTGGTTTCTAAAATTGTATCATTTACAAATTGTCTTCTTCTTCGTAAAGTGTTTACGTCAGTTTGCTGACTAGTATGAAAATATTGAAAATTCGCTCCTACTTTCTTACTAAACTCATTATTTACATTCACTCCTAAAGAGCTTATATTCTGAATTCCGTTATTTATACCCCCGAATGAAACCCCATTAATGTTGTATCCACCTCCTTCCTGCTGTGTGAAGTTTGTAAAGCCGCTTCTTCCAAAACCACCAAGATTTTGCACATCACTGAAAGAAAACGATGAGACATTCAAATTATTACTAAACCCGATTAAACTAACTTGAAGTGTATCTCGAAAAGTATTTAAAATACCTCCCACTTGACTTCTCTCCTCAGTTCCTAAACCTGCATATAATTTTCCGAGTATTTTTTTCTTTGCCTCCTTTTTTAACTTCACATTTATTAATTTTTGAGAAGCCCGCTTCGAGGAGCCTAAGTTTGTTTCTTGATCATCTGTTACTTGAATCTTGTCTACTAGATCGGCGCTTAAATTCTTTGAAGCAATTTTTATATCACTAGAAAAGAAATCTTTCCCATCAATGAGTATCCTTGATACCTGTTTCCCATTAATAAAAATATTACCATTAAGATCAACTCTCATACCAGGAAGCTGTTTTAGCAAGTCCTCAATAACTGCATCTTCCCTTACTTTATAAGCCGAAGCATTAAACTCAAGGGTATCTTTTTTGAAAAGCACTGGCGGTTTAAAGGCGTTGACTACAACCTCTCCGAGCTGCTGAGTTGTTCTTAAAAAGAATAACTCCTTAAGATCAACAATCTCTCGACCTTTTACAAAAATTAGCTTTTGAACTGGATTATAACCGATGGCAGATACCTGTAATATCAGTGGCACTTGACTAGGAACCCTCTGAAATTGAAATCTCCCATCTTTTCCTGAAATAGTGTAGGCAACTAAGCTAGAATCTTTTTGATACAAAAGTGATACTGTGGCCAATTCAATTTTTTCATTACTCAGAGAATCAATCAACCCGCCACGAA
>OFDN01001715.1_pt1 | contig 13614 bp, 13 predicted proteins | sample 1520971 | NCBI WGS metagenome assembly OFDN01 (sample SAMEA94257418, study PRJEB24077) | hot springs metagenome | biome: Aquatic biome; feature: Geographical feature; material: Water | place: India | collected 2012-06-12 | depth 5 m
AGTCGGCGGGGTGGGTGGCGTAGAGGTTGGCCGCCTTGGCGGTGTCGATCACCGAGCCGCCGCCGATGGAGATGAAGCCGTCCACCCCGGCTTCGCGGGCGAAGGCCGCGGCGTCCAGGAAGGTCTCGCTGGTCGGCTCGACCCGCACGCGGTCGTAAACCACGCTGTCCACCCCCTCCCGGCGCAGCGACGCGAGTGCCGCCTGTGCCGGCCCGGTGTCCGCCACCCGCTCGTCGATGAAGACCGCCACCCGCTTCAGCCCCAGCCCGCGGGCGTCACCGCCCAGCTCGCCCAGCATACCGGGGCCGAACTTCATGGAAGCCGCTTCGACCGTGAAACCCGTTTCCCCGGCCGGATCGATCGGATACGCCGCCCCTGCTGCCATCCCCGGTGCCATCGCACGCCCTCCCCTGACGTCTGTTCGCGTTCGGGAAAAGGGAACGTCGGGCGCGCGCGCCTGTCAACCGGCGTCCGCGATCGCGGTGACGAGGTCCCGCACGGCGAGCGCATTGCCCAGCGCGTGGCCGTCGGCGGTGTTGTCGAACACGCACCACACCGGCCGCTGCCGCGCCTCCACCCGCAGCCGTTCGGCCATGGCGCGCAAGGCGTCGGGCGGGTAGTCGGACCGGTACATCACCGGCGAGCCGTGCAGGCGCCAATAAGCCAGCCCCGCCCAGCCGCCCGGCTCCCCCGCACCCGCCGCCGGTTGCGGGTCGGCGGCCACGCGGGCGACGGCGTGCGCCGCGAGAAGCGCGTCCGTCCTGTCCGCGAACCAGCTCGCGTGACGCGGCTCGCACACCAGCTCACCCGCGAAGACCCGGCGCAGCCGGTCGAAAAAGGCACCGACGACCGCCGCGTCGAAACGCAGGCTCGGCGGAAGCTGCACCAGCAGCGGCCCGAGCCGGTCGCCGAGATTCCCGACCTCCCCCAGGAACCGGTCGAGCGGCTCGTCGGCGTCCTTCAGCCGCCGCTCGTGCGTGACCGTGCGCGGCAGCTTGACCGCGAAGCGGAAACCCGGCGGCACCGATTCCGCCCAGCGCGCGTAGGTCGCCGGCCGGTGCGGCCGGTAGAAGGAGCTGTCGATCTCCACCGCCGGCAGCGCCCGCCCGTACCGCTCCAGATGCGTGCCCGGCCCCGGCACCGCCTCGCCCCAGCGGCTCGACACGCTCCATCCGGCCGTCGCGATGTGGATCGGGTGCATGCTTCTCCCGTCATGCGTGCGCAAAACACAACGGCCACCGGTGGCCGGGGTTCCGAACCGCCGCCCCCCGCAACATTGCCCGTTGAGGAGCGGGACGGAGCGCCCTAGTTTCTGCGGCATCGCCACTGGGGTGCATCCGGTCCATGCGTCGTTCCTTCTCCCTCCGCGTCCTGATCGCCGCCGGCCTGCTCGCCGGCTGCCAGACCACCCAGACCACGCCCGTCGCCGTGGCCGCCACCACGGAGCAGGCCGCCGCCGCCGCGCCGCAGCCGCGGCCGAGTTTCGAGGAGTGGCTGAAGGGGCTGCGGGCGGAGGCCACGCAGCAGGGCATCCGCGCCGCCACCTTCGACCGCGCGATGGGCAGCGTGCGGCTCAGCGACCGGGTGCAGGAGCTGGACAACAAGCAGCCGGAGTTCGAGCGCCAGGTCTGGCAGTATCTGGACGGTGCCGTGTCCGACCGCCGGGTGCAGACCGGGCGCCAGAAGCTCCAGGACAACGCCGCCCTGCTCCGCCGTCTGTCCCAGCGCAGCGGCGTGCCGGCCGAGATCCTGGTCGCCCATTGGGGGCTGGAGTCCGACTACGGCAACTCCACCGGCGGCTTCCGCGTGGTGGACGCCCTGACCACCCTGGCCTACGAGGGCCGCCGCACCGGCTATTTCCGCAGCGAGCTGCTGGCCGCCCTGCGCATCCTCGATTCCGGCGACATCCCGCTGGAGCGCATGTCCGGATCCTGGGCCGGGGCGATGGGGCAGACGCAGTTCATGCCCACCATTTTCCTCAAGCACGCGATGGACGAGGACCGCGACGGGCGCCGCGACATCTGGGGCAGCCTGCCCGACGTCTTCGCCTCCACCGCCGCCTTCGTCCAGTCCAACGGCTGGCGCGCCGGGGAGCGCTGGGGGGAGGAGGTGACGCTGCCGTCCGGCTTCCCCTACGCCGAGGCCGAGTACAACATCGTCAAGCCGTTGGCCGACTGGCGCCGCATCGGCGTGCGCCCGGTCGCGGGCGGGGAGCTCCAGGGCGAAGGGAACGGGTCGGTCCTGCTTCTGGGCGGCCACACCGGCCCGGCCTTCCTGATCCGCGACAATTTCCGCGCCATCATGCGCTACAACCCGTCCACCTCCTACGCGCTGGCGGTGGCTCTGCTGGCCGACCGCATCGAAGGGCGTGGCCCGGTGCTGGGAAGCTGGCCGCGGCACGAACAGCCGCTCAACAAGGACGAGCGGATGGAGCTCCAGCAGCGCCTCGCGGCGATGGGGTTCGATCCCGGCGGCGTGGACGGCATCGTCGGCGCCAACACCCGCAACGCGCTGCGCCGCTTTCAGGCGACGGTGAACGCGGTGCCCGACGGCTTCGCCACCAAGGCGCTGCTCGACCGGCTGCGCCAAGCGTCCGGCTCCGCGAAGCTGTAGCCCCGCTCAGCGCGGGGCCGCCGCGTCCTTCGCGTTGGCTTGCAGATAGATCCGCAGCAGCAGCGCCTCCTCGTCGTCGAGCGGCGTCAGCCGCTTCATGGCGTTGATGCTGCCGATCCACTGGTTCGCCGTGAAGGCGTCCGCCGGGTGCAGCCCGTGGCAGAGGGTGCAGTTGGCATCCGCGATGCGCGCCGCCTGCGCCCACAGCACGTCCGGATCGGCGGCGAAGGTCCCCGTCCGCACCCAGCCGGTGACGCGCGCCTCGGTCCAGGGCTGGCCGCTGTCGGAGTCGGTCACCACCCGCCGCACCTCCAGCCCGGCGGCGGCGGTGTCGGTGAGCGTGGCCAGGGGGATGCGCTTGCCGGGCAGCCGGTACAACGTCCCCGGCGAGCCGTCGCGGTGCCAGCCGACCAGCTCGACACGGGCGAAGCCGCCCTCCGCCGCCAGCACCCGCAGCGGCGTGGTCACCGCCACCTCGCCGATGACCCCGGCGCCGTCGGCCACCGGCTGGCGATGGAGAGCGAGCGACGTCAGCGGGTACACGGTGCCGCCGGGGGCCGGCACGAAACCTTTCGCCCGCTCGCGCTCGGCGGCGAAGGCCCGGCGGTGACCGGCGGTCACGTCTGGAAACCTGTGCGCGATGCCCTTGTGGCAGTCGATGCAGGTCTTGCCCGCCTTGACCGCCGCCGTCATGGCGGTGGCGGCCTTGGCGGTCTGCTTGTGGACATCCATCGCCTCGAAGCTGTGGCAGTTGCGGCACTCCCGGCTGTCGCTGGCGCGCATCCGGTCCCACTCGTGGCGGGCCAGCTCGTGGCGCTTGGCCTCGAACTTCTCCGGCGTGTCGATGCTGCCGGCGAGCCAGTGGTACAGCTCGTTGGTCGCCTGCACCTTGCGCAGCAGCTTGTGCGTCCAGTCCCGCGGCACGTGGCAGTCGGCGCAGCCCGCCCGCACGCCGGACGCGTTCGCGTAATGGACGCTCCGCCTGTACTCCTCGTACACGCTGCTGCGCATCTCGTGGCAGGAGATGCAGAATTCCGTGCGGTTGGTGGCCTCCAGGACGGTGTTGAAGCCGCCCCAGCCGAGCACCCCGGCGACCACGCCCGCCAGACCCACCGATGAGAGGACCAGGACCCGCCTCGGCCTCGACCACCACCACAGCATGCTCTCAACTCCTGGCGGAACCCGGCAGCGGGACGGCGCGACAGCCGCCCCGCCGTGGGGTCACGCCGCGCCGGTCACTCGAACGGCGTCGGCCGCGGGGTCTTGTCCGAGGACGGCGGCAGGATCGGCAGCGGGAAGCTCGGCTGGTCGCCCGTCAGCGTCTTCAGAAACGCCACGATCTTGGCGTTCTCCGACTCGGTGAACTTTTTGCCGAGCTGGATGCGGCCCATCACATCCACCGCCTGCGACAGGGTCGCGGCCTCCCCGTCATGGAAGTATGGGTAGGTCAGCTCGACATTGCGCAGGGTGGGCACCTTGAAGTTGAAGCGGTCGGCCTCCTCCTTGGTCACCGCGACGCGTCCCTCGGCCGGGCTGCTGGACGTGTAGGGTTCCACCACGCCCATCTTCTGGAAGGTGTTGCCACCGGCCGCCGCACCGTTGTGGCAGGCGGTACAGCCGGAATCCTTGAACAGCTCGTAGCCTTCCAGCTCGGCGTTGGTCAGGGCGCCCTTGTCGCCCGACAGCCACTTGTCGAAGCGGGAGTTCGGGGTGACCAGAGTCTCCTCGAAGGCGGCGATGGCCTTGGTCACCTCCTCGATGGTGACCTTCTCCGTGCCGAACACCGCCTTGAACTCAGTGACGTAGCCGGGGATCGACTGCAGCGTCGTCACCGCCAGCGTGTGGGTGAAGGCCATCTCGCCGGGGTTGGCGATCGGGCCGCCGGCCTGATCCTGCAGGGTCAGCGCCCGGCCGTCCCAGAACTGCGCCACGTTCAGGCTGGCGTTCAGCACCGTCGGCGCGTTGATCGGGCCCTTCTGCCAGTTGTGGCCGATCGAGGTCTTCAGGTTGTCGCTGCCCCCCATCGACAGGTTGTGGCAAGAGTTGCAGGAGATGAACCCGGACTTCGACAGCCGGGTGTCGAAGAACAGCTTCTTGCCAAGTTCCACAAGGCCGGGGTTGCTCACCTTGGCGGGTGCGATCGGCTTGATCGGCTCGTCCATCGCGGCCAGCGCGATGCCGGCGGTGCCGGCCATGAGGGCCACCACGATCGCAACGGGAAAGAGTGTGCGCCTGGGCATGTCATTCTCCCCAATCGTTCTAATTCAGCGCGCAACGCGTTGAAACATCAGGAAGGTTAGACCCAAGCCCCACCACCGGAGGTCGGCCCAAGTGACGCGCGTCAGGTTGCCATACCCTAGTGCGCGAAGCTCACCGTTCGTGTGCAATCCGAAGATGACGGGTGCGTCCCCCTCTTGAACGAGTGCCGCCGACCCTTCAGGTTCTTGGCCGTCTCCCGCATCGCAACGGGGGAGAGGCGGCAGCAGAAAGGTCGGACCATCGTGATCACCCTGGGCGCACTGAACGACATCACCACCATCCGCCACGCGTTCTTCACCCGCACCGGCGGGGTGTCGCAGGGGATCTACGCGTCGCTCAACTGCGGCTTCGGCTCCGGCGACGCCCCGGCCGCGGTGGCCGAGAACCGCGCGCGCGCCATGAGACGGCTGGAGGTGGCGCCGGACCGGCTGGTCACCTGTTACCAGATCCACAGCCCCACCTGCCTCGCCGTGGACACGCCCTGGACCCACGACCGCGCGCCGCAGGCCGACGCGCTGGCCACGCGGGTGCCGGGGATCGCGCTCGGCATCCTCACCGCCGACTGCGCCCCGGTGCTGTTCGCCGACCCGCAGGCGAAGGTGATCGGGGCCGCGCACGCCGGCTGGAAGGGTGCCAAGGGCGGCGTGCTGGAAGCCACCGTCGCCCGCATGACGGAGCTCGGCGCCGACCCGTCCCGCATCGTCGCCGCCATCGGCCCCTGCATCGCCCAACGCTCCTACGAGGTCGGGGCGGAGTTCCCGGCCCCCTTCCTGGAGGAGGACGCGGACAACCGCGACTTCTTCGCGCCGGCGCGGGCGGCCGGAAAGCTGCTGTTCGACCTGCCCGGCTACATCGTCCGCCGGCTCGGCAACACCGGCGTCGGCATGATCCAGCGCTGCCCGAACGACACGGTGGCGGAGGAGGACCGCTTCTTCAGCTACCGCCGCACCTGCCAGCGCGGCGAGCGCGACTATGGCCGCGGCCTGTCGGCCATCGTGCTGACCGTCTGAACACCCCCACCCGCCGGAGTGCGACCGGCGGGTGACTCGTCCGATGCTTTGTGCTGCCAATTGTTCATTTTTGTTGCAACTGCGCGATTGTGCTCCCCATCATTCGGCTCGGGTCCGGTCCGGGAGGTTGCGGTGAAGTTCGCGTGGCGAGCCGAGATGAACATCGACGGCAACATCCTCGACAAGGACCACCGTGCGCAGCACGACCTGATTCGCCGCTTCGTCAATCTGCCCACCGACGACTTGTGGCGCGACGATGCCTTGAAACTTTTGACGGAACTGCGAGCGGTGTCCGACCGGCATTTCCTTCACGAGGAAATGATCATGGACCGGATCCGTTACCCGCAGCTCGCCGAGCACAAGGCGCAGCACAAGCGCCTGATGGAATCACTGGACGACATCATCGGCCAGATGGAATCCGCAGGCCCTGGATCGCCCTTCACCTTCGGCTATGTCAAAACCAAGTCGGACGACCTGCTCGCCTTCTGGTTCCTCGACCATGTCGTCAAGGCCGATCTGCGCATCAAGCCCTTCCTGGAGAAGGCGAAGGCCATGGCCAAGGCCTAGCCGGAGGGCATGCGGGGACGGCGGGTGGGTGTCGCACCGGACCGTCATGAAAGATTTACACGGGCCAGCCCCTTTGTTATCGTCCCGCGCGTTTTCGGGGGCATGCGGCGTGCGGCTGGGGCCGGGTCGCCTGCGCCTATGTCTTTGTTCCCGACAGAGAGAGCACACCGCGATGAAGGTGCTAGCCGGCAACAGCAACCGTCCGCTGGCCGAGGCCATTTCAACCTGCCTCGGCGTGCCGCTGACGAAGGCGGCCATTCGCCGGTTTTCCGACATGGAGGTCTTCGTCGAGATCCTGGAGAACGTGCGCGGCGAGGACGTGTTCGTCATCCAGTCCACCTCGTTCCCGGCGAACGACAACCTGATGGAGCTGCTGGTCACCATCGACGCGCTGCGGCGCGGCTCGGCCCGGCGCATCACGGCGGTCATCCCCTACTACGGCTACGCCCGGCAGGACCGCAAGACCGGCCCGCGCACGCCGATCTCGGCGAAGCTGGTGGCGAACCTGATCACCACGGCGGGTGCCAACCGCGTGCTGACGATGGATCTGCACGCCGGCCAGATCCAGGGCTTCTTCGACATTCCGACCGACAACCTGATGGCCGCCCCGGTGTTCGAGAAGGACATCCGCACGCATCTCGGTTTCGGCAACGAGCTGACCATCGTGTCGCCCGACGTAGGCGGCGTGGTGCGCGCCCGCGCGCTGGCCAAGCGGCTCGACAGCGACCTCGCCATCATCGACAAGCGGCGTGAGCGCGCCGGCGTGTCGGAGGTGATGAACATCATCGGCGACGTCGAGGGGCGCAAGTGCATCCTCGTCGACGACATCGTCGATTCCGGCGGCACCCTGTGCAACGCCGCCGTCGCCCTGATGGAGGCCGGAGCGCAGTCGGTCAGCGCCTATGTGACGCATGGCGTGCTGTCCGGCGGCGCGGTGTCGCGGGTGGCGGTCGCTCCCATCCAGACGCTGGTCAGCACCGACAGCATCCAGGCGACGGAGGCCGTGCGCGTCTCCCGCAACATCCGCCAGCTCACCATCGCCCCGCTGATCGCCGAGGCGATCATGCGCATCAGCGAGGAGCGCTCGGTCTCCAGCCTCTTCTCTTGACGGCCAGCGTCTTCTCTTGACGGCCAGTGTCTTCTCTTGACGGCCAGTGTCTTCTCTTGACGGAAAGCGGGGGCCGGCGTATACGGCCGGCTCCGCGCGTCAGCACCCCTGGAGGCTGGCGCTTTTTGTCGAGGAGTGAGCAATGACCGAGACCGTTTCTCTGAGCGCCGAATCGCGCGCCCGGGCAGGCAAGGGGACCGCCCGCCAGACGCGCCGTTCGGGCCGGGTTCCGGCCGTGATCTACGGGGGCAAGCAGGCCCCGCTGATGATCTCGCTGGAAAAATTCGCCTTCGACCGGGTGCTGCACAAGCCCGGTTTCTTCACCCACCTGTTCGACATCACGGTCGATGGCTCCACGCACCGCGTGCTGCCGCGCGACGTGCAGTTCGACCCGGTGACCGACGTCCCGCTGCATGTGGACTTCCTGCGCGTGTCCACCGACACCCAGGTCACCGTCATGGTCCCCTGCGAGTTCACGGACCAGGAGAAGTCGCCTGGTCTGAAGCGCGGCGGCATGCTGAACATCGTCCGGCACGAGCTGGAGCTGGTCTGCGCGGCCGACAGCATCCCCGAGCACATCACCGTCAGCTGCGAGGGCTTCGACGTGGGTGACTCCATCCACATCTCCTCGGTCAAGCTGCCGCAGGGCGTGACCTCGGCGATCACCGACCGCGACTTCACCATCGCCACCATCGCCGCTCCCTCGGGCCTGAAGTCCGAGGAAGCCGCCGGTGAGGCGACGGCCTGATACGGCGGACGGGCGGGGCGGTTCCAGGAACCGCCCCTCCCCGCGTTCCTTCCTTGAGGTGACGGCATGCTGCTGCTGGTCGGGCTGGGCAATCCCGGTGCTGAATACGCGCGCAACCGCCACAACATCGGTTTCATGGCGGTCGAGGAGATCGCCCGGCGGCATGGCTTCAGCCCCTGGCGCCGCCGTTTCCAGGGCACTGCCGCCGAGGGCACCGTCGCCGGCGACAAGGTGCTGGCGCTGGAGCCGCTGACCTTCATGAACCTGTCCGGCCAGTCGGTCGGCGCCGCCCTACAGTTCTTCAAGCTCACGCCCGAACAGGTCGTCGTCTTCCACGACGAGCTCGACCTGCCCCCCGGCCGCATCCGGGTGAAGAAGGGCGGCGGTCACGGAGGGCACAACGGCCTGCGCTCCATCGACGCGCACATCGGCAAGGACTATTGGCGGGTGCGCATGGGCATCGGCCACCCCGGCGACAAGAACCTCGTCACCGGCTACGTCCTGCACGACTTCGCCAAGTCCGACCAGGGTTGGCTCGATCCGCTGGTGGACGCCTGCGCCGCCGCCTTCCCCCTGATCGTCCAGGGCCGGCCGGAGGAGTTCATGAACAAGGTGACACTCGCCACCCAGCCCCCCAAGTGAGGGGCGGAGGTGCCGCCATGGCCATAACCCTTTGCCTTTTCCGGCCCTGCGTAGGATAAACGCGGCGATCCGGACACCCCGACGACCTATTCGAAGCGATCGCGACCCATGGGCTTCAATTGCGGCATCGTCGGCCTGCCGAACGTCGGCAAGTCGACCCTGTTCAACGCGCTGACCGCCACCCAGGCGGCGGAGGCGGCCAACTTCCCCTTCTGCACGAAGGAGCCGAACGTCGGCCGCGTCGGGGTGCCCGACCCGCGGCTGGACAAGCTGGCCGCCATCGCCAAGTCGCAGAAGACGGTGCCGACGCAGCTCGAATTCGTGGACATCGCCGGCCTGATCCGCGGCGCGTCCAAGGGAGAGGGTCTGGGCAACCAGTTCCTTGGCAACATCCGGGAGGTGGACGCCATCGTCCATGTCCTGCGCTGCTTCGAGGACGACGACATCACCCATGTCGAGGGCGGCGTCGATCCGCTGCGCGACGCGGAGGTGGTGGAGACCGAGCTGATGCTGGCCGACCTGGACAGCCTGGAGCGGCAGCTCAACAACCTCCAGAAGAAGGCCAAGGGCGGCGACAAGGACAGCAAGGCCCGGGCCGAGCTGGTCGAGCGCGCCATCAAGGTGCTGGCCGACGGCAAGCCCGCCCGCACCGTGGCGGTGAGCGCGGAGGAGAAGCCGCTGTTCCGCCAGCTCCAGCTCCTCACCGCCAAGCCGGTGCTCTACGTCTGCAACGTGGAGGAGTCCTCGGCCGGTACCGGCAACGCCTTCTCCGAGAAGGTCGCCGCCAAGGCCGCGGCGGAAGGCGCGGGCCATGTGGTGATCTCCGCCGCCATCGAGGCGGAGGTGGCGCAGCTCGGCGATCCGGCGGAAAAGACCGAGTTCCTGGAATCGCTGGGGCTGGAGGAGACCGGGCTCAACCGCCTGATCCGCGCCGGCTACGGGCTGCTCGACCTGATCACCTTCTTCACCGTCGGCCCGAAGGAGGCGCGCGCCTGGACCGTGCGCCGCGGCTCCACCGCGCCGGAGGCGGCCGGCGTGATCCACACCGACTTCGAGCGTGGCTTCATCCGCGCCGAGACCATCGATTACACCAGCTATGTGACGCTCGGTGGTGAGCAGGGCGCGAAAGACGCAGGCAAGATGCGGCAGGAAGGCAAGGAGTACATCGTTCAGGACGGTGACATCTTCCACTTCCGCTTCAACGTCTGACAACACCCCGGTACCCCACACGATCGGAGTGCTGGGTTCATCGACATTGATGTTGCTTGCAAAATGGCAGTAGACGGGAACGTCTATACGCCACCGGGCGTTGGTGATTTCAAAGCCAACGCCCGGAGCACGGCCATGAGCCCGCAATCGACCGTCATCATCCGAATTTTCGGCAAATCCGTAACACCGATGTCTTGGCTCCCTGCCCTTTCGTGATGGGCAGGAACGGCGGGTGTTCGTTTCATAATACCGCAATGACGTCTTTTAAGTGACGAAACCGCAAGCGGTGCGTGCGGTCAGGAGGATTCATGTCGGCTGGTCACGACCTGCTGCCCGATCCCGGTGTCCTGCCCTTGCCAGGGGCGGCGGCAACCAGCCTCGGCATGGCCGACCGCATCACCGAGGCGATCCTCCGCAACGAACTCTCGCTGGTCTTCCAGCCGCAGGCCGATGTCGATACCGGCCGGCTGTCGGGCTTCGAGGCGCTGGTCCGTTGGCGTCTGGCCGACGGCACGGAAATCCCGCCCGACCTGTTCGTCCCGGTGGCCGAAGCCAGCGACGCGATCTTCGTTCTCGGCGAGTGGGTGCTGCGCCGCGCCTGCTCCACCGCCGCGCGCTGGCTTCGCACGGGCATGGCCGACGTGCCGGTGGCCGTCAACGTGTCGGCCCGCCAGCTCGCCGAGCCCGGCCTTGCGCGCTGCGTGCTGGGCATCCTCGCCGAAACCGGCCTGCCGGCGTCCAGTCTGAAGCTGGAGTTGACCGAGACCGCGCTGCTGGACGGCTCGCCCGCCGTGACCCAGTGCCTGCTCGAGCTGCGCGGGGCCGGGGTGCAGGCGGTGCTCGACGATTTCGGCACCGGCTACTCCTCGCTGGCCCTGCTGCGCCGGGTGCCGCTGGAGGGGGTGAAGATCGACCGCCAGTTCGTGCAGGCGATGGTGGATCAGCGGGACTCCGCCGCCATCGTGCACGCCGTCGTCTCGCTCGCCCACGCGCTCGGCCTGCGCGTGGTGGCGGAGGGGGTGGAGACGCGCGACCAGCTTCTCTTCCTGCGCGCCTACGGCTGCGACCGCATCCAGGGCTACCTGCTGTCGCGCCCGCTGGCGGAGGCCGACGTGCCCGGCTTCATCACGGCGACCGGCGCGCCGCCGACAGCCGGATGACCCGCTCCGTCTCGCCCCAGGACACCAGCGCCGCCGCTTCGTCGATGGACACCCAACGGGCGTCGAGCGCGTCGTCGCCGGACACCGGCTCGCCGGACACCCAGCGCGCGGCCACCTCCACCAGCGTGTAATGGTACTGCACCAGCCCGGCGTCGTCGCGCGTCACGGCATCCACCACCGTCACCACCTCGTAGGGCTCGACGGTCAGCCCCGTTTCCTCCGCCACCTCGCGGCGGGCGGTGTCGAACACCGTCTCGCCCAGCGCCTGCGCGCCGCCGGGCAGGCTCCACTGACCCAGGCGCGGCGGACGGCCGCGGCGGATCAGCAGCACCTCCTCCCCCTTCCACACGATGGCCCCGACACCGACCCAGGGTCGGTCGGGATAGTCGCGGCGGCTGCGGTCGGCGGGGGGGTCTGCGGGAGGGTCGGCGGGGGCGGTGTCGGTCATGGGCCAACGGTATAGGACAGCCCCGGCACTCTCGCCAGCGCGTGATGCATGAGAAGCCTGAATGCGGCCAATTCGGATTATGAATTTGCCGCACCGTCACAACCGACCTAGGATCGATCCGTCCGGAACAACGACCAAAAGTCGGTCGGACAGCGGTGTCCCGGCGGGCGGGGCCTGCGGGGGCAAGGAGGCGGGGTTGATGCGGAGTGGTACACAGGGCGTCGGGCCGGGTTGGCGGACGCCCGCGGTGGTGGTGGCGGCGGGCTGCCTGATCGCGTTGATCGGCTTCGGCGTGCGATCCACCTACGGCCTGTTCACCGGCCCGCTGTCGGAAGCGAACGGCTGGGGCCGCGACGTGTTCGCGCTGGCGCTGGCCTTGCAGAACCTGCTGTGGGGCATGGCCCAGCCCTTCGCCGGCGCGGTGGCCGACCGCTACGGCCCGTCGCGCGTGCTGGCGGCCGGCGGGCTGCTCTACGGCGCCGGCGTGGCGCTGACCGCCTTCAGCGACACGCCGCTGCTGATCCAGCTCACCGCCGGCGTGATGGTGGGTGTCGGGCTGGCCGGGGCGTCCTTCACCGTTGTGATCGCCGCCTTCGGCCGCATGATGCCGCCGGAGAAGCGCTCCTGGGCGGCGGGCATCGCCACCGCGTCCGGCTCGATGGGCCAGTTCCTGTTCGCGCCGCTCGGCAGCGCCTTCATCGCCGCCTATGGCTGGCAGAGCGCGCTGGTGCTGCTCGGTGTCTGCATGATGGGGGTGCCGCTGCTGGCGACCGCGCTGGCCGGCGGGGCCAAGGGCCGGACCGCCGCCGCGTCCACGACGCCCGAGCTGACCGTGGGTCAGGCGCTGCGCCACGCCTTCGGGCATGGCAGCTACCTGCTGCTGGTTGCCGGCTTCTTCGTCTGCGGCTTCCATGTCGCCTTCATCACCGTGCATCTGCCGCCCTACCTCGCCGACATCGGCGCGCCGCCGTCGTTGGCCGGCTGGGCCATCGCGCTGATCGGGCTGTTCAACATCGTCGGCTCCTACTCCGCCGGCATGCTGGGCACGCGGATGCCGAAGCGTTACATCCTGAGCTTCATCTACGCCGCGCGGGCGGCGGCCATCGCCCTGTTCATCGCCGTGCCGGTGACCTCGGCCAGCGTGCTGGTCTTCTCCGCCGCCATGGGGCTGCTGTGGCTGTCCACCGTGCCGCCGACCTCCGGTCTGGTGGAGCGGATGTTCGGCGTGCGACACCTCGGCATGCTCTTCGGCATCGCCTTCTTCAGCCATCAGGTCGGGTCGTTCCTGGGCGTCTGGCTGGGCGGCGTCTTCTACGAGCGCACGGGCTCCTACGACATGATCTGGTGGGCCGGCATCGCGCTCGGCATCTTCGCCGCCATCGTGCACTGGCCGATCGTCGAGAAGCCGGCCCCGGCGGCGCTCAAGCCCATCCGCGCCTGACACACACCATGACCACGCCATGACCGCCGCCACCGTCCAGCCATCAGGACACCGCATCGCCCTTCTGCTCGGCGGGGCGGTGCTGGCGGTGTGGACGGGCTTCATGGCGCTGGCGCTGAACCACGCGGCGCTGCCGCCGGAAAGCGACGGCATGGTGCTGGCCGTCTTCCCGCCCGGCACGCCGGAGACGGCGGGCTTCGCGGCGCTGGTGCGGGCCGGGGGCGAGCCGGTGCGCCAGACCTGGCTGGGCTTCGCCTGGATCGCGCGCGGCGAGGGCGAGGGGTTCGTCGGCCGGCTGCACCGCGAGGGCGCTCTGGCCGCCTACGGCTCCATCCCCGTCGCCGCGCCGGTGCTGGGCGGCTGCGCCGTCGTCACCGACGAACGGCGGGCGGCGGCGAACTACCGGCTG
>OFDN01001720.1_pt1 | contig 13567 bp, 11 predicted proteins | sample 1520971 | NCBI WGS metagenome assembly OFDN01 (sample SAMEA94257418, study PRJEB24077) | hot springs metagenome | biome: Aquatic biome; feature: Geographical feature; material: Water | place: India | collected 2012-06-12 | depth 5 m
GACCCTTCCAGTAGCGGTTCCAGCGCAAGACCGTGCGGGTGCGGATCATCGCGCAGGACAGGTCTGCGCCGCCCAGCAACCGGCACCAAGCGGCCGTGCGATTGCCTTCGGCCCGACCTTCAGAGCGACAGCTCAATTTTGGCCCCCGGACCAGAACATGTCCGGTCGATGAGGTCCCCCGCGCACCGCCCAGGATCTGCACGAGCGCATCGCGTGCCTGAATCCCGGAGCTGCGGGGACATGGATGATGGGCGCGGCAGGTGCCGTCCATCTCGCGCGCAGCAATACCGGCAATGCGCAACCGAGGACCTTCCGCACACCAGACTGGCCCGTCCCCGTCCCAAACACGGGTCGGGGTGCAGGTGAAGGTTTGCCCCGCGCCGATCACGGTTGCGGCCATGAGGCTAAGCATGTCGATGCATCTTCAGCGCAGCGTCCGGCCGAACCAGAGCACCCGGCCGACGATATTGAGCATGCGCTTTTCAAGGCCGCGCCAGCTCGGGTAAGTGGGGTTGTCGCTGAGGACCGATACCCGCTTGCCCTGCGGCTCGATCGCGATCCGTTTGACGCTCAGCATGTCGTCCATGCGCAGTACATAGATCCCGTCGCGCAGGCGCGCCTGACCGTCACCCAGGTCAACCATCACTTCATCCCCATCGTGCAAGGTTGGCTCCATCGAGTCCCCCAGGACCCCGATAATCGACAGGTTGGAGGCCTTGCTGGCTGTGAGGCGGCGCAGCCATTTCTCATCGAAACCAAATTGGGCAGAGTTGCCTTCCGACCCGGCGAGCGCACCATATCCCGCTGATGCTTCCACATCGAGGATGGGAATGTGCACGAGGTCGACGTCAGGACTTGAGCGGCGCGCCGGGCCGCCGAGTACATTTTCCTCCACCCCAAAAAAGCGGGCGAGGACCGTGCGGTCCTGTTCGTCCAGCTGCTTAGGGCTACCGCGCCGGATGAACTGCTGAATGTAGGCAGCGTTGCGCCCGAGCAGCCGCGAGATCTCAGAATAGTTGCACCCACGCTTCTTGATTAACTCGTCGAGAGCCTTGCGTGCGTCGTCCATGCTGCCATCCCATATCGCGCCAGTCTAGGAAGTTATCTTCGAATATCTAGGAGGCGTTCCTAGCCGGATCAAAAAAGGGGCGCAATCGAATTGCGTTAGGGCAGCGCTGGGACTTCGCGAGCATAGTCGGCAATTGGCCTCCTCATATCCTCGCGCGGTTCACGTTCCTTGATTGCGCTTCGCCGGCATCCCGTTGCGCACAGGCCAACCATAAGCTCGAGAGCTTCCCAATTCTCGCAGCAGCTCGCCTACGCCTCAAAACCTTGATCGGTGGAGTCGATGAGATGGGCCACCTCGGCCAGCACCCGCGCGGCCCATTCGGGGCGGCAGATCAGCAGGTCGGGCATGTAGGTGTCTGCCTGATTGTAGACCAGCGGGCTGCCATCGATGCGCGAGGCGTGGAGGCCGTGCGCCAGCGCCACCGCGACCGGCGCGCAGCTGTCCCATTCGTATTGCCCACCGGAGTGGAGATAGACTTCCGCCTCGCCCCGCACCACGGCCATCGCCTTGGCGCCGGCGCTGCCCATCGGCACCAGCTCCCCGCCGAGCGCGGCAGCGACCGCCTCGGCCTCGCGCGCGGGGCGGGTGCGGCTGACGAGGAAGCGGGGGCGCTCGGCCATCGGCGGCAGGGCCTGCGGCTGGTCGGAACGCAGCACCATGCCGCCGTCCAGCCCCGGCAGCGCCACCGCACCGATGCGCGCGGCCCCACCCACCACCAGCGCCACATGCACTGCCCAATCGGCGCGTTCCTCGCCGTATTCGCGCGTGCCATCGACCGGATCGACGATCCACACCCGTGACTTGCCGAGACGCGCCGGGTTGTCCTTCTCCTCCTCCGAGAGCAGACCGTCCTCCGGGCGCAGGTGCCGGATGGCGTGGCACAGGAACTGGTTGGCGGTTGCGTCGCCCGCAGCGCCGAGCACCCTACCATCGAACATTTCGCTGGCGCGCACGTCGAGAAGGATTCGCCCAGCGGCTTCGGCGAGCCGCGCGGCCAGTTCACTATCGGTCATTCACTCATTCCTCCGGGCGCTGCCGTCTGCCCGCGTTTGACATCAGTGCCCCAGTGGATGCCGCTCCAGGCCCGTTCGTGGAAGTAATAGAGCACCATCTTGGTCAGCACCTCTGTCAGCGCGATCGCGCCGGCGGCCTTGGCGGAGCTGGTAAACAGCCAGCTGAGCAGAAACGTATCGATACTGCCGAGCACGCGCCAGCTGACCGCCTTTGCGATCGAGCGACTATGCGCTTCGCGTCCACTGAACAAAAACATCGCCGCCCCCTTTGCCGCGCCTACTTCAACGGCAGGATCTGCCGGATGATGAATTGCGCCGCCTCTTCTGGCGCCATGTCGACGGTGTTGACCCTGATCTCCGGGTTCTCCGGCGCTTCGTAAGGACTGTCGATCCCGGTGAAGTTCTTGAGCTGGCCCGAACGCGCTTTCTTATAGAGGCCCTTCACATCGCGCGCCTCGGCAACCTCCAGCGGGGTGTCGACGAAGATCTCGATGAACTCGCCTTGCGGAAGCATCGCGCGCACCATCTCGCGTTCGGCGCGGAAGGGGCTGATGAAGGCGGTCAGCACGATCAGACCGGCATCGGTCATCAGCTTCGCCACCTCGCCCACGCGGCGGATGTTCTCGATCCGGTCGGCCTCGGTGAAGCCGAGGTCGCGGTTGAGCCCGTGGCGGACATTGTCGCCATCGAGCAGGAAGGTGTGGCGGTTCATCAGGAACAGCTGCTTTTCGACCTCGTTGGCGATGGTCGACTTGCCGCTGCCCGAAAGCCCGGTGAACCACAGCACCCGCGGGGTCTGGTTCTTCATGCCCGCGTGATCCTCGCGGGTGATCGCGACCGGCTGCCAGTGAACATTGTCCGCGCGGCGCAGGTTGAACTCGATCATCCCGGCGGCGACCGTCGCGTTGGTGAACTTGTCGATCAGGATGAACCCGCCGAGCTGCCGGTTGGCGGTGTAAGATTCGAAGGCGATCGGGCGGTCGGTGGCGAACTCGGCCACCCCGATGGCGTTGAGGCCCAGCGTCTTGGCCGCCAGGTGCTCGAGGCTGTTGACGTCGATCTCGTATTTGGGCGGCTGGACCGTGGCCGTAACCGTCTGCGTGCCGAGCTTCAGCCAGTAGCCGCGGCCCGGCTTCAGCGCCTCCTCGTCCATCCACACGAAGGTCGCGCAGAACTGGTCGGAGGCCTGCGGCGGATCGCCCGCGGCCGCGATCAGGTCGCCGCGGCTGCAATCGACCTCGTCGGCGAGCGTCAGCGTGACCGACTGGCCCGCCACCGCCTCGTCGAGATCGCCGTCGAAGGTCACGATCCGCGCGACCGTGCTGGTCTTGCCCGAAGGCACGATCCGCACCGCGTCGCCCGGACGGATCGTGCCGCTGGCGATCTGCCCGGCGAACCCGCGGAAGTCGAGATTGGGGCGGTTGACCCACTGCACCGGCATGCGGAACGGCTGGGCTTGCGCGGCTGCCGCATCGACCTCGACGGTCTCGAGATGCTCGATCAGCGCCGGTCCGTCATACCACGGCGTGTTGGCCGAGGGCGCGGTGGTGATGTTGTCGCCCTTGAAGCCCGAGATCGGGATCGCGGTGAAATCGGCGATCCCGATGCTCTTGGCGAAGCTGCGATAGTCGGCGACGATGTGTTCGAAGGTGGACTGGTCGTAGTCCACCAGGTCCATCTTGTTCACCGCCAGCACCACATGGCGGATGCCGAGCAGGTGGACGAGGTAGGAATGCCGCCGCGTCTGCTGCAGCACGCCCTTCCTCGCATCGATCAGGATCACCGCGAGGTCGGCGGTCGAGGCGCCGGTCACCATGTTGCGGGTGTATTGTTCGTGCCCGGGCGTGTCGGCGACGATGAACTTGCGCTTTTCCGTCGTGAAGAAGCGATAGGCGACATCGATGGTGATGCCCTGCTCGCGTTCGGCGGCGAGGCCGTCGACCAGCAGCGCGAAATCGATTTCCTCGCCCTGGGTGCCGTGCCGCTTGCTGTCGCTTTCGAGCGCGGCAAGCTGGTCCTCGAAGATCATCTTGGAATCATAGAGCAGCCGCCCGATCAGCGTCGATTTGCCATCATCCACGCTGCCGCAAGTGATGAAGCGCAGCAAACTTTTGTGCTGGTGCTGGTCGAGATAGGCGTCGATGTCCTCGGCGATCAGCGCGTCGGTCTGGAAGCTGGAGGGGGTGTTCATCAGAAGTAACCTTCCTGCTTCTTGTCTTCCATGCTCGCCCACTGCCCCTTGTCGATCGCGCGGCCCTGACGTTCGGATCCGGTGGCGAGCAGGTCGGTCAAATCCCGGCTGTCTTTAAAGTGCAGCATCGCAAAAGGCTGCTGCGCTGCGTGGCGCCCTTTGCGGGCCGAACACTGCATCATCGATGAGTTCTTGCTTACCGAATCGAGCATCAACGGACTCTTCGCCTCGGCTTCGGCCTTGGGCGAAAAGTGTAACCTATCGGCGTAAAGCCGTTCGATCTCTATCAGACTGCGCATCGGCTTTCAGCTATAGCCTACTGTCCGTGCGGCAAGCAATTTTGCCTTTGTCTGCCGATGGTGAGGCTTCTCGTCGGCTTGGAACAGCACTTGAGGCTGTTCGCGCGGGAAGTGCCTGGGCGGGTTCGTCGCGGAAGCCTGTTTGAGGCCCTAAAGTGCGTGCACCCACGAGGAGCACCGGCGATGCGTTTGGCGTGAAAGCGCCGACACTCGGTACAAAGGTGGTGCAGTTGGACCGGGCAGGCGCGTGACCAGCATCGATGCCGTGCGAGCGATCTTGTGGGCGCGGCGAATCCCGGGAGGTGCAGCACCGCCTACACCCTTGATGAAGCGGCTTAATGAATGAACGAACGGCACCTAACGACTATGTAAAGGTGGCAGAAAAGGCTCATAGCAGATTCAGGCGATGCGTACGCGCGGGTTCTTGAAGCGGGCCAGTGCAGCAGGTGCGCGAGCCCATCGAAAAGTCAGTGGAGGATCCCGTCAATGCCATTTGATCTAGGATACGCGCCGGTTCGATCGCGCCTTTCACGCCCAGGCTACGATGGCACCAGTCTTCAGGAGGTTGCACTGCGTTTCGGCTCAGAAGATGCTTGTCTTGAACATGTGATGCACACACGGTTCGGCCAGGGCCTCCCTTGTCACAAGTGTGGCGGCGTCAGGAGCTGGCACCGCCGAAAGAGCAAGCAATATGTACTGCATTGCTGCGGTGCACTTGTTTCGCCGCTTGCAGGCACTGTTTTTCATCGCACCAGGCTGCCCCTTCGGCTCTGGTTCTATGCGATGCTGCACTTTGCCAATTCGCACGAGGGTGTGAATGCAGGTTTTCTCGAGCGCCATCTCGGGATTAGCTATCGCGCGGCCTTCCTCATGGCTCATAAGATCCGATGGCATATGTCCGAGTTGGGACGCATGACACCAATTGCTTCGCCGGGACAGGATATCGAAGTGAGGGTGGAGAACCTGCGCCGTGTACGCTCAGGCACCTCCGGCCAAAATCGTGCCAATATCCTGTTCGCCGCACGGGACGGCAAGGTCGATTGTCAGGTAATCGGTTCTTCCCGTCAGAGATTTGCGCTCCAGGCTGTTGCGAAAATGGTGCCTGGTCACGGCGATTTGCGCACGACCTGCTACCGCACGCACCGGCTGTTTTCCGATTATGGTTCCCGGCCACCGCGAGCAACCATGCTCCCGTGCTACTTCACGGACCATCCTCAAGAGTCAGATGCGATCAAGGGCTTCCTGTCCTATTTCCTCTGGCCCTTCCAGACGCACCACAAGTATGCATCGCGTACGCATCTATGGCTCTACCTCGGTGAATTTCTGTTCCGCTACAATCGTCGAAATCGGTCGGCGCAGACCTATTGGGACATGATTAGCGCCTTCCCTGATTTGACCATAGGGGATGGCCTGCCGCTTGGCACCCAAGCAACCCGGGAGAACTGAAATGGCAGGGAAGTCAAAGCCCCTCGGAATTGCGCAGTTCTTCGAGCGGTTTCCGAACGAAGAATCGTGTCTGCAGCACATTTTCGACGCTAGATTTGGGACCCATTCGCCTTGCCCGGGCTGCGGAAAGCATGGTCACTGGTCGCGGATCAAGGGTACCAAGAAATGGCGGCATGCCTGCGGAAAACACGTTTCGCCGCTCAAGGGCACCGTTATGTATCGGTCCAACCTATCGCTTATGGCATGGTTTTATGCCTTTTTTCTGTTCTCCAACACGTCGACCGGAATGCGCGCAGGATTTATCCGAAGGCAACTTGGGATCGGTCACAACAGCTCGCATCGGCTCTGCAGGATGATCAGGGTGCACATGGCAGCTATGGCGCGACCAGATAAGCTTGGGGGCGAGGGCAAGACCGTCCATATTGATGAGGTGCATCTCCGCTACATTGCTAGTACTGCAGGGAAGCCGAACGATGCCGTTATCGTTTTTGGATTGGCATGCGAGGGTAAGGTTTTGTCGGCAATAGTGCCAGACCGAACGTCAGGAACCCTCATTCCGAACATTGTCGCCCGTGTCATGCCCGGTTCAAAGGTCGTGACCGACATGCTGTCAGGCTACCGGACGCTGGGCCAGCATGGTTTTGATCACGTCCAAGTCAACCATTCCGTCGCCTTTCATGACTTTAGGGGCCACTCCACCAACCATATCGAGGCCTACTGGTCGACAGTCCGCCGTATGCTCCGTTCAGCAAGGCAAGTTTCGCGAATACATATGTGGAGTTTTCTTGCAGAAATCGAATTCAAGTATAATCGGCGTCAAGAAAAAGAGGCCATATTCGAAGAGCTTATATCGAATTTCCCGTATTATGACTCAGAAGAGAATCGCGTTCTCGAATCGCGTTTTGATTGGTCCCCTGTGGAGGACAATTGAGCTATAAACGATTGAGGCCTGTGAAAGACCAGCTCAGTTTCTGATACCTTTTCGCAAGGCAGAAGGGCTGAAGATCGCGTAACCACTGTAATCCGCGCGCGAAGCTTTGTCTCATAAGTGCATGGTGATAACAAGTTCGGCAATCCGTGCACTTGCCATGCCATCGCCATAGGGGTTGTGCGCGCGGGCCATGGCATCATAAGCGCTTTGGTCGTCCAGAAGACGTGAGGTTTCCGCTGCAATTACAGCAGCATTCGCGCCCACCAATCGCGCGGTTCCTGCCGCAACCCCCTCGGGGCGCTCGGTCGTGTCGCGCATCACCAGAACCGGCTTGCCGAGGCTCGGGGCCTCCTCCTGGATCCCGCCCGAATCCGTGAGGACGACGTCGCTCGCGGCCATCATCGCAACGAAATCGAGATAGTTCAGCGGGTCGATCAGCGCGATGTTGTCGAACCCGGACAGCGCCCGGCGGAGCACCTCGCCGACGTTGGGATTGGGGTGTACCGGGCAGATGATCGCGACATCGGGCCGCGTCGCAAGCGATTGAAGTCCCTGCGTGATCTGCTGCATCCCGGCGCCGAAGTTCTCGCGCCGGTGCGCCGTGACCGCGACGATCCGCTTGCCCGCGAACCGTTCCTTCAGGGGTGCGATCATCGGGGCGAGCGAGGGGTCTGCGGAGATCCTTGCCTGCGCGAACAGCAGCGCGTCGATCACCGTGTTGCCGGTGACATGGATCGCGCTCTGGGGCACGTTCTCGGCGCGCAAGGCCGCAGCGGCGGTTTCGGTCGGGGCGAAGTGGCAATCGGCGACCACGCCGGTGACCTTGCGGTTCACCTCCTCGGGCCAGGGCGAATAGATGTCACCGCTGCGCAGGCCCGCCTCGACATGGCCGACCGGAATGCGCCGGAAATAGCACGCAAGACTTGCCATCATTGTGGTCAATGTGTCGCCATGTACCAGCACACGATCAGGCAACAACCCGTCCAATACCTCCCCAAAACGCGTCAGAATGCGGCTTGCCAGACCGTCGAGCGACTGGTCGGGCTGCATCAGGTCGAGATCGACGTCGGGCGTGATCCCGGACAGCGCCAGCACGGAATCGAGCAGCTCGCGGTGCTGGGCGGTGACCACCACCTTGACATCGAACAGGCCGGTCTCGCGCAGCGCGAAGACCACCGGGAACATCTTGATCGCCTCGGGCCGGGTGCCGAAGGTGACCACGATGCGAGGCCTGCCCCCGCCCGGCGTTCGCTCGCTGCTCACAACCGCAGCATGCCACGCGTGTCGAACACGAGCTTGCCGACCAGGTCTTCGTGGCCGAGATGCTTGAAGGCGGTGTGATCGACCAGCACCACCACAATCTCGGCCTGCCTCAGGCCTGCGTCAAGGGTGACCAGCCGCGCCCCCGTGCCTTCGAGCGCCTTGGGCAGTTCTTCGGTGAAGGGCTCGACCACCAGGATGCGCTCCCCGTGGGTATGGGAAAGCGCTTCGGCGATCTCCAGCGCGGGGCTTTCGCGGAAATCGTCGATGTCGGGCTTGAACGCCAGTCCGAGCAGCGCGACCGTGCCTCCTGGCACCGCATCGAGCAATGCGCGGATCTTGCCTTCGGTGTGGACCGCCTTGTGGTCATTGACCTCGCGCGCGGTGCGCACCAGCCGCGCGGCCGAGGGCGCGCCCGCCACGAGGAACCACGGGTCGACCGCGATGCAATGCCCGCCCACGCCGGGGCCGGGCTGGAGGATGTTGACGCGCGGGTGGCGGTTGGCGAGGCGGATCACCTCCCACACGTCGACCCCGATCACGTCGGCGATCATCGAAAGCTCGTTCGCGAACGCAATGTTCACGTCGCGGAACGAGTTCTCGACCAGCTTCACCGTCTCGGCGACGCGGGCGGTGGTGTAGAGGCAGTCGCCCTTGACGAAGCTGGTATAGAGCACCGCCGCGCGCTCGGCGCAGGCCGGGGTGACGCCGCCGATCACGCGGTCGTTGTGGACGAGTTCGTTGACGATCCGCCCGGGCAACACGCGCTCGGGGCAATAGGCGAGCGCGATGTCCGCTTCGTCGTCGCCGCCGTCGCGGGGCACGACCAGATCGGGACGCAGCTCGCTGATGATCTGCGCCACCCTCTCGGTGGTGCCGACCGGCGAGGTGCTCTCGACGATCACGCAGGCGCCGGGCAGGATCCTGGGCGCGATCGCGCGCGCGGCGGCCTCGACATAGGAGATGTCGGGGGCGTTGTTTTCGCCCAGCGGGGTGGGCACGGCGATCATGTAGAAGCTCGCGGTCGGCACCTCGGTCGATGCGACCAGCGTCCGCGCGGTGATCGCATCGTGCACCAGCTTGTCGAGATCGCGCTCCTCGATATGGACGCCGCCCGCGTTGACCGTGTCGACCACGCGCTGCGAGACATCGACGCCGCACACGCTCCACCCGTAGGAAGCGAGCAACGCGGCGGTGGGCAGGCCGATATAGCCGAGGCCAATCACCGCGACCTGATGATCGGGCGCGGGATGCGCGAGGGCCTTGCGCCCGAGCGCCGCTTTGGCATCGAAAGGAGCGTTCATGCGGTCTTCGTCCCGGTGTCCGGGACGGGTGATGGCCGCAAAGGGCTTAAAATCGCGTTAGGCTTGCCGCGGTTTTACCATCATCTCTTGGTTAGACGCGACGCCGCTGCGGGTTCATCAGGGACCTGACGCACCAGGAGACCTGAAGATGCTCACCGAGCAAAGCCTGCCGATCAAGCGCTGCGCGATCTACACCCGCAAGAGCACAACGCAACGTCTCGCGCACGATGTCAATTCGCTGGTCACCCAGCGAGAGATCTGCAGCGCCTACATCAAGAGCCAGCAATACAAAGGCTGGGTTGAACTGCCACAGCACTATGACGATGGCGGACACTCCGGTAGCGGACTTGAGCGCCCGGCGCTATCCCGTCTGATGCAGGATGTCGAGGCGGGGGAAGTCGACGCGGTGGTCGTCTACAAGATAGACCGACTTACCCGTAGTCTGCTCGATTTCGTCCGTCTGGTCGAATTGTTCGACCGGCAATCGATCACGCTCGTGTCAATCTCCCAAGCTTTTGACACCTCCGACAGCATGGGCCGGATGATTCTCAACGTGTTGCTCACCTTTTCGCAGTTCGAGCGCGAACTGATTGCCGAGCGGGTCCGCGACAGCATCCGTACCCGAAAACGTCATGGACGCATCCACGGCGGCCTGCCGCCATTTGGCTATGTCGCTGGCAAGGACGGCCTTCGTGTGGATGAAGCTGAGGCCAGGATCGTGCGCTTCATCTTCGCCGAGTTCCTGAGGACCCGGCGATACACTTCGGTGATGACGGCCGTGCGCGAGGCAGGCTATTGCAGCTCGGTCAAGCTGTCGCGTGGGGGTCTCGCGCGCGGCGGCACCCCGATGTCGCCCGGAACCGTATACGGCATCCTTCGCAATCCGATTTATGTCGGCCAGATCCGCGGCCACAGCACAACCTACCAGGGCGTCCATGATCCGCTGATAAGCCAGGAAACATGGGCGGCGGCCCAAGCATTGAGCGAGGAGCGCAAGAAGCGCTCGCCTCATGCCAAGGAGACCCATCACTTTCTTGCCGGCTTGCTGTGGGATGATCTTGGCAGGCACATGCTGCTCGATCTCAACTGGCAGCGCGGCCGGACCTATTGTGCCTATGTGTCGAGCAATGCGGCCTGGTCGCAGGTCGAGTTCCGCCGTGCGTATCGTTGCAATGCGGATAATCTTGACCGGACTGTTCTGGCTGCGGTTGGCGATTTCCTCAGTGACAGGGCCAAGCTCAGGGCAGCATTCAAGGGTCTCGGCATTTTCGGAGATGACCTCGACCAGTTGGCCCATCGCGGGAAGGCGGTCGCAAGGATGATCGAGAATGCACGTCCGGAATGGCTGCCAGGTATGTTTTCTGCTCTCTTGCACCGCGTTGAGGTCGCTGAAGAGACTGTCGCGATCACCTTTCGGTCGCTTGAACTGCGCCGACTCATGGGATGGGACTGCAAAACGGCATTCAAAGGAAGGCCGTCGGACTGGCCGTGCAGCGATGCCCGCTACGTTCTCGAGGTAGATGTCCGGGCCATTACCGCCGAACGATGGCCTTCGCTGCACATCAATCCGCGTTCAGGAGACTGCCAAGGGAACCCCGACCCGAAGCTGGTCGGACTTATCAGAGAAGCAAGGCGCGCGCAGATGCTCGTCGATGAACATCGCGCACTGGGGATCGAGGATCTCGCAAAGATGCAAGGATGCAGACCGACGCATTTTGCTCGTCTGATAAGGTTGAACTATCTCGCGCCCGATATCGCAACTGCGATCATTGATGGCACGCAGCCAGCGGACCTCGACCGCAAGGCGCTGCTCAATTCCAACGTGCCCACGAGCTGGGCTGTGCAGCGCAAACTCTTTGGTTTTCCCTCGCCAGAGCGGACCCTGGCGAGGCGGGAACTCTATGGCAGGGGGCTCTGGCCGTCGGCAGTCACCGGCAGGACTTGACCCGACAGGTGGCAACAGCGGCCCGATCACTTCCAACTCTTCGTCCGCAACGCCGATCCGCTCGCCTAAGACTGCCTCCAAAAGACAGCCTTGAATCAAGGTCCGAGTCCCCACGCAAGCTTTGTCCACGAAACCTAACGCTCAGACTGGCTGCTCTTCGCGGTAGCCTGCTTCCTTCGCATCGGCCCTGCTGCAAAACATTTTCTCGGCATTCGCCTGAGAATATATTGGGCTAGCAGGGGTGAGATAGACGAGGTCGCCGCGCACATCTCGAGTGCCCTTGATGTTGCATTGAGGCTCACAGCCAAGAAAGGCGCAGCGGGTTTTCGATACCCTGGGCTTACCGCGGGTCTCGCTTTGCTTGGCAGGATCAATCGTCGCATTAGCGCCCACGTTTGAGGACGCGGCGGGCGCTTCAACATAAACTTCCGGTGCACCGTCCATATAGGCGGTTGATTGCTGTGCGGGATGCGCAACAAGCGTCTGCGCGATGGTCACTGGGGCCATCGTCATAACAAGAATGGCAAAGATGGTGGAGGCAGCCAAAGCGCTCTTGAAGCAAAAATTCGTAAAAGTAGGCTTCAAGTTCAAGGTTAACAGGGTGCTCTGGAGTGCCGCAAAAATTTCATGATGCAGTACCGGACCAAGAAGTCCTCGGCCGATCCCCGGAGCTGAACGCAGACTGTAAGTGCTTTGACCGCGATTGCCGTCGGTTTCACCTGTCTTGGTGGCGCATCACTCGAATTGTAGTGATAAAGAGAAGTTACCAATCCTTCACATCATCCGCTGCCTTTGCACTTGCCCCTTTCGCATCTCTTGTCGCGGCGTTTAGGCGTGACCGCGAGCCGCTGATCACTTGGCGACCGACACTCTGAGCCTGCTTCACCTCCTCCTGAATGCTGCTGGCGTCCTCCTGAGGCACGCCTGCTTGATTGCCTCTGCCAATCTGAGCGTGCCCTCGCACGTAATCAGCGCCCGAAATCGACGGGCGAAAAACTGCCTGTCCGGCGGGTAAAGCAAGCCGATCTTCGATGCCGTTGCGAAGTTGCTCGGCATAGCTCTCGATGAATTTGGCCTGCAGTGCCTGTCCTTCCGGGCTGAGTTGGAAAGCGACGTCATCGAAACGGGCGGAGCCGTAGAAATCGCGATTGCCTTCGATCTCGGCCAAGCCCCAGTCTCGATAGGCTTGCGACAGGTTGAGGTTGCCAGCTGCGTTGTCGCCCTCGAAAAACGATGCTTGGTTTTCAAGGCGATTGGCAAGCTCCTCAGCCCGGCGTGCTTCCACGGTATAGCTTTGCGCCTCTGTCAGCGAGGCATTTAACCCGCTCGCGGTGCTGGAAACAGCAGAGCTCGATGAGGTGCTGACCGAGCGGACGAAGCCGTCGCGGGTGCTCGACCAATTTCTGCTATCCGACATCTGGGACAGGCTCCCGAAGATCCGCGAACGATCCTCCGACGCTATGCCGATATCACTGTCGGTCCAGGTCCGCGTCCCACCACCCTTTCCACCAATAGTGCCAGATAACACCCCGTTTGACAGGCCAGCCTTCGCTCCTGCCTCGCCGCCAATGAACCATGCGGTAGAGATGTCATCAGCCGCTCTGCGCGAAAGCCCGAACTGCCGCTGCAGGTTGGTCGAAGCCTGATCGACTTCGCTGAACGCGGACTGGATGCTGTCCGAGGTCGACGTGCCGGTGGCGCTCTCGAAGGAATTGCCCCTGCTGAGCTGGTCTCGGAGCTCGCGGAACCTGCTCACCGCACTGCTGGTCGATTCCGTGGCGACGTTGGCGTAGCTCTCGCTGTTGGCACGCGCCTGCGAAGCCATGGTCGACAGCCGCGATGTGAATTCCTGCCCCAGCGTCGGGGTGAAAGGATAGCTCGAATTCGGAAGCTGATCGTAGCTTGCCTCCCCGAAGCTCGTGGTCACCGAGCCGCTTTCGCTGACCGTGCGCGTCTGCGGTGCGCCATAGGTGAAGCTGGGGGCCACGGTGCCTTGCGCGAACTGGCGGGTGAGCACGCTCGAGTTTTCTAAGCTGGTGTTGCCAAGCGAGACATTGCCGGTACTTGCCTCCCGCGCGGCCTCTTCCGCCGCGTTCTGGCTCGGATTGA
>OFDN01001723.1_pt1 | contig 13547 bp, 14 predicted proteins | sample 1520971 | NCBI WGS metagenome assembly OFDN01 (sample SAMEA94257418, study PRJEB24077) | hot springs metagenome | biome: Aquatic biome; feature: Geographical feature; material: Water | place: India | collected 2012-06-12 | depth 5 m
GAGGGCGTGGATTTCGTGCTCGCCCAGCTTTGCGCCGCGGCGGCCGAACACGGCCTGTGGGTGCATCTGGGCTCGCTCGCGGTCAAGGGTGATATGCCCGATGGCAAATGGCGCAACCGGGCGTTCGTGATTGCGCCCGATGGCAGCATCGCCGCACGCTATGACAAGATCCACCTGTTCGATGTCGATCTGGCTTCGGGCGAGAGCTGGCGCGAATCTGCAGTCTATGAAGGCGGCGCGCAGGCGGTCGCGGTGCGGTTGCCGACAGCGATCCTGGGCCTTTCGATCTGCTACGATATTCGCTTTTCTGCCGTCTATTCCGCGCTCAGCCGCGCCGGGGCTGACATTATCGCAGTGCCGGCAGCCTTCACCGTCCCCACCGGTCAGGCGCACTGGCATGTGCTGCTGCGCGCGCGGGCGATCGAGAATGCATGCTTTGTCGTGGCTGCGGCGCAAACCGGCACGCATCAAGACGGCCGTAGCACTTATGGTCACAGTCTGGTGATCGATCCCTGGGGCGATGTGCTGCTCGACATGGGCGAGGAACCGAGGCTTGGCTTTGCCGATCTCGATCTCGCCCGGATCGCCGAGGTGCGCAACCGCGTGCCTGTGATCGCCAATCGCAGGCCGGTCGCGGAGGCAACGCGGCCATGATCGTCTATGATCTCAAATGCGCGAACGATCATGTGTTCGAGGTCTGGTTCGCGTCGAGCCAGGCTTATGATGACCAACGCGCCCGCGGTCTGGTGGCCTGTGCCTTTTGCGGCTCGACCGAGATCGGCAAGGCCGTGATGGCCCCCAGGCTCAACGCGAAGGGCAACCAGCGGGACAGCGCGCTCGCTTCGGTGATTGAGGCTCCCGCGATCCAGCCCGCGCCGGTCACTGTCAGCAATGCGGCTGCTCAGGTGCCGGGCGACTTCGCCAAGGTGCCGGCCGTGCTCCACGCGCTGGCTCAGGCGCAGGCCAGGGCGCTCGAGCAATCGACCTGGGTGGGCCGGGACTTTGCCGACCGGGCCCGCGCTATGCATTATGGCGAGGAAGACCATGCGCCGATCCACGGCCAGGCGGATCCCGACGAGGCTGCGGCGCTGGTCGAGGAAGGTGTCGCGGTCGCCCCGTTGCCGTTCCCGGTCATCCCTCCCGACGCCAAGAACTGATCGCATATCGCCGCCGAAACGATTGCCATGCAGCCCCTGCTTGGCTACACCCGCTTGCGCGTGCGCCCGTAGCTCAGCAGGATAGAGCATCAGATTCCTAATCTGGGGGCCACAGGTTCGAATCCTGTCGGGCGCACCATTCCCTCTCCCCTACGATCTTCTCGATTTTTTTTGCGCGAATTTTGACTCCGATCAATTTCGCGGTTGAAGTTGTCCGTACAAATATCGTCTCCGGGTGCCGCCTCGGCGGTGTCCGGCCTGTCATGACCGGCAAGGCCCGCGCCGTGCCGGTGAAACGAAAGGCCCCGAGACGATGACGAAGGACATGCCGCCACCCTATACCGCGCTGGCGCGCCACCCGATGATGCCGCGCACCCGCCATGACGAGGCAGCGAGGTTCAACTTCCTGACGCATTTCAACCGCTATGTCTCGGGCACCTTGGGGCGCGGCAACCAGCTGACCTATGACAGCCGCGTCTTGCCCGCGTTCCGCGCCGAACATGGCCGCGATCCAGCGCACCGGCACGAGATCCGTGACGTGATGAACCGCGACCCCTTTCACCGGATGTGGTCGGCGCTCAAGCGCAATGCGATGGAAATGCGGCAGATGATCGGCCGCCAGACGGTGCTGCGCCAGCTCGACGAACTCGATGCGCTTGCGCGGCAGTTCAACGAGCATTCGGGGCAGCTCGAACTCGATCCCGCCATACACCAGCCTTACTACCAGACCTGTGTCGACATTCACTGCCAGCCCGGCGGCTATCATTCCGAAGAGCGCCCCGGGGATGTCACGGCAGGGGCGAATTACGATGTCGGCCTGTTCGCGACCACAGGCGGTGCCCTGGGGGCTCTCAACGATGGCGGGGGCCAGGCGGTGGTCGCCTGGGCCAAGGCGAACCGGCCCGACTGGTCGCCGCAGCGCATCCTCGATATCGGGTGCACCATCGGCCATAACGCGGTGCCGATTGCGCAAGGCTATCCCGACGCCGAGGTGGTCGCGATCGACACGGCCGGCGCGAGCCTGCGTTACGGCGCGGCGCGCGCGGCGGGACTGGGGGTGACCAATATCCGCTTCGTCCAGGCCGATGGCGAGGATCTGTCGCGATTCCCCGACAATCATTTCGACTGGGTGCAGACGACGATGTTCCTGCACGAGCTTTCCGCCGCATCGATGCCGCGCATCCTTGCCGAGGCATGGCGCGTGCTCAAGCCCGGCGGGCTGATGCTGCATGTCGAGCAGCCGCAATATGGCCCGGATATGCCGCTGTTCGAACAGTTCATGCGCGATTGGGACGCGTTCAACAATAATGAGCCATTCTGGTCGGCGATGCATGGGGTGAGCATGACCGACATGATGGCCGAGGCAGGGTTCGATCCCATGGATCAGTTTTCCGTCGGTGTGCGCGCGGTGGCTGATCCTGCGATCTTTCCGCCTTCGCCCGATGGCGGCCAGGAAGATTATGGCCGCGCCGCCATCTGGAACGCCTATGGCGCGTGGAAGGTCGCGCCCGCACAGGAGCTGGCAGCATGACCGAGGGACTGGACTGGATCGCCCGATCGGGCGCGCGCGCAAAGGGCCGTCGCCCGGCCTTTTTCGAGGAGCCTGCGCTCGATCGGCTCTATTCGCTCAGCCTCGCGCTGATGGCCGAGCTTTCGTCCACGCGCGAGCGGCTCGACACGGTCGAGCGGCTGCTCGAAGCAGGAGGCAGCCTGAAGCGCCAGGCTATCGAGGATTATTCCCCCGATCGCCAGGCAGGCGAGGAACGCGGCGAGGATACCCGTGCCTATATCGCGCGCGTGATGCGCGGGTTCCAGCAGGAGGTCGAGGCGATGGAGCAGCCCGACCCGCCGATCCTGGACATTGTCGAGCAACTGTCGGCGCGCTGACTGTCGGAGCAGGGCGCGCCGGCTCCATAAAGGGGGGACGTTAGGTGATAGAAGAGGTACTGGTGCTGCGCTGGGTGCATATCCTGGCGATGGTCTACTGGCTGGGCGGGGAATGGGGCGTGTTCCAGTCGAGTTATAATGTCATCAACCCTGCCTTGTCGCTCGACGAGCGCAAGCGGCACATGGAAACCGCCTATCGCATCGACATTCTGGCGCGCACCGGCATTATTCTGCTGCTGCCGCTGGGACTGCATATGGGGCATCTCTACGGGCTCCAGCCCTATGGCGGCGGGTATCTGACCGCGATGTGGGTCTTTGTCGGCGCCTGGCTCCTGCTGTGCTGGGCTGCCTTCTTCCGGCGCGAGACCGATATCGGCATCCGATTGACCAAGTGGGACGAAGCGATCCGATATGTCTTGATCCCGGCCATCTTCATCACCGGCATCTCGTCGCTGCTCGGCCATGGTCCGTTCGAAGCCAGCGAAGGCATGCGCTGGTATGCCAGCAAGCTGACGCTGTACGGCTTCACGCTATGCATTGGCCTGGGTCTGCGCTGGATCATGCGCCGCTGGACGACGCGCTTTCGGGCCCTGGCCATTGGACCCGACCCGGTCCAGGAGGCCGCCTTGGCGCGAGAGATCGGTTATGGCCGAATGATGGCCTATGTCTATTGGGTGACCATTGCCGGCATCTGCTTCCTGGGAACGGTCAAGCCGTTCTGAAACGTTACTCTGACACGGCCCCGGTGATGCTTTTTGTTCACCATGTTTGCGACACCGGGGCCTACCGTAGATATACCATGATTAGGGTTTTATTTACGACGGAGGGACTTACTGACCCCATAGTTTAATGGGGATAGGGCCATGGATACGGCATCGGCAAATCAGGACAGGCTTTCGTTCTTCGGCATCGATGGCAAGGACTACAAGAGCTTTCCGCGCATTCTGAAGTTGCTGCAAAAGCACGCCCCGGGCGCGCTGGCCGACTTTTACGAGAAGATCGCCGCGACGCCCGACGTCGCCAAGTTCTTCAAGTCCAAGCAGAACATGGACCATGCTCGTGACAAGCAGTTTAACCATTGGGTTCAACTCTTCTCGAACCAGATTGGCGAGAGCTATTTCGGAAAGGCCGAGCAGATCGGCAGCGTACACGCCAGGATCGGCCTTGCGCCGACCTGGTATATCGGCGGCTATGCCATGGTGCTCGAGCAGTTGATCCATGAGGCGGTGACGGGCTCACCGCTCGCGCGTCTTGCCGGCAACAATCTCGGCAAGGTCATCGGCACGCTGGTCAAATGCGCGCTGCTTGACATGGATATCGCCCTTTCCAGCTACTTCCGTGCGGAGGAAGCCCAACGCCTGGCCGTCATCTCCCAAGTCGGCCAGGCGTTGGAATCGCTCGCAAAAGGGGACTTTACCGTCCGTCTCGAAGGTCTGCCGCCTGCCTTTTCCAAGGTGGAGCAGGACTTTGAATTCATGCGCAGCCGCATCAGCGAAGCCTTGTCGCAGGTGGCTGAAACCGCAGACAGCATCAACACCGGCTCGATCGAGATCAGCCAGGCATCGGATGACCTGTCCTCGCGCACCGAACAGCAGGCAGCCTCGCTCGAGCAGACGGCGGCGGCGATGGATCAGCTGACCGGGGGCGTCCGCGAAACTGCCGATGGCGCGGCGCATGTCAACCGTTCGGTCGCCGCAGCGCATGCCGATGCCACGCATGGCGGCGCGGTGGTCAAGGAAGCCGTCGCGGCGATGGACGATATCGAAAGGTCCGCGCAGGAGATCGCCAAGATCATCAATGTCATCGACGGCATCGCCTTCCAGACCAACCTGCTCGCGCTCAACGCGGGAGTCGAGGCGGCCCGCGCTGGCGATGCCGGCAAGGGGTTCGCGGTCGTCGCCAACGAGGTGCGGGCGCTGGCGCAGCGCTCTGCCGATGCCGCCAAGCATATCAAGGAACTGATCAGCGAAAGCTCGCGCCAGGTGAGCCGCGGCGTGGAGCTGGTCGGCCAGTCGGGCGAGGCGCTCGACAGCATCGTGGGCAAGGTTGCCGAGATTGCGAGCCTGGCCAGCAATATTTCCGACCTCGCCGCTGCGCAGTCGAACAGCCTGCAACAGGTCAATACCGCCGTCAGCGAGATGGACAAGATGACCCAGCAGAATGCCGCGATGGTCGAGGAATCGACCGCCGCCGCGCGCAGCCTGGCGACCGAAGCCGATCAGCTGACCGGTCTGGTATCGCGCTTCTCGCTGGGCGGCGGAGGATCGGCAGGCCGCGGCGCCTCGGTTCATGATATTGCCAAAGCCGCACCCGCCGCGCGGCGGCACCCGCGGGCAGCGGCCCGCCCGATGGCGCGGGGCAATCTGGCGGTGGCGATCAACACGGACGCTTCGGAAGACTGGTCCGAATTCTAGAGCATTTTCACCATGAGCGAAAACGTTCTGCATTTTGTGATGCCGCATTTTCCAGGTCGATGACCGGAACGGTCAACTGGAAAATGCTCTAGGGCAACAAGGGGCAAGCCGCATGAGCAGCAGGGTTCAGCCGAGGATCAGGTCCGCCGCTGCCCCTGCAAGCTATCGCTGGAATGGCCGGATCGCGGCGATCGCGGCCTCGACTGGCGGCATCGAGGCGATCAGTCGCGTGCTGCAGGATTACCCGCCCGATGGACCGCCCACTCTGGTGGTCCAGCATATGCCCGGAGGCGGCATCACCGCCCTGTTTGCTGACCGCATGAACCGGCACCTTGCGCCGCATGTCGTCGAGGCGACCGATGGCATTCCGATCGAACCCGGCACCGTCTATATCGCGCCAGGGGGAGAACGCCATCTGACCGTGATTGCCGGCAATCCGCCGCGCTGCCAGCTCGTCGATGCACCACCGGTCAGTGGCCACCGGCCATCGGCAGACATGCTGTTCGGGTCGCTGACCACATTTCCGGCGGGCAAAGTGGTGGCCGCCATCCTGACCGGCATGGGAGAAGACGGGGCACAGGGACTGTCGCAGCTGCGTGACAAGCGCATGCACACGATCGGCCAGGACCGGGCCAGTGCGCTGGTCTATGGAATGCCGCGCGCGGCGGCGGAGCGGGGAGCGCTGAACGAGGTCCTGTCGCTGGACAGGATCGGGGAGCGGATACTGGAGCTATGCCAATGCTGACTGACCCCACCCCCGGTTCGATGACGATCCGCCACAATGTCCTGCAAGGCGAATTCGAGGTGTCGCGCGACCCGAAGCTGGTGCTCACCACCGTGCTGGGCAGCTGCATCGCCTGTTGCCTGTTCGATCCGGTGGCGAGGGTGGGCGGGATGAACCATTTCCTGCTGGCGGCGCCGCCCAATTCGATGGACGGGCTGGGCGACGATGCCACGCGGTACGGCCTTTACGCCATGGAGCTGCTGGTCAACGAGATGCTCAAACAGGGTGCGGTTCGCGCGACGATGCGGGCGCATCTCTATGGCGGCGCGAACCTGCACAGCGGGATGCGCGCGATCGGCACGGAGAATGCGCGCTTCGCGGAAGGATTTCTTAAGGCCGATGGTATCCAGTTGGTGCGATCGGACACCGGCGGCGTGCAGGCACGGCGGCTGGACTTGCAACCAGCGACCGGCAAGGTCCGCTGCCGATCGGTCCAGGGCGATCTGCCCTCCAGCCAGGCGGCGCGACTGCCCGTGGCCATGGGCGATGTGGAACTGTTCTGATCGAGGGGATGGCGATGACCAAGGCGATACTGACCGTGGACGACAGTCCGAGCCTCAGGCTGCTGCTGCGCGCGGCGCTGACCGAAGCCGGACACAAGGTTGCAGAGGCGGAGGACGGGCTCGCTGCGCTCGAATGGCTGGCGAGCAATGAGCCGCAACTGGTCATCACCGATCTGACGATGCCCCGGCTGGATGGCCTGAGCCTGATCGAGCAACTGCGCGCCCGCAAGGACCTGCGCGACATCCCCATTCTGGTGCTTACCACCGAAAGCGCGCCCGAAAGCAAGGCGCGCGCGCGAGCGGCAGGAGCCACCGGATGGATTGCCAAGCCGTTCGACCCGGAAAAGCTCAATTCGGCCATCCGGCTCGTCACCCATTGAAGGCGACAAAGCGATGCAGATTCAGCTCATTACCTTCGAGATTGATGCCAAGATGCTGGCAGTCGATATCATGGCCGTGCGCGAAATCCGCGCCTGGACGCCGACCACGCCGATCCCCAACGCGCCGCCCTTTGTTCGCGGGGTGGTGAATTTGCGCGGTCTGGTGCTGCCGGTCATCGACCTTTCCGAGCGGCTGGGCTGGGGCAGGGTCGAGCCCAGCGAACGCAATGTGATCATCGTCGTCGAGATTGCAGGGCAGATGACAGGCCTGATCGTCGGCAGCGTCAATGACATCGTGACCGTCGAACAGGAAGCGATCCAGCCGCCGCCGAACATGGGAGGGGCCGATGGCGGCAATCTGCTCGAAGGCCTCGCAAGTGTCGACGATCGCATGGCTATGATCCTGAAGCTCGGGTACATGGGCGCGGGCGTCGAGATCTCCGCCAATCTGGAGGCAGCGTGAGGCGGAAACCCGAAATCTGGTTGTATGATGTTGACAATCAAGCATATTTCGGAACAGGCATGCCGATACGAGCGCACGCTGCGCTCGGCAGGTTCCGCGGGGTGGTCAGCATGAGCAGAGCCGGTTTGTCGATGAGGCTGCGGATGCGTATCGCTGAAGGGCGCGATGGCGCTTGGCAGCAGATCGAACGTCTCGGCGGACTGCACTATGGCGATCCAGCCTCGCTTGCGGAGCACATGACCAGCCTTCGGGCGCTCGATTAACCTTTGATCAACCATATTTGGCAAGGGTTGCAGCGTGTACACGCCCCATATCCTGATCATCGAGGACGATGACGCCCTGCGCGGCGAGCTGACCGAGCTGCTGAAAGCTCTGGGAGCCACGGTGGCGGGCGCGGCCGATGGCACCGAAGCGATGCGCGCCGGGCGCGAGCAGGCTTTCGATCTTGTGCTGTGCGACTACAAGCTGAAGTGCGAGAACGGTCTGAAGGTGCTTGCCGCGCTTGCGGCGCTGCCGCTTGCGCCCGATTCATCCAATCTGTTTCTCATGTCTGCGCATATGGATATTACCACGGCAGGGCAGGGGGATATTGCCGGAGCCATGGGCGGTTTGTTGTCAAAACCAATCGGCGTTGCCAAATTGCGCGCCATGGTCGCGCTGGCCGTCGCGGCGGAGGCGCGGCGATGCTGAGCGTCAGCTATCCCCAGGGCTTCAGGGTGGTGATGCCCATTTTGTGGCCGCTTGCGCTGGCCGCGCTCGTGCTGGCGGTGCTGGCATCGATGCAGCGGTTCGTCGCGGCGCCAGGCTTCGAATTCTATCTGGGACCGCTTTTCTACCTGCTGGCCTATCGCTGGTTCGGCCTGAAAGCGGGGATTGTCACCGCTTGCGCGACCATGCTCCCCTCGCTCTGGCTGTCGATGCACCCGTTTTCGGCAATCTGCGCGGTCGTGCATGTGCTGGTGTTGCAACGCTTTGCCGGCCCGGACCGCGGTCTGGCGACCATCTCCTTCTTCTATCAGCTGCCCGTCGGTTTGCTGATCGGACTCTATCTGATCTACTCGCCCGAGCCATTGCCACTGGATATGGCTGTCCTGGTCGTGGTGCGCCGTGTTCTGTGCGAGACATTGCTGGCAGCGGGGGCCGACATGATCGTCCTTGCGGTGCTGATCGACACGACGCGGGGCCGCGTGCGCCGCGCACGCAATCTCAGCCTCCAGCAGTCGCTGGAAGCGATTGTCTCGATCGCCGTTGCAGGCGCGGCGACGCTTTTTCTGCTGGGCGAACTCAACCATGTGAATGACCGGCTGGAACTTCATCAGGAAGATGTGGTCTCGGCGGTGAGGGCCATGCCCAATCTGCCCGATCTCGAACGGGATCACGTCTACATGTTGAACATGCACGGTGTCGATGCGGCGATGGAGTTTGTCGTCTCCGGCCCCGCTGTCCGCGAAAAGGCGACTGAGATGCTTGGTTGCTATCGTTTTGATGCCGGCACGGGCCAATCACCCGATCGAGCTTCGCTGAGATACTGGCTGGATATGTGTTATGTCGTTCCGGTTGGTGCTGGGCGCATCGTTGTCGTGTCGCCGAGTACGCATGTGCACGACCTGTACGACGAAGTCCTGCACGGCTTGCTTCCGATGATGGCATATCTTCTGCTGGCACAGATCGGGTTGCTGCTGTTCGGCAATGCGGTGCGGCGCTCGACACAGACGCTGAACCGGGCCGTGCAAGGCTTCGGACGCACCTATGTCACCCATCGTCCGACCGCGCCGTTCCGGGAAGCGGATCAGCTGCTGGGATCGTTTGTCGCAGCGAATAACGAGTTCGTTGCTTTCGACCGTCAACGCTTGCACCTGATGCGTGCCGTGGAAGAACTGCGCCGGGCAATCGATCTCAAGTTGCTCAGCGACATCAGGTTCGACCCGGATCGCAATGAACTGCGCTATGCCAAGATCGATCCCGCTATGGGGCGGCGCGGGTCCAGTCTTGCCGTTCATTCCGGCGATGCTTCGCATTTTGCCTCCCTGGCCGGGCAAAACGAGATCATGGTCGAGTTTCGGCGTGGCCGCGACTCCGGCGATTCTTGGTACCTTCTCCTGGCGCGCGAGTTCGATGCGGAAAATGGGCTGTGGCGCTATGGTTGCCTCATCCGGCTGCGGACTGCCAAGGCCTTCCAGACGCAGATGCGGCATGGGGCGCGCCTCATGGAACTGGGCGGCATGGCCTCGGCGCTCAGCCACGAGCTGCGCCAGCCGCTTTTCACCATTTCGCTGGCAGCAGAAAATGCCATGCTGTCGCTGGAAAACGGAATTGCTGATCCGGCACGTCTGGCCGCCAAATTGGCGCGGATTGTCGAGCAGGTCGACCGTGCCAACGTCATCATTCAGCGCACGTCCGCTTACGCCCGGACCGAGCGGGAAGAACGCGTGGCAACCGAATTGGGCGTAGCGGTGCACAATGCCGTTCGCTTCATGCGCCCGGTGATGACCGACCGCCAGATCAAGATGCATGTTGCCATCGCTGAGGATTTGCCGGTTCTGCTGTTGCCCAGGGTCGGCGTCGAGCAGATCGTCGTCAACGCGCTGCAAAATGCTGCCGATTCGATCGATGTTCGGCGCAATGCGGAAGGGCTGGAGATCGCAGGCACCATCGCGCTGCATGTAACCCAAATGCCCGGCGCGATTGTTCTGACCGTTCGCGATAATGGTGCAGGGCTCGATCCGGCGATCCGTAGCAACGCGTTTAATGCCTTTTGTACGACCAAGCCTGAAGGCAAGGGTACGGGCCTGGGATTGTTCGTGTGTCGGCAGATCATGGATGAAGTGGGGGGAAGCATTGCCATTGGCGACAATGTCGATGCGCCAGGGGCGACGCTGACCTTGCGCTTCCCGGTCAAGGAGGGGGTTGATTGATGGACATGCGGGACGAGCGCCATGTCTATATTGTCGATGATGAAGTCGAGGTGCGTTCGGAACTGGCCGAAGCGCTGGAGCTGCGCGGCTTTGTCGTGGAGGGTTTTGGCGATGGCGAGGCATTTCTCGCGAGCCAGGCGCGGCTTGAGCCTGGCTGTATCGTGCTCGACCTGAACATGCCGGGTATCGGCGGCATGGAGGTGCAGCAGGCGCTGGCCGAACAGACCAGCCGTCACAAGATCGTGATGCTGACCGGTGCGGGTTCGGTTTCAACCGCCGTCCGAGCGATGCATGCCGGTGCGATCGATTTTCTCGAAAAGCCGTTCCATGTCGATGATCTGGTCCGCGCCATTGGCAGCGCGGTCAGCCAGCAGATGCAGGAAGTGCAGCAGGACAGCCGCCGCCGCCAGGCCGAGGAAATGATCGGACGGCTGACCGAGCGTGAACGCGACGTGCTGTGCGGAATGGTGCTGGGGCTCGCCAACAAGATCATCGCCTATCGGCTCAAGCTTTCGACCCGAACGGTCGAGGCCTATCGCGCGCAGCTCATGCAGAAGCTGGGCGTGCGATCTCTGGCCGAAGCGATGCAGATCGCTCTGGATGCCGGGCTGGAACCGCGCGGGGCGATCATTTGCAGCGAACCTGGCGCATAGGACGATCGCCGCTCATACGGTACGATAGTTATCGGAACGCATGAAGTCGGTGGCCAGCTGCTCGGTCAAGGCCGGGGCGACGAGAAATCCCTGAATGCTGTCGCAATCCAGCGATCGCAGCAGCTGTGCCTGCGCATCGTGCTCGACCCCTTCGGCGACCACCTTCAGCCCCAGGCGATGGGCCAGATCGATCACGCTTTCGACGATGACCCGATCCTTGGCATCGATGCAAATCGCCTCGATGAAGCTGCGGTCGATCTTGACATGATCGATGGGCAACTGGCGCAGATGGGTGAGCGAGGCAAAGCCGGTGCCGAAGTCGTCAAATGCAATCTCGACGCCGAGTCCGTTCAGCCTGTCCAAGGCCTCGCGCACCGCGCGCGCCCCGCGATCAAGCAGCATTCCTTCGGTAATCTCGATGCACAGCTGCTCGCCGCGGATTCTGCCGCTGTCGACCGCCTCGGCAATGCGGTCGACAAAGGCGCGCGAGCGGAAATCGCCGAGCGTCGCGTTGATGGCGACCGAGCGAAATGGCACGCCGGCGGCCTGCCAGCGATCGATTTGCTCCAGTACCTCTGACAATACGAACTTGCCGATATCGGCCGCGATCCTTTCATCGTCGAACACGTCGCCAAATGTGGCCGGGGTCTGGATTGCGCCCTCGGGCCGACGCCAGCGCAGCAGGGCTTCGAAAGCCGCCGGTTGGTCTCCCCTGAGGTTGACGATGGGCTGATACAGGATGAACAGTTCTTGCCGCTCGATCGCGTGCGCGATCGCCGCGCGAAGTCCGGCGCGCTGGTCCGCCACTTCGCGATAGCGCGGCTTGAACAGCCGCGCGCAGCCACGGCCGGATTCCTTGGCCGCATAAAGCGCCATGTCCGCGCATTTGAGCAGGCTGGCCACATCTGCGCCATCCACAGGATAGAGCGCCGCACCGATGCTCGCCTGGATCGCGTGGTCCTCGACGCCCGAAACGCGCTTGCGCGCCAGCCCGGCCAGCATCCGATCGAGAAGTCGCTGCAGGCCCTTGGCGTTCTCACCGTGCAAGATGACCGCGAATTCATCGCCCCCGAGCCGACCGACGCTGTCGCTAGGTCGCAATTCGGCCCGCAATGCCTCTCCCATGGCGATGAGCAGCTGGTCGCCGGCATGATGCCCGGCGCTGTCATTGATATCCTTGAAATGATCGATATCGAGAATCGCGGTAGCAAATGGCTTTCCTGCGCGTGTCGCGCTGGCCAGCAGCTGCAGGAAACGCCGGCGATTGGCAAGGCCGGTCAGCGGATCGATATTGGCAAGTCTCCACAGTCGCCGCTCGGCCTCTTTCTGCGGCGTCACATCGAAGCGGATCGCGGTATAACCCGACCGGTCGCGATGTGGCACGATGGTGGTATCGACCCAGTACAGCCGTCCGCACTTGGCCCGGTTGCAGATCACGTCGTGCCACACGTCGCCGCGCGAAATGGTGCGATACAGGTTCTGGAAAAAGGCGCGGTCATGCTCTCCAGACGCAAGGATGCGGTGGTTTGCCCCGATCAGTTCGGCTTCGGAATAGCCGCTCAGCTCGCAGAATTTGGCGTTGACCGATTTGATGCGACCGGCGCGATCCGTGACGGCGACGATGGCCGCCGCATCGAGCGCCTCACGCTGGAAATCGGCCAGCGCGGCAAGCTGCTGCAGCCGACCGCTCTGGAGCAGGCTGCGGCTGTGCAGCAGCGCCAGCTCACGGTCGAGCCGCTGGCTTTCCTGATGAGTGTTGCCCTGCGCAGCATCCTGAAATGCGCGTGCATTCTGCTGAACCGTCATTCCAAAAATCCCAATTTTTTCTCATTAAGTCAGCGCTTTGGCGCTTAACAAAACATGAAATACCGGGTTTTTACGGTGTGACGGAACGCTCGCGAAGGGCGCGGAAAGCCGCGGCACGACACTATCGGTCCGCGCGCTGCCTTATCCGGGATCAATCTGGCCGGTCACTCCGCAGCGACGCGCTGCTCCACATTTTGCGGACCGCGGATCAGCGTTCCGGGCCGCGCAGCTGTCACGTCGCCGTCGCGGAAGGTGATCTCGCCTGACTTGATCGTCGCGACATAGCCTTCGGCCTTCTGCAGCAGCCGCTTGCCGCCTGCAGGCAGGTCGAAGGCCAGCCAGGGGCGGGAGAGGCGGAGGCGCTTGAAATCGATGATGTTCAGGTCCGCGAGATAGCCGGGCTTGAGGACGCCGCGATCGTTGAGGCCATAGAGCCGCGCGGTATCGTGGCATTGGCGCTTGACCGCGAGCTCGACCGGGATCGTCCCCGCCTTCCGGTCGCGCGCCCAGTAGCTCAGCAGGAAGGTGGGAGCAGCGGCATCGCAAATGGTGCCGCAATGCGCGCCGCCATCGGACAGGGAGTTC
>OFDN01001725.1_pt1 | contig 13533 bp, 15 predicted proteins | sample 1520971 | NCBI WGS metagenome assembly OFDN01 (sample SAMEA94257418, study PRJEB24077) | hot springs metagenome | biome: Aquatic biome; feature: Geographical feature; material: Water | place: India | collected 2012-06-12 | depth 5 m
CTGCCGACCGGTCGCCGCGACCCGTGGCCGGGCGACCCCGGCGAGCGCTGGGCCGTCGTCGACGCGGCGACCCCCGCGCGCGTCGTCGCGCTCGAGGGCCTCGCCCCGACGCGCATCACCCTGAGCGGTGCCCATGCCTCCGTCGTCGTCGAGTGGCAGGGCGAGGCGCTGCCGCACGCCCTGCTGTGGGAGGAGCTCGCGGTCTCGACCGACCCGCCGTGGAACGGGCAGGTGCGCGCCCTCGGCATCGAGCCCACCTCCACCCCGCACGGCGCCGGCACCGCGCTCGACGAGGGCATCGTGCACCTGCCGCCCGGAGGCGAGCTCACCTGGAGCGTCGCGCTCGACGTGACGTGGGCATCCATCGACCCCCACCCGGCCCGCCACCCCGAATCGGAGGCATCATGACCGACCCCGCTCTGCGCACCCTCGTGACCGGCGCGGCCAACGGCATCGGCGCCGCGATCGCCGAGCGCCTGCGGCAGCGCGGCGACACCGTGGTCGGCCTCGACCGTGAACCCGGCGCCGGCATCATCACGGTCGACCTCGCCGACCCGGCCGACCGGCGGCGAGGGGTGGATGCGGCGCTCGCGCAGCTCGGCGGCGTCGACGTGCTCGTCTGTGTGGCCGGCGTCTTCCGGCAGGGGTCGATCCACGACAGCGGATTCGACGACTGGCGCGCGGTGTGGAGCGTCAATCTCGACGCCCCGCTCGACCTCATGCGCATGCTGACCCCGGGCATGGTCGCGCAGGGCTTCGGCCGCATCGTCACCATCACGAGCGTGCACGCGCGGCAGGCGCAGCCCGGTTGCCTCGCCTACGACGTCTCGAAGGCCGGGCTCGAGGCGGCCACCCGCTCGGCCGCGCTCGACCTTGCCGCGCACGGCGTGCTCGCCAACGCCGTCGCGCCGGGCTTCGTGCGCACGCGGATGAGCCTGCTGCCCGACGGCACGGACGAGACCGACACCGACGCATTCCGTCAGCAGTATGTGACGAGCGGCAAGCTGCCGCTCGGTCGTGCCGCCCTGCCCGCCGAGATCGCTCCCGCCGTCGACTTTCTGTCGTCGCGCGAAAACACGTACACCACCGGCCAGGTGCTGACCGTCGACGGCGGTCTCACCATGACGTTCTAGGGGCTCGCCATGATGCTCGACGGTCTCGGCTTTCCCGAAGCCCTGCGCTGGCACGACGGCGACCTGTGGTTCAGCGACATGTTCCGCTCGCGGGTGGTGCGCTGGCGGCTGGATGCGCCCAGATCGCCCGCCGAGACGGTGCTCGACGCCGCCGCCGGCGGCCCTCTCGTGCCCGGCGGGCTCGGCTGGCTGCCGTCGGAGGACGGCGGACCGAGCGCGCTGCTCGTCGTCGACTGCCTCGAGCGCCGCGTGCTGCGCCTGCCCCTCGACGCGGCGGGCAGGCCGGCGGGTGCGCTCTCCGTGCACGCCGACCTCCGCGACGTGATGACGCATTCCGCGAACGACATGCACGTCGACGCCGACGGCACCGCCTGGGTCGGCGGCTACGGCTTCGACCCCGAGAACGATGAGCCCGTGCCCTCGCCGCTCGTGCGCGTGCATCCCGATGGCACGATCTCGGCGACCGAGCCGGTCTTCGTCTTCCCCAACGGATGCGAGCGCGATGCGAGCGGCGCCCTGCTCGTCGCCGAGACCTTCGCCGACTGTGTGAAGACGTATTGGCGTCACAACGATTTCACACTGCGCGCACGGCTTCCCGAGGGCAGCGGGCCCGACGGGCTCTCGGTCGCGCCTGACGGCACGGTGTACGTGGCCCTCGCCTTCGCGGGCGCCCTCGCGGGCCTCGCCCCCGCCGACGAGGGCCCGGATGCGGAGCCCACGATCGTCTATCGCGCCGAGCCGATCGCCTCCGGCCCGGGGGCCGGCCCGCTCGGGGTCTACGACTGCGCGGTGCTCTCCGGCCCCGTGCTAGCCGACCCCATGTCCGGCGACTCCCACCGCATCGCCGTCGCGATGGCGAGTCTCGACGAGCCCCTCGCCGAGCGCGTCGACACCGGCCGCATCGTCATCCTCGACCGAAAGACCCTCTCGTGACCACGCCCCTCCAGCCCCTCCTGCACGACGAGCTCATCGTGCTGCGCGCTCCCACCCAGGTGTGGTCGGCATCCGACGGCACAATCGGCGCCGCTCCCATCCACGGCATCGCCCACAGTGACGTGCGGGTCGTGCGCGCCCTGCGCTGGAGCATCGGAGGCCATCAGCCCGAGCACCTGCAGACCGATGAGGTCGGGGCCGACCGCGCGCGCATCCACGGCTTACTCCGGCACCTCGACGACCCCACTCCCGACCCCGGGGTACGGGTCGTGCTCGAGCGAACGGTCGACGCCACCGGCATCGCCGAGACGCTCACGGTGACCAAGCGGCACGACGAGCCCCTCGACACGATCGTCGAGCTACGGCTCGAGCCCGACGCGACCCTGATCGATCAGCTCAAGCAGGGTCTGCCGCCGACGCCGCGCATCCCCGTCGCGGTCGACGGCTCCCGCGCGCGCTGGGAGGGCGAGCACGTCACCGCAACCCTCCGCTCGAGCGGCCTCGCGGTCAGCGAGGATGCCGGTTCTGACAGCGCCGGCGCGCTCGTGCTGCGCGCGCGCGTGGTCGTGCCCGCGCGCGGTTCCGCCTCGGTCGGGTGGCGCCTCGACGTGCACGACGCGATCGCCGCGGTGCGGGGGGCTGAGCAGCCGGTTCCGTGGGTGCGGCCCGTGGTCGAGCATCCCGATGCCCGCCTGCACCGCTGGGTGGCCCGGGCACTCGACGACCTCGACGCGCTACGGCTCGAGACCGTGGCCGTTCCGGGCGAGCAGTTCCTCGCCGCGGGCGCGCCGTGGTTCTTCACTCTCTTCGGCCGCGACTCGCTCTGGGCGGCACGCCTGCTGCTGCCCCTGGGCACCGACCTGGCCGGCAGCACCCTGCGCGTGCTGGCCGCCCTGCAGGGCACCGTGCGCGACGACGACACGGCAGAAGAGCCCGGCAAGATCATGCACGAGCTGCGCCGCCAGACCCTCGTGATCGACGGCGATGTGCAGCTGCCTCCGCTCTACTACGGCACGGTCGATGCGACGCCGCTGTGGGTGTGTCTGCTGCACGACGCCTGGCGCGCGGGGCTGCCCGAGGCCGAGGTGCGCGCCCTGCTGCCGCACCTGCGCGCCGCCCTCGGCTGGATGCGCGACCACGGCGACGCCGACGGCGACGGCCTGCTCGAGTACATCGACCGCTCGGGCCGCGGGCTCGCCAACCAGGGCTGGAAGGACTCGGGCGACAGCGTGCAGTGGCACGATGGCCGCCTCGCCCGCGGCCCCATCGCCCTGTGCGAGGTGCAGGCCTACGCCTACGAGGCGGCGCGCGGCGGCGCGGCGGTGCTGGATGCGCTCGGCGAGCCCGGCGAGGGCGAGCCCTGGCGGCGCTGGGCCGAGAACCTGCGCGCCGCCTTCCACGAGCGCTTCTGGGTGACCGACTCGGCGCGGGTCGGCGAGCTCGGCCCGTACCCGGCGATCGCGCTCGATGCCGACAAGCAGCCCGTCGACTCGGTGACGAGCAACCTCGGGCACCTGCTGGGCACCGGACTGCTCGATGCCGAGCAGGCGGCCCTCGTCGCCCGGCGGCTGGCCTCCCCCGCCCTCGACTCGGGCTTCGGCCTGCGCACGCTGTCGACCGAGGCGGCCGGGTACTGGCCGTTCAGCTACCACGGCGGCTCGGTGTGGACGCACGACACGGCCATCGCCATCCAGGGCCTCGTGCGCGAGGGCCACCGCGACGTCGCGGCGTCGCTCGCGGAGGGGTTGCTGCGCGTCGCTCAAGCGGTCGACTACCGCATGCCCGAGCTGCACGGCGGCGACGGCCTCGACATCACCGGCCGGCCGATTCCCTACCCGGCGTCGTGCCGCCCGCAGGCGTGGTCAGCGGCGGCCGCTATCGCCGTGCTCGGCGCTCTTAGCTGAGCCCACGCCCGGCTCGGCGCCGTCTCCTGAGCCGTCGACCGGCTCGGCGGCGGCGAGCGCGGCGTCGACCTCGTCGCGCCGCTCGGCGAGCGCCCGCCGTACGGCCGGGCCGAGCACGAGCGCGGCGATGGAGCCGAGCACCACGACCAGAACCCCGAGCACCGCGAGGGTCAGGCCGAGGATGAGCCCCGCATCCACGGGTCTAGCGCCCCATCTTGCTGAGCTGGGCGACGACCTGGCGCGCGATGTTGCGGCCGGCGCGGTTGGCGCCGATCGTCGAGGCGGCGGGCCCGTAGCCGGCGAAGAACACGCGGGGGTCGCGGCCCGAGCGGTAGCTGTCGACGGTCACGCCGCCCTCCTTCTCGCGCAGGCGCAGCGGCGCAAGGTGCCGCAGCTCGGGGCGGAAGCCGGTGGCCCAGATGATGGCGTCGGCCGGCTGACGCGTGCCGTCGGCCCACACCACGGCGTCGGGCTCGATGGTCGCGAACATCGGCCGGAAGTCGAGCACCCCGCGATCGATGGCCGCCTGGATGCGGCGTGTGCGCGGCACACCGGTGCCCGAGACGATGCTCGGCAGGGCCCGCCCGGCCCGCGCCGCGTCGTCCTGCTCGGCGACGGCCCGCTCGCGCGCCTCGAGGTTGAGGTCGACCTCGTCGATGAACTCGGGCGGTCGGCGCGTCGCCCAGGTGACGCTCGCGGCGTGCGGCTCGAGCTCGAGGATGAACCCGATCGCGCTCGTGCCGGCGCCGACGATGATGACGTTCTGCCCCGCGAACTCCTCGGCCGCCGTGTAGTCGGAAGTGTGCACCTGACGCCCCGCGAACCGATCGCGGCCGGGGTACCACGGCACGAAAGGCGAGCCCCACGTGCCCGTCGCGTTGACGATCGTCGACGTGCCGAGCTCGAGCGGGCCGTTCTCGGTCGTCAGGCGCACCAGCAGGTCGCGCCCCTGGTCTTCGACATGGGTCACGGATGCGGGGCGCACGACCTGCAGCCCGTAATGCTGCTCGTACCGCGCGTAGTAGTCGGCGACCACGTCGCGAGCCGGAGCGTGGTGATCGGCGGTCGTGAAGCTGATCCCCAGCTCGTCCATGCCGGGCAGATCGTTGACCCGGTGCGCCGAGCCGAGACGCAGCGCCTCCCAGCGGTGCTGCCACGCTCCGCCGGTGCCGGGGCCGCGGTCGATGAGCACGAACTCCTGGCCGGCCTCAAGGCCGAGACGCCGCAGGAAGTACGCCACCGAGAGGCCCGCCTGACCAGCCCCGATGACCACGCAGGAGGTGGTCAGCTCGGGGTTCGTCACCCGGTCAACGCTACCCGCTCGCGGGCGCGATGCGGCAGGCCGCCAGAGACTCGAACATGCCCGTGCGTGCTAAACTTCGGCACAGTTTTTCCACCGTCCCGACTCGGCATTCTGGGGTTCTCCCTAGCTCACCCGACGACACATTGTGAGGGGGTCACGCATGGGGCGCGGCCGACAGAAGGCGAAGCACACCAAGGTGGCGCGGGAGCTGAAGTACTTCACTCCTGACACCGACCTGACGCAGCTCGAGCGCGAGCTCGCTGCGGCAGCACACGCCGACGAGTACGAAGACAAGTGGGCGCACCTCGTCGACGACGAGGATGACGAGGACGACGACCTCGGCGCCGAGCAGGGCCCAGCAGCGCAGACCGCGTAGCGGTCGCTTCTTCTCCGCATACCGCGTAGCGGTCGCCGTCAACAACCCCTCCTCCCCGGGTCGCCTCCCGGATGGGGAAGTCCTCGAGGCCGGTCGCTTCTGCGCGCCTGCGCACGGGGAGGGTCATTGTTCTACAATGAAGAACATGGCAGAGGTCGGCATCCGTGCCCTCAAGCAGAACGCGTCCGCGGTGGTCGCCGACGTGGTCGCCGGCGAGATCGTCACGATCACCGATCGCGGACGGCCTGTCGCCCAGATCACGCCCATCGCGGCGTCGCCCCTGCAGCGGATGCTGGCCAACGGCACCGCACGCCCGGCCCGGCGCAGCCTCGCGTCGCTGCCCGCTCCGCTCGAGGGCCCTCCCCTGACGCCGGTGCTCGCCGAGATGCGCGACGCCGAGCGGTACTGACCCGTGGCGGTCTACGTCGACACGTCGGCACTTCTGAAGCTGGTCGTCGCCGAACCGGAATCGGCCTCGCTCCGCGGCTTCCTGGAGGGTTCTGCGACCGCGGCCGTATCGAGCGATCTCGCCCGAACGGAGGTCATCCGCGCGGTGCGTCGCGGGGCGCCGGAGCAGGTGGTCACCGCGCGCGCGGTGCTGGATTCTCTCGTGCTCCTGACGGTGACAACCGACACTTTCGAGGCCGCCGGACGGTTGGACCCGAGCATGCTGCGTTCGCTCGACGCGCTGCACCTGGCCGCGGCGCTGAGCCTCGGTGACGAACTCGAGGCGATGATCACCTACGACGAGCGCCTCGCGCAGGCGTGCCGCGCGAACGGCGTCGACGTGCTCGCACCGCGCTGATCGGCACCGAACGGGCCGTGACCCTACTCCGCGTAAGCCCCCACGAGTTTCACGGCCCCGCCGTCGACGCCCTTCGCACCCTGCTCGAATCCGGTGAGGTCGTGCGCGGTCGTCGAGACCCGGCCGGCGACCCACGCGGGCACGCCACGGCTCTCGAGCGCGCGGATGACGGAGCTCGCGCTGTCGTGCGCAACCACGGCGAGCATCCCGACCCCGAGGTTCCACGTGCCCTCGGTCGACTCGAGCGAGTCGCCCGCCAGGTCGCAGAGCACCCGGAAGACGGTGGGCGGGCTCCACGAGCCGCGGTCGAGCTCGGCCCAGGATCCGACGGGCAGCACGCGCGCGAGATTCGCCGCGATGCCGCCGCCCGTCACATGGCTGAGGGCGTGCACGGCGCCGGGCAGCTCGGCGAGCACGTCGAGCAGCGGTGCGGTGTAGAGCGCGGTCGGCTCCAGCAGCGCGCGGCCGACGACGCCCCCCAGCTCGGGCAGCTCGTCGTGGTACCCGATCTTCTTCGTGGCGAGGATGTGTCGCACGAGCGAGAAGCCGTTGCTGTGCAGGCCCGAGCTCGCCATCGCGATGACGACGTCGCCGTGCTGCACGCGCTCAGGCCCGAGCACGTCATCCGCCTCGACGACCCCGACCGCAGCACCCGCGACGTCGTAGTCGTCGGGGCCGAGCAGACCGGGGTGCTCGGCGGTCTCGCCGCCGACGAGCGCGGTGCCGGTGGCCGCGCAGGCCTCGGCGATGCCGCGCACGATGGCGGCGATGCGCTCGGGGTGCACCTTCCCGCACGCGATGTAGTCGGTCATGAACAGCGGCTTGGCGCCGACCACGACGATGTCGTCGACGACCATCGCGACCAGGTCTTGCCCGATCGTGTCGTGGATGTCGAGGGACTGCGCGATCGCGACCTTCGTGCCGACACCGTCGGTGCTCGTGGCGAGCAGCGGGCGGCGGTAGTCGCGCAGCGCCGAGGCGTCCCACAGCCCGGCGAAGCCGCCGACCCCGCCGAGCACCTCGCGCCCGTGGGTCGCGGCGACCGAGGCCTTCATGAGCTCGACGGCGCGGTCTCCCGCGGCGGTGTCGACTCCGGCGGCGGCGTAGGAGTTCGTCATTCGTTCATCCGTTCCGCGGTCTGTCAGACTGGCCTCAGTCACCGTCAACCTTACGGTCTGGAGCACGCCCCGCATGTGCGGCATCGTCGGTCTCGTCTCTACGAGCCCCGTCAACCAGCAGGTGTACGACGCACTCGCTCTTCTGCAGCATCGCGGGCAAGACTCGACGGGCATCGCCACCGCCGAGGGCCGCGTGCTGCACATGGCGAAGGCCAAGGGCCAGGTGCGCGAGGCCTACCGCACGCGCGACATGCGCAGCCTGCTCGGAACGATGGGGCTCGGGCATGTGCGGTACGCCACCCGCGGTTCCGCATCCAGTGAAGAAGAAGCCCAGCCGTTCTACGTGAACGCGCCGTACGGCATCATCCTCGTGCACAACGGCAACCTCACCAACACGCGCGAGCTCACCCGCGAGCTCTTCGAGGTCGACCGCCGCCACCTCAATACCTCGAGCGACACCGAGCTGCTCGTCAACGTGCTGGCCCACGAGCTGCAGGCGCAGGTCACCGGCAGCGACCTCGACCCCGACCAGGTGTTCGCCGCGATCAGTCGCCTGCACGAGCGCGTCGAAGGCTCGTACGCGGCCATCGCCCTGATCGCGGGGCACGGGATGCTCGCCTTCCGCGACCCGTTCGGCATCCGGCCGCTCGTGCTCGGGCGCCGCTCCGCGGGCCTCACGGGCGACGAGTGGGTGGTGGCGAGCGAGTCGCTCGTGCTCGAGGCGGGCGGATACGAGACCGTGCGCGAGGTCGCTCCCGGCGAGGCCGTGTTCATCACCGTGAGCGGCGAGCTGATCGCCCGGCAGTGCGCGGCGAACCCGCGGCTCGTGCCGTGCTCGTTCGAGTACGTCTACCTCGCGCGCCCCGACTCGATCATGAACGGCATCTCGGTGTACGAAGCGCGGCTGCGGCTGGGCGACCGCCTGGCCGACACGATCGCGCGCTACACCCCGCACGGCGACATCGACGTCGTCATGCCGATTCCCGACTCGTCGCGGCCCGCCGCGATGCAGGTGGCGCAGAAGCTCGGCATTCCCTACCGCGAGGGCTTCTACAAGAACCGCTACGTGGGCCGCACGTTCATCATGCCGGGACAAGAGACGCGCAAGAAGAGCGTGAAGCAGAAGCTCAACGCGATGTCGAGCGAGTTCGCCGGCAAGAACATCCTCATCGTCGACGACTCGATCGTGCGCGGCACGACCTCGAAGGAGATCGTCGAGATGGCCCGCGCCGCGGGGGCCAACAAGGTCACCTTCACCTCGGCCGCGCCGCCCGTGCGCTACCCGCACGTCTACGGCATCAACATGCCGACGCGGCGCGAGCTCATCGCGCACGGCCGCAAGATTCCCGAGATCAACACCGAGCTCGGCAGCGACTACCTGATCTATCAGGAGGTCGACGACATGCAGGCCGCGATCATCGAGGGCAGCGACGTCACCGAGCTCGAGATGAGCTGCTTCACGGGCGACTACGTCACCGGCACCGTCACCCCCGAGTACCTGCGGTGGGTGGAGGAGAACCAGCTGAGCTGAGTGCCGCGCTCAGCGGGGCCCCCCTGCCGCGCGGCTTAGTCTTCGAGCTCGCCCTCGGGTGTGGTCAACCCCTCCGGCGCCGCGTCGACCACCTGGCGCTCGGCCTCGAGGGTGCGCACGCGCTTCTGCGAGCGCCGATCGAGCACGATGCCGATGATCGCCCCGACGAGCACGCCCGCCGTCACGCCGTAGAGCGAGAAGTAGCCGAGCAGGGCCGCGAAGCCGACCTGCGGGTCGGCGGGGAAGAGGCTCGTCGCGACGAGCGTGCCGAGAAACCCGATGAGGCCGCCGACCACCATGAACGCGGGGATCTTCGGCGCCCGACGCACCTGCACGGTCGCGCGCTCGGTCGTCGGCTCGGGGCTGCCACTCGGCTCGGTCACACGCCCATTCTCGCGCACCGCGCTGAGTGACCGGTCAATACCCCAGCGGGAACAGCGCCGAGAGGTCGGAGCGCGCGCCCGAGGCGTGCACTCGGCCCGCGTCGACGGCGCTCGCCCAGTCGAGCCCGCCCGTCGCGATGGCGAGGAACGTCGCGGGGTCGAGCTCGACGACGTTGGGCGGGGTGCCGCGCGTGTGGCGCGGGCCCTCGACCGCCTGCACGGCGCCGAACGGGGGCACGCGCACCTCCACACTGTGGCCCGGGCTGGCGTCGGCGAGCGCCTGCAGCAGGTAGCGCACGGCGGTCGCGACGGCGGTGCGGTCGCTCGGGTCGGCGAGGGCGGTGCGCACCGCATCCCGCCCGGTCGTCTCGTCGATGCGCGCGCGGGCCATGCCTCGAGGCTACGCCCGGTCGGGATGCCCGCCCTGGGTAGTCTTGCCGGGTGAGAATCCTCGTCCTCGGCTCGGGCGCCCGCGAGCACGCCATCATCACCGCGCTGCTGCGCGAGCGCGACGCCGCCGGCGAGCCCGCCCACGCGATCACCGCCGCCCCCGGCAACGCCGGCATCGCCACGGTCGTTCCTGTGGTCGCGCTCGACGCGACGCGCGGCGACGTCGTGGCCGACTACGCGGTCGACAACGACATCGAGCTCGTCGTGATCGGGCCCGAGGCGCCGCTCGTGGCGGGCGTCGCCGACGCCGTGCGCCGGCGCGGCATCGCCGTCTTCGGCCCCGGGCAGGCCGCGGCGCAGCTCGAGGGATCGAAGGCCTTCGCGAAGCGCATCATGGACGCCGCGGGGGTGCCGACCGGGCGCGCCGTGCGCGCCGGAACGCTCGCCGAGGTCGAGGCGGCGCTCGGCGACCTGGGGGCTCCGTACGTCGTCAAGGCCGACGGGCTCGCCGCCGGCAAGGGCGTCATCGTCACGAGCGACCGAGAGGCCGCCGTCGCCCACGCCACCCACTACCTGCAGCAGGGCGGGGTGCTCGTCGAGGAGTTCCTCGACGGCCAGGAGGTCAGCCTCTTCCTGCTCAGCGACGGTCACACCGTCGTTCCGCTGAGCCCCGCGCAAGACTTCAAGCGCATCGGCGATGGCGACACCGGCCCGAACACCGGCGGCATGGGGGCCTACTCGCCGCTGCCGTGGGCGCCCGAGGGCTTCGTCGACGAGGTCATCCGCACCGTCGCCGAGCCGACCGTGCGCCAGCTCGAGAGCGAGGGCACGCCCTTCATCGGTCTGCTCTACTGCGGCCTCATCGTCACGGCGCAGGGCATCCGGGTCATCGAGTTCAACGCGCGCTTCGGCGACCCCGAGACGCAGGTCGTGCTGCCCCGCCTCGTCACGCCGCTCAGCGAGCTGCTCTTCGCCGCGAGCACCGGGCAGCTCGCCGGGCGCCCCTACCCCGCGTTCAGCGACGACGTCGCGGTCACCGTCGTGCTCGCGAGCGAGGGCTACCCGGTGAGCGCGGCCCCCAACCGGCCGCTCACCGGGCTCGACGAGGCCGCCGCCGTTGAGGGCGTCACGATCGCCCACGCCGCCACCGCGCGCTCGGCCGACGGCTACGTGGCTACCGGCGGTCGCGTGCTGAGCGTCGTCGCGACCGGAACCGACTTCGCGCAGGCCCGAGCCCGCGCCTACGAGGCGATCGGCCGCATCGGCCTCGAGGGCGGGCAGTACCGCACCGACATCGCGGCGCGCGTCGTCTGATGAGCGACCCCGTGGCGGATGCTCTCGCCCAGCACGGCTGGCAGCACGTCTACTCGGGCAAGGTGCGCGACCTCTACGCCCACGACGACGCCCCGGCCCTCATGCTCGTCGTCGCGAGCGATCGGGTCAGTGCGTTCGACCACGTGCTCGAGCCGGGCATCCCGGGCAAGGGAGCGCTGCTGACCCAGCTGACGCGCTGGTGGTTCGCACGGCTCGGCGCTGGTGAGAACCCCGTGTCGAACCACCTCGCCACCGGGCCCGGCCTGCCCGCGGTGCCCTCCGAGGTGGCCGAGCGCGCGATGCTCGTGAAGCGCCTCGACATGCACCCCATCGAGTGCGTCGTGCGCGGGTATCTCACCGGCTCGGGCTGGGCCGAGTACCGCACGTCGGGAACGGTGTGCGGCATCCCGCTGCCCGACGGACTGCGCGACGGCGACCGCCTGCCCGAACCGCTCTACACGCCCGCGTTCAAGGCGCCGCTCGGCGAGCACGACGAGAACATCAGCTTCGAGCGCTCGGTCGAGCTCGTCGGCGTCGAGACGGCGACAGCGCTGCGGGATGCGTCGCTCGCGATCTTCGCGCGCGCCAGCGAGATCGCGCTCTCGCGCGGGGTGATCCTCGCCGACACGAAGTTCGAGTTCGGCACCGACCCGGCCACGGGCGCACTGACCCTCGCCGACGAGGTGCTCACGAGCGACAGCTCGCGGTACTGGGATGCCACGCTCTACGCCGCCGGCGGGCCGTCGCGGATGGACAGCTTCGACAAGCAGATCGTGCGCGACTGGCTCGCCGCGAACTGGGACAAGCAGGGCACCCCGCCCGCTCTCCCCGCCGGGATCGTCGAGCGCACGGCCGCGCGCTACCGCGAGCTCATCGCTCGCCTCTGCGCCTGACCCCGCGGTCCGCGCTACCCGCCCGCGGCCGACCGCGGCCGACGCATGCGCGTCACGGCGTCGATCGGTCACTCGTTGGGTGCCTCACGCTCAGCGACCGCAACGAGTGACCGATCGGCGCCTCCGCGCGCAGGCATCGCGCAGGAATGGGCCGGGATGCTCGCCGGTTGACCTGCGCATGACCGACTCCGCACGGCTCGCCGCCGACACCACCATGGGCGCCGTCACTCTCGACGTGGCCGACCTCGACCTCATGACGCGGTACTACGGCGGCACGCTCGGCCTCGACGTGCTGAGCGCCGAAGGCGGGGTCGTCGTGCTGGGGCGCGCCGGCCGCGCTGCGGACGGCGCTGCGGGCGACGCGGGCTCCGCATCCGGTGCCGCCGACAGCGGGCGTGCCGCCCGACCGCTCGTCGTGCTGCGGCACGCGCCGGCCCTGCGCCACGCGGGCCCGAGCGAGGCGGGGCTGTTCCACACGGCGATCCTGTTCGAGACGCAGGCGGCGCTCGCCGCGGCCGTGTACGCGGTGGCCCAGGCGCACCCGAGCAGCTTCACCGGCTCGAGCGACCACCTCGTCAGCCAGGCCTTCTACTTCGACGACCCCGAGCACAACGGCGTCGAGCTGTACTGGGATCGCGACCGCACCGAGTGGTCGTGGGTGCACGGGCGCGTCGAGATGAGCACGCTCTTCCTCGACCCCAACGGCTTTCTGCGCGAGCACCTCACCGACGAGGCCCTCGCGGAGCACGGCACGGCGCCCGCGACGGTCGGGCACGTGCACCTGAGCGTCGGCGACGTCGCGACCGCGCGCGACTTCTACGTCGACCGGCTCGGCTTCGACCTCACGACCACCTACGGCGACCAGGCGATCTTCGTGAGCGCGGGCGGCTACCACCACCACATGGCGATGAACACGTGGCGCTCGCGCGGTGCCGGCGTGCGCACGCGCGCCCTCGGGCTGGGGCAGGTCGACATCGTGCTGCCCGACGCCGACGAGCTCGGCGCGACCGCCGAGCGTCTGCGGCACCACGGACTCGCCGTGCGCGACGACGGCCGCACCCTCGAGGTCGACGACCCCTGGGGCACCGTGCTGCGGCTCGCCCCGGCAGTCGCAACCCCCGCCCTCTAGACTCGCGCCCGTGCATGACGCCCCACCGCCCACGGCCCTGCGCCTGAGCCGCGCGATCATCGCCGCGCAGGCTCCCGTGCTGCTGCCGCAGGGGCGTCGGCTGCGGCGCGAGACACCGCGGCTTCCGGATGCTCCGCTGCCGTGGAGCGGCCGCGTCGAGCCCGGCGGGCTCGCGCCGACCAGCACCGTCAAGCCCGGCGGGCCGGAGGCCCCGGGCGACTCCGGCGGAGCATCCCGCCCCCTGCACCTGCTCGTGCTGGGCGACTCGACCGCGGCGGGCGTCGGCGTTGACCACGCCGACCTCGGGCTCGGCGGTCGGCT
>OFDN01001730.1_pt1 | contig 13502 bp, 14 predicted proteins | sample 1520971 | NCBI WGS metagenome assembly OFDN01 (sample SAMEA94257418, study PRJEB24077) | hot springs metagenome | biome: Aquatic biome; feature: Geographical feature; material: Water | place: India | collected 2012-06-12 | depth 5 m
GGGTCCGGGCGGGGGCTGCGCGCGGTCACCGCGGCGGGCATGGTTCTGGCCGTCCTGGCGGTGGCGGGTTCGGTCGTGGTGCTGGGCCTGTGGGCGCTGGCGCGCGGCTGGAGGTTCGCCGATCCGCTGCCGGCGGCCTGGACGCTCGACACCATCGCCGCGGCGTGGCCGGGGCTGGCCGGGCCGGCTCTGAACACGCTGCTGATCGGTGCCGCGGCGGTTGCCGTGGGCCTGCTCCTCGTCGCCGGCTGCCTGGAGAACGAGCGGCGGTTGCCGACAGCCGTGACACGGCGGGCCCTGTGGCTTGTGTACCTGCCGCTGCTGGTGCCGTCGGTGGGCTTCCTGTTCGGCATCCAGGTGGTGCTGGTGGCCGCCGGGCTGGACGGGCGCTGGCCGGCTCTGGTGTGGGCGCATCTGCTCTATGTCCTCCCCTACATGTTCCTGGCGCTGGCCGACCCATGGCGGGCGCTGGATGGCCGCTACGAGCGCAGCGCGCGGGCGCTGGGCGCCGGACCCTGGCGCAGTTTCCTGCGGGTGCGGGTGCCGCTGTTGCTGCGCCCGCTGGCGACGGCGGCTGCCGTCGGCTTCTCGGTCAGCGTGGCGCAGTATCTGCCGACGCTGTTCGCCGGCAGCGGCCGGGTGGCGACCTTGACGACGGAGGCGGTGGTGCTCGCGTCGGGCGCCGACCGTCGGGTCACCGCGGTCCACGCCTTCGCGCAGGCGCTGCTGCCGCTGCTGGCCTTCGCGGCGGCGGTGGCGGTGCCGGCCTGGATGCACCGAAGGCGGCGGGGGATGAGGACGGGATGAGGGGGAGCCTGCGCATTGAGGGGGTGGCGCTGGCGGTCGCCGGTCAGCCGGTGATCGGGCCGCTGACGCTGGAGGCGGCGCCCGGCGCGGTGGTGACCCTGATGGGGCCGTCCGGCTGCGGCAAGTCGAGCCTGCTGGCCTTCGTCTCCGGCAGCCTGGACCCGGCCTTCACCGTGCGCGGGCGGGTGCTGCTCGACGGCCTGGACCTGGGCGGGCTGCCGCCGGAGCGGCGGCGGGTCGGGACGCTGTTCCAGGACGACCTGCTGTTTCCGCACCTGTCGGTGGGCGGCAATCTCGCCTTCGGGCTGCCGGCGTCGGTGCACGGACGGCGTGCACGGGCGGAACGGGTGGAGGCGGCGCTGGCCGATGCCGGGCTCGCCGGCTTCGCGGAGCGCGACCCCGCCACCCTGTCGGGCGGTCAGCGGGCGCGGGTGGCGCTGATGCGCACGCTGCTGGCGGAGCCCAAGGCGCTGCTTCTGGACGAGCCCTTCGGCAAGCTCGACTCGGCCCTGCGCGACCAGATGCGGGGCTTCGTGTTCGCCCGCGCTCGGGCCGCCGGTGTGCCGACGCTGCTGGTGACGCATGACGCGGGGGATGCCGACGCGGCCGGCGGGACTGTCATCGTGTTGGAAAGCGGAAGGGAAGCGTAAGCGACTCTGGCGCTTTGCGCCGCAGCGGCGTATGAAATCGCAAGAAAGCACTGAAATTCGATCGCCGACCCCATGCACGTTCTCATTGCCGACGACCATTCCATCGTGCGCAGCGGGTTGACGCATCTCGTCTCCGAACTGGCGGACGCCGTTACGGTGGACGCGGTGACCAGCTTCGAACCGCTCACCGCCGCCCTCGAGTCCGGCCCTGCGCCGGAACTCATCATCATGGATCTGCGCATGCCCGGCATGGGCGGCCTCGACGCCGTCGAGTCGCTGGTGAAGCGGGTGGCGCCGATTCCGGTGGTGATCTTCTCCATGATCGAGTCGCCGGACGAGATGCGGGCGGTGCTGTCGCGGGGTGCCCGCGCCTTCATCCCCAAATCGACCGACGACGTGCTGATCCTGAACATCCTGCGTCTGGTGCTGGCCGGCGGCTCCTACGTGCCGCCGGTGCTGGGCCTGCCGGGGCGCGACCCGGATGGGGCGGCGGCGGAGCGCGGCAACGGCCGCATGCCGGCACCGCTCGACGGACTGACCCGCCGCCAGCTCGAAGTGCTGGATCTGTTGGCGCAAGGCCTGTCCAACCAGGACATCGGCAACCGCCTGGGCCTCAACCTGTCCACGGTGAAGACGCATGTGACCGGGGTGCTGAAGGCTCTGGGTGTGGGCAGCCGCACTCAGGCCGTGCTGCTGGTCAAGGAACTCGGGCGCGACCGGCTGGTCTGACCGGGAGTGTGGTCCGCGGCCAGGGTCAACCCGACCGCGAACACCGAGCCGCGCCCCTCCTGCGACCACACGCGCACGGGGTGGCCGAGCAGCCGCGCCAGCCGGTCGGCGATGGCGAGGCCGAGCCCGATTCCCTCGCTGCGATCACGGTCGGGGCGGTCGAGCTGGATGAACTCCTCGAAGATGCGGTTGCGGTCGGCCTCCGGAATGCCGCGGCCGGTGTCGTGCACCTCCACCCACAGCGACCCGTCGCGCCGGCGGCAGCCGATCAGCACGCCGCCGGTCTCCGTGTAGCGGAGCGCGTTGGTCAGGAAGTTGCGCAGGATGCGCTCCAGCAGGAAAGGGTCGGTCCGCACGACCGCCGCGGTGGGCGGTGCCGAGAAACGCAGCCCGCGCTCCTCGGCGGCCGGGGCCAGCTCGGCCGCGAGCTGGTCGAGGATCGGGGCCAGCGCCACCGCCTGGAAGCGCGGCACCACCACGCCGGACTCCAGCTTGGAAATCTCCAGGATCGCGTTCAGCAGGTCGCGCATGGACCGTTGGGCGGCGCGCATGTCGCGCAGCAGGGCTTGGCCGCGGGGGGCGGTCTCCTGTCGTTCGAGCATGCCGGTGAACATGCCGATGGCCTCCAGCGGTTGCTTCAGGTCATGGCCGGCGTAGGACAGGAAACGTGACTTGGCGCGGTGCGCCTGCTCGGCGGCGTCCTTGGCGGCGTGCAGCTCGGCGGTGCGCACCCGCACCTGCTCCTCCAGATGCTCGTTGGAGCGTTCCAGCCGCTCGGCCATGCGGGTGATCTCGGCGAACTGGCGCTGCACCTGCCGCACCATCGGCCGGAAGATCACCACCACCTCCGCGCCCAGGGTCAGCAGCGTGATGACGAGTGCCGCCAGCCCGAGATCGCGGAGCGTGCGGAACGCCTCCTCCCCGTTTTCCTGGTAGTGCGCGACCATGTCGTCGAGGCGGTCGAGCAGGGAGCCGAGCGCCTCGTCCGTCACCAGCCGCGCCGGCGCGAAATCCGGCGGCAGCCCGGCGGGTGCGGCGGCCATCACCGCGCGGAGCGCGGCGATGAAGCGCTGCACCCGGTCGTTCAGTGGCTCCGGCCCGGCAAAGTACAGGTCGCGGATGGCCAGCCCCAACCCCGGTTCCGGCCCGGTGCCGGTCAGCCGCCGGTGCGCGCTCTCGAACATTGTGACGACCGTGGCGAGCTGCGGGATCAGCGCGGCGCGCGGCTCGGCGTCGGGGGTGTTGGCGATCTTCCCGACGAGCAGCGCCGCCCGCTGCGACAGCATGCGCTGTCGGCCGGACAGATTGACCACCTCCAGCGTGTCCTGGTGCTGGCTGATCACCCGTTCGGTCATGATGTGGGCGATCAGCGTGCAGACCGCGATGACGATGAGCGCCAGCCCGTAGCGGACGGTCATCCACCGTCCGGCGGTCTGCCCGATCGCGGGTACCATGGGCACTCACCCCTCCGGTGGACGCATCGTCGCAGGATGACGCATCGGCGCCGGCGCGGCCACCGATTCCCGGCGGAGGCGGGGATCAGGCGCGCTGGGCGCCAGCGGTGCGGCGCCCGCCGCCTTCGTCGTCGCCGCCGGTTCCGGGCTTGCGGAAGGTGCTCAGTTCCGAAATGCGGCTGACCTGGAGGTTGCCGATGCGGCAGGGCACGACATGGATCAGGTCGAACCCCTGCGAGCGCGGCATGCGGGCAGCGACCCGTCGGCGAGCCTCCTTCTCGGTGTCGGCGATCAGGATGTAACGGCGCGGTGTCGACCAACTCACCGGGGCGGAGCGGTCGATCACCGCGTCGGGCACATGGCGGACCGCGGCCTCCCAGAAGCGACCGGGGCGGGGCTCCAGCCGGTCGAAGATGTAGTAGCGGTCGGTCCCCGCCTGCTTCTTCGACTCCAGCTCCAGCAACGCGGCGGCGGCCTCCTGCTCGGCGCGGGTGGCCCGCCGCTGCGTGTCGGCGGTGTCGTGGGCCAGCGTGGCGTAGGCGGCGGCGACCGACGCCACATCCTTCTGCATGTTCTCCACCTTGACCCGCATCTTCGCCACGTCGTCGCGGGTCTTGACCAGTTGGCGGTGCCAGTAACGGTTGGAAACGACGGCCAGGACCATCAGCGCCATGGAGATGTAGAGCATCATCCCGATCATGCGCCGGTCTCCGATCCCGTGTGGGCGCCGGAGTCCGCTTCCGCGCCGTCGGGCGCGAAGGCCAGCGGGAGCATCCGGGTGGCTTGCACCCCGCAACGCGGCGTGAAGGCGATGCGCAGCAGCGCCTGCGCGTGCTCCACCGAGCCGGCCCAAACATGCGCGACGTTCCGGTAGTCCCAGATCTGTCGGGAGAACGCCACCTCGTGCCGGTCCACGGTGCCGAAGTTCGGCATCACCTGCAACTGCGCCCAGAAACCCATGGTGCCCGGTGCCGGGTCGCCCAGCTCATGCACCAGCTCGACACGCGCGAACTCCAGCGCCTTGATCTCCTGCTGCGCCTTCTGCTTGCGGCTGGCGAACTCGATCAGGCGGGTGTGGTGCGCCTTCAGCTCGACCGCCTTCTGGTCGGCCTTGGCGTTCCATTCCCGGTGGGCGGACCGCTTCTTGTCGAGCTGGCGCTGGAGCATGGTCAGCCGGGCCCGTTCCGCGCTGATCCTGCCAACGTCGATGACGATGGACAGGCCAAGCGCCGCGGCACTGGTGACCAACAGCAGCATTCCGAGGAATTCGCCCGAAATGACCATGCGGCGCGCCTTTGTCGAAGCCTCGCGCCAGCATGATCACCCGTACCGGTTAACGAAGTGTATTGGTGGGGGACGCTTTATGTCACAGCCGCGCCATTCCGTTACCGGCGAAATGGTTTGCTTAGGAAACTTAACAATTCGAGGTGGGATCGCCCGTCACGATCCGCTATCCGGTTCGAAGTTCATGGCCACGCCGTTCATGCAGTAGCGCAGCCCGGTCGGGGCCGGACCGTCGTCGAAGACATGACCCAGATGCCCGCCGCAGCGCGCGCAATGCACCTCGGTGCGCTCCTGGAACAGCTTGCGGTCCACCGACGTGCCAACCGCCCCGGCCAGAGGCTCCCAGAAGCTCGGCCAGCCGGTGCCGCTGTCGTATTTGGTGGTTGCGCTGAACAGCGCTTGGCCGCAGCCGGCGCAGGTGAACACGCCGTCGCGCTTCTCGCGGTTGAGGGGACTGGTTCCCGCCCGCTCGGTCCCGTGCTCGCGCAGCACATAATACTGGGCCGGGGACAGGGTCTCGCGCCAGACCTCCTCGCTCTTCTGAACCGGATAGGTGGTCGAGTCGGTGTCGGCCGGCTTACCGAACAGTCCGTCGGACAGCTTTCCGAAGCCGGTGCCGAACAGGGATCGACGTGTCATGGTGCGCCTTCTCACCCCAGTGGGTTACGGATAGCACTGTTGTCGCAACTGAGCATATTGGTGTATGCGTTCGCGATGTCCAGACCTGTGGCACACCGTCTCACGTCATCGTGACGGAGTGCATCATCCGTTGCGCCGCGCCCGAACGACCCGCCACTCCGCCGACAGTCCGCCCATCCTGCAGGGGAACCGAGGCGACATGGCGCGTGGCTCGACATTTTCCGCCGCGATGCCATGAATCCATAGCCCGCTAAGCTTTGTTGCGTTTCCCCGTCCGTACAGTATTCTTTCGTTCCGATGGCTGACGTTTCCAGAAGTTGGTCTTGCCGGGGGACGTCGACGGGGGGCGTCCATGGCGGAGCATGATGAAAAGCATTTGAGAGCAATTCGCGATGCTTTGATTCTGCATCAGCGCTGGCTGAAACACGACACCGGCGGACGCGGGCGGCGGGCCGATCTCAGCTTCTTCGACCTGTCGGGGCTGGGGCTGAACCGCATCAATCTTTCCGGAGCGAAGCTGGCGGGGGCGTCGCTGTCCGGATCACGGATGACCGGCGCGGAACTCGCCCAGGCCGACCTCTTCTGCACCGACCTGTCGCACGCGGACCTGACCGGCGCGCGCATGAGCGGGGCCGACCTGCGCGGCGCGCGGGTGGACCGCGCGCGCCTGTCCTCGGCCGATCTGCGGGGCGCCGATCTGCGGAAGGGGGCTATGGCCCCGGCCGGTGCGCGCCGGCCGGCCGGCAACCGGAGCGGCGTGACCACCTTCATCGGTGCCACGATGGTGCGCACGCTGCTCACCGACTGCCGTATGAGCCAGTGCGACCTGACGGGCGCCGACATGACGGGTGCCGACATGTCGGGAGCCGACCTGGGCGGTGCCGTCCTGGTGGCGGCCAACCTGACGGGCGTCACGCTGCACCGCGCGCAGCTCGACGGCATCGTGCTGGCCGGGGCCAAGCTGCGGGACGATCTGCGGGCGGATTTGGAGCGGCGCGGGATCGACATCGACGGCACCGGCATGGCGCCGCTGGCGGAGCGGGTCGCCGACATGATCTCCGCCCATCAGCTCTGGGTGGATCATGACGGCCGGGCCGGTCGGCGGATCGAGCTGGAATGCGCGGACCTGCGCGGGCTCAGCTTCGCCAACCAGCTCCTCTCCGGCTCGGTGATGCGGCGCTGCGGCCTGCGCGGGGCGGATTTTTCCGGATCACGGCTGGTGATGGCCGACCTGTCCTACGCCGACCTGCGCGACGCGGATTTCACCAGCGCCGATCTGTCCGGCTGCAACCTGCGCGGCGCCAATCTGGCCGGCGCCAAGCTGTGGCGGGTCACCATGCGGTCGGTGGACGTGTCGGGCGACGGCAGCCGGTTCTGGCCCACCAATCTGGAAGGGACGAGCTTGATCGGCGCCGACCTGCGCGACACCAGCCTGGCGCGCGCGCTGATGAACGGGGCGGATCTGACGGGCAGCCGCACCAACGCGACGACCCTGCGCGGGGCCGACCTCGCCCGGATCGCCGGCGGTATCGGCGGGCTTCAGCTCACGACTTGAAGCAGGTCGCAATGTCGCTTTCCTTGCCGGCGATGGCGCAGGTGTAGCCGTTGGAGAAGCGGAAGCGGTAGGCGGCGGTCTTGCGCACGCTGACCAGGGTGTCGCCCTTGCCGTTCTTGAACGAGACCCAGGCCGACGCGTCGAAATAGGTGGTCAGCCCGTTGGTCAACGAAACCTGACCCTTGTTCCCCTTCATCACCTTAACGCCCGTGTTGAACGCGATGACGCTCTCGCCCTCGGGCTTGGCGTAGAGGCCGTTGGTGCAGTTCACGCCTTCCGGCTGCACCGCTACGCATTCGAAGGCCGCGGGCTGGGCGTTGGAGAGGACCATCGCGTAGACGGCCACCTCGAGGACGTTCATCGGCATGGGATCGGCTCCGATCGTCGGTTTTGGGCTTTCCGATACGCTAGATCCCCGTGGTTTCCGAAAGGATAATACGCGCTCGGTTGATGAAAGGAACCCGGTCCGCCGGCCGGGCGTTTCCGCCACACCGCCGGCGAGGACTCGGGCGGCCACCGGGAGGACCGCATGTTCCGTTCACGCGCACCGCTGCTGCTTCCCCTGCTGGCCCTCCTCGGCGCCTGTGCGAATCCCGGCGCCCAACTCGCCCTGAAAGCCCCCGACACCCTGGTCGGCATGCCCAAGACCGCGCTGCTGTCCTGCGCCGGCGTGCCGGAGCGCACGGCGGCGGCTGACGGCGCGGAGGTTCTGACCTACAGCCGCGAGCAGACGATCGTCGAGCGCGACGTCGACTACGAGCCGTTCCCCTGGGCTGGCCGCGGGGTCTTCCGGCCGGAGGTGTCGACCTGGTCGCGCTCCTACCGGTGCGACGCGACCGTCACCGTCCGCGACGGGCGCGTGCAGTCGCTGACCTACAACCAGAACCGGGACATCACCCTGTGCTACGCGATCCTTGCCAACTGTCTGCCGCCACCCGCCCCCTGACCGGGTGTCCGGCGTGGAGGATGGCGGCGGGCCGCGCTATAGTCGCGGACATGACCGACGAACAGCCCCACATCCTCGTGGTCGATGACGACACGCGCCTGCGCGAGCTGCTGCGGCGCTACTTGTCGACCAACGGCTTCCTCGTGACCACCGCCAAGGACGCGGCGGAGGCGCGCGCCAAGCTGGGTGGGCTGGCGTTCGACCTGATCGTGCTCGACATCATGATGCCGGGGGAGAGCGGGCTGGAGCTGACCGAATCCCTGCGCCACGACAGCGACGTGCCGATCCTGCTGCTGACCGCGCGCGGCGAATCGGACGACCGCATCGCCGGGCTGGAGGCGGGGGCCGACGATTACCTCGCCAAGCCCTTCCAGCCACGGGAGCTGGTGCTGCGCATGACGTCGATCCTGCGCCGTCAGGCGGTGCGTCCGGTCGAGCCGTCCTCCGCCCCGCCGGTGCGTCTCGGTCCCTTGATGTTCCACCCCGACCGCGACGAGCTGCGCTCGGGCGACGAGGTGGTGCGGCTGACCACCGCCGAGGCCAGCCTGCTGCGCGTGCTGGCGGCGTCCCCCGGCGTCACCTTCACCCGCGAGGAGCTGACCGAGCGCAGCAAGGTGGCCGGCAACGCCCGCGCCGTGGACGTGCAGGTCACCCGTCTCCGCCGCAAGATCGAGCCGGACCCCGGCGAGCCGCGCTACCTCCAGACCGTGCGCGGCGAGGGGTATGTGCTGAGGCCCGATCCTTGACCGCGACCTCCGGCGATGGCGTCCGCGCCTACCGCCCGCGCGGCGGCTTCCTCGGTATCAAGCGCTTCCTGCCGCGCACCCTGTTCGGCCGGTCGCTGCTGATCATCGTGACGCCGGTGGTGCTGGCCCAGGCGGTGGCGACCTGGATCTTCTACGACCGCCACTGGGATTCCATGAGCCGACGCCTCGCCTTCGGTGTCGCCGGCGACATCGCGATGGTGGTGGAGCTTCTGGAGGAGGACCAGACGATCCAGGAGCGCGAGGAGACGCTGGCTCTCGCGGCGCGCGCCACCGACCTGATCGTCACGCTGGAGACCGGCAAGCGCATCGCTCCGGAATCCGCGCGCTCGCGCGGTATGGTGGCCGAAACGCTGCGCCAGGCCGTGACGGAACGCGTCCGCCGACCCTTCACCATCGACACCGAGCTGGTGGAGGACTGGTACGAAATCCGTGTCCAGGTTCCGGCCGGGGTCGTCTCCGTCATGTCGCCAGAGAAGCGGCTGTTCAGCCCGACGACCTACATCTTCCTGCTGTGGATGATCGGCTCGGCCCTGGTCCTGTTCGCCATCGCCATCCTCTTCATGCGCAACCAGATCCGCCCCATCCGCCGCCTTGCCATCGCCGCCGACGGTTTCGGCAAGGGCCGCGACGTGACCAACTTCAAGCTGGAGGGGGCCAGCGAGGTGCGGCAGGCGGCGGCGGCGTTCCTGGTGATGCGCGAGCGCATCCAGCGCCAGATCAGCCAGCGCACGGAGATGCTGGCCGGAGTCAGTCACGACCTGCGCACCCCGCTCACCCGCATGAAGCTCGCGCTCGACATGCTGGGCGAGAACCCCGAGGTGGATGAGCTGAAGGACGACGTCGCCGAGATGGAGGCGATGATCGAGGGCTATCTGGCCTTCGCCCGCGGCGAGGGGGCGGAGGCGGCGCAGCCGACCGACCTCACGCGCCTGCTCACCGAGGTGGTCAACGGTGCGCGGCGGGAGGGGGCCGACGTGCAGCTCGCGGTCGCGGACGGCTTGACCCTGCCGCTCCGCCCCAGCGCGACGCGCCGCTGCCTCGCCAACCTCCTCGTCAACGCCCGTCGGCACGCCGACCGCATCTGGGTGGAGGCGGGACGGCTGACGGGCGCCATCGAGATCACCGTGGACGACGATGGTCCCGGCATTCCTGAAAGGCACCGGGAGGACGTGTTCAAGCCGTTCTTCCGCCTGGATTCGTCGCGCAACAGGGCGACCGGCGGCTCGGGTCTGGGGCTGACGATCGCGCGCGACGTGGTGCGCGGCCATGGCGGCGACATCACCCTGTCCGACAGCCCCCACGGGGGGCTGCGCGTGCGGCTGCGCCTGCCGCTTTAGCGGCCGGGCAGCATCACAAGAGGGAGGAAAGCATGAAGGTCGGAATCGTCGGCGCGGGCGCGGTCGGGAGCACCGCGGCCTTCGCCATGGTGATGGGCGGCAGCGCCAGCGAGCTCGTGTTGGTGGACGCCAATCCCAAGCTGGCGGCGGCGCAGGCGCAGGACATCGCCCACGCCGTCCCCTTCGCTCACGCGGTGGCGGTGCGTCACGGCGGCTACGAGGCGCTGGGCGGTGCCGGCGTGATCGTGCTGGCGGCCGGTGTCGGCCAGAAGCCGGGCGAGACCCGGCTGGAGCTGCTGGAACGCAACGCCCGCGTGTTCGAGGCGATCATCGGTCCGGCCCTGGCCGCCGCGCCGGACGCCATCCTGCTGGTCGCCACCAACCCGGTGGATGTGATGACCCAGGTGGCGACGCGCATCTCGGGCCTGCCAGCCTCGAAGGTGATCGGGACGGGCACCATCCTGGACACGGCACGCTTCAGGGCGTTGCTGGCCGAGCGGCTGGTGGTGACGCCGAAATCCGTGCACGCCCACGTGGTGGGCGAGCATGGCGACTCGGAGGTGTTGGCCTGGTCCACCGCCACCGTCGCCGGCATGCCGGTGGACCGCTTCGCCCGCCAGTCCGGCAAGCCCCTGACCGAGGAGGACCGCGCCGCTATCGACCAGGGTGTGAGGCGCGCCGCCTACCACATCATCGACGGCAAGGGGCACACCGCCTTCGGAATCGGCGGCGGCATCGCCCGCATCGTCGGCGCCATCGCGCGTGACGAGCGGGCGGTGCTGTCCTGCTCCATCGTCAACGACGAGGTGCTGGGCGTGCCCAGGGTGGCCCTGTCGCTGCCGCGTGTGGTGGCGGCATCCGGCGTGGTGGCCACGGTGACGCCCGACCTGTCGGACGAGGAACGCGCCGGGCTGCGCCGCAGCGCAGAGATCCTCAAGGCCGCCGCCGACCCGGTGGAGGCGTCGCTGGGGAAGGGTTAAGCCGCGGCCGACAGCTCCCGCGCGCGCTCCTCGCCGATGTTCAAGCGGGCGGCGAGATAGCTCAGGTAGCTGCGCTCGGCCGGGCTGTCCGCCTCGATCGCCAGCAGCGAGGCGAGGTAGACCTGCTCGGCCGTCTCCGCGTCCTGCACCTGGTTGACGATGCTGTCGAGCGGGGCCGGGGTGTCCAGCTCGCGCTCGATCAGCCGCCGGTCGTCCTCGTCGGCCCCGGCGGCGCTCATGCGCTCCAGGATGCGACGGCGCTCGCTGGCATCGACGGTGCCATCGGCCGCGGCCGCGGCGACCATGGCCCGGATCAGCAGCAGAGCCTTCCGGTCGCCGACCGCCGCCTCGGGGGCTGCCCGCTGCTCCGGCTGCAGCAGCCCGGCCAGCCGCTCGCCCATCGACGGGCCGGCATTGCCCGACGGCTGCGTTGGGGCGGAGCCGCCGGACGCCGGCTGCCGGCCCTGGTGGTCCTGGTAGGCCTTGTAGGCGAGGTAACCCAACGCCGCGAGCCCGGCGGCGTTCTTGAACCCGCCCTTGCGCCCGGCCGCCGCCATCGCCGCGGCGCCGCCGAGCCCGCCCATTCCGGCGCCCATGCCGAATGGCGAGGCGGCGAACGTCGGGCCGCGGCGGCTGTGGCCAGCCATGCCGCTCGCGAGCAGGGTGCCCAGCAGCTTCGTCAGGTTCGACATTTCATCCTCCGTCTTGGTCGTTGCGAGCATGAACAGGGTAGGGAGGCCCGATGTTTCCTCGGTGCTATAGGGTGAAGAGGTCGGCGTAGGCGTCGGTGGCCCCGTGGCGGCGCGTTTCGGCCGGGCTGTCGTAGACGACCAGCAGCGTCTTCGCCCCGTCCGGCGCGCGGACCAGGGCAATCCCTTCCGCATGATCGCAGCCCTGGCCGTAGGGAAGCTCCAGCACCGGCGTCAGGCGCTCGGTGGGGGTGATGGTGGGCGCGTCGCTGTCGAGGCAACCGGCCCAGCGCCACAGCCGCACCGGCCCGTCCAGATCCATGGTCGGCCCGGCCAGGATCAGCAGATCGTCGCCGTCGAAGGACAGTTCGCGGATGCCGAGCCCTTCCAGATCCATGAAATGCTTGCGGTAGGGAACCCCGTCGCAGTCCGGCGCGGTGAGTTTCAAGCGCCCCTTCTTAGTCGCCTCCACGCAGAGTTCCAGCACGCAGGCCCAACCGCGCAGGACCGGCCCGCGCAGGCCGAGGAAGACGCGCTTGCCGCGCACCGCCAGCCCTTCGACGTCCAGGCCGTTCTCCTTGGCCGGGATGTGCAGGAAGCGGGCGAAATGCTTGTCCTTCTTCAGCGCCTTGACGAGGGGGTTGGACTTCCCCCCAATTTTGAGGCAACCCGCCTTGCGGACCCCGTCCTCCGCGCGCAGCTCCACCAGACCGGCGCCGCCGGCGGGGTGGAAGGGGATGCGCCCGAGCAGGAACCGGTTGGGCTTCCGGTCCACGTCGGTCAGCAGTTTCAGCGCGGTCTCCGCGTCATGCTCCGCCGCCTTCGGCTTCTCCCGGACGAGGCTGTGGGATCCGACCACCCACAGCCACCCGTCGTCCGCCGCCAACCCCTCGATGTCCACCTCGTCGTGGATCGTCTTGCCATCCTTTTCCGTCGCCTCCAGCTGGTCGAAGACGCCGCCGAGGAAGAAGGGCTCGTGCGCGCCGTAGCGGTCGGGACCGGTGGCGGTCAGCCGGTCGATCCGAGCGCCCTCGTCGTCGGCGATGAACAGGCATTCCCCCACCGCCTCCACCGCCGACAGGTTGTCGCGGATCGGCTTCTTGCGCGGCGGGTCGAAGGACTCGTGATGCCGGAAGGACAGGCGGAGGCTGCGGGCCGGCGCGGCGGGGGGCGGACGACGGGTCATCAATCGGCTCCGGTCGGTGGATCGCTTCCCCCAATATGGGGTGCGGATGGCGTGCACACCCCCTTTGGACCGCCAGCCACACGCGGGGCGACGGGCATGGGGCATGTCCGGCATGGACGATCGCCGCCGCTTGGCGTAGTGCATGCCGCGTGTGATCGATGGGGCGGCTGGGCGCGACGGCGCGGGGAGCCAGGATGGACGGCGGCACGGACGGGGATCGGGACGGGCAGGCGCTGCGCCGGGGCTGGACCACCGGCACCTGCGCCGCGGCCGCCAGCCGTGCCGCCGCCGCGGCCCTGTTCGGCGGCGGCTTTCCCGATCCGGTGACGGTAACGCTGCCCGGCGGCCAGACGCCCGCCTTCGCGCTCGCCTGGACCGACCGCGGTCACGGCTGGGCGGCGGCGGGAGTGGTCAAGGACGCCGGCGACGACCCGGACGTGACGCACGGCGCGCTGGTCCGCGCGCGGGTGGAGCGGGCG